>Ga0228698_1000031_pt1 | contig 150332 bp, 117 predicted proteins | sample McNCre117_Aug_MG_FD_178015 | JGI IMG/M metagenome (GOLD analysis project Ga0228698, IMG submission 178015) | Freshwater microbial communities from McNutts Creek, Athens, Georgia, United States - 1-17_Aug_MG | ecosystem: Environmental > Aquatic > Freshwater > Creek | place: USA: Georgia... | reverse complement strand
AACCATCGCCGGCCTCCTTGTGATGGGGGTGCCATACCAGGCTGTTTTCATCAAGCGGCAGCTCCAGATCAGCCCGAAGTACGCCAGCCGCCAAAGCGCTAAAAACCTTGGGTACGCTGCCGAAGTAGTGCGCAACGTCCCTGATTTGATATTTGTTGTGAACGTCGAAATGGTCTAGGTGACCTTGAAGTTGGCCAGGCAACTCAAGGTGCATGTGGGCTTCCAGCAGCTTGAGGTTTCCAAATCGTGGCTGCGTCCTGATCACCTTGGGCGTCAAAATCCGGTAGGTCATTCCCTGTGCTTGCATTGCCATGGCCTTGAGACCAAGTACGCGCTTTGTTGGGGGATAGTTCGCGTCTGCATCTGACTTGATTTCTACGAACATGAGGCGGCCATCCGCCCACTGCACTCTGAAATCAGGGTAAAAATCACGGACGAATCCTTGCTCGTCGGTGTAGTGTTCTTTGCTCGGCTGCGCTTGGTAGTTGACCACCTGTACGTTGAACTCAAAAAGGCGAATTACCTCCGCTTCGTAGATGGACTCCCACGGGACATATCCACCGAGTTTTCGGCTAGGAAACTTTCCCCGGAAGTGTTTGCCGCTGCGGGTAACGACACGGCGTGCAGTTGGAGTGATCATGCGACCACTCCCGACTGCGCGCCATTGGAGCGCGCGTTGATGATCGAAAGCGGTAGTGACCGCGTTCCAAATCGTTTCTCTGAACTGAGTAAATTGTGAGCTGGAGTGGCTGGAAGCCACCGTGAATGGATGACTGCATCTAGCTGGTAAGCCGAGCCAGGGACAATATTTCTGGTCATGTTTCTCTCGTTTGGACATGGATAGCCCCGCTGATCTCGTCGAATCAGGAAAATCGGGGCGTGACTTGACGTCGCTGCCGACTAGAGAGAAAATTCACCTAAGGGTCCAAACCTAGGTGGCTTCTTTGTCGCTGGCAACGCCGATCATTCGAAAAGGGTGGTTGGCGTTTTGCTTTCTGGTGGGGGTCTCCTCTAATTTTTGCTGCTGATGTAGCTTATTTCAGGGAGCAATCATGTTGCCTTCGGCGACCGAGGCAATGCATTGCTTCAGGCACTCGGGCACCTCGGACATATCAGGTTTATCTCGCAGGCCCAAGGCCACAGCAATCTTGTAGCTCTGGCCACGCGTTGCCTGGTTGCGCCGATTGAGCACCGCGTAAACCAAATCTTGACTGAAACCATTGCGGGCCGCCCACTCACGGATGGAAATACCATGTTCAAGGAACGTGGACTTGACAGTTTCTGGTGTGTGCATAGAATTTGTCCGTTTATGCGATACTAATGTCCATTATCAGAACTTGTCAATGACATTCTTGTTTCCTCCAATCGTCGCCCAACTCAACACACGGCTCAAGGAAGCACGCGTAAAGCTTGGCCTAAAACAGGCTGACTTGGCAGAAGCGGGTGGCGTGACTCGCACTGCACAAATACGGTACGAGGCAGGAGAGACCGCGCCTTCAACTGATTACATCCGTGGCATACAGTCGGCAGGCATTGATGTCCCGTATGTCCTGTTTGGGCACACATCAAATGACATAGTCGAATCAATGGTCAAGTTCACCTCTCAGGCGTCCATTGACTGGACGGTGATCAAACAGGCCTACGAAGATGTTGACTTCTTCTGTTCAAGACACGCACCAGATTGCCCATCAAGCTACCGATGGGAAATGGTCGCGGAGATTTATGCGATCCATCAATCAAAAAAGGACGGTGAACCCCCATCCGACAGTCGTGCACGCCAGAGTGTTGTAAAACAAATTTGGAAATCGCAGTGAAGTCACCCGAACCACCGCGTCCTGAAATCCAGGTGCTTCGCAGCAGATGGATGCAAAGTATTCGGCACACTCGGTCGCAAAGCGAGGACCGGACCACCCTGAACACGATTGTGGCGACGCCTAATTTTTATGTGCCCACCTATTGTCCGCAGAGATGGCAGACTGCGGTATTTCCTATCCTCTGCAAAAGACTAAAGCGATACAGGTCGAAAATCGCTATTTCATCTCCCATCACCGATCCGAATTTGGTTTCTGCCGAATCTGTCCTGGGTGATCTCGAGTTTGGGGGGAAAGTCGAGTCCCCTCTATTTAGGCTGCACCTTCGCAGAAAAATTGTTTCATACAATTTTTCTCCATGGGCGGTCAGACAAGCATTTAACTCTGCTGCGTTGAAGCGACGCGGGGCAGTCCTCGCCTTGCGACGCCAGCCATCATGGCTTTATCGCGTCGCTACGTTTCTGATGTGGGCTGCTGTCTCAATATTTGTTTGCCTCTTCGGTATAACTTTCATCGACGTTTTACATCCAAAGCTTACGCAACAAAGCATTAAGCTCCTGTTCCTCTGCTTGAACGCTTGCGTCGCCTTGATGTCAATTTCGTACACCCTAGGTCCCCAATGGAAACGGGGCCAAGAGGTTTTGGAGAAACTAATCGGGGCTTGATAGCTCAGTGGCGATGACCTCCAAGGCCACCTGTGCCTTAAATACCTGTGATTAGTTCCGGCGGGGTCTTCTGCTCATCTCTAGCTACAGCCGGCCTATTGAGCGGCTCGATTACAGGGACACTGCGCTTGTCGGTCAGTTCAGATTGCGGTGCCACCTCTCGGGGCCGGTGGCCAGGGTGAGGTAGTTTGAATGATGGCAGCATCCATACCGGTAGCCACCCGGCGGAATTTGCACGTCCGCAAGCCAATGCCACTGAAATGTCCTAACCGTCTTGCGGTCGATTCAGTTACGCGCAGAAGGGCCCTCTTCGCAAAACGTTATTCCTGGGGTGAAATGCACAGGGCCTACGTTTCGGCCGCTCAATACTGTGTTTATAAACAAATACAATATGTATCCGAACTGGTGGACTTCCCCAGTTTGAGTGCTTGGAGCGCTAGAATCCCAAAATGACGATCTCACAAAAAGATGGCGGAGGTGTGCCTGCCCACTTCTCAGGGCATGAAACATTCCCCTTGCGCCAAATGTGGCTTAAAAAGGCATTCGAGCAGGCTGTCGACGGAAAATTCATCAAAAAATCCACCTTCTCCAATGACTCGGCCATCGCCGATTTTGGCGTTGGCAAGAACATGGTCGCTTCAATACGTCATTGGGCGTTGGCTTGCGGGGTTATGCGCGAGGATGGCGACGTTTATCAGGTCAGAGACCTCGCAAGAGAAATACTGGAAGAAGATGGCTTGGACCCATATGCCGAATATTCTTCTACTGCTTGGCTAGCCCATTGGCAGTTAGCAGGACGCTGCTACAGGTCCACCACTTGGCACTGGCTTTTCAACCACGTGACGGCGCCAACATTCACAAGGCAAGAGCTCGAAGAACCGTTGGCTATATACGCTCGCAAGCTTGACAGCAAGCATCGACTTTCGGCTTCGACGATTTCCAGAGATTTGGAAACCTGTCTAAGAAGCTACGCTCCGCGAACCGCAGGCGGATCTCCCGAGGACTTCGCGGAACCGCTGCTTGGCGAACTCGGACTCCTGCAGGAGGTTCATAAGGGGCAATACGCATTTCGGCGTGGGCCCAAGACCTCTCTCCACGATGGAATTTTTGCCTTCGCACTGATCGATTTCTGGAATAGGACAGCAGAGGGCCTAAGTTCGCTCGCATTCGAGAGCGTCGCCTACGCAGAGGGGTCACCCGGACGAGTATTCAAGCTTGACGAAGAGTCGATCGCCCAAAGGTTGATTTCCCTTGCAGACTTTACCGGCGGAAAACTTGCTTGGACAGATTCGGCTGGCTTGCGCCAAGTCCACAGAAAAAACCTCACCGACGAGGACCAAAAAGATATGGTCAGGCTAGCCTATGAGTAAGTACAACGAGCAAGCGCTGTCGGACATCGTACAAATCTCGCGCCAATACCAACGATCGATAAGAATCGATGCAGACGTTGGCCGGGCAGACGCATTAGACGGATACATATTCCATTCGACGGCGTCTTCAGTCATCGACGGCATGTGCCGCCAAGTCGCAAGCACGAATCAACGAAGCTTTACCTGGACCGGACCATTCGGCGGAGGCAAGTCCTCCTTGGCCGTCGCACTTGCGAGCGCCCTGCATCCCGACAAGGCTCTCCGTACCAAAGCACGATCTGCATTGCAACTTGACTCAAAGCCCGCTTTCGACAAAGCATTCCCCGTTCGCAAGGGCTGGTTGGTGGTGCCTGTTGTAGGTCGCCGTGGCAGCATCGTCTCGGAATTGGGCGCGGCTACTCGCAAGGCTCAAGGAAAAAGCTTCGACGGCCGCAACAAGCCGAATGCCCAAAGCGTTATTGCCGACCTGCTCACGGAGGCGAAGGAACGGCATTCAGATGGAGTCTTGGTCTTCATCGACGAGATGGGCAAATTCCTTGAAGCCTCAGCTCTTGGTTCTGGTGACGATGTTTACTTCTTCCAGGAACTCGCCGAAGCGTCTGCCCGGGCCGACGGTCGACTAGTGGTCGTTGGGGTCTTGCATCAGTCATTTACTCAATATTCAGCAAGGCTTGGAATCGATACACGCGATGACTGGACGAAAGTCCAAGGGCGCTATCTTGACTTGCCATTTGTGGCCGCTAGCGATGAGGTCGTTGAACTTATCGGACGAGCAATCGTCATGTCAGAACCCCGGCCAAGCTGGATGCACGAAGTCTCCGAAACTGTCGCCGAGGCCATTCGGGCGCGCCGCCCTGCCGTCGGCAAATCCTTCGCTTCGTCTCTGGCAAAATGCTGGCCGCTGCATCCCGCAATGGCTGCCCTGCTTGGTCCAATCTCGAAGCGGCAATTTGGGCAAAACGAGCGAAGCACATTTGGTTTTCTGTCTTCGGTCGAGGCCCATGGCTTTCGCGCGTATCTGCAATCGACACCGCGATTCAAGGCTGAGTGGTATCGACCAAGCGACTACTGGGACTACCTGAGGGCGAACCTGGAGCCTGCGATTCTTGCCTCCCCTGACGGTCATCGTTGGTCTCAGGCGGTAGAAGCTGTCGAACGAGCGGAGGCTAAATCTGGCGAACCGTTGCTGGTTGCAATCATCAAAAACATCGCCATTATTGACCTCTTCCGAAGCGGTTCCGGCCTCGCCGCCGATTCAGCAGTATTGTCGGCTTTGTATTACAAGGTGCCGCAAGAGACGATCGATGAGGCATTGCGCAAGCTCGCTGCACTGAAAGTCGCGCTGTTTAAAAGCTATACGGGTGCTTGGTCTGTTTTTGAAGGCAGCGACTTCGACATCGACGCGGCCATCGCGCAAGCATTGGCGGCGTCACCTGGAATTGATTATGGCCGTCTCTCACATTTGATGGGAATGCATCCTGTGGTGGCCAAAAAGCACTACCACTTGACCGGCACCATGCGCTGGATGGAGTTGTCCCTCCGCAGTGTTGAGCAGGCCGAAAAGCTGTGTCAAAACTACACTCCGCAGCACGGCGAATTCGGCCAATTTATTTTGGCGCTTCCGGGGCGAGGGATGTCAACGCGCGAGGCTCGCAAGCGCGCACAGACATGCTCTAGATCCAAACCCTGGCCAGTCATCGTTGGCATTCCAGACAATCATGCACGGATTTCAGAACTGGCGGCGGAACTGGTCGCATTGGAACAGGTCAAAGAACGTCATGAGCTCGGCGGAGACCCGGTTGCTCGCCGCGAAGTTTTTGCTCGTCTCGCCGCGACTCGTTCGGATTTGGAAGACCAACTGCAAGCTGCTGTTTCGCTTTCCAAGTGGCACGATGGAAGTAATGAAATATACGACCGTGGCACAAAGCTCTCGAAGGTCGCAACAACCCTTGCGGACGATCTCTACGAAAGCTGTCCACCGGTCATGAGCGAGCTAATCAATCGCGACAGCGTGTCAAGCAACAGCGTCAAGGCGCGTCGCGATTTATTGCATGCGATGGTGAACGCCGATGGGCGCGAGCGCCTTGGAATTGAAGGATTCCCTGCCGAAGGCGGACTTTTCAACACACTCTTGCTTGCCACGAACCTCTACAAAAAAGTCGGAGAAACGTGGCAATTCACGCCACCTACCGACTCGTCCGGCGAAGGATTTTCTGATTTTTGGAAAGTCACCAAAGAGCTGTTCTCCGATGTCAACGCTCGCGTCGGTGTCGATTTGATATACAAGACATGGGGCGCACCACCTTTCGGCGTCAAGCAAGGCGTGATGCCGGTATTCTTGACAGCATTCCTTTTGGCCCACAAAGCCAACGTAGCAGTCTACAAAGATGGAATGTTCACGCCTTACCTCACCGATGCGGATATCGATGAGTGCCTTCAGGCACCATCGCGCTTCACCCTTAGGTGGATAGCGATTGACGAAGACAAGAACCGCATCCTTGGAGGGATATCGAAGCTCTTGGCTGAAATCGGCGAGAAGTCAGGCTCATCAGACCCTCTTGAAGCCGCACGCGGGCTCGTGGCAATGGTATTCAATCTTCCAGAGTGGTCCAGACGCACACAGAGACTCAGCCAAACTGCAAAATCGATGAGAGACATGCTTCTCAAAGCCAGCGACCCTCACAGGGTATTGTTTGTCGATTTGGCCTCGCTCTTGGGCGCCTGTGACGGTGAATCCTACATTCGTAAGCTGCGCGCTCCATTGCACGAGATTTCCACCGCCTATTCCAAGATGCTCTCGGAAGTTGAAGCAAAGATGCTTGACGCCCTGGATGCCGATCGAAGCGATTATGAAGCTTTGCGTGAGCGGGCCACCGCCGTAGCTGGCGTAGCTGGTAATTTCAGGCTCGATGCATTCTCGACTCGACTTTCCACATACGATGGATCACGCGAGTCCCTTGAGGGCATTCTCAGCTTGGCAGCGGACAAGCCACCGCGGGATTGGGTTGATCGGCATATCGACGCCGCCCTGCTTGAGTTGGCCCAATTCGCCCGCCGATTCCGCGAAGCCGAAGCATTTGTCACCGTTCAAGGCCGCAAAGCGCGCAGCGAAGCGATCGCAGTCGTCATCGGCGCGGGCGCGGAAACCACGACAATCTCCCGCTCCTTTTCAATTTCCGAGCGCCACCGCAAGACTGTCGACGACAAGGCAGCTGAACTGGCATCAATGCTTCAAAGCCAAGGTCTTGGCACCGACGTATTGTTAGCCATCTTGGCAAAAGCCGGCTTGAAGCTGGCCAACGACATGGAGGGGTCGAATGGTTGAACGCCACGTTTTGGGCATTTCCGGCGGCAAAGACAGCGCCGCTTTGGCCGTTTGGATGCGCGACAAGCATCCTGAGCTGGACATCGACTACTTCTTCACCGATACAGGCGAAGAACTTCCCGAGGTCTACGAATTCCTGGGACGGCTCGAAGGCTATCTAGGCAAGCCCATCGCGCGGCTGAACCCCCGGAGAGACTTCCGATTTTGGCTACGCGAATACCACCACTTCCTGCCCAGCCCGCAGACTCGCTGGTGCACTCGCAAGCTCAAGCTCGCCCCATTTGAACAATGGGTCAAGCCATGGCTCGCGGCCGGCGACAAGGTGTTCTCTTATGTGGCGATCCGGGCCGATGAAGACTACCGCGAAGGCTACTCGGCAAAGGCTGACAACCTGTTCGTTCGGCTGCCCTTCCGCGAGGCAGGAATCGACAAGCCAGGCGTCGTCGACATCCTGGAATCGTCAGGGGTCGGCTACCCGAAGTATTACGAATGGCGCTCTCGCAGCGGCTGTACTTTCTGCTTCTTCCAGCAGAAGATCGAATGGGTGCGGCTGAGAGAGCAGCATCCCGAGGACTACGAAAAGGCCAAGGAACTTGAGAAGGACGCACTGGAACATGGCTCACCTTTCACCTGGTCGAAGGGCGAGTCCCTTTGGGACATGGAGAAGCCTGAACGCATCGCAGAGATCAAGACGGAATACGAAATCCGCCGAGCCCGGCAGCGCAAGACCATCCCGATCAACCCTCTGCGTCCTGTCAAGGAGTGCCAAGAGGACATCGACGACATTTATGGCGAGGATGAAGGTGGCGGAGCCTGCGTGGTCTGCCACAAGTAGCTTGGAAAGCTTGGGACAAATGAGCGCAGACGACCCAAAAACTGTTACTCCACACCCCTGCCCCGTTTGCTCCAAGACTCGCGGGGTTTCCGAGCATCTAATCGAAGTAGGCCTTGCCGCAAGCTTCCTTGGAAACACATCGACCTTTGAGAGCGAACACGGCACGGCAACCATCCGGACCGAAACTATAGGGGACTGGTTCAAGTTAGCGGCCCAACTCGAGAAGGTCGAGGTCAACACCTGGAAATTCGAATCCTCGGACGCAGGTTTTTACTGCGGCACAGTGGCCGACAACATCGACGCGCATTCGAAGCACTACACAAACCATGCCACGGCGCTCACTCGCTTCGTGTTCGTCTGCAATGGACTCGAGGAGGCATATCGCTTCATCAATCACCTCTACGCCCCGCATTCGGCGGGCAATAGCAGGGCCAAGAAGGATCTCAAGCGTACCAGCAGCATGCGAGCCATCGCGCTACTTAATGACTTGTTCGATCAAAAGGGTGCGACAGCCGCACCGCAAGATTTCGAGCACCACTGTGGTAATTTCATCAGCCTCTTCGATCGATACAAGGACAAACACAACGCTTCAATAGGCGGGATAGAGTCAGGCGCGGAGAAGCTCCCCACGTTCGCACTTCAACTCGTGCGCAACCTTAGGAACCATGTGGCTCACGGGACGTTTCCCTTAGGGCCACCGGCGGACTATGGCGGCTACGAGGACAGTGAAGAATTGATCCTCATGCTCAGGCATGCTTGTCGAGTCGCGGCCTTATACACGCAAGTCATCTTTCGTTGGTTCAGTCCTGGCTTCGAGTCCGACGACTACAACTCCATGCAGGCATGGGGCAACGAATTCGATCGCTTCAAAGAAAGATGCACTCTCGAATACCTCCTCAATTTGCATCAGCAAAGCGATTTCGCTCTTCACCAAGACCATTACCGCTTCGAAGACGATATTGACGCCATCACGATCCGGCCAACCCAAGCGTAGCGCGAACCACAAGGGAACGGACCAAGCAGAATGTCAGGCAATTAGCGGAGCCAGGCGTCAAGCTTGTCGAAGACGCGTTGGCACAGGTGCTCGGATCGCCTTGCAATGAACGCTGCATCCCATCGGTGGCCGCACTGGCCGCGGAACGCGAGCGGTGCCAAATGGGACTGATAATTCGACGCCGCGACCAGTGTTGAGAGAGACGGCGGAACGCTGCCGATGCCCAGAGCAGCAGCCAATGCGGTTCCGGCTGGTCCAGCAGCTGTCGACCCCGGCATGGTAAGGTTCCAGTAGTAGAAGACTTTGTCGGGCCACTCCGAGTAGATCGAAGAGTTCACCGCCGTGGACAGCAAAGTCAGGTTGCCGAGCTTGTCCACGATCGAATAGTTTCCTGGGTAGATCGTGGCGTCGAAGTGCGCAGAAAATTTGATCGTCGATGGCTGGTCGCGTGTGGCAACGTGCTCAATCACTTCGTAGCTCGTCATATGCCAAACGCGGCAGTTCAGAAGATCAGCCGAGCTCGCCATGCCATTTATGAAAAGGCCCTCGTTGCCTGGCGTGAGATCAGGCGCCGCGTCGTGAGCAGAGGCAAACAGGGCAAACCGGCAAACCGCCTTGCGGGAATACCACGCATTCTCTTTGGCCAGGTCCACCCAGATCTTCCTCGCGGCGACTGCGTCGGAGGCGTCGTAGATCTTCTGGTTTTCCAAGGCCTGCCGATATGCCGCCTTGACGAATGCCAAGGATTGGTTGGCCGCCCCATTCGCAAAAGAGATATTGCCGGCGGTCGACTGGAACAGCGCCCGATAGTCCGAATCCGGAAATCGGAATTGCTGCGCGCCCATGTAGAAAGTGAAGAAGGCCGCGGTCGCCTCGCACACCGACACGAATTCAGCCGACGCTGCAGCCCTGTTCGCCGCATTCGACTGCGATCGAAGGAGCTTGGAATAGAACACGCTCAGCACAGCATGCGCGAATTGGTGGCCCGCGTCCTTGAGATAGAAAACGCACAAGGCGGCACGGTCGGCTTGCTGCTGCGACAGCCCCAAGAACATCAAGCGGTCCCATAAGCCAAAGGTGTTCGAGTTTTTCGGCGACCTCCGAGGCTTCACGAAGTTCAGGAAATACTCGGCCTGGTCCGCGATGGTCGTGACGAAATCAATCGACTTCAGAGTCGGAACACCGGCGGACAACGAACCCTCGAGGGTATCCGTCAGCCAGTCACGTTCTTCGCTGAACCTGCGGCTGCGCTCCATTCCGTTGAAGACCAAAGCCGAGGACACGATCACCTTGTCCGTGAGCTCTTCTTTGTCAGATGAATTGCTCTCGGTGTCAAACACCTTCTCGATACGATCGACCTGCGGCTTGATGGCCGTCGAATAGCCATTGCCCCACGCCTTGACGACCTGCGGCTTGAAAACTTCAAACGCGGTCAGCGGCGTTCCAGTCGCATTCAACGACTGGAACATGTCGAAAGCCAGGCCCAAGTCAAGGCACTCAATGACAACCAGGTGGCACGAGTTCTTCAAGAAAGCGCACACTGCCAAAAGCAGCATGCCACCGTAGTAGACGGACTGCTCATCCAGGTTGAGAGATCCAATATTCGACCAGGTGGGCGGGTAAGCCATGAAATTGAACAGGCTTCCGTCAGCCACGCCGTTCGCCGACAACAGGCCGATGGCGAGGTTCGCATCGGCAGCCTGGACCTCTTCGCTGATTTTCCCCTGGAAGACCCTCAGCACTGAGCCAACACGTTCGTCAATCGGGATTGCGTCGATTGCGATGCCGGCGATGAACTTCGAAAGAAAGCTCGATGTGTTGGAACGGTAAAAGTTGTCAATGGGGCCACTAAGAGTCCACTGATCAGACACAGGATTCGCGGACACATCTCCCGCCCTGATGATCTTGGGCTTCAATGCCGGCTGGGCTCCGGTCTTGGTGATCTCCACCGAAAAGAATTTCCGGATGTTGGGCAGCTCGTCGGTCAGCTCGGTCGCCAACGCATCGAACTCCGACGCTGAGCCGGCTAACGCCTTGAGCTTGAGCACCGTTTGGGAGATCTGTTCCGCGATCACGCAAGCGAGCATGGCAATCGAGGTTATGCGCTGCTGGCCATCAACGACATTCGCAACCTTAGTCAAAAGATTGGGCGTATCCGAGTGGACGCCTGTCTGCACGTTCTTCTCATCGTGCAAGATGACCGTGCCTAGGAAAATGCTGTTCTCCGGCTTGGACAGCGTGCGCTTGATGCTCGAAAAAATGTCCTCAATCAGCTTCGTGGCGTTCTCTTCATCCCACGAGTAGTTGCGCTGGTAATAGGGCACATAAAAGCCACGCCCGCTCTGCGAAAAGAAATCCAGCAGGCTAGCCGCATCGTGTTTGAATGGTTGAGCCACAAAGTTCTCCCTGAGTTACTGATTTGAGTTGTCTGTCCGGATGGCGGCTACTGCCGCTTCGATATCTTGGTCCGACAGGAACGGGGCTTGTGCGAACACCAGGCCCTGCTCTCCGTTGAGCTTGGCGGCCAGGTGCCCACGGCCCAGCAACAGCTCGGCTCCAGGCCTGTCAAGCGCAATCTTTGAAGTGGCCTCGCTGGACACCTTCAAGATCAATCGATTACCCAGGTTCTCGCGAAGTTGCATTGGCATCACATCCTTGTCCGGCCGCTGCGCGGCAAAGATTAGGTGAATCCCCGCCGCGCGGGCTTTCACTCCCAGCCGCTGCACCGCCGCGCCCACTGCCGCTTTATAGGCGTCATCAAGCATCCAGTCGGCAAATTCATCGTGGACCAAGAACACCATGGGTAGGCGCTCCTGCTCCGAGACCTTGGAGTTGTAGGTAGCCAGATCGCGTGCGCGGGCCTTGGCGAAGGCCCGATAGCGATCCTCCATTTCCTGGACCAACGCTTCGAGAACCTCCGATGCCTTCTCCTTGGTCGTGACGATCTCCTCGCGCATGTGCGGCAAGTCCGCCAGCGGGGCGTAGTCCACGCCCATCTTCGGGTCGATCAGGATGATCTGCGCAAGCTCTTTGGGGTTGGTCGCAGCGATGTCCAGCAGCATTGCTTGGATCAAGACCGACTTTCCGCTACCCGTCGCGCCCGCAACTAGCGAGTGAGGCTCGTGTGACGCTAGTCCGCCAAACTCAGAACCTAAGTTCAGATAGAGCAAGGCACCATTGATTTCCTGAAGTCCCAAGAGGAATGATGTGTTGATACCGGCGACATTCCGGTTTAGTTCGCGGCGAGACCAGAGCTCCCAAAGCGACACGGCTTGCCTCTTAGCTCCCGCGACCGTCACCACGATTTCGCCTGGCTTAGGCTGGACCGTCACCAAGTTGATCGCGTGCGTGGTCAGCAGTTGCATCCGCTTATTCTCAATATCCTCCACGCGCAGACGATCTGAGCCAGCAAGCTTGACCAGGCAGCCGTTCGGGGTCAGCCTCGTACCCAGGATCGAGGCATGCAGCCCATAGCTATTGAGCGCGGCCTTGAGCTTTTTGGTGACATCCTGGGCCCATGCATCCCGCTCGGCATCAGCCTCCGCTCCGCCAGCGAACTTGCTGGACACAAGCTCAGCAAGGGTCTTACCCAGTTGGGTCGGCGGACTGGCGGTTGGCGTTGAGGCATCAGCCGGCGCCTGGACCAAAGCTGGCGGAATCTCGCTGGCTTGGGCACGCTCTTTCGCCGGAGCCTGCGGCTCGGGCGCTGGGGCACTCACAGGAATCGATTCCCCGGCATCGCTTCCGACTTCGACTTCTGCTTCTTGGGTCACGACCTCGCCGCTGGCGAGCTGCCCCATGGCCGCGAGCCACGGAACTCGAGGAGCAGGCCTCTTGAAGTCGTGGGATTCCCATGGCTTATGAGCACCCAACCCCGCCCTCGCATCTCCTGCTTCAGGGCCTTTTGCATAGGCTTCGGCAAGCTTGCGAAGGTCTGGGCGGTCAAAGACTTCCTGCCACGCTTGGACGCCATCGAACTCTTCGAGAAGCTCCTGTTCGGATGCGGATGTCGAGCCAGCGTCTGAAGTATGGACATAGACCTGAGAGTAGCCTCGCAAGGAAATCTCGACATCACCTTCGCGCAGCTTCGATCGCGCACGCTCCATGAGCCCGGTCATGCCGGGCGGAATATCCGCGTCGATCAGCATGTCCGCCAAGCGGGCGAGCCAAACGTCCCGGTCAAGTCGACCTGGATCGCCAAAGAGGGCTTCACGGAACATGCCCAGCGTCGCCAGGAGCTGATCCTTCGAATCGCGCCGAGCCTTGGCCAGGCCATCGGCGGAAACATACTTCGATTCGACGATCGAGATCCCCACTCGGACGCCCTCTTCGCGCTCCTCGACATTGAGCGCCAAGATGTCGGCGATGCGGCTTTCCGGCTGGGAGAGCCAGCTCGCGTAATCATCCAAGAGAAAATAGGCCGTCAAGACCTGGCCCCCGCCAGCAGCGACCTTGAACTCCTCGGCCAGCAAGTAGCGGCTGAGGACCAAGCCAATCATTTCGCCGGCGGATACGCCACGCTTAGCCGCGCGCAGCACAATGTCACCCGAAACCGAGAGAGCATCCCGCTTGGCCTTCTCGGCGACTTCTTGAATCTCATCAGCGGAAAGCTGCAGGTTCAACTCATCGAGACGCCTGCGAACTAATACGCCCAGCAATCGCAGCTCGGAAGTCGAGCTCACGATCATGTTACGGCCGTTGGTCGAGCCCCGGCGATAGCGCACCACCGTTATGTTGTTGTGCTGGAGCTGTCGCTTGTCCAAAAGCTCGTCGTAGGTGGCGACCCACTCAGCCAACTCGTGCGCGTCCTTGATCATTCCGGCCAAAGCCGGGTTCTGCAAAGAGATCCTGCGCGCCGGGAGGAATCGCTGCTCGGGGGCCACGTCGGTCTGCCGGCACACGGCGCCGACTGCCGACACATAGGCCCAGCCCGAAGCCGTCTGCCATGGGCAGGCCAGGAAAGTAGTCGATTTGAGCTCGTTCTCGCCAGAAACGCTGCGATAGGACCAGCGCGAAGGGGCGTGCTCCAAATTCGGCCGGTCGTTTGTCCACTGGACCGGAAGCCATTCGGATTGGGCGGCCCGAGCGACCACATCATGCAGAAAGGCCACATCGAAGGCCTTGAATCCCCGGGCACTCTCGCCAGGCGTCGACGAGATCGGTGTGACCGAAATGCGAAGCTTCGCGATGAAGTTGTCGCTGGTCTCGCTGACCACCGGCAAGTCCGGGTCGTCCCCGGCCTTGTTAACCAATTCGCCGTAAACGCGGCGCAGCTTGGCTGGATCCGAGTGGCGAACCGACACGCTGCATTGGAGTTTCCCGTCCTCCTGGATCGACGATAGCTCACGCACAGTCGCCAGAGGCAGCTCCGCCGCGTCGGCGTTGTAGAGCACCACGCTGAGATTACTAGCCTCATGTGGCTGCAGCCCGACATAACGCTCCAAGAGCTCACGCGCCTGCTTGGCCGCCGATGCCGGATCGACATCGGTCATCGCATCGTCCGCTCCACGAGTCGGCGACTCAAAAAGGCTATAGCCGTTGACCGTGCTGCTTTCGGAGACCAGGGTCGGCGCGCCGCCGCGATTGAGGACTGCGATCTCGGGATAGAAGGGATGGGCGATCTCGTCGGAGAGCTCGCGCATGAAAATCTCGCGGTCCCCGTAGAGAATGTTTCCGCTGGAGAGCAAGTGGGTCGCAAAGCCAGCCACGCGGCGCGACTTGACTGCCAAAGCCTTCATGCGCTCGGGGTGCCATGGCGGGATGATCATGGCTGGGTTGTCTCCAGCGACCCGGACGGTTCCGATTGAGAGCACCTCCGAGACCAGCCGCGAACGGCAGACATCTCCGCGCGCATGAGCCATGAGAGTCGAGAGCAGAGCCCCGAAGGACTCTGCCTGCCGCATCACAGCCTCGCCATGCAGGCCCGTCGAAACAAAGTCCTCCATCGCCTTGATGTAGTCCTCTTCAAACTTGTCCCAAGAGGTTCGGACTTCGTCGCGTTGGACCGCCGTCAGGCGGCCTTCCTCAGCGAGATCCTTAATCCGCCCCTTGATCTCATGGCGCAGGCTGCGCAGCTTGTTCGCAGCCGGGACCAGCGAGCCGGCGTCGGTCGAATAGGTCGCCTCCAAAGTGCCTGTGTCGTGCAGCGAAACGTTTTGGACTCCGCCCTTTTTGCTCACCATCCGGCGGGGGACCTCGGTCGCCCCAACCGCACCCTTCTCCAAGAGCCGCCTCATGTCAGCAACCATCGAAAGGCCGATAGCGGCAGGCTTGTAGCTCCAAAGCAATTGAGTCTTCGCAAGCACTGTCTCCTTGCCTATGGAGACCTGGACCAGTGCCACGTCGAACTTAATCTGCAAAGCCGGGCGGGACAATGACCTCTGGGTTTTTAGCTTCTTATTCCGCGCAAGCGCGTATTCTTTTTCTTTCGCGAAATAGCGCTCAAAATCAAATAATGGATCGGGCAAATCCGCTGCAGTCATCCGAGTGCAATGCCACTGGGCCTTTGACCCCATCAACTCCGTTAAACCTCGATACATCGAAGAGAAAAAGCAACCAGCATCGTAGTTAAACCTTTCGCGCCATTCTGTGCGCCCTTTTACTACTGTGAAGCGCAGAATCCGATCGCCTTGTGAATCGCGCAAGCCTGCATGCAAGCTGTTGACCACACGAGCAAAGCCGTCGAAGAAGTCGTTGCATTCAATAGGCTTGCCATACAAGGCCTTCTCCCAACGGGAGCAAAGCTTGGCATCCTGCTCCAAGAGCCTGCGCTGCCTGACAAAGAACTCTTCATCGTCTTCTGTGAAATCGGAGCGCCGCTCGCGGCCCTTCAAATCCTCCAAGAGCTTGCGGCCCTCCGCATCAAGGGCGTTCTCCTGGTCGCAGTCGTGGTCGAAGAATCGGATCGTCGATTCGGCCAAGCCGAGTTGCTTCTCCTTGGGCTTGTCGAAGGCCAGATAGATGCCATCGCCTTCCCATTCGAACTGAGCCAAACCATCTGAGGCATCGGCATCTCCGGCCGGGGCTGCAGCGAACGCTTCAAGAGCCAGACGCGCCGCATCGTCTATTTCGGCGGCATTGGCTTGGATGCGCTCCGCGAGCTCATCAGGGTCAAGCGGTTGACCGTTCTGGCGAAGCTTTTTGAGCAGCGGAGCCCGCTGCGCGAAGAGTTTGGCGAAAGCCTTCTGCCATGGCTTGCGCGAAGCCGCGTAAGTCTTGGCATTGGAGAAGAAGGAACTGTCCCTGGGAAGCCCCGTGCTGGGCAATGCGAAGCCCACAGCGTCGCGAATCGGTAAGCCTCGGGTGGACATGGCCTCGACGATGGCGGAACAGAACTCACCGAGCTGCACGAGCGAGAGCTCGGAGGATGAAAGCAAGCCCCAAAGCGCCGCATTGAAAACCGTCCTGTCGTCAGGCACAGGAGAAATGCCGCCGGCAAGGAGCGATGCCTCGACCCAAGAATCGGCTTCGGCGCGCATTTCTTTCGCGCCGATGGCCATCACATGCCCGAGGGTGTCGGCGAGGTTGTGCTCGTTGCCGTTGGCGGTGAGGATCGCCGCCTTGGCCGTGGTGGCATTGTTGCGGACATAGCCCGCGTTGTGTTGAATGAGGATTTCCGGGGCAAGGCCTTGCCCCTCCACCAGAGCCTCGGGGATCATCAGATCCACTTGGGCCGCCAAATCCGAATTGGCAAGGATCGCCCGCGCCACCGCCGCGATCTGACTGGCGGAAAGCTTGTCGAGCCGGAACAGAGCCGCCGAATCGCCAGGCTGGCCAGGGTTGTAAATGCGCTTGGCGAGGATGTCCGCGCCGACGCGCCCGATGATGCGGTCGGTCAGCATACGGCCTCTCCCTTGAACGCGAACGGGTTTTCAACAAACGAGCAGGAGTCCGAGAGCCTGCGGACAAGACCAAGCCCGACGAGCCGGGTTTCAAGGTTGTCCCGATTCTCACTGAGCTCCTCTTGGTCGACGAGCTTGGCATCCAGAAGGCGCGAGCCTTCCGCGTCGCCTAGGATCAGTCCATAGCGGCGCTTGGCCTCGGCGAGGAATTCGTCGAACTGCATGCGGTCGTCGACGATCGCGACCACGATCGACTTTAGAAGCCGATCGTTGGGCGCGTAGCGGGTGCGCCGAGAAAGCCTTCGGGAGCTCAGTCCAATGGCACGCGACCAGGCAGCATGGATCTTGCCGACATGCTGCTCATGACGCGTCAGGGCGTTCACTACCAAATCGGAGACCAAGGCATCCGGGCTCTTACCGGAGTAATCGTCATCGCCTCCGCCATCGGCTGGCGGCCACTGGAAGCGCTCCCGCATAAGCTTGACTTGCTCAGCCTCTGGAAACTCCGCAGAAAGTGCGGCGGCCCACCCAGTGTCCATCCGGATCGACTCGACATGAGCCCGGACTGCCTTGGCCGGCAAGCCTTGGTTGAATTGGTAGCTGTCGCCTGAAAGGGCCCGGACCTTGGTCCGCTCCTTAGAGACGATTTCGCAGACGATCTCGACTGGGTCGTCATCGCCTGCGATCCTCTTAGCCCGCTCCAAGAAGTAGAGGAGCATGTTGAGCCCGGAGATGGCGATCAAATGCTCCAAGGCATCATAGATCGGCATGTCCTTGGCCAAGATCGAAAGCCAGTCCTCGCAAATCTGATCGAAACGCGGGTTTGCAACTTCCGGCAGATAGCCAGCCGGGCGCGGATCGTCCGCATGCTGAGGCTCCCCTTGAAGAGCCCTCGCCAACCGGTTCATAGGAACTTCGCGATTGAACAGCCGCTTGGCCAAAATAGCGCCGAGTTCACCGCCTCGCTTGGAGCGAGCGAGCATGAGATAGAGCAGCTCGCCGGTGCGCGCGAAGAAGCGACGGTCATTGCTCATCTTGCCCTTGGAATCGATCTCCAAATCCTCATAGAGGGCATCGGGGCCGAAGGGGAAGACGAACTTGGAGCTCCAGCGCTTATTGCTGCGGGACTCGAAGGAGGAAGAGCGCAGGAGCTCGATAGCCTTCGAGAAGTCGTCGAAGCTCGCAAACGCGCTACGCAAATAGGCCATGTCCGCATCGCCATTGCCTGTCGCACCTTGGGCGAAGCGATCGAACCATTGCCGCCACTTCTCCTCGTCGGAAGCGGCGCCATCGGCGATCGATTCGACATAGGGGTTGTTGAACAGCAGGCCGCGCAGGCGGATTTGCCGCTGCGGCTTGAACTTGGCCGTGCCGCCGTCCTCGTCTCGCAGCTGCAACGGACGATCGAGGTTGGAGCCAAGCACGCCCAGGCATTCGAGGACCGTCAAATGCGGAAGCTGCTCATCGTGGAGGCGATGACCCCAAATGTTCTCGTCGACGCAGAAGTCAACGCTTTTAATCTCGGGACGCTTGATGATCGCGCTCATTGTGGAGCCCTCACAGTCACCGGACGCGAGAACCCTCGGCCTCCTGGCTCGATGTCGATGAAGTTGAGCGTGAGCGCGGCGGCCTCTCCGCCGGCCTCGTCGTCATCGCCAGCCATGGCCGCGCTGCGGACGATCTCGGCCTTGCGCAGCAGCTTTGCTTTGAAGGCCAGCAAGTCTTCCAGGCATTCATTGGAAAAGCTCGCAGGCAGAGCGCCTTCGGCCACGCGGGCAAGGAACTCATGCCGAATGGGTGTGAGGTCGAAGGACACTGAATTGCCCTGCCCTGCAGCCAGCGAGACATCAAGCTGCGGCCGGCTTGTCTCCTCGACAAGCCTGATCGCCATGCCCACCCCAGCTTGTCTGCGCGATGGCGTCTCGTGGTCGCAGAGGACGCTCACGCGGCTTTGAGTGAACCCCCCCGAGCTGGCGATAAAGATGCGATCGACGTTTTCGAGAAGCAGACCGGTGAGCACCCGGTTAAGCCCCTTGGCGATGCGCCCGCGCACCGTCTCGCTGACAGGCCGTTTCGCTTTAAGGGCCTCTATCGTTTCGAGATAGTCGCCTGCAAAGCGAAAGGCCGTCATCGACCAATGCGGATATCCCGGTTCGCTGTCTGGCAGAGTGAAGAAAAGCCTGCGGCGCTGGTCTTCGAGCATTTCGAGGAACTCGGCAGATCCCCCCTCCACGCGCGCACCTTCATGCCCCTCCAAGTAGGCATCCTGTGCTGCGCGAAACGCCGGCCCCGCCCCATAGATCGAATCGCTCGCCACCAAGCGCGCGAAGTCCGCTTGCAGCCGCGAATCGTCCTTGCCATAGACTAGCAGGCCATCGGCCGCATTGGACGACTCCTCGCCCACGCCGAAACTCGACATAGCCTTGAAAACCGGCCGATCGGAAGCCCTACGCTTGGGCAAGTTCGCCCCGAATGCATTGGCATAGATGCTTGCCTTGCCCAAGCCGCCAGCCTCCTGGATCTTGGCGACATCAGCGCAAGTCAATAGGTTTTCCTTGGCCAGCTTCGCGTCGGAGCAGCCCAGGACCATGTTCGAGCAAAGAGCCAGCAAATCGCGCACCGACAAATGCAGTCCATTGAGCCGGGCGATCTCGACGAGGTCGCCAAGGCGGCGCGAGAGTTGGCCTCTATCGGCTTGGCCCAGCAGGCGGCGGCGGTTCTCGTCGATGGGGCAGACCTTCCCTTCGGCTTGCAATGCACAGCGCCCGCAGTTGTCCCACTCGGGGTGCCCCGCGACGGCTTTGGCCACCTCTTCCAGCGTCTGGCGGCTTGTCGTGCGGCTGAGGTCGAAGACAGCCAGGCGATCTGGCGCCGGGCCAGCTTGAAGGAATCGCTCTTGCAGCGGCTTGCGTAGAGGATGGATCCGACCTTGGCGCCTGCCAAGATCGCGGAGGCGATCCAAGAGCTGCCCATGGTTGGCAGCCAGGATCACAATCTCCGAATCATCTACACCGATGACGGACTTTTCCAGCCGCTGCAGCGGCAAGTCGCTTTCCTCGCCATTGAACTCAGAGAGATCCTTAATAAATACGGCCAAGCGACCATCGGCGAGCCGGTGCTCCTTGATGTTCCCCTTGGCTGCCCAAATTTTCTGGTCACCACCGACTCGGTCCCATAGGGCCCGGCAGTGGTAAGTCTTGCCATCTCCAGCTGTTCCGGCAATCAACAATGAACCCAGCGTCTTAGATTCGATGTGGGCGATCATGGCATCGAGCAGCGGCGTCGATAGCCGGATCGGCTGGACTCGCGCACGACCAAGAGCGCTAGACACATACTCGTCGAACATGGTCAGATTGTTCGGCGTCGGCCCATAGCTTCGCAAGAAGCGGACCCAGGCAGCTGCGGGCGGCGCTCCAGCCTCCCCTTCGCCCTGCGGCGGAATATTGATCATTTAACTCTCCCTTTGCTCATTATTTTCCACTGCGAGCATTCTCTCCTTTTACGGTTCAGTTCAGTTATACGAAACCGAATGGATGTGGAAATACAATTGTGATTGCCCGTATGGCCCAGGGTGGCATTACCCAAAAAGCTGCTACTGGCCATGGCTGCGTAACCGTTCTACATCCGGCTTCACCGCAAAACGGGGGGATTACCACGGCAGGCGGCACAGCTCAAACGTTAAGAAGCTAGGAGAGGTATGCGCGAAATCTCGGGAAAGCTAACGCCAGAACTAAAGGCCATCTACGGCGATGCAGATATTCGTAAAGTTGACGCGCATCCCGTGAAGACGTTTAGAGAGTTGATGGGCCATATTGCGCGTCTGTCCTATTTGAACAAGGACCATCTTCTGTTCTTTCGTGGGCAATCCTCCGATTACAGAAACAAGGCGGGCGCATCGTCGTTTTACCCGTCAATCTATAGGGGGGAGCGTCTGGCAAGAGCTGAATTGGAGTCTCGCTTTGACATACTTTCTAGCGCCTCCAAACGTTTGGTGGACGCTTTTGCAACTAACAAAATTGAAGGTGCGGTTGACGTAAGAAAGCGTCGCTATATCCAGTGGAGCATCCTCCAGCACTATGAGGTATGTCCCACACCGCTGTTAGATTTCAGCCAGTCCGCTAGAGTTGCGTGTAGTTTCGCTACGCTTGATAAGGAAAAAACTGACGCGTACTTCTTCGTGTTCGGGCTTCCATATGTAACAAATAGAATCTCAATTAACTCCGAGCATGATCTGGTGAACGTACGGCTCCTGAGTATTTGCCCGCCGGATGCGTTGAGACCGTATTATCAAGAGGGGTATCTTGTTGGCACCGACGAGTCCACCACGGAATTTCACTCCAAAGATGAATTTGATTTCAATGCACGCCTAATCGCCAAGTTCCGGTTTTCCAATGGAAAATCATTTTGGGGGAGTGGCTTTGATCCAATTCCGAAAGTGGCCCTATATCCTAAAGGTGATTCAATCCAAGCGCTGTGCGAAGAGATCAGCAAGGAAATCGGCACGGAGTTAGACCCCGGAAGGCTTGGCCTCTTGCTACAGTCATGGGTTGCCTTAGAGGGGCATCTCATAAACATCGCGCGATCAAGATCGGCGAAGGTGTACTCAGCACAAGAGGCACTTCGTATCCTTAAGAATGCAGAACTAGTTGGATCGGATGTCATTGCCCGCCTGGATAGAGTTCGACGGCTCCGCAATGCCGCTGTTCATAATCCCGAAAAGGTTGGAGCAGCAGAGCTAGCTTTAGCGCGTCAGGAAATTGAGGGACTGACGGAAGAAATCAAAGCTGTTAGCGCGGCGCTTCCTAACCATTCGCGGCAGGCTCGACTGCCCTGACGGGCCGTGGCCTGAGCTCAAACGTTAGGCATCATGAACTCCTTAGCAGATATTTGGGCGGCCCGCCGAGAATCAGTAGCCTATCTGGAAGAGAGGTACCCGTCGCGCTTGGCGGTTCTCATTCGGGCCTTCATTTTGATCGATCAATGCATTGACGAGTTCGAGGCCATTTCGAGTCATAGCAAGTATGCAGAGATTTGCGGCCTCACGTTGCTGAAGCTCAAGCACCTCGCTCTCGGGGCGTACAGCCTAATACTCGACGGCCTTGGGCAGGAAACTGGCGCCCTGATGCGTCCGATGATCGAGTACGCGGAGTTGTTAACCTACTTCCGAATGTTCCCTCATTCTGTAGAGAAAGCCGCCACAAACGAGCTACCAAAGGCCGGTGAGCGTGCCAAGGCAATCGGCGGCATTTACAAGGAATTCCGAGATCACTTGAATGAACATGCATCGCATAGTTCCTTCAGTATTTACTCGATGGCCCACTTACGGGAGCCGGCGTCTGGGAACTTTAAGAAAATGCAAAGAATGGTTCCTCAGGTCCTTGATGAAAATGTGCGTAACTTGGTCGTTCAACTGATGCTATTTCTGAGAGAGGCTGGCCTTGCCCTGGAGCCCCTAAACTCGGCACGATTCCTCGAAGTCGCAGACAGCATAGACAAGCTTAAGTTCAGAATGCTTCACGTCTACTGCCTAAATGACGCCTAATCCCTCTTTCGAGGCGAAGCCCAACGGCAAGCCTCTGGACCCGCCTCAACTCGAACGCTAACGCAGAGGTTCAACGTCCGCTTTAGCGCAAACTAAAAGTCCACCAGCATAACTCGGCAATTCATTCGCGTGGTTAAGACCACCGGCCTGGCCGGTCAAGTGCGATCAATGGGATGGGCAGGCTGCTCAACATCACTGGAATACGCACACTTGGCGCAACATCCAGTGCAGTTATCGTAAAAATGTTGCGACGTGTTGAACTGAAGTTGACGGACTCAGGCCGGTGATTGCCAGAACAGTCGATCGGAAAAACGGCGCCGAAGGCTTAATGCCGCAGCGTTGCGCTACGAAACCCAGCCAACCTGCATCGGGCAGGCAATAGACTAGGAGCACACGACATTTTGGCTTCAATTGCCTGGTGTGGGACGTGCTCCTAGGCTGCTCTATTTTACCACCAGCCACCTGATGACGCAAAACTGCGTTTTTGGTTCAATTTCATCAAGGTGGTGATGGGTGAGCATCACTAACTGAACGCACGTAAAAAAGCCCGGCAACCCAGGCTTCTGGCTATTTGCAACTCATGAGAATATTTGCACGACTTCTGAGAACCTACAACCTCAAACGTCAATATTCCCAGCCCGCAGCGCATTCGTTTCAATAAAGTCGCGGCGTGGCTCCACTTCGTCGCCCATCAACATGGTGAAAACGCGGTCGGCCTCAATAGCGTCGTCAATTTGCACGCGCAGCAGGCGGCGCACGGTGGGGTCCATGGTGGTTTCCCAGAGCTGGGATGGGTTCATTTCACCCAGCCCTTTGTAGCGCTGGCGGCTGGTGGCGCTTTCGGCTTGGGCAATTAACCAGGCCATGGCTTCGCGGAAGTCGGCAACCTTTTCTTCCTTCTGGCGCTCACCTTCACCGCGCATGACGCGGGCGCCTTCGCTGAGCAAATCTTTGAAAGTGCTGGCGGCATCGGCCAGGGCGGCGTAGTCGGCGCCGTGCACAAAGTCTTGGGTGAGCACACTGCTCTTCACGTTGCCGTGGTGGCGGCGGCTGATGCGCAAAATGGGTTTGTCGGTGCGGGCGTCAAACTCGCCGGCCACTTCGGCGTCGGGCAATTTGGCTTGCAAGGCTGCTGCCGATTGCTCGGCATCGGCGACGGTGTCCAGGTTGAGTGCCACACCATCGGCTACCGAGCGCAGGGCTTCAGCGTCCATAAAGTTTTGCAGGCGCGCAATCACGGCCTGGGCCATTTGGTGCTTGCGGGCCAACTCCACCAGGGTGTCGCCCTGCAAAGTGCTGCCATTGGGGCCGCCGGTGAACACCGAGGCATTCACCAGGGCAATGCGCAGCAAGAAGCTGTCCAGATCAGGGGCGCCTTGCAGATACAACTCTTCCTTGCCAGCCTTGACTTTGTAGAGTGGCGGCTGGGCAATATAAATATGACCGCGCTCGACCAACTCGGGCATCTGGCGATAGAAGAAGGTCAGCAACAGGGTGCGGATGTGGGCACCGTCGACGTCGGCATCGGTCATGATGATGATGCGGTGGTAACGCAGCTTGGCGACGTTGAAGTCGTCGTTGCCCGTGCTGCCACCGGCCTTGCCAATGCCGGTGCCCAGGGCGGTAATCAGCGTCAAGATTTCGTTGCTGGTCAGCAGCTTTTCGTAGCGGGCTTTTTCCACATTCAAGATCTTGCCGCGCAGGGGCAAAATGGCCTGGAATTTACGGTCACGGCCTTGCTTGGCGGAGCCGCCGGCGGAGTCACCCTCGACGATATAAATTTCGCACATGGCCGGGTCTTTTTCCTGGCAGTCGGCCAGTTTGCCGGGCAAGCCCATGCCGTCCAGAACGCCTTTGCGGCGCGTCATGTCACGGGCTTTGCGGGCGGCCTCGCGGGCGCGCGCGGCTTCGATAATTTTGCCCACAATGATCTTGGCGTCGTTCGGGCGCTCTTGCAGATAGTCGGCCAAGAGCTTGCTGACAATGTCTTCCACCGGGCCGCGCACTTCGCTGGACACCAGCTTGTCTTTGGTCTGGCTGCTGAATTTGGGCTCAGGGACCTTCACCGACAACACGCAGGTCAGGCCTTCGCGCATATCGTCACCGGACACTTCCACCTTGGCCTTTTTGGCCATTTCAGATTCGTCTATGTATTTGTTAATCACGCGGGTCATGGCCGCGCGCAAACCGGTCAGGTGGGTGCCGCCATCGCGCTGGGGAATGTTGTTGGTAAAGCACAGCACCTGCTCGTTGTAGCCGCTGTTCCACTGCATCGCCACTTCCACACCGATGTTGGTGCCCTGGTCGCTCTGGCGATCGCCCATGGCATGGAACACATTGGGGTGCAAAACGGTTTTGCCCTTGTTAATGAAGTTAACAAAGCCTTGCACGCCACCGGCGCCAGCAAAGTCGTCTTCCTTGCCGCTGCGTTCGTCTTTCAGGCGAATGCGCACACCATTGTTCAGGAAGCTCAGTTCGCGCAGGCGCTTGCTCAGAATTTCGTAATGAAAATCGTTGTTTTCCTTGAAGATTTCCACATCCGGCCAGAAGTGCACTTCGGTGCCGCGTTTCTCGGTTTCGCCGGTTACGCGCATGGGCGAAATTTCCGCACCGTTCAGCACTTCAATGGCACGGTTTTGCACCACGCCCTTGCTGAACTCCATAACGTGGACTTTGCCGTCGCGGCGAATCGTCAGGCGCAGCATTTTGGACAGCGCGTTCACGCAACTCACACCCACGCCGTGCAAACCGCCCGACACTTTGTAGCTGTTCTGGTTGAACTTGCCACCGGCGTGCAGTTCGGTCAGGGCGATTTCAGCGGCCGAGCGCTTGGGCTCGTGCTTGTCGTCCATCTTGACACCGGTTGGGATGCCACGGCCGTTGTCGACCACGCTGATCGAGTTGTCCGAGTGGATGGTGACCAAAATATCGTCGCAATGTCCGGCCAGCGATTCGTCGATGGAGTTGTCTACCACCTCAAACACCAGGTGGTGCAGGCCGGTACCGTCGGAAGTGTCGCCAATGTACATGCCGGGGCGTTTGCGCACGGCTTCCAGGCCTTCCAGAATCTGGATCGAGCCTTCGCCATAGGCCTCGGAGGCACCGGCTTGGTGGGCATCGATTACCGGCTGAAAGTTAGAACTGTCAGAGCTGCCCTCACCGGTATGCACGGTCTCTTCAGCGGGTGTGTTGGGGGGCGTGGTTTCTTCGGTCATAACTTTCTCTTCTTACTTCTTACAGCGGGGCGCGCAGGCAGCAAAGCTGCGGGGCGGGCAGTGCGCAGCAGCGCACTGCGGGCGGTTCATGCCTGGCGCTCAAATGCGCATCGGCATGACAACGTATTTGAATGTGGCGTTTTCCGGAATGGTCAGCAAGGCCGAACTATTGCCATCCGACAGTTCAATCGAAACCATGTCCTGGTCCATATTGGACAGGGCGTCGATCAGGTAGTTGACGTTAAAGCCAATTTCAATGCTGTCGCCGCCGTAGTCGATGTCGAGCTCGTCGACCGCTTCTTCCTGCTCGGCATTGTTGGCAGCAACGCGCAGGCTGCCGGGGTCGATGTTCAAGCGCACACCCTTGAACTTGTCGCTGGTCAGAATGGCGGTGCGCTGCAGGGTTTGTAGCAACGCGGTGCGACCCAGGGTAATTTTGTTCTGGTGGTTTTTCGGAATGACGCGGTTGTAATCAGGGAACTTGCCTTCTACCAGCTTGGTCACAAATTCCATGCCGTCGAAAGTGAATTTGGCCTGGTTGTTGGCAAATTGCATTTCAATGTCGCCCTCGGCATCGCTCAGCAGGCGTTGCAGCTCAATCACGGTTTTGCGCGGCAAAATCACTTCTTGCTTGGGCACCGCCACGTCCAGGGTGGCCGAGGCAAAGGCCAGGCGGTGGCCATCGGTGGCCACCAGGCTCAGCTGGGTGCCTTCGGCAACGAACAAAATGCCGTTCAGGTAATAGCGAATGTCGTGCACGGCCATGGCGAATGAGACCTGGCTGAGCAAATCTTTCAAGGTTTTTTGCGGCACCGAAAAGGCCGGACCAAAACTGGCCGACTCTTGCACCAGCGGGAAGTCCTCGGCCTGCATGGTCTGCAGGGTGAACTTGCTTTTGCCGCCCTTCAAAATCACTTTGCTCTGGCTGGATTCGAGCGACACGGTTTGGTCGCCCGGCATGGTGCGCAAGATGTCAATCAGTTTGCGGGCACCGATGGTGGTGGTGAAATCCCCCACGTCACCGCCGAGTTCGGCGGTGGTGCGAATTTGAATTTCCAGGTCGCTGGTGGTGAGCTGCAAAGAACCACCGGTTTTGCGCAACAACACATTGGCAAGTATGGGCAGCGTGTGCCGGCGCTCCACAATGCCAGCGACCGACTGCAGAACCGATAACACCTTGTCTTGCGTTGCCTTTAATACGATCATTTCAACCTCTTTTTGAAATTCCAAGCCGGACCGGCCAGCGAACTGCATTTTCGCTGCTTTATGTGGCAATTCATGGTTGGCCGGTGCTGTTTTTTACCCATTGGTATGACTTAAGTGCGACTTAACCTTTGAGGGTTTGTTCGAGCACGTGCAATTGCTGATTCAGTTCGGTCAGTTGCTGGCGCTCACCGCCAATTTTCCGAACCGCATGCAATACCGTGGTGTGGTCGCGGCCACCGAAAAGTTCGCCAATTTCGGGCAGACTTTTCTGGGTTAGTTCTTTGGCCAGGTACATGGCAATCTGGCGCGGCCGGGCAATACTCGCCGGGCGTTTTTTGGAGTACATGTCGGCGACCTTGATCTTGTAGTAATCGGCCACCGTTTTTTGAATGTTTTCCACCGAAATCTGGCGGTTTTGAATCGACAGCAGATCGCGCAGCGCTTCGCGCGCCAGTGCGATAGAGATTTCTTTTTGGTTAAACCGCGAGTACGCCAGGATTTTGCGCAGCGCGCCTTCCAGCTCACGCACATTGGAGCGCACGTTTTTGGCCACAAAAAATGCCACTTCTTCGGGCATTTCAGTGCCTTCGGCGCGTGCTTTGTTAATCAGAATGGCCACCCGCATTTCAAGCTCGGGGGGCTCAATGGCCACCGTCAAGCCGGAATCAAAGCGCGAGACCAGGCGCTCATGGATATCGGTAAGGCCTTTGGGGTAGGTATCGCTGGTCATCACAATGTGCGACTTTTTGGCAAGCAAGGCTTCAAACGCATTGAAGAATTCTTCTTGTGTGCGTTCCTTGTTCGCAAAAAATTGCACGTCATCGATCAGCAACAAATCGAGTGAGTGGTAACGGTCTTTGAATTCGTCAAAAGTCTTGCGCTGATAGGCCTTAACCACATCTGAAACAAACTGTTCCGCGTGGATGTAGAGAACTTTGCTGCCAGGCTTGTCTGCCAGCAACCGATTGCCCACCGCATGCATCAAGTGGGTCTTGCCCAAACCAACGCCACCGTAGATAAACAAAGGGTTGTACAAATGCCCTGGCATGGTGGCGACGTGCATGGCCGCAGCACGCGCCATGCGGTTGGCCGTACCTTCAACCAGGGTTTCAAATGTGAGCACGGCATTGAGCCGGTTGCGGGTGTTGTCAGCGCCGCGGTCTTCCACCACGTCGGCACCTTCATCGGGTGCAACCACATCGGCAACAGGTCTTGGAACGCCTTGTTTTACGGGGCTTTCACGCGGAGTGATTGCCAACTCCAATGCAACCGGCTGACCGTACAGCTTCTCCAACAAGGCCACAATGCGGCCACTGTATTGGGTGCGAATCCAGTCGAGTTTGAAGCGGTTTGCAACAAACAGGGTAATGCGTGAAAAGTCATCCTGGACTTGCGCATGCAAGGGCTTGATCCAGGTGTTGAACTGCTGCTCAGGGAGTTCTTGTGCGAGCTGGTCGGTGCAACTTTGCCAGAGACTTTGGCCCATATCGGGGGTCCCTGCGACCGGTGTGTCGGATATGAAATCCGCACTCATTGTGATTCTGCTCTCATTGTGGATAGTTCTTGTTTTTTGCTCAGCGGAGGCGATTTTATCAAGAACTTATCCACAATCACAAAAAATTCACAAATACCCCCTGGCGCAGCACAAGTCCAAGCCGATCGGCGCGGCAATTATTACGCAGCTATTGCCGCCAGCGCGCAAATTTGCAATAATGCCGGGTTTCCCTGATTGTTATTCGGGGCGACTAGATTCGAGAACATTATGAAACGTACTTACCAACCCTCCAAAATCCGCCGCGCCCGTACCCACGGCTTCCTGGTCCGCATGAAGACCCGCGGTGGTCGTGCCGTTATCAACGCACGCCGCGCCAAGGGCCGCAAACGCCTGGCTGTCTAAGACAGAGGCTGTCTCTTTTCGGCCTGCTGTCATATTTGACGCCAAAGCATGCCGCGCGGCAGCCATTTCCATTTTCCATGGACGCTCCGCAACCCGTCACTCCAGCCGATTCGATCTGCCGGACACCTGACGTTCCCAAGGCGAAATTAGAGCGCTTACAAACCCGGCCACAATTTCAAGTGGCACTGGCGGGAAGAACTGTCTCTAAAACCGCCCATTTTGCTTTGCACAGAGCCGCATTGCCTCTGGTCGAGCCCGCGCCAGAGGGTGCTTTTCGGCGTCCGCTATTTGGCAAAGCCGGGATCTGGCTGGGTGCAATGGTTCCCAAACGCTGGGCAAAAAGGGCCGTAACGCGCAACGCCATCAAGCGGCAAATTTACGCCATAAGCGCCGAATACGCATTGCGGCTCAAACCGCAGGTGCATGTGGTGCGCTTGCGCAGTTCGTTTGATCCGGGTCAATTTATCAGCGCGCGCTCTGAACGGTTGCGCACAGCCGTTCGGGCCGAGCTGTTCACACTGCTCGAAGCGGCCTGCGAGCCACTGGAAACAAGCCGAAATACAGCGCTGGAAACGCCCCAGCACAAGGGCAGTTGATGGCGCGCGCCATACTTATTCGCCTGATTAGGGCCTACCGCATGCTCCTCAGCCCGTGGTTGGGCAGTGCCTGTCGTTTCGAACCGACATGTTCTGTCTATACACTACAGGCCTTGCAATTGCATGGTGCCCTGTGTGGCAGCTATCTGGGCGCTGCGCGCATTTTGCGCTGCCACCCCTGGTGCGCTGGCGGGGCCGACCCGGTTCCCCAGACTATTCCCCGGCTTTTTGGCCGTTTGCTTTCTCCGACAAAAAAGAAATCCTCATGAACGATATTCGCCGCACCATCTTGTGGGTGATTTTTGCTTTTTCGCTGGTCCTGCTATGGGACCAGTGGCAAATCGCAAATGGCAAAAAGGCCACATTCTTCCCCTCCGCCGCCAGCCTGAAGGCTGAAGCAGCCGCCACCCAGGCATCGGCTGCCGCGCCAGCCCCGTTGGCGCAAACCGCCAACACCGCCCCGGCCGCGAGCAGCAACGGCGTTGTGCCCACAAAAGACGCCGCTCCGGTTGCACAAGCCGAACGTTTCGACGTGACCACCGATGTCTTCAAGCTGACGCTGGACACTGCGGGGGGTTCTTTGGTGCGCGCCGAGTTGCTGAAATTCGTTGATACCGAAGACAAGACCCGCAATTTCGTGGTGCTCGATGACAGCAAGGACCGCGTTTATCTGGCCCAAAGCGGTGTGATCGGTGGCGCTGCGGGCGGCACGTTCCCAACCCACAAATCGGTGATGTCGGTCAGCGGCCCCCATGCGCTGGCAGATGGCCAGGACACGCTGGAAATTAAATTTACATCGCCCGATATTGGTGGCATCCGCTTGGTAAAGACCTATACCTTGCACCGTGGCGCGTACGACATTGGCGTAACGCATGAGCTGATCAACACCTCGGGCCAGGCGATTGCTCCCCAGCTGTATTTGCAATTGGTACGCGATGGCAACAAGCCTGCCGGTGGCTCCTCTTTTTATTCCACGTTCACGGGCCCGGCTGTATATACCGAAGCCAAGAAGTTTGAAAAGGTTGACTTTTCCGACATCAAAAAGGGCAAGGCCGACTTTGAAAAGTCTGCCAGCAATGGCTATATCGCCATGGTGCAGCACTACTTTGCCAGCGCCTGGATTTTGCCCGACGGCATTCAACGCAATCTGGCAATGGACGCACAAGACATCGGCTCGTCGGTTGCAGACTGCTGCTACCGCGCCAATATGATTGTTCCATTGGAAGCCATTGCACCGGGCAGCTCCAAGGTCATTTCGGCCAAGTTGTTTGTCGGTCCCCAGCAAGAAAAAACCCTGGAAGCGCTGGCCCCGGGACTGGAACTGCTCAAAGACTATGGTCGCCTGACCATTTTGGCCAAGCCCCTGTACTGGCTGCTGGACCAAATTCACAGCGTGCTGCAAAACTGGGGCTGGTCTATCGTCGCCCTGGTGTTGTTGCTCAAAATTGCTTTCTACTGGCTGAACGCCAAGGCCTATGCCAGCATGGCCAAGATGAAGGCTATCAACCCCCGCATTACGGAAATGCGCGAACGCCTGAAGGCCAATCCGCAGCAGATGCAACAGGAAATGATGCGCATCTACCGCGAGGAAAAGGTCAACCCCATGGGTGGCTGCTTCCCCATCATCATTCAAATTCCGGTGTTCATTGCGCTGTACACGGTGCTCTTGTCTACCGTTGAAATGCGCAATGCACCGTGGATTTTGTGGATTCACGATTTGTCGGCACGCGATCCGTATTTCATCCTGCCCGTGGTCTACACCCTGACCATGCTGTTGCAAACATCGCTGAACCCGGCACCGCCGGACCCGATGCAAGCCAAGATGATGTGGATCATGCCGCTGGCTTTCAGTGTGATGTTCTTCTTCTTCCCGTCAGGCCTGGTGGTCTACTGGATTACCAATAACGTGTTGTCGATCGCCCAGCAGTGGATCATCAACACCCGCATGGGCGTGCCGCCCAAGTTCAACCTGCCCAAGTTCTGAGGCCGGTGGCACTGACCGGAAACCAAGACCCCATTCTGGCCCTGGCCACCGCGCCCGGCCGGGGTGCGGTGGGCATTATCCGGGTCAGTGGCCGGTCGCTGGCGGGCTTTGTGCACAGCCTGCTGGGCCGCCCGCTGCGGCCGCGCAAGGCAAGCTATCTCCCCTTCCCCGACGCCCAGGGCGCCCCCATTGACCAGGGGCTCGCACTGTATTTCCCGGCACCGCATTCCTTCACTGGCGAAGACGTGCTGGAACTGCAGGCCCACGGCGGCCCCGTGGTGTTGCAACTGCTCATGGCGCGGTGCCTTGAGGTCGCAAGCACCGTGTTGCCAGCGTTGCGCATGGCCGATGCCGGTGAGTTCTCCCAGCGCGCTTTCCTGAATAACAAAATCGACCTGACCCAGGCCGAGGCGATTGCCGACCTGATTGCGGCCAGCACCGAAGCGGCAGCCCGCAGCGCCTCGCAATCACTGGCCGGCGCTTTCTCCAAGGAAGTGCATGGTCTGCGCGACGCCCTGATTCACTTGCGCATGCTGGTAGAGGCGACGCTGGACTTCCCGGAAGAGGACATTGACTTTCTCCAGCAAGCCGACGCAAAGGGCCAATTGCTGCGCATCCGAGAGCGCTTGCAAGCGGTACTGGGGCAAGCCCGCCACGGCGCCCTGTTGCGCGAAGGCATTCGGGTTGTCATTGCGGGCCAGCCGAATGCGGGGAAGTCGTCCTTGCTGAACGCCCTGGCGGGTGCCGAGCGCGCCATCGTGACACCGATTGCCGGTACCACGCGCGACCAGATTCAAGAGACCATTCAAATTGAGGGCGTGCCAGTGCATGTGGTTGACACCGCAGGCCTGCGCCAAAGCGATGACGCCGTAGAACAAATTGGCATCGCGCGGGCCTGGGAAAGCATTGCACAGGCCGATGCCGTTTTGTTCTTGCACGACCTCACGCGCTGGAACGACGCGCACTACGCCGCTGCCGATCAGGCCATTGAAGCGAGTTTGCAAACACAACGCGCGCGCGGCGTACCGGTGCTCGATGTCTGGAATAAATCGGACGCCGTGTCCGCCGAACCGGATGCCTGGCCATTGGCTGCCAGAACCGACAATGCACTGTGTCTGTCGGCGAAGTCGGGCCTCGGACTGGACCACTTGCGCCAACAGTTGCTGGCCATTGCCGGCTGGCAACCGGCCAGCGGCAGTGCATTTATTGCGCGCGAGCGGCATTTACAGGCCTTGCGCCAGGTGGGCACACACTGCGAAGCCTGTGCAGCCTTGCTGCAAAGCCGCCAACCGGCGCTGGACCTGCTGGCAGAAGAGCTGCGGATGGCCCAGCTGGCCTTGGGTGAAATTACCGGTGAATTCAGCTCCGACGACCTGCTGGGTGTGATTTTTTCCCAGTTCTGCATCGGCAAATAAATCGCTGTATTACAGCGCCGGGACTGTTTCAGTGCCCCGCAAAGTCAACCAGCGTGAACAAGGGCAGGCCGGACTCGCGCAAACGGGCAGAACCGCCCAACTCGGGCAAATCAACAATCGCAGCACCTTCCATGACGGTTGCACCCAGCCGCTCAAGTAACTTTACACCCGCCATCATGGTGCCGCCGGTGGCAATCAAATCGTCAATCAGCAGCACCCGATCACCCTGGCGCACGGCGTCGGTGTGCAGCTCAACGGTGGCACTGCCATATTCAAGCTCATAGGTTTCGGCGACGGTTGTGAAAGGTAACTTGCCTTTCTTGCGAATCGGGACGAAGCCAACGTTGAGCTCATAGGCGACCACCGCGCCGAGAATAAAACCACGCGCATCAAGCCCGGCCACTACGTCGGGGCGCAAAGCGGGGTCCATATAGCGGTGAACAAAGGCGTCTATCAGGACACGAAACACCTTGGCGTCTTGTAACAGCGGCGTGATGTCACGAAATTGAACGCCAGGCGCCGGCCAGTCGGGAACGGTGCGAATGTGGTTGCGCAGGTAAGCGGCAATACTGAGTTGGTGAACGGACATGGGATAGAAAGTAGGAATGGCCAGCGCATTGTGCACCGATGCGGCATGCAACGCCTCGGATTTCAGGCTTTGGGTTTCAGGTTTCAGGTTTTAACGCTTACGTTTTTGACAACTGCATCTCGGCCAGTGCCAGCGCCTGGGCCTGGCCGGACAGTACCAGGGCATCCCCCTCGCCCAGCTGCCAGTCTGCACTGGCGTTGTTCGGCAAGCCGCCACTGCGGCGCACGCTGACGACACGCACACCCAATGCTTCCAGCCCCAACGAGCCCACGGTTTGACCCGCGCTCAAAGAGCCGGGCGGCAGGGTAAAGCTTGCCAAGCGCTCAAGCTGTAAATCATCGACCGAATCGTCATCGGCGCCATGAAAAAAGCCGCGCAACAGGTTGTAGCGGGCGTCCCGCTGGTCTTGTACGATGCGAATCACGCGGCGCATGGGCACACCCACCAATGCCAGTGCATGGCTGGCCAGCATGAGTGAGCCTTCGAGGGCTTCGGGCACCACTTCGGTGGCACCGGCCGACTGAAACTTTTCCAGACTGCGGTCGTCTTGGGTGCGCACAATCACGGGTACTTGGGGCGCATGTTCCTGGGTATGGTTGAGCACTTTAAGGGCGGCGGCCTCGTCCAAATAGGTTACGACCACCGCACTGGCCCGGGCCAAACCAGCGGCCATCAGTGCCTGCAATCTGCCGGCATCCCCAAACACCACCGAATCGCCGGCGGCGGCGGCCTGGCGGACGCGATCCGGATCGAGGTCAAGCGCCATATAGGGAATGCGCTCGCCTTCCAACATGCGCGCCAAATTCTGGCCGCTGCGCCCATAACCACAAATGATCACATGGCGGTTGATGCCAATCGATTTGCGCGCGATCTGGGTCATTTGCAGCGATTGTTGCAGCCACTCGTTGCTCACCACTTTCATGACGATCCAGTTCGCATGCTGTATCAGGAACGGTGTAGCCAACATGGACAACACCATGCCCGCCAAAATCGGGTTGAGCAAGGCGGCGGGCACCAGGTCGTTGGACTGGGCCAGGGTGAGCAAGACAAAACCGAACTCACCGGCCTGCGCCAAATAGAGGCCGGTGCGCAGTGCCACACCCGAAGGTGCACCCAAAGCCCGTGCCAGCCCGGTTACGACCAAGGCCTTGAACACGATCGGGCCGACCAGCAACACCAGCACCAGGCTCCAGCGCGCCAACACCAGGTGCCAGTCAAGTAGCATGCCGATGCTGATAAAAAACAAGCCCATGAGCACGTCGTGAAACGGCCGAATGTCGGTTTCAACCTGGTGTTTGTATTCGGTTTCTGAAATCAACATGCCGGCAATGAAGGCACCCAAGGCCAGGCTCAGACCCGCCAATTCCGTCATCCATGCCAGGCCGAGCGTAATCAGCAATAGATTGAGTACAAACAATTCCGAGCTTTTGCGACGCGCCACCACGGTGAGCCAGCGGCGCATCACGTGCTGCCCGCCCATGAGCAAGGCGGTCACCAACGCCGCTGCCTTCAGGCTGGCAATTAACAGTTCCTGGGCCAGGCTCTCGGCACTGGCCCCCAGGGCCGGAATCAGCACCAGAAGCGGAACCACCGCCAAATCCTGGAACAGCAACACGCCCATGACGCGTTTGCCGTGCTCCGACTCCAACTCCAGCCGCTCCACCATCAGCTTCACCACAATCGCGGTGCTGCTCATGGCCAGTGCCCCGGACAAAGCCAGAGCGGTACGCCAGTTCATACCGCCAACACTGTTGAACAATGCCGCCAAAAGCAACTCACCGACCGTTGCAATCAGCATCGTGGCGGTGACCTGGGCCAGCCCCAGTCCCAGCACGTGGCGGCGCATGGCACGCAGCTTGGGCAAATTGAAATCCAGCCCAATCACAAACATCAAAAACACCACGCCGAACTCGCCCAGGTAGCGCACATCTTCGGCGTTTTGCGTCAAGGCCAGGGCATGCGGGCCGATTGCCACGCCCACCAGCAGGTATCCGAGCATGGGTGGAAGCTTGAAAAAGCGACACGCCACAACGCCCAGCACCGCTGCCAACAAGTAAAGAAGGGTAATTTCGAGCCCGGTCATGGTGTGATACTAGCAAGCCCCTAGCCTCTGTGCAGCGGGGCACCGATAAAATACTCCGATGACGCAAAACGTTCCGGCTTCGGCCCCCCACCCCGTGCCCTTGGCCACCTCCGCTTCCAATGCCCTGAGTACCACTGCTGGCGGTCATCGGGCAATTGCGCTGGCCCGCGAAACCTTCGATATCGAAGCCAGCGCAGTGCTTGGGCTGAAGGACCGCGTAGGTGCGCCATTCGTCGAGGCGGTGTCGCGTATCCTGGCCCTGCGTGGGCGCGTGGTGGTGATGGGCATGGGTAAGAGTGGCCATGTGGGGCGCAAAATTGCGGCGACGCTGGCATCCACCGGCACCCCGGCCATGTTTGTCCACCCGGGCGAAGCCAGCCATGGGGACCTTGGCATGATCACGGCCGAAGACCTGGTAATGGCGGTTTCCAATAGCGGCGAATCGGCTGAAATTGCCATTCTTCTGCCAGTCCTCAAGCGCTTGGGGGCGCCGTTGATTGCGCTCACCGGCAACCCGCAATCGACCATGGCGCGCCACGCCGACATTTGGCTGGACTGCGCCGTCAGCCGCGAAGCCTGTCCGCTGAATCTGGCGCCCACCGCCAGCACCACCGCGCAACTCGCGATGGGCGATGCCCTGGCGGTCGCGCTATTGGATGCGCGCGGCTTTCGCGCCGAAGACTTTGCCCGCTCCCACCCCGGTGGTGCTTTGGGCCGCAAATTACTGACCCACGTCAGTGACGTAATGCGCTCCGGCACGGATATTCCACGCGTGTTCGCGCATGCCAATTTCAGCGAATTAATGCGCGAAATGAGCGCCAAAGGCCTGGGTGCCACAGCGGTGGTGGACGACACCAATCGGGTACTGGGCATCTTTACCGATGGCGACCTGCGCCGTTTGGTAGAACAAGGACGCGATCTGCGTGGCTTGCACGCCGCCGATGTAATGCACGGCAACCCGCACACCATCGCGGACGCCGCATTGGCCGTCGACGCCGCCGAACTAATGGAACGCAAGCGCATTACCAGCGTGCTGGTCGTTGACGCCGATGGTGCCTTGTGCGGCGCGCTGAACAGCAACGACCTGATGCGTGCCAAGGTCATCTGATGCGCGCCGCACTTCAAATCGATCCGGCACTGCTGCTCAAAGCACAAGGAATTCGCGTGGTTTTTTTCGATGTAGACGGCGTGCTGACCGACGGGGGCCTGCTGTTTACCGAATCCGGCGAAACCATTAAGCGCTTCAATACCTTGGATGGCCACGGGCTCAAGCTGCTACAAAAAGCAGGCATCACGCCGGCGGTCATCACCGGCCGCGATTCCGCACCGCTGCGCACGCGTTTGCGGGCACTGGGCATAGAACACGCGCACTTTGGAACGGAAGACAAGCACCCGGCCGCCGTTCAAACGCTGGCAAAGTTGGGCCTGGATTGGTCGCAAGCGGCTGCCATGGGTGACGACTGGCCCGACCTGCCTTTGTTGCGCCATGCCGCATTTGCTTGTGCGCCAGCCAACGCCCATATTGAAGTCCGCACCCGCGCCGACTATGTTTGCAACAGCAGCGGCGGCCATGGTGCCGTGCGTGAACTGTGTGATTTACTTTTAGTGGCGAGTAGCCGTTACGCCGCGCTGCTGGACGGATACACGCAACCATGAAAGATGCGCGCACCCTGTTGCGAGATGCCTGGGAGTATTTCCTTTTGTACTTGCCGCTGGTCTGCCTGGGCGCACTGGCGCTGACCACCTATTGGATGGTGCGCACCACACCGGGCGCGGAAGCCCCCAGCGCGGCGATGACACCCCGGGGCCACACGCCCGACTATTTCATGGAAGGTTTTGCCATCAAGACCTACGATGCCAATGGTCAGTTGCACAGCGAAGTCCGGGGCGACCGGGCGCGGCACTTCCCGGACGCCGAATGGCTGGAAATTGACGGCATTCGGATTCGCACCGTTGATGCGCACGGCATCATCACCACGGCCACCGCCAATCGGGGTCTGACCAATGACGATGGCTCCCAGGTGCAACTGCTGGGCAACGCAGTGGTGATTCGCAACGCCGCAAGCAAGGACAGCAAAGACGGTAAGCCCAAGGACGATCGCACCGAGTACCGCAGTGAGTTCCTGCACGCCTTCCTGACCTCGGAAAAATTGCGCTCCGACCAACCGGTGGACATCGTGCACGGTTCTGACCATTTCAGTGCCGACCGACTGAATTACGACAATGTGGAACAAACACTGGAATTAACGGGCCGGGTACGGGTCACGCTGGTACCCGATCTGCGCAACGGATCCGCTGGAGCCAAAACAAAATGACCCAACTTGCGTTCATTACCGGCGCTTCGAGCGGCATTGGCCAGGCCTTGGCATGGGAGTTTTACCATGCGGGCTATGCGGTGGCGCTGGTCGCACGCAATCAAGCGGCAATGCAGCAGTGGGTCGCAGAGCGCGGTCTCCAGCCGACACGCTGCGCTATCTATGCAGCCGATGTCAGCCAGCCCGAAAGCATCCAGGCCGCTGCGCAGCGCTGCCTGGAAAACCAGGGTCTACCCGATGTGGTGATTGCCAATGCGGGCATCAGCATCGGTATGGACAGTGCCATCGCCGCCGACTTGAACACCATGGCGCGCATCTTCGCTACCAATAATCTGGGCCTTGCCGCCAGCTTCCAGCCCTTTATCGCTCCAATGCGCAGCCGGGGACACGGCCATTTGGTAGGCATTGCCAGCGTTGCAGGTATTCGCGGCCTGCCTGGACACGGCGCTTACTGCGGCAGCAAAGCTGCGGTGATAGCCTATTGTGAAAGCCTGAGGGGTGAGTTGCGTGGCAGTGGCGTACAGGTGCAAACCATCGCTCCTGGCTTTATTGACACGCCCATGACGCGTGACAACCCGTATCCCATGCCATTTCTGATGCCGGTTGCAGACTTTGCCCGTGCAGCCCGCCACGCCATTGAATCGGGTGCCGGCTACCGGGTCATACCCTGGCAGATGGGATGGGTCGCGAAGTTGCTGCGGATCATGCCCAATGCGCTGTTCGATGCAGCGTTTGCTGGACGCGGACGCAAACCACGCCAGCCACAATAAAAAAAGGACCCGAAGGTCCTTTTTTTATTAACTGAAGCGCAGGGCTTAATAACCGCCGCGGCCACCGCCGTAGCCACCACCGCCGCCGCCGCCAGAACGGCCACCACCGTAGCCGCCGCCGCCGCCGCCAGAACGACCGCCACCACCGTAGCCGCCGCCACCGCCAGCGCCACCACCGAAGCCACCCGAACGGGGGGGACGGGGTTCCATCGGACGGGCTTCGTTCACCACGAGACCACGGCCACCGAATTGTTGACCATTCACGCCGTTGATAGCTGCCTGGGCTTCAGCATCGCTGCCCATTTCGACAAAGCCGAAACCTTTGGAGCGGCCGGTGTCACGTTCCATCATGACTTTGGCGCTGGTAACGGTACCGTGCGGAGCAAAAGTTTGCTGCAGGTCTTCGTCACGGAAAGAATACGGCAGGTTGCCGACGTAAAGTTTGTTGCCCATTAAGGACTCCTCAAAATAACTCAAAACGCGATGGAGTCCATAACCGCAATCAACAAACCAGTAAAAACCTATAGCAGACGCGAAACTGACTAAACACCGCAAACTTGCACCGCCTTTATTTTCGACGATGCGATTTCATTATGCGCCAATTTATAAAAAAAAACTAAATTTTTTATAACTTGTGCAATTAAGTCTATTTATTCTCGTCGCTTGTCGTGTAATTGCGCCACTGTTTCAGTGAATTGCGCATCGTCAGGAGCTGCCGCTCAAAGCGGGGACAGGCATCGCATGCCATTAAATGCAGGCGCAAGGCCAAACGATCGGCATGTCCAAGCCGCCTGTCTTCCTGGGCAATCAGCAATGCCGCTGCCTCTTTGCAGGTTCTGCGCAGCCATTTCATACCTTGCGTGCCTTTCGATACCAGTTCAGCTCCAAACATTCCCGCAAGCGCAGCCGGGCCCGGTGCAATTGCACATACAGATTGGTCGGCGTCAAGGCCAGTTCCTTACATATTTCTTCACTACCCAACTCCAGCCACTCGCGCATCAGAAACAAGCGCGCCTGCACTGGCGGCAGCTGCTCGATACACAGTTCCAGTACGTCAAAAAATTGGCGTTGCTGCATCTCTTGTTCCGGATTGCCCCACTCCGCCGGGGCCTCTACAAAATGACCCGTGGCATCAAAGGCAATGTAGTCGAGCGGGTCCTGTGCGGCGTCAGAATGCGGGTCCGATAACGTGACATCACGGCCCGCCTGGCGCAACGCATCCACCACTTTGTGCTTGAGTATGCCGGTCAACCAGGTTTTCAGTTGCGAGCGGTTGGCAAATGCCTGAGGATTGGACAAGGCCGCCACCATGGTTTCCGACACCACGTCTTCGGCCCACGCAGCGTTGCGCAGCTGCAGACGCGCAAACTTCAAAAGGTAATCGCGCAATGCGGCAATGTGTTCAGGCGTAGTGGACATAGAGAGTATTTGCCTTTGCGAATCAAAACAGACGCACTGCCTTACGCTGCGGGTGAACGCTGTTGCTCACTGCGGCGGGCGGCGGATATACCCTCCACGCTGTAAACCAGGAGGGCCAGCCAAATGAGGCCAAAACCCAACATTCTGTGGAACGAAAAGGCTTCCCGGAACAAGAAAACGCCCAAGCCAAATTGCAGTGTCGGAGAGATGTACTGCAAAATACCCAAGGTGGTTAGCGGAATACGCCGTGCGCCCGCAGCAAACAGCAGCAAAGGCAGTGCCGTGATCGGCCCGGCACCGAGCAGCAGGCCGCGGGTTAGCGGATCCGCATGCAGTAGCGCACCCCAGCTCCAGCCGTTGCAATAAACCAGGACACCCAAAGCCAAGGGCGCCAGCAGCAGCGTTTCCAGTGCCAAGCCTTCAAGTGGACCTAGCACCGCGATTTTGCGCAAAAGACCATAGAACCCGAACGTCAGCGCCAGTGTCAGGGCAATCCAGGGCGGATGTCCGGCTTGCAAAGCCAGCCACACCACGCCGGCCGTTGCAAAGGCCACCGCCACCCATTGGGCCGGGCGCGGGCGCTCATGCAAGACAAAAAAACCAATCGCCACGTTGACCAGCGGCAACATGAAATAGCCCAGACTCGAGTCCAGCACATGCCCCGACGAGACCGCCCAGATGTAGGTCAACCAGTTGCTGGAAAGCAGCAGCGACGACAACGCAAACGCCGCCAATACGCGTGGTTGGTGCACCAAATCAAACAACCAGCGCCAATGCCCACGCACGGCCAGTACCGCAATCAGGAAAACCAGCGACCACAGGGTGCGGTGCGCCACCACCTCCAGCGCAGCGACACCCACGATGGCATGAAAATACAGCGGGAACAAGCCCCAGCTGATGTAGGCCAGCGTTGCATAGGCAACGCCAGCCTGCAGATTGGCCTTAGGCGGCAACGACGCGCACCATCTCCAGGCACTTGTTGGAGTAACCCCACTCATTGTCATACCAGCTGACCAACTTCACGAAGGTACCGTCCAGCGCGATGCTGGCGTCTGCGTCGAAAATCGAGGTACGGGTGTCGCCACGGAAGTCGGTGGCCACCACTTTGTCTTCGGTAAAGCCCAGCACGCCTTTCAATGCGCCTTCGCTCTGGGCCTTGATTTCAGCGCAGATCTCGGCCATGGTGGCGGGTGTGTTGAGTTCGGCGGTCAGGTCGACAACCGACACGTCGCTGGTCGGCACGCGGAATGCCATGCCGGTGAGCTTCTTGTTGAGTTCGGGAATCACCACGCCCACTGCCTTGGCGGCGCCGGTGCTGGAGGGAATGATGTTTTCCAAAATGCCACGGCCGCCGCGCCAGTCTTTATTGGACGGGCCGTCGACGGTCTTCTGGGTTGCAGTGGCAGCGTGAACGGTTGTCATCAGGCCGCGTTTGATGCCCCACTTGTCATTGATCACCTTGGCCAGAGGGGCCAGGCAGTTGGTGGTGCACGAAGCATTGGAAACGATGGCTTGGCCGGCGTAGGTCGTGTGGTTCACGCCGTACACGAACATCGGGGTGTCGTCCTTGCTGGGTGCCGACAAAATGACCTTCTTGGCACCCGCATCCAGGTGCTTTTGGGCGGTTACTTTGTCCAGGAACAGGCCGGTGGACTCAATCACGACGGTGGCGCCGACTTCGTCCCACTTCAGGTTGGCGGGATCACGCTCCTGGGTCAAGCGAATTTTCTTGCCATTGATGATCAGCGTATTGCCGTCAACAGCTACTTCACCCTTGAAGCGGCCATGCACCGAGTCGTATTGCAGCATGTACGCCAGATAGGTGGGTTCCAACAAGTCATTGATGGCGACCACTTCGATGTCGCTGAAGTTTTGCAATGCCGAACGCAGTACGTTGCGACCAATGCGGCCAAAACCATTGATACCAATTTTGATTGTCATTTCCGTTACTCCTCGATTAAGAAACTACTGTCTACTCTTTTCTGATTCGCAATCTGCCGGATCAGCCCTTGCGGCTCAAGGCCACCTGGACGGTATCGGCAACGTTTTCGGCGGTGAAGCCGAAGTGTTTGAACAGCACCGGAGCGGGTGCCGATTCGCCAAAAGTGTCCAAGCCAACGACGGCAGCGACGCCATACTTCCACCAACCGTCACTGGAACCCATTTCCACCGCAATGCGCGGCAAACCCTTGGGCAATACGGCCGATTTGTATTCAACGCTTTGGCGATCGAACGTGGTGGTGCTGGGCATGGAGACCACGCGCACGGCAATTTTCCGCTGGGCCAGCAAGGCCTGTGCCTGTACCGCCAACTGCACTTCAGAGCCAGTGGCAATAATGACCGCCTGGGCTTTTTTCTTCAGGCCGATGTCCGACGGCTCGGACAGCACATACGCACCCTTGCTGATGGCATCGATGCCGCTGGCATCGGGGGCCGCCTCGGAATCACCCTTGGCAGCGTAAGCGATGTTCTGGCGCGACAACAACAATGCGGTCGGACGGTTCTGATTTTGCAGGGCAACGGTCCAGGCAACCGCGGTTTCAGCGGTGTCGCCCGGACGCCATACGTCCAGATTCGGAATCAGGCGCAGGGACGCGGCATGCTCAACCGACTGGTGGGTTGGGCCGTCTTCACCCAAACCAATCGAGTCATGGGTGAACACGTGCACTACACGCAGCTTCATCAGCGCCGCCATGCGGATCGCATTGCGGCTGTAATCGCTGAACGTCAGAAAGGTGCCGCCATAAGGAATAAAGCCGCCGTGCAGGGCCACGCCGTTCATGATGGCGGCCATACCGAACTCGCGCACGCCATAGTTGATGTGGCGGCCGCCGATGGCTTCGCCGCCTTCAACCGGGCTGCGGACTACCGCGCCATCGTCAGCAAAACGCACATTCGGCGTCGACTTGGTGTTGGTCAGGTTGGAGCCGGTAAGGTCGGCCGAGCCACCCAGCAGTTCAGGCAAGGCCGCCGTAAAGGCTTCCAATGCCAATTGCGAAGCTTTGCGGCTGGCCACGGTTTCGCCCTTGCGATGGGCACCAATAATGGTGTCAACGGCGGTCTGCACAAATTGCTTGGGCAATTCGCCCTTGACGCGGCGCTGCAGTTCACGGGCCAGTTCGGGGAAAGCGGCTTTGTATGCAGCGAAACGCTCGCTCCAGGCAGCCTCTTTGGCTTTGCCTTGGACTTTGGCGTCCCAGTCGGCATAGATTTCCGACGGAATTTCAAAGGGCGCATGGGCCCAGCCAATGGCTTCGCGTGTCAGCTTGATTTCTTCGGCACCCAGCGGTTCGCCGTGTGCTTTGGAGGTGTTGGCGCGGTTCGGGCTGCCCTTGCCGATGTGGGTTTTGCAAATAATCAGGGTAGGCTGGGTGGCCGATTGCTTGGCTTCGGCAATCGCCGCAGACACCGCGGCGGCGTCATGGCCGTCGAGCGGTCCCAACACGTTCCAGCCGTAGCTGGCGAAACGCAGTGCGGTGTTGTCGGCGAACCAGGGTGCAACCTGGCCATCTATCGAGATGCCGTTGTCGTCATACAGGGCGATCAACTTGTTGAGCTTCCAGGCGCCAGCCAGGGAAGCAGCTTCGTGGCTGATGCCTTCCATCAGGCAACCGTCGCCCAGGAAGGCGTAGGTGTGGTGATCGATTACAGCGTGGCCTTCGCGGTTGAACTCGCTGGCCAGCAGTTTTTCCGCCAGTGCCATGCCCACGGCATTGCTGATGCCCTGGCCCAACGGGCCGGTGGTGGTTTCGACACCCGGGGTAATGCCGTATTCCGGGTGACCCGCTGTTTTGCTGTGCAATTGGCGGAAGTTCTTCAGTTCTTCGATCGGCAGTTTGTAGCCGGTCAAGTGCAGCAAGGCGTAAATCAGCATGGAGCCGTGGCCATTGGACAGCACGAAACGATCGCGGTTCATCCACAGCGGATTGCCGGGGTTGTGTTGCAAATGGTCGTGCCACAAAGCGACGGCCATATCGGCCATGCCCATAGGGGCGCCCGGGTGACCCGAGTTGGCTTGTTGCACTGCGTCCATTGCAAGCGCGCGAATCGCACTTGCCATTTGTTGGGTGTTTGCCATGGGTGGCGGCTCCGTTGGTGAACTTGAGTAAACCGGCGATTTTACCGGCCCCAGCTGACAGCATATGCAAGCTTGGGCTAAGCTTCGCAAATGTCTACCCTTTTTTCACCATTTTCCCTGCCCAGCCCGCGTGGCGGACTGGCCCTTGGCAATCGCATTGTGGTGGCGCCCATGTGCCAGTACGCAGCAGTCAATGGACAGGCGGGCGACTGGCATTTGGCCCACTGGTCGCAGCTGCTCAACAGCGGCGCCGCCCTGCTGACGCTGGAGGCCACGGCAGTTCTTCCGGAGGGCCGCATTACGCCCAGCTGCCTGGGGCTATGGGACGACGTCACGGCCCACGCGCTGGGAAACCATCTGCACCGCGCCCGGGCTTTGGCGCCGCACGCAGCGGTGTGCATTCAACTGGCCCATGCCGGGCGCAAGGCATCCAGCGCCGTACCATGGAATGGCGGCGCGCTGCTGGGCACCGATGCCGGCGGCTGGCAAACCGTTGCGCCATCGGCTGTGCCCCATCTGCCAAACGAAACGCCGCCCTTGGCACTGGACGAAACCGAACTCGACCGGGTACGCGAAGCTTTTGTCGCGGCGGCCCACCGGGCCGATGCCCTGGGCATTGAGGCGATTGAAATTCACGCGGCGCATGGCTATTTGTTGCACCAGTTTTTATCCCCACTGGCAAACCAACGCCATGACAGCTACGGCGGCACGCTGGAAAACCGCATGCGCTTCCCGTTGGCGGTATTTGCCGCCGTTCGACAGGCCTTCCGGGGCGCTTTAGGCATCCGTATTTCGGCCACAGACTGGGCCGAAGGCGGATGGGATTTGCCACAGAGTCTGGTTTTGGCAGAGCGCCTGAAAGCGCTTGGCTGCGATTTCATTCACGTTTCCAGCGGAGGGTTATCAACCCAACAAAAAATTCCACTGGCGCCGGGCTACCAAGTCGCATTCGCCCGGGCCATCCGCGCGGCGACCGGTCTGGCCACCACGGCCGTCGGCCTGATTACCGACGCTGCCCAGGCCGAAGCCATCTTGAACGCTGGCGATGCCGACCTGATTGCGCTGGCCCGTGGCCTGCTTTACCAACCCCGCTGGCCGTGGGCCGCGGCCGCCGAACTGGGTGGCACGGTGGCCGCCCACCCGGCCTACTGGCGTTGTGCGCCGCGTGGCACTTCGGCCATTTTTGGTGACACCATAATGGGCGGACGCTAAATTGCAAGCCCGACATCCGATTGCCGCATTGGGTGGCATCGCGGTGGTCATGATGCTGATTGCACTGGACCAGACCGTGGTCGGAACGGCGCTGCCGCAAATGGTCTCTGACCTGCAGGGCTTTGGCCTCTACCCCTGGGTGGCCGCTGCCTTTTTGCTAACCAACGCGATTTTCATTCCGGTCACCGGCCGTTTGGGCGACCTGTATGGCCGAAAGCCATTTTTGCTGGCGGCAATTGCCTTGTTCACTGCCGCTTCCATGCTGTGCGGCCTGGCCCACAGCATGTTGCAACTGGTGCTGGCACGGGGCCTGCAGGGCATTGGTGGCGGCATGCTGATTGGCTCTGCCTTTGCTTCGGTCAGCGATTTGTTCCCGGACACACTGGAGCGCGTGCGTTGGCAGGTGGTACTGTCGGCCTCGTTTGGCGTGGCGTCGGCGCTTGGTCCGGTATTGGGCGGGGTACTCACCCAGCATTTAGGCTGGCGCAGCGTGTTTTATGTCAACCTGCCCGTGGGCCTGGTAGCGCTGCCGGTGGTTTGGCGGTTTTTGCCCTGGATGGTGCACCACCACGACACCCCACCACGCATGGACTGGGGCGGCGTGGCGCTGCTGACGGTCGCCGTCGGAACTTTGCAAATGGCCACCGAAATGGGTGAGCAGCTGGGTTTTGCCAGCTTGTCTTTCTGGGGCCTGGTGGCGTTCTCCCTGGCTTTTTGGGCCGGCTTTGTGCACCACCAACGCCACACCAGTGGCCCGGTTATTCCGCCACAGCTGTTTGAAAGCGCCACCGTGCGGCTGCTCGCCGTATTGGCCACCCTGACCGGCCTGGTGATGTTTGTCCTGATTTTTTACGCGCCCCTGCTGCTGCAAGGCGGCTTTGGCCTGAGCCCCAAAGAAGCCGGGTTATTGGTTACGCCCCTGCTGGTGGGCATTACCATCGGAAGCATTGTGAATGGCCGGCTGATTCAGCGCATGGACCATCCACAGCGGCTGTTTTCACACGGCGTTGTGTTGTTGATTGTCAGCATATTGGGCCTGTGTGTCTGCGGCGGCAGCACACCCGCTTGGCTGATTGCCAGTCTGTTCGGCTTGGCCGGCTTCAGCCTGGGATTTCAATTACCCAATCTCACCCTGCAAATGCAATCGGCTGTGACGCGCGCGCACCAGGGTGCGGCCTCAGCCCTGATTCAAACCCTGCGTTCGCTGGGCTCAATGTTTGGCGCCAGCGTTGCCGGGCTGCTGGTGAGCCTGAGTTTTACGCGGCGCGTCAGTCACAGCTTGCCGTTGCCGAATGCGGCAGACAGTGCCGTCGCTGCCTTGCTGAAAACCCCCCAAATTTTGGTACGGGCCGCCGATCAAACGGCGTTGCGCAACGCCGGCCAACAAAGCGGACTCGACGTCAATGCCTTGCTCGACCAGGCCCGCGAAGGTTTGGTCTGGGGCATTCGAGAAGCCCTGCTGGCATGCGTCGCGGTGGCCGTAATCAACTATTTCCTGGGGCGCAAACTGCCGCCCTTCGTCAAACGCGCCATCGACACCGCGCCTGCCAATGCAGACTGAAAACAATAGCCAAACCGTGTGGCGCGATCGCCTGACCGCCGCCTTGCCGGCGGTGTTGTTGAGTATTGCGGGAGTCGCTTTGGCACTGCACTTTATTGACCCCGCACCGCCCATGCACGTGGCGATTGCGGCGGGCACGGACGACAGCGACTACGCCGACTTTGCCCGCCGCTACCGCGCCCTGCTGGCGAATGATGGGGTCACGCTGGACATTCAGACCTCTGGCGGCGCCGTAGACAATTTGCAAAAGCTGCGCAATGAGGACGATGTGTCGCAAATCGCCTTTGTACAAGACGGCTTGTCGGGGCAACCGCCGGCACTGTTTGACGATGACACTGACAGCGCCACCGATTCGGGGCCCGGTGCGAATACCAGCTCCAATGTGCGTTTGGTGTCGCTGGGCAGCGTTTCCTATGAGCCGATCTGGATTTTTTACCGCGGCAAAGTCACGCGCAGCCGACTCTCGGAACTGCGCGGTCTGCGGGTGGCCATTGGAGAAAAGGGCTCAGGCACCTATGCCTTTGCCGCCCGCCTGCTGGCCGCCAGCGGCGTCAATGCGCACAACACACATTTGCTCAACGTGCCCCACGCGCAAGCCCAACAGCTGCTGCGCCAAGGCCGTGCCGACGCGGCTTTTTTCATGGGTGCGCCGGACTCCGCCCTGATCCGTTCCTTGGGCCAACAGCCCCAGCTGCGCATCATGGACCTGGACCAGGCCGAGGCCTATAACCGCCAGTTCCCTTACCTGCATGCGCTGGTATTGCCACACGGCAGCATGGACCTGGCCCACAACCTGCCACGCCGCGACCTGCATGTGCTGGCGACCACGACCACGGTTGTGGTAACCGAAAATTTGCATCCGGCGCTGGTCGTACTGCTCATGAAAGCCATGCAAAAAACCCACGCGGGATCGACCTTACTGAGCGCACCGCGGGAGTTTCCGGCAGACAAGGACAATGATTTCGCACTGAGCAAAGATGCCGCCCACTTTTACCAGTCCGGGCCGCCTTTCTTGCAACGCTATTTGCCGTTCTGGCTGGCCACGCTGGTCGACCGCGCAGCACTTGCCATATTGCCCGTTCTGGCAGTGCTGGTACCGATTGTGCGCACCGCCCCGGCCCTGTACTTCTGGCGCTTGCGCCGACGCATCTATCGCTGGTATGGCGAGCTGAAATACCTCGAAATTCAACTTGGCATGTCGCACTCCGGCACCGAACAGGCTGCATTGCTGCGCCAGCTCGACCACATTGAAGAGAAAGTCAAAACAGCCAATCTGCCTTTGGCGTTCACCGAGCACATCTATGTGCTGCGTGAACACATGGATCTGGTGCGCCGCAAACTCGCCCGCCCGGCGCTACAGTAAACTGCGCAGTGTGTCTTCAAATGCAAAGCCCCAAGCAGCCCCTCCCATCCCCGGCGTGTTGGCAGGTATTGGCCTGCTGGTCATCGCGGTGGCGTGCTTCGCTGTACTCGATACCACAACCAAAAAAGTAACGGCTGCCGTGCCCTTGCTAATGGCGGTGTGGTTTCGCTATTTATTTCAGGCCATATTCACCACCGCGCTGGCGCTGCAGCAGCATGGACAGGCCGTTTTCAAGACGCAAAAACCAGTAATGCAATCGCTCCGAGGGCTGCTGATGTTGCTGGTCACGCTGATGTCTTTTGCCAGTCTGCAATTCATGCCAGTCGGTGAGTTCACCGCGATTGTCATGAGCACCCCGATGTTGGTGACTTTGTTGGCTGCCAAGCTGCTGGACGAGCACGTATCCGTGTTCCGGATTGGCCTGGTGTTGGGCGGCTTTGCCGGCACTTTGCTGATCATTCAACCGGGGGCGCAGCAACTCGGCTGGCCTACGTTGTTGCCACTCGGCATGGTTCTGGCCAACACCGCTTTTCAGCTGCTGACCAGCCATTTGGCGCGCACCGAAAACGTACTGACAATTCAGGTTTACACCAGCTGGATTGGCACCCTATTGGCCGCCCTCCCCCTGTATTGGTTCTGGAACACGATTAACGATCTGCAGCTCTGGCTCAGCCTGATGCTGATGGGCGCGGCAGGTTCGGTCGGCCACATGCTGCTGGTCATGGCCTTCAAGAAAGCGCCCGCTGCCACCCTCATGCCTTATATGTACTTGCAAATTGGCTTCGCCATGCTGGGCGGATGGCTGATTTTTCATCACATACCCGAAACCACGGCACTGATGGGTGCCGCCCTGATTGCGCTGTGTGGTTGCGCCGGTGCCGTCCTGACCCTGATAGAAAACCGCATGCGCAGCGCCTGATCACGGCACGGAAGCGGCTGCCACAGGCGCAAGCGGGGCCGCAGCAACGGCGTCGGCAACACTCCAGAACATGCGCAGAGGGTCACCAAGGCCGGCTGGGTCAACACGCTCCAGCAGTTGGCGCACATCGGTTTTCACGCGCGCCAGCAGCAGCGTTTGGTCGTTGCGCATGAGCACTTGGCGGAGTTCGCGCAGGCAATCAATGGAGGTGCTGTCCAGGTCGGCGCTCTCCTCCAGGCTCAAAATCAAGGTGCGGATACCGGCTTGGCCGTGCACACGCTGCAGCACCTGGGCCACGACCCGCTCAGCGCTGCCAAAAAACAGCGGCCCTTCCGGCCGCAACACCAAGATGCCTGGGCGGCACACCACGCCCTCCATGGCCAACGCATCGACAAAGTTCCGGCTCTCGCCGAGTTCACCAAGTTCATGCAAAACCGGTTGACTGAAACGCCGCAAAGCGTCGAGAACCGACAGGCCCACGGCCAGCAACATGCCGTGCAACACGCCCAACAACAACACCGCCAGTACCGCTGTAACCAGCAAACCACGGTCGCGGCCCATGCGCCACTGGGCCAGCACCGGGGCGGGCGACAGGGCATGCCATAAGGCACTGATAACCGCCACTGCCAGCACCGGACGCGGCAAATAATGGACCCATGGCAAGGCCCAAAACGCCGCCGCTGCCAGCGCTACCATGGCCACCAGGCCGGCCTTGCGCGACACCGCTCCGGCTGCCGCATTGGCCGCTGTTGCGGAAAACCCCGCACCCACCGGCATGCCCTGAAATAACGCCGAGGCCATATTCGCGGCGCCCAAGGCCAGCAATTCGCGGTTCGGATTGGGTGCATCCCCTTGCGACAGGGCGAGCGCACGCATACTGCCCCAGGACTCGGCAAACACCAGCATGACCAAGCCAAAGGCCAACTCGCCACTGCGCAACCATTGGTCCATGGGCAAGTCCGGCATGCTGGGGCGCAACTGTGGCTGCGCCATATCCCCAACCGAAGCCCAATATGGCGAGACGCCACCCGGGGCGCCGCGCCCGAGCAACCAGCCCACACCAATTGCCAACACAATGACCAGCAGCGATGCCGGCACGTTCGGCCAGCGCCGCAAAAAAACCAGCAAGCCCAGGGCCAGCACGGCCAGCAACCCGCTCGGCCACTGCCACAGCGCACTGTGCTGTGCCACATACACAATAATGTGCATAGGGTCGCCGGCAACCGTTGCCGGAACGCCCAAACCCAGGGCATCCGGCAGTTGCTTGACGACAATGGAAAGTGCCAGCGCGAATGCAAAACCACGCAGTACCGGGCGCGATACAAAAGACGACAACTGCCCCTGGCCTGCGACACCCAGGACCGCCAGGAAAATGCCACTCAGCAAGCACAACGCCATCAGGCCTTGCACATAAGCAGCGCCATACATGCCGCCATGCGGGTCACCGGGGACGAAGGACAGCACCGCCGCCATGGCCAAGGTGGCGGTAGACGACGTTGGCGCCACAATTGCCAGGCGGCTGCCGCCCAGCATGGCATAGACCGCCAAGCCCACCAGAGCTGCCGTAAGGCCGTGCACTGCGGGCAAATGGGCCAGGCCCGCATAGGCGACGGCCTCTGGCAGCAGCAGGCCGGCCACGCACAGGCCGGCCACGGTATCTTGCAGCCGACCGGTTGCGGCCATGCGTTCAGACACCCTTGGCAGCAGGTGCCAAGGCAGCAGCGTTACCCAATGCGCTGTCAACCGCCAGTGCCGTCATGTTTACCACCCGCCGCACCGTGGCCGAGGGGGTGAGCACATGGGCAGAAGCCGCAGCGCCGAGCAAAATCGGGCCAACGGTTACGCCCGATCCGCCCACCACTTTCAACACATTGAAGAGAATATTCGCGGCGTCCAGGTTCGGGCAAATCAGGATATTCGCCTCGCCCTGCATCTTGCCCTGCACCAGGGTTTTGAGGCGCATGTCTTCAGACAACGCCGCATCTCCTTGCAATTCGCCGTCGCACTCCACATCCGGGGCCATGGCGCAAAACAGGTCATGGGCCAGCCGCATCTTGACCGCCGACTGGCGCTTGGAACTGCCATAAATGGAGTGCGATAAAAACGCCACCTTGGGCGGAATGCCGAAGCGGCGCACCTGGTCGGCCGCCATGACGGCGATTTCCGCCAGTTGTTGGGCATCGGGATCGTCGTTTACAAAGGTGTCGGCAATAAACAGCGTGCGGCCCTCCAACATCAGTGCATTCAGGGCCGCCAGGCAGGTGGCGCCGCGGCGCATGCCAATCACGTCGCGCACATGGTCCAGGTGGCCGTCGTAACGGCCAACCAAACCACACAGCATGGCGTCGGCATCGCCGAGCTTGACCATCAGGGCGGCAATCGTGGTGTTGGAACGGCGCACCGCCGCTTTGGCGCTGTCCACGGATACGCCCTGGCGCCCCATCAGGCGGTGGTAGGTTTCCCAATATTGTTTGAAACGGGGGTCGTCATCCGGATTGACGACATCGGCATCGACCCCGAGGCGCAAGCGCAAACCGGCCTTTTTAATGCGTGCCTCAATCACCGCCGGGCGACCAATCAGGATCGGCGACGCCAAACCTTCATCGACTGCGGTTTGTGCGGCACGCAGCGCGCGTTCATCTTCGCCCTCGGCGTAGGCCAGGCGCTTGCGCTCACGTGGCACTTTGCGGGCAGCGTTGAAAACCGGTTGCATGATCATGCCGGTCTGATAAACAAATACCGACAGCTGCTGGCGATACGCCTCCATGTCTTGAATTGGCCGCGTCGCCACACCAGAGTCCATCGCAGCTTGCGCCACTGCCGGGGCAATGCGCATGATGAGACGCGAATCAAATGGCGTGGGTATCAGGTAATCGCGCCCAAACGCGAGTTCACGTCCGGCATAGGCGTCGGCCACTTCTTCGCTGATGTCGGCCTTGGCCAAATCGGCAATCTGGCGCACGCAGGCGAGTTTCATGGCCTCGGTAATTTTGGTTGCACCGCAGTCCAGTGCACCCCGGAAAATATACGGAAAACACAAAACATTGTTCACCTGATTCGGGTAGTCCGAACGGCCCGTGGCAATAATGCAATCCGGGCGTGCGGCTTTGGCCAACTCGGGACGAATTTCCGGCTCGGGATTGGCCAACGCCAGAATAATCGGCTGATCGGCCATGCTGCGCACCATGTCCTGGGTCAGCACGCCGGCGGTAGAACAGCCCAAAAACACATCGGCGCCGGCGACAACATCGGCCAAAGTGCGCCATTCGGTTTTCTGGGCAAAGCGCGCCTTGGACGCATCGTAGCCACCCGCACGGCCTTCGAAAATGACACCCTTGGAGTCACACACGTAGACGTTCTCTCGGCGCACGCCCAGACCCACCATGACATCCAGACAGGCCAGCGCAGCAGCGCCCGCGCCGGAGACGGCCACCCGCACGGCGTCAATTTTTTTGCCTACCAACTCCAGGCCATTGAGCAAGGCCGCGCTGGAAATAATCGCAGTGCCGTGCTGATCGTCGTGGAACACCGGAATGTTCATGCGCTCGCGCAGCTTCTTTTCAATGTAGAAACACTCGGGCGCCTTAATGTCCTCCAGGTTGACACCGCCCAGCGTTGGTTCCATGGCGGCAATGATGTCAACCAATTTATCGGGATCGCGCTCGGCCAGCTCAATGTCAAATACGTCGACCCCGGCAAATTTCTTGAACAGGCAGCCTTTGCCCTCCATCACCGGTTTGGCAGCCAAGGGACCAATATCGCCCAAGCCCAGCACCGCCGTGCCATTGGTGATCACGGCTACCAGATTGGCGCGCGAGGTGAAATCGGCAGCCAAACTGGGATCGGCCTCAATATCGAGGCACGGATACGCCACGCCAGGCGAATAAGCCAAAGACAAATCGCGCTGGTTGGACAGCGGCTTGGTCGGGTTCACGGCAATCTTGCCGCGCGTCGGGGAGCGATGGTATTCGCGTGCCGCGTCGCGCAAAGCCAATTCTGCCGGGGTGATCTCTTGGGCCATGAAAACAATTCTCCGTGAAGATTTTGTGGTGATTCACCAGTCTAAAGCACGTTTTCGGCCAGTCGACCTTCGGTAAACCACATCTTTACGCTGCCGGCGAATGCGCCTACCATCCGGCACGCTTTTATCAATATGGCTGTTTTGAACAATAAGGACAGAGACATGAAACGCTTCACCAAACATTTGTACTTCTGGGTACTGCTCGGCATTATTGCGGGTGGCTTGCTCGGCCACTTCGACGCCAAAACCGGCGTTGCCCTGAAGCCGCTGGGCGATGGCTTTATCTCCCTGGTGAAGATGCTGATCAGCCCGGTGATTTTCTGCACCGTGGTGCTGGGCATTACCGGCGCCGGCGACATGAAGAAAGTCGGGCGTGTGGGCGGCAAGGCCTTGCTCTACTTTGAAGTGGTCTCGACCCTGGCGCTGATTATTGGCGTATTGGTGATGCACATCGTGCAACCGGGCAGTGGCTTTAACGTTGACCCCGCCACACTTGACCCCAAGGCCGTGGCAACTTTTGCCAAAGCCGCCTCGGAACAAAGCACGGTTGACTTTGTATTGCACATCATCCCCAAGACATTCACCGATGCCTTCACTGGCTCTGGCGACCTTTTGCAGGTGCTGTTGCTGGCTGTTTTGTTTGGTTATGCCATCCTCAAAATGGGCAAAGTAGGCAAGCCCGTGCACGCTTTTGTGGAAGACGCATCGCACATCTTCTTCAGCATGATGGGCGTGGTCATGAAGCTCGCCCCGATTGGTGCCGGTGGTGCGATGGCATTCACGATTGGCAAATACGGCGTCGGTGCGCTGGCACCTTTGGCCCGCCTGATGGGCAGTTTCTACCTGACCTGCGGACTGTTTGTGATTGTGGTTCTGGGCATTATTGCCGCCGTCACGGGCTTTAGCATTTTCCGTTTCATCGTTTACATCAAAGACGAACTGCTGACCGTTCTGGGCACCTCGTCGTCTGAATCGGCCCTGGTACCTTTGATGCAAAAACTGGAAAAACTCGGCTGCTCCAAATCGGTGGTTGGCTTGGTGGTTCCGTCTGGCTACTCGTTCAATCTGGACGGCACCAATATTTACATCACGATGGCCGCTTTGTTTGTGGCACAGGCCCTGAATATTGATCTCAGCTTCACCCAGGAAGTAACCATTTTGGCGGTGGCCATGCTGACATCCAAGGGCGCGTCGGGCGTTACCGGTGCCGGCTTCATCACGTTGGCCGCCACCCTGGCCGTGGTGCCCAGCATCCCGGTCGCTGGCCTGGCACTGATTTTGGGCATCGACCGCTTTATGTCAGAAGCCCGCGCGATCACCAACTTCATTGGCAATGGCGTTGCCACGGTGGTGGTTTCACGCTGGGAAAACGAACTCGATCGCGCGCAACTCAGCCGCGAACTGAAAGCCTGATACCGGGGGCTATGCCCCCTCTTGCTGCGCCGCAATGGCGTAGTACTCCGCCTTGCGCTGAAGATCGCGGTCCGAGTCACCGTAACTCAGCGCAATGGCGTGGAACTGGTCTTGCAGTTCCCAAAATGCGTCCACCACATCGGGGTCAAAATGCCGGCCCCGGGCCGACGCAATAATTTCCACCGCTTCCGGATGCGACATCGGCTCCTTGTAGACACGCCGGCTGATCAGGGCGTCATAGACGTCCGCCAAGGCCATCAGGCGCGCGCAGGGCGGTATGGCATCGCCTACCAGGCCTTCCGGATAGCCCGAACCGTCCCATTTTTCCTGGTGCGATAGGGCGATTTGCTTGGCCATGGTCAAAAAGTCCAACTCCACGCCATAGGCCACTTCGGCGTGGGCAATGGCATCCCGGCCCAGCGTGGTGTGGGTCTTCATGATTTCAAATTCCTCTGCCGTCAGTCGCCCCGGCTTCAACAAAATGCGATCGGGAATGCCGACCTTGCCGATGTCGTGCAAAGGCGCAGACTTGAACAGCAGGTTGATGTTGCCCACCGTCAGATACTCACGGTAGCGCGGATGGTTGGACAATTTCCAGGCCAGGGCACGCACGTAATGCTGGGTCCGGCGGATATGGTTGCCGGTGTCCGAATCACGCGTCTCGGCGAGTGAGGCCATGGCCAGAATGGTCACATCCTGAATGGCGTTGACCTCGCGCGTGCGCTTGGCCACTTCGGCTTCCAGAATGGCATTTTTGTCACGCAAAAAGTCGGTATTGAATTTGAGCGCCAGGTGCGTGCGCACCCGCGCCAACAATATCGGGGGACTGATAGGCTTGGATATATAGTCCACCGCACCGAGTGCAAAACCCTGCTCGACATCGTGTACATCGGTGCGGGCCGTCAAAAAAATAATCGGAATGTTTTGGGTCGCGGCGTCGTTTTTCAGGCGTGCACACACTTCATAACCATCCATGCCAGGCATCATGACGTCCAGCAATATCAGCGATGGGTGCGGAGCTACCCGGGCAATTTGCAAACCGCGCTCACCATTGTTGGCCCCCTTCAAGGTGTAATGGTCTTTGAGCAAGGCCTGCATCAACGACAGGTTTTCGGGCGTGTCGTCAATCACCAAAATGGTCGGTTTGGCGTAATCGTCGGCGGGGGGGGGCATAGCATGCATGGGAATCACGACAGCACTCCGGGTCGGTCAAGGTTAAGGTTGAGGCCGTGGGCCAACGCCGCCTGCTCCAGGTGAAGCAATGCAGTAGGACAGTTAAAGTTCCGCACTTCGGCGTCAATCCGGTCAAATGCATCGGTAAACGCATGGCGCAACGCCGCTTCGTTTTCGCTCAACACATCGAGCGCTTCCAAGTTATCTTCCCCCAGCAAACGGGCCAAACGGCGACACACCGCCGCCAGTACCGCTGGGTCGGGGCCATCGTCTTCCATGCCCGGCAGCACATGCCACGTCAAGCGCTCACGCAGTTGGGCAATGAACGGCATAAGCTCGCGCTCCAGACTGTTAATCGATACTTCCAGCATTTGCAATGTTTGACCGTCGTTAATGGCTGTTTCCAACTCTTCCGCACGGCGCTGAATGGCCGCCACCCCAATACTGCCGGCCAGGCCCTTCAAGGTGTGCGCAATGCGCTGTGCGTCGTCCCGGTTACCGGTATAAAGCGCCCCCCGCAGGTCGGCAATGGCACCCGACTGACCCTGCACAAATCTGCGCAATAACGACACATAAAAAGCCTTTTTTCCACGCACCCGGCGCAAACCGGTGCGCACATCCAGACCCGGGACTTCCGGAACCTCGGTCGGATCGGGTGCCAGCGGTCCCGGCAGCGTCGGAGAAAAGTCAGGCGGTTCTGCGGCTGCGTGGCGCGGTGCAATCCAGTGCAGCAGCGCCGAGAACAGCAACGCAGGCTCAATCGGCTTGAGAACCAAATCATTCATTCCGGCATCCAAACACATTTGGCGTGCACTGGCCTGGGCGTTGGCCGTCATGGCGACCACCGGCAAGTCTTTCAAATCGGGCCACAAACGCAATTCACGCGCGGCGTGCAAACCGTCCATCACCGGCATTTGCATGTCCATCAACACCAGCTCGTAGTGGGCCTGCTGCAGGCGCTCCAGGGCGACCGCGCCGTTCACGGCTTCGTCCACGGTCAAACCGGCATCGCGCAACAAAGCACAGGCCACTTCGCGGTTCAGGGCGTTGTCTTCCACCAACAATACACGGGCGCCGCGAATCGCCCGCAAGGGGTCGGGATCCAATTCTGCTTCGGCGCCGTCTCCTTCTCCCGGCGCCGCCATGGGGTTGGCGCTGTCGACAAATGGGGCACGTTCAGCGCATTGCAGCCGCGCGGTAAACCAGAATGTGCTGCCCACCCCCGGCTCGCTGTGGGCCCCCACTTCACCGCCCATCAAACCGGCCAGTTGACGGCAAATTACCAGACCCAATCCGGTTCCGCCAAACTCGCGGGTGGTGGAGCTGTCCGCCTGTTGAAAACTCTGAAACAGGCGGTCCATTTGGGCCGCTGTTAAACCGATACCGGTATCGCTCACACTGCCATGCAACAGAATATCGCCCCCCGCCACTTCGCGTTGATCTATGCGGATCGTGACCTTCCCTGCGGGCGTGAACTTCACCGCGTTGTCGGCAAAGTTAAGCAAAATCTGACTCAAGCGCAGCGGATCACCGATTAACCAGGCGGGCAACTTCGGGTCCAGTTCCAACGCGAGTACGAGGCCTTTGGTCGCGACTTTGTCGGCCAGCAAACCGGTCACGTTGTCGAGTACCTTGCTGAGCTCAAAATCAATGTGCTCAATGCGCAACTTTCCGGCTTCAATTTTGGAATAGTCCAGCACATCATTGATGATGCCCAGCAACAACTGACTGGAATTTTGGATTTTCCCCAATTGGGTCCGCTGGTAGGGCTGCAAATCGGTCTTTAACAGCAAATAAGACAAGCCAATGATGGCGTTCATCGGGGTCCGGATTTCGTGGCTCATATTTGCCAGAAAGTCACTTTTCGCCCGGTTCGCATCGAGTGCACGTTCGCGCGCCTCCTGAATGGCCTGCTCTGCCGCGCGTTGCAACGTCATGTCCTCAACGACCACCAACAAGGCGTTGCCCAAATTGCTGTCGGCCAACTGGCGCCCCGTGATGCGCGCCCAAAACCGCTTGCCGTCCTGTCGCACCAGCTCCTGGTCAGACTGGAACACCTGGCCTTGCACCATTGCCCGCTCCATGATGGCACGGCTGTTTTGAAAATTCTCTTCTTCGGCAAACCAGACGCGCGCCGACTGACCGGTCAGGTGGTCGGTGGGACAGGCGAATATTTCTTCGAGTTTGCGGTTGCAACGGTCTATAACACCGTCTTTCAGCAAGGCAATGCCAACCGTTAGGGTCTCGAAAATGGTGCTTTGCTCTGTATGGGCGGTACGCAAAATTTCCTGCTGCTGCTCCAAACGCAACGTGGTTTCGCGCAGTTTGGCGGTGCGCTGCTCCACCTGTTGCTCCAAACTGTCGTTCAGCGCCAAAATGGCCTTTTGGGCGCGTTGTCGCTCGGTGGCATCGCGCAGCATCACAATCGTGATTGGGACCGCGTCAACCACAATCCGTGAAACCGAGGCTTCGGCCGGGAATGCCTCTCCGCTCAGGCGGCGCCCGGTCAACAAGGCCGTTTGGCCTTCGGGCAACTGGGCAATGAAGCGGTCCAATGGCTGCCCGGCCATGTCACTGCGCTGGGCGCCAAACATCACCAACGCCGCCGGATTGGCGATCTGAATGCGATGGTCAGCGTAGACGGTAATGATGGCGTCCATGGCGGCATCGACAATCGCCGCCAGCCGCTCCCGACTGGCCTCCACCTCGCGCTGGGCATCGCGAATCCGGGTCGCCATCAGATTGAAACTGTGTGCCAGTTGCGCCACCTCCCAGGGGCCATTGGCTTCCAGCGGCATCGGAATATCCTGTTGGCGTGCCAGCCGCTGGCTGGCCTGCTCCACGCGCACCAATGGCTCGGTTACCCGCTTGCGCAGTACGCGGGCCAGGCCCAGGGTGGCAATCGAGGTGATCAGCAACATGAACCAAATGCGCCGCTGTGCATCCCAGCGCAGCTGGGCAAAATCGGGTTCCAGGTCATATTCCAGGTAAACACCGCCGCGGCTGTCGTCGTGCACCGCCCCCGACAACCCCTCCAGCAGATACGGAACCAAAATATAAAAAGCACTGCCATCGGGTGCTTCACGCACATCGGCCAAACGGCCTTGAACGACCTTGGAAAAAACCCCGGCGTCAAAGCCCGGCAAAACCGCCGTCGCCACTTTGCCCTGCCAGGCCAGCCGCTGGGCCAGTTCCACCACGCCCTGGGCATTGACCAACGCCAAAGCATGTACGTGCAAATCGGTCGTTGCCACGGCCAAGTCCGAAGCGACGTTGTCACGGTGGTCGCGCAGCTCCCGCTGCGTCAACCGGGCCAGGTGCTCGGCCACCAACACCGAGCGGTTGCGGGCATCCTTCTTGATACCCAAGGTGCCGTTGAGCATGGTGTCGAAATACGACAAGGCCACCATTCCCAGCACCACCATGAACAAACCGGCGGGCAGGCTGTAGCGCAAGGCAAAACGGCGAGGGTGGGCGGGGCGGGTCATAGCGGCAAGAAGCGTGCGTCGACCCATTCGGACCATGCCGTATCGGGGGGCATCAGCGACCCGGCCAGACGCCAGTGGCCCGGTCGCAACCAGTCACGATTTTGTGCTGCTGTGGGCAATTGCAAGCCAACGTACACGTTGGCCACTTCGGATGGCTTCATTTGCAGGCGGGGCGCCATCCATTCACTGGCGACCAGCGGCTGCCTCTGGAACAGATCCTGGGCGGCAAAGTGCCCACGAATCAGATACCGTACCGCATCGGCATGGGTTTCTAACGCCTCGGGCCGCAGCGCAAGCACATCAAAAATACGGCCCGGCAATGCCGCGCTGTCAAAAATACGGCGCCCACCGGCACGGCCAATGCGCGAAGCCCAGGGTTCGGCTGTGATCACTGCGTCGACCGCACCCAGCCGAAACACCTCTTCCGTGCGGTCCAGCCGCACCGGCACCACTGACACCTGACTGGCGGGCAAGCCCGCCGCCTGCAACAGGGCGTTCAACATAACCCCGCCCATGGCGCTGTCTTCAACACCAATGCGGCGACCCGCCAAATGCTGCATGTCCACAGGTGCGTGGGCCATCACTGCATTGGCCCCTACCGAAGCGTCCAAGATCAGCACCACGTGCAAGGGAATGCCGCTGGCGCGCGCCACCAACAACGCGTCCAGGGTCAGGGCCGCACCGTCGAGCTGATTGGCGGCCAGCGCGCGCAAGGTGTCTGAGTTGGATTGCAGCTCCACCAGGCGCACATGGGCATCGTCCAAAACGCCCATCTCCCGTGCCAAAAACATAAATTCGTAGCCCGGAAACACGACGCTGCCGATGCGCAAGGCGGTCACAGGCCGGGCACAACCGGCAATTCCGCCAAGCCCCGCCGTACCGGCCAGACACCCGGCCAAAAAACGCCGACGCGTGGCCATACGGTATGCATCGGTGGCGGGCTTGGTTAACAATTTGGCATTCATCTGGTTTCTATTGTTTTTCGCTGGCCACACATCCTATGCAATATGCTTGACGGCTTGCACACCATGTCAATCGATTTTTCGCCCTACTCCGAACTTCCGGTCATTTTGCTCGCTGCAGGTCGCGGCGAACGCATGCGCCCGCTGACCGACAGTACACCCAAACCGCTGCTCGAGGTACGCGGCAAAACCCTTTTAGCGTGGCGATTGGAAGCGCTGCAGCGCGCTGGTTTGCACCATGTGCTGATCAATACTGCGTGGCTGGGAAGCCAAATACCAGCCCGGCTGGGAACCCACTTCGACGGCCCGGGCGGGGCACTGCCATCGGTTCAGCTGCGGTATTCCCATGAAGGCGATGACTTTGGCCATGCCCTCGAAACGGCTGGCGGCATCGCACGCGCCCTGCCCGCGCTGGATGTATTGTTCTGGGCCATGGCAGGCGATGTCTTCGCTCCCGATTTTCTTTTCGAATCGCCGGAACCCACGGTAATGCTGCGGCTGCGCAACGCCACGCTGCTGGGCCACATCTGGCTTATTCCCAATCCGGTAAACAATCCCCAGGGCGACTTTGGCTGGGACCCCGTGAGCGGACTGGCACTGAACCTGGATGCCGCCGATCCCCGGGCCCGTTGGACCTATTCGACCATTGGCATATTTCACCGCGATTTGTTCGCGCCACCTTGGTGCGCGATTGCACCCGGCAATCCGAACGGCACCCGTGCCGCCCTCGCCCCGCTGCTGCGTGCCGCAATGGACCAGGGCCGCATCAGCGCCTCCCTCTACACTGGCAGCTGGACCGACGTCGGAACGCCCGAACGCCTGGCTGCGCTCAACTTACCCTTTACCGCACCATGAACACCGCCCTCTACCAAAGCCGCCGTGCCGCACTCTCACGCCATTTGGGCCCCCGTGGCGTCGCAATTGTGCCCACCGCACGCGAACAACAGCGCAACCGTGACAGCGACTTTCTGTTCCGGGCCGACAGTTACTTTCACTACCTGTGTGGCTTCACGGAACCGAACGCTTGGTTGGTGCTCACCGGCGAGGGCCATTGCACGCTGTTTTGTCAGCCCAAGGACCTGGAGCGCGAAATTTGGGACGGTATCCGCCTCGGGCCCGATGCCGCACCGGCAACGCTGGGCGTTGACGCCGCATTCTCGGTAGCGCAACTCGACCAGCAACTGCCCCTGCTGCTCGACGGTCGCGATGCCGTCTGGTTTCCGTTTGCCACCCACAAGGGCCTGGAAAGCACGGTGGAAGAATGGCTGGGCCGGGTCCGTGCCAAAGCCCGCCAGGGCGCCGTTGTGCCCGGCACACTGCGCGATCTGTGCGGCCCCCTCGACGAAATGCGCCTGATTAAAGACGCCACCGAACTCGCCACCATGCGCCGTGCCGGCACCATCAGTGCCGAAGCACACATCCGCGCCATGCAATGTTCGGCGCGCGCCATGCGCGCCGGTACCGATCTGCGGGAATACCACCTGGACGCCGAACTCTTGCACACCTTCCGCAAACATGGATCGCAGTACCCCGCCTATGCCTCCATCGTGGCCGCCGGCGCCAATGCCTGCGTATTGCATTACCGCGCCGACGCCGGCACCGTGCGCGACGGCGACCTGGTATTGATTGACGCTGCCTGTGAACTCGATGGCTACGCCAGTGACATCACCCGCACCTTCCCGGCCAACGGCCGCTATACCGGACCGCAGCGTGCGCTCTACGACATCGTGTTGGCTGCGCAAGTGGCCGCTATTGACGCCACACGCGCCGGCGCCCGCTTCACTGCACCGCATGACGCGGCACTGGCCGTACTGGTACAGGGCATGCTCGACGTTGGGCTGCTGAACCACGACCAGCACGGCAGCCCGCAAGACATTATTGCCAACCGCAGCTACACGCCTTTTTATATGCACCGCACCAGCCACTGGCTGGGAATGGACGTGCATGACTGCGGCAGTTACACCGAACCCGGTGAAGCCGCCCTGGAAAAACCTGGCGCGCGCATCTTGCAGCCCGGCATGGTGCTCACCATAGAGCCAGGGATTTACATACGCCCAGCCGAAGGTGTACCTGCCGCGTTTCACCACATTGGCATCCGCATCGAAGACGATGCGGTGGTTACCGCCACGGGCTGCGAATTACTGACACGCGATGTGCCGGTGGATGCCGACGCCATTGAAGCTGTGATGCGCGATTAATGCAGTGGCGCGCCCTGCGCTGATCGCAGTAACGGGCGGCTGCAACCAAGCACCCAATTGCCGCACTGCAGCATATCGGAAAACCACAAGGCAGGCGGCACAGGTCTACAATCCACAGCCCCGAAACCTGTAAGGCTCTGCAATGACTCAGGACAAATCCGCCGAACTGCGCCGTGCCGCGCTTGAATACCACGAATTCCCGACGCCGGGCAAAGTGGCCATCGCCGCGACCAAGCAACTGCTCAACCAGCACGACCTCGCGCTGGCCTACTCCCCCGGTGTGGCAGCGCCTTGCGAAGAAATCGTCAAAGACCCCAACAACGCCTTCAAATACACCAGCCGCGGCAACCTGGTAGCCGTCATCACCAACGGCACTGCCGTGCTCGGTCTGGGCGACATTGGCCCGCTGGCCTCCAAGCCCGTCATGGAGGGCAAGGGCGTGTTGTTCAAGAAATTCGCCGGCATCGATGTGTTTGACATCGAAATCGACGAAAAGCACGATCTGGACAAGCTCGTTGACATCATTGCCTCCCTGGAGCCCACCTTTGGCGGCGTCAACCTCGAAGACATCAAGGCCCCGGACTGCTTCTACGTGGAACGCAAGCTGCGCGAACGCATGAAAATCCCGGTGTTCCACGACGACCAGCACGGCACCGCCATCTGCGTCGGGGCGGCCATCCTGAACGGCCTCAAAGTGGTAGGCAAAGACCCCAAGACCGTCAAACTGGTGACCTCGGGCGCCGGCGCTGCCGCCTTGGCGTGCCTGGGACTGCTGGTCAAGCTGGGCATTCCGCGTGAGAACATTTACGTTACCGATCTGGCCGGCGTGGTCTACCAGGGCCGCACCGAGCTGATGGACGACGACAAGGCCGTTTTTGCCCAAGTGACCGATGCGCGCACCCTGCGCGAAATCATTGTCGGCGCAGACGTCTTCCTGGGCCTGTCGGCCGGAGGCGTGCTCAAGGCCGACATGGTGGCCAGCATGGCTGCCAAGCCGCTGATCTTTGCCCTGGCCAACCCGACCCCTGAAATCCTGCCCGAAGAGGTCAAGGCCGTGCGCGACGACGCCATCATGGCCACCGGTCGCACCGACTACCCCAATCAGGTCAACAACGTCCTGTGCTTCCCCTACATTTTCCGCGGCGCACTGGACGCGGGCGCCTCCACCATCACGCTGGAGATGGAGATTGCCGCCGTACACGCCATTGCCGAACTGGCCCAGGCCGAGCAAAGCGAAGTGGTGGCGGCGGCCTATGCCGGTGAGCAACTGGCGTTCGGCCCGGAATACCTGATTCCCAAGCCCTTCGATCCGCGTCTGATGATCAAAATCGCACCGGCAGTGGCCCAGGCTGCCGCCGACAGCGGCGTCGCCTTGCGCCCGATTACGGACATGGACGCCTACCGCGAACGCCTGCAAGCATTCGTCTATGCCTCGGGCACAACCATGAAGCCGATCTTCACGGCCGCCAAAAAAGCACTCAAGAAGCGCGTGGCCTTTGCCGAGGGCGAAGAAGAACGTGTGCTGCGCGCTGCGCAAATTGTGGTCGACGAGCGCCTGGCAATTCCAACCCTGATTGGACGCCCGGCCATCATTGCCGAGCGCATCGAGAAGTTTGGTCTGCGCCTCAAGGAAGGCCATGACTACCAGGTCGTCAACGTCGAGCAAGACCACCGCTACCGCGACTTCTGGCAGACCTACCACCGCATGACCGAACGCAAGGGCGTAACGGTGCAGATGGCAAAAATCGAAATGCGCCGGCGCCTGACCCTGATTGGCTCCATGTTGCTGCACAAGGGCGATGTGGACGGCCTGATTTGCGGCACCTGGGGCACCACCGCCACGCATTTGCAGTACATCGACCAAGTCATTGGCAAACGACTGGACCCGCGCTGCAACGCCGCCAACCCGATCTACGCCTGCATGAACGGCCTGATGCTGCCCGGCCGCCAGGTCTTCCTGGTAGACACCCACGTCAACTACGACCCCTCCGCCCAAGAGCTGGCCAACATCACCATCATGGCTGCCGAAGAAATGAAGCGCTTTGGCTTCCGCCCCAAAGCGGCCTTGCTGAGCCACTCCAACTTTGGCAGCAGTGACAAGCCCAGTGCCATCAAGATGCGCGACACGCTGGCCCTGCTGCAAACCCAGGCGCCCTGGCTGGAGGTGGACGGCGAGATGCACGGTGACGTGGCCCTGGACGGCGAGGCCCGCAAGGCCCTGATGCCCGGTAGCATGCTCCAGGGTGACGCCAACCTGCTGGTATTGCCCAATATCGACGCGGCCAATATTGCCTATAACCTGCTTAAAACCGCAGCCGGCGGCAATATTGCAGTGGGCCCGGTGTTGCTGGGCGCGGCCAAGCCCGTACACATCCTCACCGCCAGCACCACCGTGCGCCGCATCGTCAATATGACCGCCCTGACCGTGGCGGACGCGAACGCTGTGCGCTAAGCGAACAGGCCGGCACAACACGCCACTTTACGCTTCCAGTTACAAGGCCCTGCCCGGCAAAGCCGGTCGGGGCCTTGCTTTTTTGGGCCGAATGCGCGACACTAGCGGGGTTGCGGACTAGGGTAAACCCCAGTGAAATTGCACGGATTGGCACGTGTTTAAAGCATGCGCCAAATGGTCGGCCTTAGACGAAAAAGGTGAAATAAGGGTGCGAAAAGGGTTTTTCAAATCTGCATTGCCATCATCTGCACTGCCATCGGTTGTCCTTCCGATTGTGCTTGCGTTGTTGGGACTTTGCCTTGGATCTCCTGTCACCGCGTTTGCCCGCAATAGTGGTGGAGACGCTGCGCAAGCGAATGCTGCATTGCAAGGTACCGCTTTACCAAGCGTTGCATTGAATGCGTTGCCTCGGCAAGCACTTGCAACATACCAGCTCATCCGCCAGGGTGGTCCGTTCCCCCAAGAAAAAGACGGTGTCGTTTTTTTCAACCGGGAACGCATTCTGCCCCAGCGTGCGCGTGGCTACTACCATGAATACACCGTGGCCACGCCCGGCGTTAGCGGTCGTGGCGGAAAAAGAATTGTGTGCGGGGGCAACCGGGTTGCGCCTGAAGTTTGTTTTTATACGGCCGATCACTATGCGAGTTTTCGCATGATTGCGCCGTGAGTTTTGTTACTACTTTGAGAAAGTGAATCGGGGATGGATACGCCACTTCGAACCGTTCGAACGAATATCGTTCAATCAATCCGTGCCTTTCGGGTACAGGACCTGCAGGAAGCAGCCCAAGGTTTGGGGCACCACTTCCTGTATGCCAATCTGGCCAATGCGCAGTCTAAACAAGACGTGCTTGACCTGATTGGACAGCAGTTTATTTTGCCGGTTCAGTCGGGCAAAAACTTCGACTCGCTGTACGACTGCATGACCGATCCGGTACACAAGTCAGGGCCCCAGCCCGGCTTTGTGGCCGTGTTGGAGCACATCCCGGCCCACGCGAAATTCGACAAGGAAGCCCGTGAGCAACTGCTCGACATCTTCCGCGATACCGCCGACTACTGGGGAGACCGGAAAATTCCATTCCGATGCTTCTATTCTTTTCTGTAGCCCGTTCTGCACAAGCCAGCCAAGCAGAACGGGCGAACGAGGCTAACAGCGAGTCACAAGCCGACTTCGCCGACTCGGGCATTGAAGCCCTCACTGAAAGTGGGGAAAAGATGCCAACAGACAAGATTCTCGATGTGTCTCCCCTGGCGCTGCGCATGAGCAGCCCATTCAACGCCGGCTACTGGCTGGCGGCTGCCTAAAAGGGGCAGTGCAATCGGCCACGTGCCGTGCCACGTCGCATCAGGCCTGCCCGTTCAACACAACGGGGCAGGCCTTTTTTTCAAGCGCCGTAGCGCAGCAAAATTGCCTGCAGACTGGCTGCCTGGAATGGCTTGGCCAAATGGTCGTCCATGCCCGCATCCAGACAGGCTTGCCGATCGGCGTCCATGGCATTGGCGGTCATCGCAACAATCGGAATGTGCGCACCCGCAGGTTCGCTGGCACGAATCAAGCGCGTGGCTTCTATGCCGCCCATAACTGGCATCTGCATGTCCATCAATACAATGTCCCATGCTTGGGTGGGAAACAGGGCCACGGCCTCTTCACCGTTTTTGGCCAGTACCACCACGTGCCCCCATTTGCGCAGCAATGTTGTCGCCAGCATTTGATTGATCGGGTGGTCCTCAACCAACAAAATATGCAAGGATTGCGGGGCGGACAAGGGCACGGGCAGCGGCGGTACATCGATATCGGCGATCGATGACACGGCACCCACCTGGACTGTAAAACGAAAGGTGCTGCCCTGATCGGCAACACTTTCCAACACAATGCGGCCGCCCATCAACTCCACCAGACGTGCACAAATGGTGAGGCCCAGCCCAGTTCCACCAAACTTGCGGGTGGTTGAGGTATCGGCTTGGCTGAAAGCCTCAAAGACACGCCGCTGTTTTTCGGGCGGAATGCCAATCCCGGTGTCCTGCACAGCAAATTGGAGTTGCCCCGCAGGGTCCCACGTTACACCGACCTGCACACTGCCGTGGGCAGTGAATTTAATCGCGTTGTCGCATAAATTGCTCAGCACCTGGCGAATCCGCACGGGATCGCCCAGAACCCGCTCCGGCACCGCTGGCGCAATCGAAGACTGCAGCACCAGGCCTTTGGCCTGGGCCCGTGTATTCAAGGCTTTAAGCACCTCGCCAACCACGGCGCGGGGGGCGAATGCAACGGCTTCGATCTGCATTTTCCCGGCATCAATTTTTGAAAAGTCCAGAATGTCGTTCAGAATCACCAAAAGCGATTGGGCCGAACTTTTCACAATATCAAGGTATTCGCGTTGCTCCGCCGTTAACGACGTTCCCAAAGCCAGGTCGGTCATGCCAATAACCCCGTTCATGGGGGTCCGGATCTCATGGCTCATATTGGCCAGGAAATTGCCTTTGGCTTCATTCGCCGCTTCAGCGAAGCGTTTGGCTTCGCGCAGCTCCTGCTCAAAACGGTTTTTCTCCGTGGTGTCCAGAATGCTGCCAACCAGGCCGGTACACCGACCGTGGGCATCGCGCAGTGCGGCCTTCCAGTACAGGGCATCGCGCCGCTCGCCGGTGCGCCGGTTACGGAAATTACCTTGGCAGGTCTGTGTCGACTGACCCGCCAGCACATCGGCATCGTGGGCACGCATTTGCGCGGCCTCTTCGGGTACCAATTCATAGATGGTTTTGCCAATCCACGCTTGCCGTTCAACGCCATAGAGCGCTTCAAATGCTTTGTTAACGCGAACCAGGCGCCCTTCAACATCCTTCAAATAAATGGGCATCGGCGTCGCTTCGAGCAACACTTCCACAAACTGCAATTGGTCGGCCAGCTTCGCCTCAAAGTTCTTCCGTGCGGTGATGTCGGTGCGAATCGCAATATATTGTTCGGGCATGCCGTCGGCTCCCAACAACGGAACAATCGTCGCGTCTACCCAATACCGTGTGCCCAATTTACTGCGGTTGCAAATTTCACCCCGCCAGACTTGCCCGCCAGCAATGGTTTGCCACATAGCGGTAAAAAACGCCTGGCTGTGTTCTCCCGAATTAACAATCCGATGGCTGGTGCCCAGCAGTTCGGTTTGGGTGTAGGCACTGATTTCGCAAAACTTGTCGTTCGCGTAGGTGATGACGCCTTGCAGATCCGTAATGCTCACGATGGCATGCTGGTCCAACGCAAACTTCTGATTCGAAAGCGCCCGGCGTCCGCGCTCGCGTTCCGTCATCAAGGCGACCACGCGCTGAATCAGGGCATCCAAATCGTCCCGGGGGTCGCCTGCCTGGGTTACGGTGCCTTCGTCTTTGGAGGTGCCCGTGTCCAACTGAAAGTTGGACAACACCCGGCGCATCGCATCCAAGGCGCGTTGGCGATTCTGCAATTCACTGCGCAATTGCTGATCCAGCACATGCTGTTGGGTTACGTCCCGGCATGCAAGCACATGGCCTAACACTTGATCACGGTTGTCGCTGATGGTCGACAACGTGGTGTCCAAAATCATCGGCGTGCCATGCGGCCCCCGCACCTCCACACGGCGAACCTTCCAGTCAACGCCTTCTTGCAACGTAAATAAACTCGCCGGAAAGTGGGTTTGGATATCCAAGCCAGCATTCCCTTCGCTGGATATTCCCAACATATGCTCGGCCGCAGGATTGCAATAACGCAGGCGGTACTCGGCATCGGTGGTTATCACACCGTCGGTAATCGCATTAAGGGTTACCGTGGCCTCCTCGCGCTGTGCCGAAAGTCGGCCGGCAGCGCGGCTGATGATGTCAAATGCGTGCTTGATTTCAACCGGGGCATCGCGTCCCAACAGGGCATTGATATCAATTGCCCCGCTCAAAATTTCCACTTCCCGGGCGCGCACCCGATCAAAATTACCCAGCCAGCGGCGCAACGGTGCGCGAATCAATAGCAGACCGCCCAATAACGCAGCGAATGAAATCAAGCCCGAATACACCATGATGCGCCACAAATCGCTGGCGACGGCTTCATCGGCAAAGCTCAGACGCAAAACACCGTAGTCTTTCCCGCCGACCTCAATATTCAGATTCACATCGTACAGCTGACGACGCACCCAATCACTGAGCCATAGCGGTGGTATCCACTCCGGGAGCACCGGATTGCGCGACGTCAGAATGCCACCGCTGCTGTCAATGAACTGCGCTTGCTTGAAACGCGAACCCACAATTGCATGGTCCAGTATTTTGGTAATCGTGTCGTAATCGCCAATCACTGCACTGTCGGCCACCGAAGGGGCAATCACATTGACCAACATGTCGGCAACTTGGAGCTGGTCGTCGATTTCAATAGTGAACTGATAGCGATAAAACATCGCCTGCCCGGTTCCCAAGAAAAGTACCAGGGCCACTACATAGAGGGAGAAAACCCGGCTCAACAGGGTCTGCGGGAGCAATCGCTGAATTCCACGCATAGGCTGCCTGCTCAGTGAAGCGACAATGGCGCCGATTGATAGAAACGTTTATAGGCTTGGTAATCGGCAGCCGTGGCGGGAACAAAATACGTATCGGCGGGCAGTCCAACCAATTGACCGGCGTGGACCATGAGCTCACGCCCCTTCGGGTCCTTGGCCAATTGCATAAATGCATCGGATACTTTTTTGACATCGGCATCCGGCACTTTGCTAGAGGCCATCAGAGCCAAATCCTGGAAAGGCTCGGACGTCCATAACACCCTGAATTTCTTGCCCTCGCGTTTGGTATAGCCATCGACCAAAGACGAATTGCCCCCGGCCGCCACCACCCGCCCGGAGAACAACTGCGCGAACGTGCTGTTTTGATTTCCGGCAAATACCGGTTTTATATCGATGCCCTTCGATAACAGATAGGCATAAGGCACTTTGTAAATCAGCAGTGCCTCGGGCCCCGCAAACGCCACCGGTTGCCCGCGCAATTGGGCTACATCGGTAATAGCGGAATCTGCCGGCACCACCAGTTGTCCTTCGACCGGGGGCAAATTGCGGCGACCAAAAACCCGCCAGCCGAGTTGTTCGCGGGCCGGACTGAACAAGTGGTTGCTGAACACAAAATCAACTTCACGGGCTAAAACATAGCTGGTGGTGTCGGCTGAAGTGCGGCCAATCTTCAGGTTCAGCTGCACGCCACTGTGCTCCGACACATAGGCAATGATGGGATTCCAATAGGCCGCCGTCAGATTGATATCGTACTGGTTGACGGGGGAGAAGTTATAGGCAGGGCCATCGGCCCACGCCGTGCTACACACGGAACCGCACGCCAATGCGATGCACGCCATACTGGCCAAAGCGCTGCGAACTACGCCAAACAATGCAACCACGGTCTGTCCCCCGAGTTTCAGTGACCCCCAGCTAACGGCTAACTGGTTTCTCGGTGCATCATAAAACAGCGGTATAACAATTGGATACTAATCGGAGACGCCCAAGGCAAGGGCCAACGCAATATATTCCTGAACCGGTATTTCTTCCGCACGCCGCTGCACATCGAAGGCAATTGACGCACCGCGCGCCTCCAACCATCGCCCCAATGTATGGCGTATGAGTTTGCGCCGCTGACTAAAGGCAACCTGTACCAACTCTTCGAGCAACGCCACATTGACCTTGGGCGGCGTGGCGTAAGGCACCATGCGCACCACGGCACTGTCGACCCGGGGTGGTGGATCAAAGCTTTCGGGTGGCACGAACAACACATCCTCCATCGCATAGCGCCACTGCAACATGACACTGAGCCGACCATACGCCGCCGTGCAAGGACTGGCGACCATGCGATCGATTACTTCTTTCTGCAGCATGAAATGCTGATCGGCGATGGCCTCGACGTGGTCCAGCAGATGGAACAGAATGGGCGTCGAAATGTTGTACGGCAAATTTCCCACGACACGCCACTGGGCTTGCCCTGCGGGGCGTAGAAGCTGGGTAAAGTCGACCTTCAGGACGTCGGACTCAATCACGCTGAGCTGCGGATGGGCGCGCAAGCGTTGGGCCAAATCACGGTCCAGTTCAACCACTGTCAAGTGGCCTAAACGCTCGACCAATGGCTGTGTCAATGCAGCCAAACCCGGACCAATTTCCAATACGGGCTGCCCAGGTTGCGGGTCGATGGCCCGCACAATCGCGTCAATAATGCCGGCATCCGATAAAAAATGCTGTCCGAAGCGCTTGCGTGCAATGTGTTTCATATCTCTCAGGGCACCTCACGAAGCTCGACAAACGCCCGCTCACGCAGATCTTTCGACCAATCGGTATAGGCCGATGCCGTTTTAATCTGACGCAACTCCTGGCGTACCAGCTCGCGTGCATCGCGCGAATTCAGTTCAACAACGCGGGATTCGAGTAACTGGATCAGGTGCACCCCGAAACGCGATACAAATGGCGCGCTGATTTCGTCGTTTTTCAAGCGAAACATGACCTCTTCAAATTCCGGAACAAACATTCCTGGAACCGACCACCCCAGATCGCCGCCACGCTCGGCACTGCCATCCTGCGAGTAGGTGCGCGCCAGGCTTTCAAAAGAATCCTTGCCGGTGGCGATGCGCTTTCGGTAATCGGCCAAACGCGCCAGCGCCTCCTCTTGCCCCAAAGCGGCCCCGGTACGCAACAATATATGCCGCGCATGGCGCTGTACGATGGTCCGGGAAACCGTTGTCAACGGGCGTCGCTCGACCACCGTCAGAATGTGGAAACCGGCATCCGAACGCACCAGTTCGGCGTAGCCGCCCACGGCCACATCGCGCGTTGCGGCGAGGAACGAAGGCGGATAACGATCGGCACGGCGCAAGCCAAACTGACCGCCATTGCTGCGATCACCGGCGGAATATTGCTTCACCAGGTCAAGCCATTTCTCACCTTTGCGCAAACGTTCCAGCAGCGATTCCGCCACGGTGTGCAAACGGGCGACTTCACTGGCACTGGCTTTTTCTGGAACGGCCACCAGGAGCTGTGCCAAATTGACTTCCAATGCACTCGGGTCTGCACCGCTCAAGGCCTGCTGGGCGATGTAGCGATCGAGCTCCTGATCGGAAATCACCACTTTGGCATCCACCTCGCGCTCACGCAGACGCGCAATCATTAACTGGTTTCGCAAGTCGCTGCGCAAAGCGTCCGTCGACAAACCATCGGCTGCCAGCCGTTGGCGCAAACCGTCGACGTTGGTCTGGTACTGGCGTGCCAGGTTTTGTTCCGCGATATCAACCGCCGAGTCTTCCAACCGAATGCCATAGTCGCGTGCCATCTGCAATTGAACGCGGTCGTTAATGAGGTGCTCCAATACCGTTTGGCGCAATACGTCGGTCGGCGGAACGGTTTGACCCTGCAGTCGCATTTGTTCCGATACGCGGCGCAATGCCGCGCGCAAGTCACTGTTGGTAATTGGTTCGGAGTTCACCAGTGCCACGATGTAATCAACCGTTTGCAATGGTTTTTCCGCAGGCACGGTTTGGGCTTCTGCCGCCGTGAGCGCACCAAGCACAAGCCACAATGCGTGCAAGAACGTAAGCGACGATACCAACCAGGCCAACGAAGAACGGAATATTTTCATAATGCTTTGGTATTGAATGAGGCGGCCTTACAGGGCGTTTCCCGTGCTGCCATCTCGCAAATTCTGGTAATGGGAAATGCTTGATTTCAAAGTTGCCAAGGGATCTATGCCAACGCGGGAAAAGCCGACAAACTCGATCTGAAACATGATGCGTTGAACCGCCGTGGACGTGCTGGTTTGGGTTCGTGAGTAGACCAGTCGGCCAACCCAGCATCCGGCATCGTACTCGAGGCCCAACAGCGTGTCGACCATGGCACTTTGGTCAATGCTGTAATTGACGCGTCCGACCGTGTAGTAACGTCCATCGCCCTGGCCTTTGCCAGACCCCAGGTCTTGGCCGCGATCACCCCACAGGTCGTTGATTGGCCACTGCCAACTCAGTTCAACTTGCTCACTGACGTCGCGCTGAAAACGGTGGGCCAGATTGATAACGCGGTAGTCTCCCGGGCTGTACCGTGCCGCAATGGTGGAGCGCACGGACTGCTCCGTAAGCGTGTTGTATTGCGTGGTCGAGTCGTAAGCCCAATGGTCATTCAAATTGACCGAAGCGCCCAACAAAATATCACTCCAGCCCGCAGCTGCAGGCGACGTGGTGCTATCGAGCGTCACGTTTTGTTGTTCAAAACGAATTCTTTGGGCGACGCCGAAACGCGCTGCTTGGGCGCCTGTTTCCGGGTCCAGAAAGCGCGTAGACACGCCCATGGTCAACAAATTGTTGTCGGAAATGCGGTCGTTGCCGACGTAGGCATTTTCGGTATAGATACTGGCGAAATTGAAATCGTTGGCGGCCGTGTCGTAAAGCGGCAACTGACTTTGATTCCGATACGGCGTAAACACGTAAAAGGCGCGCGGCTCCAGCGTTTGCACATAACTTTGGCCCAGCAATTCGGTTGTGCGCTCGAACACCAGTCCACTGTCCAGGCTGAAGGTCGGTACGGTGCTGTCGGCCGAGCGAGACCCATTCGACAACGCACTGTCAAATTGGTAAGCGGTGGTGTGCAACTGCAATTTGGGCGTTATGAAACCTTGCGCAGCAGCCACCGGGTAACTGACCTGGGCCAAACCAAAAACGCGCTGCGTATTCGGTTGCCCGGTGGCCGACGGGTCTGACTGAAAGTCGGTGTAATCACCATCCACCGTCCACTCCAGACCATTGTGCGAAGCCGGCGCGTAGCGCACCGTCAACTGGGGTAGTTTGTCGTATGGCGGAACAATAGGAGAGTCACTGGCTTGAATCGTCTGCCATTTCGCAACGTGCACCGCGCCAGAAACATCACCACTGGACCAACTCGCCTGCACGTCACCCGGCAACAAACGCTGCGTTAGAACAGTATCATTGGTTGTGAAGTCTTTCCAGTAGTTGTCATCACTGACACGGTTGATATTCAAAGCAACGGTGATGGGCGCCAAGCCATCGATGCCGATGTCGACATTCGTATTCTGGCTCCATGCGAGGCCCCAGCGATCTTGCATGCGCAGCTGATCGGCCGGCATGTAGTCGGCATACACCTTGCCTGAATAATTGGGCTCGAGGTATCGGTACTCGATACCCAGATCAACACCCCGCTCGGCCATCAGGGTTGGCGTGATCGTGGCATCGTAGTTGGGCGCGATATTCCAGTAATAGGGCTGCGTTACGGTAAAGCCATTGATGCTGTTGAAAGGATCGATGGTAATCGGCAACAAGCCCGATTTGCGCTTGTTGGTGAGGGGGAAACTCAGGGCTGGAATCGGCACCACGGGTGCGTCTTTGAAATACACGTAGGCATCTTTGGCGATACCCACCTCTTCATCGTTGTCAATCGAAATGGTGGTGGCGCGCAATATCCAGTCAGGCAACCAACTCGGCCCCGGCAAACGACGGCAGGTGGTGTAGCTGGCATCGTGTACCACCGAATGATTTTGATCAATAAAGTCTGCGCGCGACGCTTCACCGTGCGCATCGCTGTCTTTGAGTGAATACGTTGGCGAAAGGAAAAAACCCTCAAAAGTCTCTACCTTGATTTCGAGCAAAGGCCCGGAATACCGGTTCCCCCCTTGCTCGACCATCACATTGCCGGTAGCCCGCGCCTGGTCGGTGGCCTGGTCATATTCCAGGCGATCGGCTTGCATTACGGTTTTTCCGCGCGTCAGTCGTGCATTGCCCTCCACCACGGTGTCCAGCTCGGTGTGCCCGGACATGCGGTCACCTTCGAGATAGGTGGGCGCACTGGACGGTGCCCCGCCCACGCCGCTGCCAGCCTCGCCGGTGGGAATCGCGGGGACCATTTGCGCACACGCCGACGAAACGCCAGCCATTAAAAGCGCACAACGCAGACCCGAAGAAAATGCTACAAATGGAAAATACACGCCTGCACGAAACCGTAGTCAGAAGTCAATAAAAGCAAGCCCGGAGGGGCTTTGTAGAATGGATTATCCATGAGCATCCAGACCCCCCACGTAAAGTCAAGCACTGACACCCCCTCGCAGCGCCCGGAATGGGACAATCCGCAACGCCAAGCCGCTTTCCAAAACTGGCTCGACGGCGTGGCGCCCCTGCATTCGCTGCGTCCTGAAACCCTGTCTCTGGCCAGTGCCGACGCCAGTTTCAGGCGCTACTTCCGCATCCAATCGGGTGCGGAAACCTGCATCATCATGGATGCACCGCCGGATAAAGAGAACAGCCAAAAGTTTGTGCAGGTTGCCCAGCTGATGGCGGCGGCGGGCATCCGCGTCCCGCGCATCCTGAATTGGGACAACGCCCTGGGTTTCTTGCTCGTGAGCGATATGGGGCCACGCACGCTCATGCAAACACTGGATCCACTGGCGCCCCCGCCCCTGGACGCCTATTTAGAGGCTACGGACATTCTGGTGCGTTGGCAAAGTGCCTCCACGCCAGCTGTCTTACCGGATTACGATGCCGCCTTGCTGCGACGCGAACTCGACCTGTTCCCGCAGTGGTATGTCGACAAATACCGACAATTCGCCTTGGACAATGCACAGCAAAGCGTCTTGTCTGCTGCTTTTAACACCATCGTTCAGGAGAATCTCAGCTGGCCGCAGGTCTTTGTTCACCGCGATTTCATGCCACGCAACCTAATGCCCTCACCCCAAGGCCTGGGCGTTCTGGATTTTCAGGATGCAGTGTATGGCCCCATTACGTATGACATTGCCAGCCTGATGCGCGACGCCTTCCTGACGTGGGAAGAGGAGTTCTGCCTTGACGTGACCATTCGCTATTGGGAAAAAGCGCGCAAGGCCGGCCTGCCAGTGGGTGACGACTTTGGTCGGTTCTACCGTGGCGTCGAATGGATGGGCTTGCAACGCCACCTCAAAATTCTGGGCATCTTTGCCCGCCTGACATTGCGCGACGGCAAGCCCCAGTACCTGGCCGACACGCCGCGTTTTATTGCGTATGTGCGTGCCACCTGCCGGCGCTACCGCGAACTGGGTCCATTGGCGCGCCTGATCGAAACCATTGACGGTATTGAAGTACCCAACGCTTTTGCTTTTGGCAGGGTCTAAGCCAATGCCACGGTTTTTCTGTCCAGCCCCCCTGCACAGTGGCGTATCGATTGATTTGCCGCCCAGCGCCGCCCGCCATGTGCAGGTGCTGCGGCTGCAACCGGGCGACGCTATTCGCCTGTTTAACTGCGGCCCTGGCGGCGATTTAAACAGCCCCGGTGGTGAGTTTGACGCGACGATTACCCGCATGGGACGCTCTGACGTAAGTATAGAAGTGGGCGCCCACTATCCCCTGGAACGTGAACCCACCGTAACCGTTCATTTGGCTGTGGGAATGCCGGCGAATGACCGCATGGATTGGCTGGTAGAGAAAGCGGTGGAACTAGGGGTGGCCTCGATTCAACCGCTAATGACCGAACGCAGTGTCTTGCGCCTGAGCGGCGAACGCGCCGAGAAAAAACAGTCGCACTGGCAAAGTGTGGCCGTAGCAGCGTGCGAACAATGCGGCGGCAACCGGGTCCCGGTGGTCCATCCGGTACGCACGCTGGTCCAATGGCTTCCCGAATGGCGCAACACCGTCACAAACGACACCACGCCCCTGCTATTGTCCCTGCGCGAAGGCAGCCACAGCGTGGCACAACAACGCAGACAAAATGCCCTGTTTTTGTCCGGTCCCGAAGGCGGTCTGGGCCCTGCAGAAGAAATATTGGCCTTGAATGCAGGCTTTCAGGCGTGCACCCTGGGGCCGCGCGTGTTGCGTGCGGAAACCGCCGCACTGACCGCTTTGGCGCTGTTAACAGCCGCTTAAATCAAGCGGGCATGTTGCTGATAACCTGGGCCACGGCCGCCGTCAGCTTCTTGGCGTAAGGAATATGCAAAAACTCATTGGGTCCGTGGGCATTGCTGCGGGGGCCAAGCACGCCGCAAACCATCATCTGGGCTTTGGGAAAGCCTTTAGACAGCATATTCATCAGTGGAATGGTGCCGCCCTGGCCAATGTAGCCACAGGGTGCGCCAAAGTGGGCCAATGAAGCCGATTGCAAGGCGCTGGAGAACCAGGATGCAGTGTCCGGGGCATTCCAGCCGCTGGCATGCCCTTGCGGCGCAAAAGTAACCCGCGCTTGGTAAGGCGCATTGTCTTCCAGCAGCGTTTTCAGTTGTTCCACAGCCGTTGCAGCGTCTACCAAGGGCGGCAAGCGCAAAGACAATTTGAATGCCGTATAGGGCCGCAACACATTGCCCGCGTCGGCCAGGCTCGGAAAACCATCGGCGCCGGTGACGCTCAGCGTAGGCAACCAGGTTTGGTTCAACAAACTTTGCACCGGGTCTTGCGTGGAAGGCAGGGAAAACGCCGAGCCCCCGGCGCAATCGTAATGCACCCAGGGAAAACGCCGGTGAATTTCATCGCCCAAAATCGCCGCCGTCGCGTGCGCCTGGGCGCGCCGTTCGGCGGGAATTTCGCAGTGAAACGCGGCGGGCAACAAATGCCCGCTGGCGCTGTCCTCGAGGCGGTCCAGGACCTGGCGCATGATGCGAAAACTGGAGGGAACCAAACCACTGGCATCACCCGAATGAACGCCCTCGGTCAGGATTTCCACCTTGAGCACGCCACTGGCGACACCCCGCAAACTGGTGGTAAGCCACAACTGGTCGTAATTTCCAGCACCGGAATCAAGGCATATCACCAAACCCACTTCGCCCAGACGGGGCCGCAAATTGTCGATGTATTGCAATAAATTGGGTGAACCGCTTTCTTCACAGGTCTCAATCAGACCGACAACCCGGGGATGGGACACGTTCTGGGCTTTGAGCGCCTGCACTGCAGCCACCGCTGCATAGGCCGCGTAACCATCGTCGGCGCCACCCCGGCCATACAAACGGCCGTCTTCGATATGCGGTGTCCAGGGTCCGAGATCGGATCGCCAGCCGGTCATTTCGGGCTGTTTGTCCAGGTGACCATACATCAGGACGGAAGCGCCACCGACCGGTCGTGTGGCATCGACTTCGAAAAACAACACCGGGGTCTGGCCCGGCAAGCGAATAATTTCCAAGCGCAAACCCGGCACGCGCTGGGCAATAATCCAACTGGCCGCGTCCTGCAATACCCGCTCCAAATAGCCATTGGCTTGCCACTGGGCATCGAATGCCGGGGATTTCGCCGGGACCGCAATATAGTCGCGCAGCGCCGGCACAATGCCGGTGTCCCATTGCAACGCGGTGTGCTGCGCCAGATTGGCAGTATGCAAAACGGGGGCACCCACTACATCGTTCATGCGGTCATTCATGACAAGCTCCTGAAACAGTCTTTACGCGGCACGGGCCAACTTGTGCACCGACGTTGCGGCGCGCACATTGGGTGCAAGCCGGACGATACGCCCATTTTGCAAACCAAAGCTATCAAGCACTTGCAAACCCATGCGGGCTGCAAGCGCACGCATATCGGCATGCGTTCCGACACGGATATTGGGTGTGTCGTACCACTGGTAAGGCAAGCGTCGGGTGACAGGCATGCGCCCGCACAAAACACTCAATCGATTCGGCCAATGGGCAAAATTGGGAAAGGCCACAATGCCGCAGCGCCCCACCCGCGCGGTCTCGCGCAACATCACCTCGGCATTGCGCAGGTGCTGCAAGGTATCGATTTGCAACACCACATCGAATGAGTCGTCCTCAAACATCGCCAGCCCTTCGTCGAGATTGAACTGGATAACGTCCACGCCGCGTTGCACACAAGCCAGTACGTTGGCATCGGCAATTTCGACACCATAGCCAGTGCAACCGCGCTCGCGTTGAAGATAGTCCAACATGGCACCATCGCCACAGCCCAAATCCAGCACGCGGGCACCGCGTGGGACCAATTCGGCTATGGCTTTTTGAAGACTGAAATCGGTCATGCAATTTCTCCAGCAATCTGGGCAAAGTAAGAGTGCACCACATTCAGGTAACGGGGGTCGTCCAGCAAAAAGGCGTCATGCCCATGCGGCGCATCGATTTCCGCATAACTTACCTTGCGACGGTTTTGCAATAGGGCCCGCACAATTTCACGGCTGCGTTGCGGAGAAAACCGCCAATCGGTGGTGAAACTAACCAACAAAAACTTGCATGTTGCGGCTGCCAGCGCCTGCCCCAAATCACCGTTATATTGACGCGCCGGATCGAAATAATCGAGCGCTCGGGTAATCAGCAAATAGGTGTTGGCGTCGAAATATTCTGCGAATTTGTCGCCTTGGTGGCGCAAATAACTTTCGATCTGGAATTCCACATCTTGCGTAGTGAAATGGTAAGGTGCACTGCTCTGGGCACCGCCGCCAACCACGGCATCACGTAATTGCCGGCCAAATTTGGTGTTCATTACGTCATCACTGAGATAGGTGATATGGCCAATCATGCGGGCGATCCGCAAACCGCGCTTGGGCACCACACCTTGGGCATAAAAGTGTCCGCCATGAAAATCGGGGTCGGTCACGATGGCACGCCGCGCCACTTCGTTGAAGGCAATATTTTCTGCATTGAGGTTGGGCGCGCTGGCAATCACCACGGCATGGCGTACCCGGTCGGGGTAGCGCAAGGTCCAGCTCAGGGCCTGCATGCCACCCAGGGAGCCGCCCATAACGGCGGCCAATTGGCCAATTCCAAGGGCGTCCAGCAACCGGGCTTGGGCATCCACCCAATCTTCGACCGTGACCACCGGAAAATCGGCGCCATACACCTGGCCGGTATCCGGATCGGTGTGCATGGGCCCGGTGGAGCCAAAGCAAGACCCCAGATTGTTGATACCAATGACAAAGAATCGATCGGTATCGACCGCCTTGCCTGGCCCGATCATATTGTCCCACCAGCCGGTGGAGCGCGGCTGATCGGCATAAACACCGGCCACATGGTGCGAGGCGTTGAGCGCGTGGCAAATTAAAACGGCATTCGATTTGTCTGCATTCAACGTGCCATAGGTTTCAAAAGCCAGCTGGTAGTCGCGCAGTGACGCGCCACTTTGTAATGGCAGCGGCGCCGCAAAATGCATTGTTTGTGCGGTGGCAATGAAGGACATTGGCAAATCCATTTCCTACTCGGTAAAACCCACAAAGGGAAACCCAAAAAAATACCCGGCGCCGTAAAAACGAGGCCGGGCTTGGGGGGAGCGGTCCGTCTTTAGCAGCATTTGTAAAGCGCCCGCAATCTGGAGCAAATTGGCGCTAGTCCAGTATTTTAGCAGTGCCGTCACCGGCCTGCATGCGTTCACTTTTCCAATACACGTCGTCACCGGCTTGGCCGTCAGTGCGGTGGCGGTTCAGCACGCGTGCCAATACAAACATCAGATCAGAGAGTCGGTTCAGATAGTGCCGCGGGGTTTCTTTCAAGGCTTCTTCGTTACCCAAGGCAACCACAGTCCGCTCAGCACGCCGCGCCACCGTACGGCACACATGGGCCTGCGCGGCGGCCCGCGTGCCGGCTGGCAATATGAACTCTTGCAAGCGTGGCAGATCCGCGTTGTAGGTAGCCAGGGCACGGTCCAGGTCCAGCACCGCATCGGCCTTGAGCAACTCAAAACCAGGAATAGACAACTCGCCGCCCAAATTGAAAAGTTGATGCTGGATTTCTACCAAAAGCGCGCGCACGCCGGGCGGCATGTCTTCACACAACAAAACACCGATATGGCTGTTGAGTTCATCCACATCACCCATGGCATGGACCCGTAAACTGTCCTTGGAAACACGCGTGTTGTCTCCCAGACCGGTGGTGCCGGCGTCCCCGGTGCGGGTGACGATTTGTGTCAATCGGTTGGCCATGTATTACTTTATGAGAGAGTGGAAAATGAATTGAAAGGGATGCGCGTGGGGCTCAGGCGGGCTGCACGGGTGCTTGGTACAGCCAGACTGTTTTGCCACCCGGCGCCACATATTGGGCTTGTGGTCGCAGATGCGTCGCGGGAAACTCAAGACTGACCATCCAGGCTCCTGGCCGCAATTCTGCGGCTTTGATCGCAGCACGGGTCATGCTCTCCGGGCGTTGAAACAAATACACCAGGTCGCATGCCGACCATTCGGTTGCCCAGATGTCTGCGCGTCGCACGCGAGCCCAGGGACAACGCAAGGCCGCGACCCATCGCAAAGGCCAACTCCACTCCAGACCATGCAGCGCGGCTTCAGGGTAGGCCCGGCGCAGTGCCAACAACCCATCGCCGGCACCGCAGCCCGCGTCCAATACCAGCGCACCAGGGAGCAGCGGCGCATGGTCCGGCAAGGCATCCAGCGCATTGGACGGGGTTGGAAACAGCGGCGCATCGCGCCAGGCATTGATGGGATAGACCAGCAGCAGCAAAGCCAATGGAACCAACCAGGCCCAGGCTGGCAATGCACCGAGAACGGCATCATCAGAAGATTGGAACAGTGCTGGCCCCATAGACAGGGCCAAAGACAGTGGGAAGCCCGCGCCAATCAACCCGCGACGCCACCAAGTTGCGCCCCACAAACTCATGGCAACGCCCGCACCGGTGGCGACGCCCAAAGCCAGCAGTGGATTGTGTGTCTCGGGCAGCAAGTAACGAAACACCACCCAGCAGAACAGCCATGCCAACAAAGCCGGCATAGGCCAGCGCCATGCCGCCGGACGCTGGAAAATGCGGAACATCGCCGTTGGACCTGCTCAATCAGCGCGAAGCGCCAGGGGCCAGGCGATCGATCAGACCATTGAGTTCGTCCAGTGAACCGAATTGAATCACCACCGCACCCATTTCTTCGATACGCCCATTGCGCTTCACACGTTTTTTGATTTGAACGTCTACCTGGGCCATCAGCAGGTCCGACAGCTCTTCTTCGACGCGTTTTAAATCGCGCGATTTCTCTTTTTTGGGTTTGGGGCTGATCAGATTGAATTCTGCACCCAGTTTTTTCACCAGGCTTTCGGCCTCGCGAACCGACATTTTGCGGGTTGCGATCTGGTTGGCGGCCGTGATTTGGGTTGCCCGATCGAGCGCCAGCAAAGCGCGTGCATGGCCCATATCGATATCACCGGCCATCAACATGGTCTGCACTGGATCGGCCAAGTTGAGCAAGCGCAGCAAATTGGTTGCGGCACTGCGCGAGCGCCCTACTGCCTGTGCTGCCGTTTCATGGGTTAGACCAAACTCCCGAATCAGGCGTTGCAGGCCTTGGGCTTCTTCCAATGGATTGAGGTCTTCGCGTTGAATATTTTCAATCAAGGCCATGGCGGCGGCGGCCTCATTCGGGACGTCGCGCACCAGTACCGGCACCGACTCCAGGCCGGCCAGGCGGGCCGCCCGGAAACGGCGTTCGCCGGCAATGATTTCGTACTTACCGGCCTGCTCGCCGCTGTCCAGCCTGCGCACCAAAATTGGCTGCATGATGCCCTGCGCCTTGATACTCTCGGCGAGTTCATACAAAGCACCCTCGTCCATGTGGGTACGCGGTTGGTACATACCAGGGACCATGTCAACCAAGGCCAGCGTATGGGGCTGGCCCGTATCGGCAGCCAAGGTACCACCTTCGGGTGTCTCACGCACTTTGGGGCCGAGCAGTGCTTCCAAACCCATTCCCAGTCCCTTGGGCTTCTTGGTTACCATTTTGATCCTTCGCTTGTATTGCTTGTTGGGCTATTTTGTAGTCTGTCGTTAGCGGATGTAGCGGCGCTGATGCGTTGTGCCAACAGTGCGCGCCCTTCGGGCCAATCACCCAGGCCAACGTCGGCATTGATATGCCCGCGTGGGCCGTAATCGAGAAAATCGGCGCCCCATTGGGTAGCGAAATAGCGAGCGCGTTCCAAGCTGCAATAGGGGTCGTTTTGGCTGCCCAGCAACAAAGAAGGGAACGGCAAACGTTGCAAGACCATCGGACGCCAACTGTGCAAATGCGCAAGAGCCGGTATATTTTCGAGGTCGCCCGGGGCTACCAGCAAAGCGCCGCATACCCGTTGGGTGTTGCGCGAATGCGCAGCCCATGCCGCAACCAAAGCACAGCCCATGCTGTGAGCGACCAGAAAAAAGGGACCGGGTTCTGCCAGCACGGCAGATTCCAACTGCATTTGCCAGTCACCACGCAGCGGCTGCATCCAGTCGTGCTGCTCTACGCGGAGGTCACCGTAACGTGCCTCCCAATGACTTTGCCAATGGGTGGGGCCAGAGTTTTGCCAGCCAGGCAATAAAAGAATACGTGCTTGCATGGCTTACATTGACTGCACGCGAGACACCATCTCCTGGGCAAACGCAACAAACGCCTGCGCACCTTTCGATTGGGGATCAAACACCACACCGGGCAAACCGTAGCTCGGGGCTTCGGCCAAGCGGACATTGCGTGGAATAACGGTGTCAAACACCTTGTCTGAAAAGTGGGCCTTGAGCTGGTCACTAACCTGCTGCTGCAGCGTGATACGGGGATCAAACATAACGCGCAACAAACCGATAATTTGCAAATCATCGTTTAGATTGGCTTTTACCTGCTTGATGGTGTTAACCAAATCGGTGAGTCCTTCCAGGGCAAAGTACTCGCACTGCATTGGAACAATTACACCGTGCGCGCAGCACAGTCCGTTCAAAGTCAACATGGACAGGCTGGGCGGACAGTCAATGAGCACAAAGTCATATTCAGCATCCACGGCTGCAATGGCTTGTTTGAGACGTCGCTCACGGCGTTCCAGATCAACCATTTCGACCTCTGCACCGGCAAGCTCACGGTTGGCACCCAAGATGTCATAAGAGCAACCGCCTTCTTTCAGCTTGTCGCTTTGGACCCGGGCTTCCGTAATGGATGCCGACTCCAGCAGCACATCGTAAACCGACAGCGGAAGTTGGCGCTTGTCTGCACCCGACCCCATGGTGGCGTTGCCTTGGGGATCCAGGTCCACCATCAGCACCCGCTGTCCTATCTTGGCCAAGCCTGCTGCCAAGTTCACGGTCGTCGTGGTTTTACCAACACCGCCCTTTTGATTGGCAATACAAAAAATCTTGGCCATGTCACTCCATTCGCTGTCTACGTCGTTTGCTGATGTGCGCCTGTGGCGCGTTGCAGGGGCTGAGTTTACGTTAGGACGACGGGGGTTCCGCACCAGCCTGGCGCATCCAGATAATGCAACGTTGTGCATCAAGACCGGGGACCACCAACTGTTCCACGTGAAACACCGTCGCGAACGACGGCAAATCCACCAATTCCTGGGTGGGCTCCTTGCCTTTCATGGCCATCCAAATACCCTGCTCCGCCAAAGCGGCCCGCGACCAGCTGACAAAATCTGGCAAAGAAGCAAACGCCCGTGAACTCACGACGGTGTAGGGCTGCTTCAAGGTCTCAACGCGGGCATGAACGCCACGCAAATTTGACAGCTTCAGGCTCACCGCAACCTGTTGGATAAAGGCTGCTTTCTTCGCAACCGTGTCGACGCAATCGACCTGGATCTCGGGCATACAAATCGCGATGACCGCCCCCGGAAGACCTGCGCCAGAACCCACATCGAGCAGCCGCGGGACCGCGTCTGCGGCCAATGCGCCGGACTCCCGCAAAATGCGCAGCTGTGCATGCAGGGGCTGCAAAACAGACAAGCTGTCTAACAGGTGGTGGGTCAGCATTTCCTCGGCGTCGCGCACCGCCGTCAGGTTGTACACCTTGGTCCACTTCTGTATCAGCGCTTGGTAGTCCAGCAGCTGCCGCACCTGCGCATCATCCAAGCTCAGATTCAAACTGCGCAAGCCTTGACGCAAGGTATTCTCTAATTCCATTTCAACGCCGGCACCCATGCTCACGCTCCACTCGCTATCGGCGCATTGGCCTGCTGTGTTGTTTCGACAAAGCCTTTGAAACTCCCGCGCTTCAAATGGATCAGCAAAAGCGAAACCGTGGCCGGTGTAATTCCGGACAAACGCGAAGCTTGGCCCAGTGTTTCCGGTCGGTATTTGTTGAGGCGCTGGCGTGCCTCAATGCTCAGCGCAGCAACTTGCATATAGTCCAGATCTGCCGGTAACTTCAGACTTTCATAATGCGCAACCCGCTCAATAGCCTCATTTTGGCGGTCGATATAACCCGCGTATTTGGCGGCAATTTCAACCTGCTCTGTTACGGCAGCAATAAAGTCCAGCGATTCAAGCGATGTGCCACCCTCAGAAGGCCGCAATTCGGGATTGGAAAAGCGACCGTTTTCCAGTGACATTAATGCAGCGTAGGTGACATCGGGTCGCCGCAAGAGGTCTTGCAAATGGTATTCGTGCTCAATCGCCACGCCCAGAACGCGCTTGGCTTCATCCGAAGGGAGGTTTCGAGGATTAACCCAGATGCTGCGCAAGCGCTCTGTTTCACGTGAAACAGCATCGCGTTTGCGGCCATACGCTGCCCAACGGGCATCGTCTACCAGGCCGAGCTTCCGTCCCACTTCCGTTAAGCGGGCATCCGCATTGTCCTCACGCAACTGCAAACGGAACTCTGCCCGGCTGGTAAACATGCGGTACGGTTCGGTAACGCCCTTGGTAATCAAATCGTCAACCAACACGCCCAGGTAGGCCGTGTCGCGGCCAGGCAGCCAGGCATTATCCGGATACGCAATGGCGCCGGCCGCACTGCGCTGTGGGTTGCCCCACCCTGCCGCTCGCACCTGCAAAGCAGCATTGATGCCCGCAAATAAACCTTGTGCTGCCGCCTCTTCATAGCCGGTGGTGCCATTGATTTGGCCGGCGAAAAACAGACCACCAATATGCCGGGTTTCAAAAGTACTTCGCAACTCACGCGGATCGAAGTAGTCGTATTCAATGGCGTAGCCGGGTCGCAAGATATGGGCGTTTTCCAAGCCTTTCATGCTACGCACCAGTGCATACTGGATATCGAACGGCAGACTGGTAGAAATGCCATTCGGGTAATACTCATGGGTACTCAGACCTTCGGGCTCGAGAAAAATCTGGTGACTGTCTTTGTCGGCAAAGCGATTAATTTTGTCTTCCACACTGGGGCAATAGCGCGGGCCAACGCCCTCGATTTTTCCAGTGAACATCGGGCTGCGGTCAAATCCGCTGCGAATAATGTCGTGGGTCTGGGCGTTGGTATGGGTAACCCAGCATGGCATCTGCTGCGGGTGCATGGCCCGATTGCCCATGAAACTGAACACCGGCATTACATCGCGCATGCCACCGGCAACGCCGTCGCCCGGCTGTTCTTCGCACTGCGAAAAATCGATACTGCGACCGTCGATGCGCGGCGGTGTACCGGTTTTCAAACGCCCTTGCGGTAATTTCAGCTCCTGCAGACGTTGACTCAAGGTCACGGCGGGTGGATCCCCAGCGCGACCACCGGCGTAATGGTTCAGGCCAACGTGAATCTTGCCGTTTAAGAAAGTGCCAGCGGTCAGCACCACTGCATGGGCCCGAAAACGAATACCAACCTGGGTCACTACACCGGCAACACGCTCCCCTTCCAATATCAGGTCATCAACTGCCTGCTGAAACAATTGCAAATTTGGCTGGTTCTCAAGCATGCCCCGAATTGCCGAACGGTACAGCACACGATCGGCCTGGGCACGGGTCGCGCGCACTGCCGGCCCCTTGCTCGAATTGAGCATGCGAAATTGAATACCCGCTGCATCGGTGGCCAGCGCCATGGCGCCACCCAACGCATCGACCTCCCGCACCAGATGCCCTTTGCCAATACCACCGATCGAGGGGTTGCAACTCATCTGGCCCAGGGTTTCCAGATTGTGGCTGAGCAGCAGCGTTTTGCAACCCATTCGGGCCGACGCCAATGCGGCCTCGGTACCGGCATGGCCGCCACCGACCACAATAACGTCAAAAATTTCTGGGTAAAGCATGTGAATCCAATCGGATGCGGCGCGCCAAAACCAGCGTACAAAAACGCATTGGCGGCACGCAAAAGGAGAGCGGGGAGCTGCGGATTCTACCGTTTTGGGGTCTTTGCGTTAGACTTTGTGTACCCCCAATTGAAGGAGTCTCTCCGTGACCAACGCTGTCCAACTGCGAACTGTAGAACGCCTGGTTACAGGCCAAGCCACCAGCGATGGTGCAGGTGTTAAGTTAACCCGGGTATTGGGCAACGACCTGCAACACCGTCTGGACCCGTTTTTAATGCTGGACAATTTCGCCAGCGACAACCCGGACGACTATGGTGCCGGTTTTCCCAATCATCCGCACCGCGGCTTCGAGACCATCACTTATATGATTGCGGGCCGCATGCGCCACCGCGACAGCCGAGGCAATGAAGGGCTGCTGCAGAACGGCGGAATGCAGTGGATGACCGCTGGCCATGGACTAATCCACAGCGAAATGCCAGAGCAGGAGCAAGGCGTTATGGAAGGCTTTCAACTATGGCTGAATTTGCCAAGTAAAGACAAGCTTTGTGCGCCTTGGTACCAAGACTTTCAAACTGAAGACATCCCTGAATTCAATACGCCGCCCGGCGAAGCCGACGATGCGCGTGGCAGTGTCAAGGTCCGCGTCATTGCCGGTGAAAGCCATGGCGTCAAAGGCGCGATGCAACGCCCAGTGGCTGCGTATCCAACCGATCCGCTTTACCTTGATCTGCACTTCCCCAGCACGGGCGCCAGCATGCAACAGCCGCTACCGGACCACCACAACGCGTTCTTATTTGTATACCGTGGCACCGTGCATGTGATCGACGATGCCGGCGCCGCCACCCCTGTAAGCCGCAACCATATGGCAATATTAAAAAATCAGGGAACAGCAGTGATGCTGCAGTCCGAGATCGGGGAAGAACCGGCACGCGCCCTGCTAATTGCTGGCAAACCCTTGGGAGAACCGATTGCCCAATATGGCCCTTTTGTCATGAACACGCGCGACGAACTGATGACGGCGGTTTACGACTTTCAAAACGGCAAAATGGGCTAATCGGAAACCGGTTTTTAAACCGGCAATTCGCCGCCCAAAGATTCCAGCAAGTCGGGAATTAACTGGGCAAGCTCGCCCGTTGCAATCGCCACGTCGGCATCAAAATTGTCGTCTTTGCGGTCTGACGCCAAAGCCGATGCCGCTTCAAAGACCACATCCAAAATTGCTACTTTTTTTAGCTGCAAGGCCTCGGTCAACACAAAAGAAACCCGATCACCCCAGGTCATGGCCAGTCGGGTCGGCATTTTTCCAGCAGCAATATGCTGCGTAATTTCATCGGTATCCAGGGCATGGCGGGCATACCGTACAACTGCTTTGGACTCGTCCGACGCCTTGAGTTCGCACTCGCGATCGACACTGAACCCTGCAGGCGCTTCTTTGTTGGCCAGCCACTGGGACATTGCGATAGCTGGCGAAACCTGGGTTTGAATAGCCCGCAAAGCGAACCCATCAATGGCTTTAACCAAACAGGTAATCACCTCATCGGCGCGCGCCTGACTGCCGCAATCCAGCACGAGTAAACCGGCAGACCAATCAATCCACACCTGCACTGCAGCTTGCTTGGTAAATGCCATTGGCAACAAAGACATGCGCACATCGTCCATTATTTCGCGCGCCTCTTTGCGTCCGGGCTTGCGTCCGGTGGTGGCCTCAATTTGTTTCATTTGTTCTTGGGCACGCCGTTTCACCACCGACGCGGGGACAACCTTGGCTTCTGTCTGCAAAAGCAATATCCACTGACCACCCACAATTTCCAGCAATGGGCCATGGGCAACGCCCCGCGGTTCGATCCAACCAATTGATTTTTCTTGTGACCCACCACACGGTTCGAAGCGCGTTGTTTGCAGTACAGACTCGACCTGTGTTGCATCCACTGCTGGGGGTACGTCAATTCGAAAAACCATCACATTTTTAAACACGCTCAATCCTCTACTCAATGCAAACACGATTTGGAATCGCCTATTGTCGGCGTTCCCAAGCCTGTTGCTGGCGCAATTGAACTTTACAAATTCGCGCGTGACAGCAATAGACGCTCAACACGGCCGAAAGACACTTGCCCGATTGGCAATATTTTTTGAAACAAGTTGTACTTAAAAAGGAGTCCTGTTAATGAAAAACACCGTGTCCGGCCTGTTATTGGGCAGCATGATTGCAATCGGTTCTACACACGCCATGGCACAGGCGTTGGAACCTTTTCACGAAGGCCCACCACCGCGGCACGCCATGCAAGGCGAACCTGCGGAACATGGATGGGCAGAATACGCCAATGCATTGAAAGATCGCTTGCACATTACGGCAGCGCAGGACGCACTGTGGAATGCATTTATCGCAAGCATGAAGCCGCCGAAAGATACACAGGAAGACCATCCTGACTTCAAAGCCCTGGCACAACTGACCACACCAGAACGCATCAAGCGCATGCGCGCACTGCGCCAAGCCCGTGAAGCACAGCTTGTCAGCCGTGAAAATGCCGTTGAAGTTTTCTATGCCGGATTAACTGCCGAACAAAAGAAAATTTTTGATGCGGAACGCCCGCCCCAGCACGATGCGATGACAGGACCGGGTCACCACCGTCCCATGCAAGAACCCATGCATCCTTAAAAATCCGCTTCAAGCACCAATTACGCGATTTTTCCCGGACCGCTTGGCCAGATACATGGCCTCGTCGGCCCGGCGAATAGCGTCCTTGCCATCTTCATCGGAGAGCAACTGTGCTACCCCCGCGCTGAAGGTAATTAATACTTTTTCAGAACCTGCTAAAAAAAATCGTTTGGTCAGTTCACGTTGCAAACGGGTCATTGCCTCAATACCTTGTTCCATTTGGGTATCGGGTAGCAAAATTACAAACTCTTCTCCACCGTAACGTGCAAGAGAGTCTTGTGGACGCATGCATTCGCGTGCCACATTGGCCAAATGCGTTAATGCATTGTCACCGGCCGAGTGGCCCAAAGCATCATTGAGTTTTTTGAAATTATCGATATCCAACATCGCAATACTGAGCGGTGCGTCTTTGCGGCGAAATGCCGAAATCTCCCGCTCCAATACTTCATCCAGACCTTTGCGATTCAAAGCACCTGTTAGAGGATCGTGACGCGCCTGTGCACTCACACGGTCGAGCTCCTGGTGTAACTTTGCAATTTCTTGCTGGGTTGCAATGGCCTGTTCTCGCATGGCTTGCAATTCATCCCTTGCCTGCAGGCTGTCGTTGGCCATGCTGCGCGTAGCCAACACCACTTGTTTCAGAACAGGTGCAACATCATTCAAAGTCTTGGCTTGCTCAATCATTCGCGCACTTTCTTCCAAAGTGCTGTGAAACGACCCAGTAGATTGCGCCATTTTGGACAAACGGTCGACAAAAGCTGCCAACATGCGCCGCATTTCATCCTGCGCATCCAATGCTTTCTGTCGCGACATCTTCTGATTGAGCACCACGTCTTTTAATTTTTGCTCCAAATCGTCCAAACGCCGCAAACTAATCGGTGCCATCGACGCCATGCGCAATGCATCTACCTGCCCTTGCAACCATTGGTCCTCAGGAGAAAGCGCACCAATGTTTTCCAGCACCAGGTTCAATAACTTCAACAAGCTACTGCGAATCTCCGCCTGATCTTCCGCAACAAACGACAGGCGGTGGCTGTAATTCACCAGCATCAGTTTTACCGCTGCTACGTCCAAATCGCTTTGCTTCAAGACTTTAAGCAATTGCTGTGTCTGGTCGTTAAATCGCAAATCTTCCGTACCCAGTGCAGGCTGCACATATTCAATCAGCCGCCCTATCTGGGATAGAAATTCTGCCGTAATAGCTGCTGGGGGTGCCACCACTTTGTCTAGCACTGGCTTGGACACCGGGAGCGACGTTTCAGGCCCATTGACAGGCGTAAATCCACCATACGCTACCAAGGCACCGCGTACGCCATCCCAGTTCATGCGATCAATAGCGGACTCCAGCAGGGCTTTCTGACGCTGCTGTCCGGGCGTTTTCTGTGGCAGTGCTTGGGCAATGCCACGCAACTCTTGCATCGGAAATGCCTCTACCGATGGAATTCCACCAATCTCGTTGTAAATCGATTTGTAATTTACCGGCGTCGGTGGCAACTTGCGGGAAGTTAATTGCTTGAGTGTTTCACGCGCAATTTCAAAAGGCTTCTTATCGCTCATAAGTCCAAATTTCGGTGTCGCGCCACGGAGCCAAAGAAAATTTCAATGGCCCTGGCGCAAGTCCCAATTCTGCACTGAAGTCAAGGCATAAACCTGTGAATACTTACAGAACAAGCCGGGAGTTATCCACATGATTTTGAGATATCCGAAGTTATCCAAGTTCAGGTGACACCAGAAACACCCGGTCACGCACAGGCAGCAAAATTAGCTAAGCATATGAATTTAAAAGATAAAAACCACTTATCCACAAGTGAAAGCAAACACCTACTACTACTACTAACTTGAATTCTTAATAAATACAGTTGTAAGACAGGGAACCACCTTTATAAAAAATGAAAATTTGCCCGGCGCTGAATGCGCCGAATCAAAGCCGAATCAAGTAAGATTTGGGCCTGTTAGAACACGCCTCAGGCACTTTTTCATTCCTCTATGTCAGCCAAGCCTGCAGGCAAGTCCAGCGCTACCCAGAACAACGCAAGCAACCGCTTCGAAATCAAAAGTGCCCAACTTTCATTGTTGGCACTGATGGTTAAATCAGGGGAATGGACAGCCTTGGCAAGCGATCTATTGACCCAATACGGGCCCAATGGAGAAAGCCCGCATTTTTTTGAAAAAGATGCACTGATACTGGATTTTTCCCAGGTACCCGAAAAAGCCACACTGGCCGGTTTCGAAAAATTACGCGATGCATTGCATGCATGTGATCTAACCCCGGTCGCATTCCGCTCTGCCCCAGATAACTGGAATGCAACGCTGGAAGGCTATGGATGGGCAAACAGCCCAGATGCCTCCAGAGACCAGGATCGGCTTCAGGATCGGGCCCCGGAGCGCGAAATTGTGCGAGAAGTCATACGTGAAGTCGTTCGGGAAATACCCGGACCGGTAACAATGGTGATTGACAAACCTTTGCGCTCGGGGCAAAAGGTTTATGCACGTGGCGGGGACCTGGTCGTTCTCGCCATGGTGAACCAAGGTGCGGAAGTGGTTGCAGACGGCAATATCCATGTTTATGCAACCTTGCGTGGCAAAGCCATGGCCGGTGCACGTGGGAATACCCAGGCGCGTATATTTTCTTTGTGCTTGGAACCCGAGCTGGTTTCCATTGCCGGTGTTTACCGAACCAGTGAAAATCCGCTGCCCGCAGATATTGCAGGCCAGGCCGCACAGGTCCGTCTGAGCAACGATGGTCAGGATCGATTGATTTTCGAATCACTCAAGACCTGAATTTTTTGATTAATAGAATTTGAAAGTAGAGTACCCATGGCAAAAATCATTGTGGTTACGTCGGGTAAAGGTGGTGTTGGCAAAACAACTACCAGCGCCAGTTTTTCTACCGGCCTGGCTTTGCTTGGCAAAAAAACAGTTGTAATCGACTTTGACGTCGGTTTGCGCAATTTGGACCTGATCATGGGCTGTGAACGCCGTGTGGTTTACGACCTGATCAACGTCATTAATGGTGAAGCCAATTTGAACCAGGCTTTAATCAAGGACAAACAGTGCGAAAACTTGTTCGTATTGGCAGCATCGCAAACCCGTGACAAAGATGCGCTAACCCAAGCAGGTGTTGAAAAGGTTTTGGCGGACTTGTCAGCCATGGACTTTGACTACATTGTCTGTGACTCACCCGCCGGTATTGAAACCGGGGCCTTGATGGCCATGCACTATGCCGATGAGGCCTTGGTTGTAACCAACCCTGAAGTGTCTTCCGTACGCGATTCAGACCGTATCCTGGGCATGTTGGCCAGCAAAACCAAACGCGCTATGGACGGTACGGAGCCAATTAAAGAGCATTTGTTGATTACCCGTTACAACCCCGCACGGGTTGATCAGGGGCAAATGCTGTCACTCGAAGACATTCAAGACATATTGCGTATTCCCCTGATCGGTGTAATTCCGGAGAGTGAATCGGTTTTACAGGCTTCAAACCAGGGCATCCCGGCTGTGCATATGCAAGGCAGTGATGTATCAGAAGCCTACAAAGACGTTATTGCACGATTTTTGGGCGAAGAGAAGCCCATGCGTTTTACAGAAGCCCCTAAGCCGGGCTTGCTAAAGCGCTTGTTTGGAGGAAAGTAAGCCCATGTCTTTCCTTTCGTTTTTGCTGGGTGAAAAAACAAAAACGGCGAGCGTTGCCAAGGAACGTTTGCAAATTATTTTGGCCCACGAGCGCAGCGGTCGCAATGCAGCAGAGCCAGACTATTTGCCTGATCTGCAACGCGATTTGATTGCTGTCATTAGCAAATATATTCACATTAGCCCGGAAGATATCCGGGTTAGTTTGGAACGGCAAGACAATCTGGAAGTTATAGAAGTAAAAATTGAACTTCCAGATGCCCGTTGATCATTGAAACTAGGCCACGGGCAGTGCGGTTTTAGCCAATACTTTGCGCAGTACAAAACTGGAATGCACGCCTGTGACACCCGTGATACGGGTGATTTTTTCCAACAATAAGGACTGGTAATGGTCCATGTCCCTGATAGCTACTTTGAGTTGGTAATCGGCATCCTGACCGGTAATTAGCAAACATTCCAGGACTTCAGGCAATACGCCAACCGACGCTTCGAAGTTTGCGAAACGTTCTGGTGTGTGCTGGTCCATGGATATGTGGACCAGGGCCATCAGTGTGAGTCCCAGTTTGCGGGCATCCAACAACGCGTGATAGCCAATAATTAGCCCACTTTCTTCCAACGCTTTTACCCGGCGCAAGCAAGGCGAAGGTGACAAACCAACCCGGTCTGCCAAATCTTGGTTGGCAATGCGTCCATCGCTTTGCAAAATTTCCAAAATTTGCCGGTCTATTCGATCAAGTGAAATGTTTGTCATAAAAATGCTTATAAATAAATTTAACAGCAATAATATTCTAAAAAATTAAATATTCATGCTGAATAAGCAAGAAAATAGCCGAACAAGCTTCGTACAATCATTCCATCGAAAGAAGATTAATCGCTATTGAAAGTGATCGCCAAAAGCGACTACCCGGCGTAAATTGCCCACAAGGCGTTGAATCAAAAAACTGGCCTCGGTGCACACCCTGTACCGGGGCCAATTTGTTTTTGCAGTCCTTTCCGATCCTGAACAGGCACAGTGCGCATAATTCCAGCATGCACTTCCCCTCTGAACAGCAAGAGCTTTTATCCAATTTGATTGACGCGCAGCGTGTTGCCAGTTTGGCAACAATGAATGCGGCGCAAAAGCCCATGGTTTCTATGGTTCCTTTTGCCGTGCTGCCTGATTGCGTTCGGCTGATTGTTCACGTGAGCAACTTGGCAGCCCATACGGCGAACATGCGTTTGTACTCCGATATTGCATTGATGATTATGCAAACGGAAAAAGGCAGGGCCACAGTCCATGACCTACCACGGCTCACGTTACAGGCGCGCGCTGTATTTCTTCAGCCGGAGTCTGAAATTTTGGACACCGCACGTGGCATTTATCTGGGCCGTTTTCCAGAAGCAGAACCTATGACAAAGCTGGGTGATTTTCAGTTTGTGGTGCTTGAAGTACAAGATGTGCGCTTTGTCGCCGGCTTTGGTGCTGCACGAAATATTCCCTTGAATGTTTTTCAAAGCATGCTTTTGCATGCCAGGCAAGGGTCAACAAAACCGGTCTGACACACACAAAACTTGACACCATGTTATATTCGGCGGTTGTCTTTTATAGACAAAGGCGTGTCGCGACCTATTTCTTTGTGCCTTTTGTGCTTTTTATGCATTGGCTGATGAGTAATCTAGTGTGTACCCACGCCGTTTTATGACGTCGTTTCATGAAGCCGTTCTCCGATACCAACCACTTGGTTTTGTGTCCACAGATGCGCAGTCCAGCACGGCCTCGATGAATAAGTCACGATAATTCGCAGCTAAAGGATGTATGCATGGCCAAAGAAGAACTGATTGAGATGATGGGTGTAGTAAACGAAGTGTTGCCTGACACCCGTTTTCGCGTAACGCTGGACAATGGACACCAGTTGATCGCATATTCCGCTGGAAAAATGCGTAAAAACCATATTCGCATCTTGGCCGGTGACCGTGTCTCGTTGGAACTCTCGCCTTACGATTTAAGCAAGGGGCGGATCAACTTCCGTCACATTGAGGGCCGTGCCCCGATTACCCCCCGCCGCCAGTCTTGATAAAAAACCCAAGATATTCGGGCTATAATTCCGGATTCCGATCGGTGTGTGGCGCAGCCTGGTAGCGCACTTGCATGGGGTGCAAGGGGTCGAAGGTTCGAATCCTTTCACACCGACCATTAGACAGTTTAAAGACCGCTAAGTAGCAATGCTTAGCGGTCTTTTTCATTGGTAAATCAACTGCTTACATATCAATGACCGCTAGTGGCCGCCATTGACTGCTACTAGCAAACCGGGGAATATATCGGGGATCAAAGCGAAGAATGCAGCAAACCGGCGTATTTGGTTCCCAATTGGAGTGTTCCCCGATGCTGGCGGGCTCTATCTTGAAGTCAGCACGTCTGGTTCCAAGCGATAGTTTTGGAAGACCTATGCTGAGGGCAAGGAGGGGCCGCAAGAGCGTTATCAGCTTAATTGGGCTGACAAGCGAGAGGCGCGAATGACTGCAAATGCGGCTGTTGCAAAGGCGCTGCGTCCCTGCCGGGAAGAGAGTGTGGACTTTGACAGCACGCAGAATTTATTCATCGAGGGAGATACGTGTTCACCGATTCCAAAAACGAGCATGAATTCGTGCGTGAGCTGGACGCCAGCATCGAACTTGTGGTTTACGCTAAGCTGTCGCGTGGATTTTTCATACCTACCCCGGCGGGCAACTACAGCCTCGACTGGGCCATTGCGTTCCAGGAAGGCAAAATGAAACACGTTTATTTCGTTGCCGAAACCAAAGGCCCCATGTCAAGTATGGACCTGGTTGCATAACTCACCATGCCGAACGCGACTGTTGAGATTGAAGAAGTAATGGGGCGGTCCATGCAGGGCAAGACTGAGCCCTTTATTTGTAGGGCTGATGACGGTGAGACCTATTATGTGAAAGGCGCAGGAGCTGGGCGCCGAAGCCTGATTTGTGAGTGGGTCGCCGCACAATTGGCAACGGATTTCGGACTTCCAATTGCTGAGTACGCAATCGCAGATGTCCCAGATACACTCATCGCCTTGGGTATTCGCACTGATTTGCGTAAAGACCTGGGCTCTGGATTCGTGTTTGCATCGCGCTTGGTACCCCATGCCCTGGAGCTGACACCGACCACGCGTGACTTGGTGCCTGATAACGTAGCAATGGATGTTCTTGTTTTCGACTGGTGGTTGAAAAATGAAGACCGACATCTAACCGAAAGTGGTGGCAACCCCAATCTACTATGGGACACAAGCGGTGAAAAGTTGACGGTCATCGACCACAACCTAGCCTTTGACCCGGACTTTAATGTGGTGAATTTTCTTGATAGCCATGTGTTCGCGCAGCTGTGGAATTGCATTTTTGGCGACCATTTTGTGCGTTTAAGGTACCAAACCAAGATGCTACAAGTACTGAACAGGTTGGAGACGGTCCGTGCTAGTATTCCCAGCTCTTGGTGGTGGGTCGATGATGGGGTACCAGCTTTAATCACTTGGGATGCTATTTCAGCCTGCCTTGACCGCTGTCGCCGCGATGATTTTTGGAATATTTTGTGAACAAGTTGGCATGTCAGTACGCTCTGCTTCGTTTTCGACCGTTCGTAGAGACGGGCGAATTTGCGAACGTGGGTGTGGTCCTAATGTGTCCAGAAGGTAGATTTTTCGGGTTCAAGTTGCTCAAAAAATACGGGCGCATCACGAAGTTTTTTCATCAGCTTGACAGCAAGGTTTACTTGACCGGCAAGGCGCTCTTTACGGACGAGCTTGAGCGGTTCGCAGGACATTTGCGTCAAAGCGCATTGGATGGGCGAAAGAAAGTCATTGACGTTCCCTTAGCCATCAGCTTGTTCGCTGAAATGACTCGTACCCGGGATTCCATGCTGCAGTTTGACGAGCGGCGTGTGGTTTTGGCAGAGAATCCAAAAGTCAAACTGGCAGAGCTTTTCGATCACTATGTCGAAAGAAACTTTGTAACAAAAGCGTACCAAGAGCGTCTGCTGGAAAGTGCCGTCCGGCGCATCCTGTTCAAGAGTGACGCCCAGATTGGCAATGGCTTCACGCAAGAGAAAATCGTTACTGCCGATTTTGTCGTTAATTTCCCGTTTGTTCACAAGACCAAAGCTGTTGTTGACAAAATTATTAAGCCGCTATACCTGGCGCAGGACGACTCAACTAAGATTCTCAACCATGGGGGGCTGTGGGTTGATAAATTAAAGCGTCTGCGAAAGCGCAATGCTTTACCCGACAGTGTGTTGTTACCGTTGGCCGCTCCGCGCGAAGAATCCAGAGCATATATGGCGTATGAAGAAATTCGGCAAGAACTGATTGAAGTTGGTGTTGAAGTCACGCAGGCTAACGACGAGCAGCGGATACTAGACTTTGCGACGATCGTATGAGGCTGTGGTCCTGCTGCAGATCTGTAGGTAGCAATACTTAATTTTGTGGCTCGCTTAACAGTCGACTGTCTTGGGTAGTCTGACCTAAACCGAGGAACAAATTCACCTCGCTAATTCAATAGCCATTGTTTATGCGACGTACAGGACTTTCGAAAGGTTTTACATCTAAGTAGTCATACTTAGAGGCTTTTTTCATTTCAATACACGACGCCAACAATAATTTGCGCCAGATCCAAAACAGAGCAAAATACGGGTTGGTAAGCGAAACACAATAAAGTTCCAGTGGTCCTTGGTAATTGCCCAGCTGCCCAGCTGCGGCCGGCGCCCAATGACTGGATGGTACTGTCGGAGACAAAATGATGGAAAGCAATTTAGGCGCGATGGGCGGCGGCCCATCGGGTCAGTTGGTGGCCCCTGCCCTTAATTCGCAAGAACACAACACCCTCATAGACCGTTCTCACCAGCGTTGCGAATCGTTTGGTTTGCGTGAGCGTGAAATACCCGATTTTTCACTCACAACGGGACGTCTGTTTCAGGAGGCGCTAGAGCAAAATCGGTTCTTATACCAACACGCTGCTCCCGTCATGGAGACTTTGTATCAGCAAATAGCCAATACCCACAGTATGGTGTTGTTAACCGAACGCAGCGGTGTGGTCCTGCATTCCTTGGGCGATGCCGATTTTCTGGAAAAGGCCTCACAAGTTGCGCTGCGCCCAGGTGTTGATTGGTCGGAAAAAAGCAAAGGAACGAATGCGATTGGCACTGCGTTAACGGAAGAGCAGCCGGTGGTGGTACATGGTGCCCAACATTATTTGCAGGTGAACCGATTTCTAACCTGTTCGTGTACGCCTATTTTCGACCCTTATGGCAAAGTGATTGGCACCTTGGACGTTACCGGTGACTATCGCAGCTACCACCAACACACCATGGCATTGGCGCGCATGTCGGCGCAGATGATTGAGAATCATATGTTTGCCGATGTGTTTCCCAACGACGTCATCGTGCGTTTTCATTCGCGTGCCGAATTTCTGGGAACACTGGTAGAAGGGATTGCCGTATTTACACCCGATGGACGGTTTTTAACGGCCAATCGCAGTGGACAGTTTCAGTTGGGCTTGTCGTTCAACGCATTGTGCGCCCACACATTCAGCTCCTTGTTTCGCATTTCGGTATCGCAGCTGATTGACCGTATTCGCCAGGCACCCGACAAACCCTTGAATCTGTGTTTGCACAATGGGGTAACGGTTTGTTGTGTGTCGGAATACAAAGCACGCCGCAGTTATGGGAGCCTGGCAATTCATGACATTCCGCTTGAACGAAGCGAATCGGTTGCACGCGCAGAAGTGCAGGCGCAAGCGAACGCCGCAGCGAGTGCCAAGCAAGGGCGTGATTTCTTATCGAGTTTGCGTTATCTGGACACTGGTGACCCACAAGTTTCCGCGGTCATCAAAAAGTTGAAGTTGGTACAAGGGCGTGACATACCTGTCATGATTTTGGGTGAAACCGGAACAGGCAAAGAGCTTTTGGCACAGGCAATTCACAATGATTCAGCGCGCGCCAGCCACCATTTTGTATCGGTAAATTGTGCATCCATTCCAGAGACACTGATTGAGTCTGAGCTGTTTGGCTACGAGGAAGGTGCTTTTACGGGCGCCAAGCGCAAAGGCGCGATGGGCAAGGTTTTGCATGCGAACGGTGGGACGTTATTTCTAGACGAAATCGGCGATATGCCAAAGCATTTGCAAGCCCGTTTATTGCGTGTTTTACAAGAACGCAAGGTCAGTCCGCTGGGTTCAGGGAAAGAGGTTGATGTCGATATTTCTATTATTTGCGCGACCAATCGGAACCTCAAAGAAATGATCGCACGCGGTGAATTTCGGGAGGATTTGTACTACCGTCTCAATGGTTTGGTGGTGCGTTTACCTGCATTGCGTGAGCGTCAGGATTTGGAGATTGTGGCCCACAAAATCTTGGCCAGCGTATGCCATTCGCCGATACCCATTGGCATATCACCAGAGGTTCTGAACGCTTTTCATCGCTATACCTGGCCAGGAAATTTTCGCCAGTTATTCAACCTCTTGCGCACGGCTGTGGTGATGGCGAACGGGTGTTCAGCGATCGGTATGGAACACCTTTCGGAAGATTTTCTGGAAGAATTGGTATTGATCCGTATGACCAATGGCGACGCCGATACAAATATCAATACCAATACCAATACCCACGCATCGACGACCACAAACGGGCCGGTCAGCCTGGAAAATGTGGGGTTGGAAGCAATAAGCAATGCCTTGCGCTCGACACGTGGCAATGTCTCGGAAGCGGCCAAACTACTGGGTATTTCGCGCAATACCATTTATCGCAGAAAAACCCAGTTACCAGAGGATATCTGGCACTGAAGTGCCACAAAATTTCAGGCGAGCTGGTCGCCACTGATAATGTCTTCTTTTGCCAGTTCGGCCAGCTCGGTTTCCGTGAATACACGTGAACGGGTATGAAAAGCCTTGCCCTCCGGGCCCTCTAGCGAGAACGTTCCGCCATGGCCCTCAATAACGTCGATGATCAGTTGCGTGTGTTTCCAATATGCATACTGGGCGCGACCAATAAAGAAGCGACAGCCGCCCACATCACCCAGGTACACATCGCCGGCGCCCATGGTGATCTCACCTGGCAAATAACAGTTGGCTGCGCTGTTGTCACAGCAGCCCCCTGATTGGTGGAACATCAGGTTTTCACCATATTTGGTTTTCAGCAAAGCCACCAGTTCAAGCGCGGCGGGTGTTGCTATAACTTTTTCAACCATGGTTGACTCCGGTAATGCGACCCGCCGCGTAAAGCGGTGACGGATCAGAAGAAGCCGAGTTTTTGTTCGCTGTAACTTACCAACAAATTTTTGGTTTGTTGGTAGTGGTCCAGCATGACCTTGTGGGTTTCGCGGCCAATTCCAGACTCTTTGTAGCCACCAAATGCAGCGTGCGCCGGGTAGGCGTGATAGCAGTTGGTCCACACCCGGCCGGCCTTGATGGCGCGCCCCATGCGGTAGGCGACGTTGCCATTGCGGCTCCACACGCCGGCGCCCAGGCCATAAAGTGTGTCGTTGGCAATGGCCAGTGCTTCGGCTTCGTCTTTGAAAGTGGTAACGGCCAGCACCGGCCCGAAAATTTCTTCTTGGAAGATGCGCATCTTGTTGTGGCCTTTGAACAGCGTAGGCTGTACGTAATAGCCACCTTCCAGATCGCCTCCCAGATGGGCTTGGGCGCCGCCTGCAAGCACTTCTGCGCCCTCTTGCTTGCCCAGGTCCAGATACGACAAGATTTTGGTGAGCTGCTCTTTAGAGGCTTGCGCACCCATCATGCTGTCGGTATCCAATGGGTTTTGGTGCTTGATAGCGGCCACGCGTTGCAGCACGCGTTCCATGAACTTGTCATAGATGCTTTCCTGAATCAGTGCCCGCGACGGGCAGGTGCAGACCTCACCTTGGTTGAAGGCAAACAACACCAGGCCTTCAATGGCCTTGTCCAAGAAGCCATCGTCTTTGTCCATAATGTCGGCAAAGAAAATATTGGGCGACTTGCCGCCGAGTTCCAGTGTCGCGGGGATCAGGTTGTTGGCAGCGGCCTGGGCGATGACGCGACCGGTAGTGGTCGAACCGGTAAAGGCAATTTTGGCAATGCGCTTGGACGTCGCCAGTGGCATGCCGGCTTCACGGCCATAGCCGTTGACAATATTCAGCACGCCGGGCGGCAGCAAGTCGGCAATCAGTTCGGCCAATATCAAAATACTGATGGGAGTGCTCTCGGCGGGCTTGAGCACCACGCAGTTGCCAGCGCCAATCGCGGGCGCGAGCTTCCATGCTGCCATCAGGATTGGAAAGTTCCAGGGAATGATCTGGCCGACCACACCGAGGGGCTCGTGAAGGTGGTAAGCCACGGTGTTCTCATCAATTTCGCTGATGCTGCCTTCCTGTGAACGCAGGCAACCCGCAAAGTAGCGAAAGTGATCGACCGTGAGGGGAATGTCGGCGTTGAGGGTTTCCCGAATGGCTTTGCCGTTGTCTACCGTTTCAGCATAGGCCAGCAGTTCCAGATTGGCCTCGATCCGGTCGGCAATCTTGAGCAAGATATTCGAGCGGGTGGTGACGTCGGTCTTGCCCCATGCGTCCGCCGCTGCGTGCGCTGCGTCCAGTGCCAATTCAACGTCTTCGGCGCCCGAACGTGCTGCTTGGGTGTAGACCTGACCCGTCACAGGGGTGATGACGTCGAAGTATTGGCCTTTGACCGGTGCGACCCATTTGCCACCGATGAAATTGTCGTACTTGGACTTGTAAACCATCTTGGCGCCGGGTTGACCGGGATATGCATACAACATGAATGTCTCCTGAATAGTTTGATTTGCTTGCGTTTGCAATGGATTGCACGAGGCAAACAACTACTTCAAGTCCCGTGCCAGCTTGAAGCTGCTGTACACGACTAGCTAAGTACTTGATTTCAAACAAACTTTTTATTTTGGCGCCGGCGTCACGGGTGTACCGCGCTGTGACACGTGTTCAAATTTGGATCAGTCGATGCGACCCGAAACAGTCCGTAGTGACAGCAAAGCCGCCATAGCGCAGGCTGCCAAAGCAGTAAAACCCATCAAGGCGCCACTGCCCAAAGTCTGGATTGCCGCGCTGGCAATCAATGGACCGGCGACTGCACTGGCCGTGTAGACCATGGAGACGGTGCTGACGTTGCGTGCCATGCTTCCGGCTTGCGCCAAGGTGCTTGCGATCAGTGCCAGGGTAAGAAATGCGGTGATAAAACCACCTAGAAAAAATACGGCAATTTGCATTCCAAAATAATTCAGGGGCCATAGCAAGGTCAATGCTGCCACGGCGACGCCTGCGGCACTGGCAGTCGCTGCACGGCCCATGCCATGGTGGTCGGCCAGCCATCCCATGGGGTACTGCAGTAACAATCCGCCCATGCCAAAAATGGCAAGCAACCCTGTGCTGGCGATCGGCGTGACGCCCCGGTCCTGGGCGAATACCGCAAACAAGCCAGACACGGCGGCTTCCATCATGCCGCCGAGCAGGGCAATGACCAGTCCCTGTCGAAAGACGGTTTCCTTCAGTGCCGCAAGTGCATGCGAAGGCGTGTGATGGCCTGCTTGGGGGACCGTTGACGCATTGCCACCTTTGGCCAGCATCAGTGGCAGCAGGGAAGCGACACAAAATATGCCGCCGATCCAGAGCACGGTGTGGCCCTCCAAACCATATATGTTGCCCAGCATGGGGGCGGCAATGGGGGCGATGGCGATTAGCGTCTCGTGAAATCCGACCAGGCGTCCGCGGGCGGTATCGGGCGCAATGTGGTACAGCCAGGGTTCGACTCCAATCCAGCGCAGCCCCATCCCAAAGCCGCACAGAATGCCACCCAGCGGTTGCCATGGCCATGGCATCAGGGCCAACCATGGCATGGCAGCGAGTGAACACAGCAACCCCGCCACCACCACCCAGCGCGGTCCCCAGCGCTTGCAGGCGATTGGGGCGATGGCCAGGCCCGGCACTTGGCCCAGCCACAGCGCCGCCGCAAAAACGCCCAGTTGGGCAGCGTCCAGGCCTTGGTTTGCCAGCCAGACCGGCAGCACCACAAAGCCAATGCCAAACTGGCCAATCTGAGACAAGGTGGAAACCGCGTTCAAGGCGGTGATGGTTCGCCAGTCAAACGCGTTGGATCGAAACATAGATATTAAGTGCAATGCAGTTTTTACCGAATAGCGGGAATTAACCCTTGAAAGTCAATTAATAAAGTTGCAGTAAGCCTGAATAGGCATAAACTGATTGTGCGTCGGCGGCCAATGACCGCAGGCGCCTGAAAGCCGGGAGCCAAACGTCCACATACGCCAAATAGCCAAGTCGAACTATAAAACTTGATTAGATATAAACAGGGGATAAATCAATATGCGTATCAATAACCCGGTTACCCAAATCGAATATGCCTTACCTGCCGATTGCACTTTGGTATCGGTTACCGATACCAAAGGCCGTATTACGTATTGCAATCCGGCTTTTATCGAGGTCAGTGGCTATACGGTTCGCGAACTGATGGGGCAACCGCACAATTTGGTGCGGCATCCGGACATGCCTGAAGAAGCGTTTCGAGACATGTGGGCAACCATAGAAAGCCGTCACCCCTGGACCGCATTGGTTAAAAATCGCCGCAAAAACGGCGATTTTTACTGGGTGCGTGCGAATGCCACGCCGATGCTCGATGGCGGGCAAATTACGGGTTATTTATCGGTGCGCACGGCACCCGCCCGCCACGAGATTGAGGCAGCAGAGGCGCTCTATCGGCAAATGCGTGATGAAGCCAGTGCGGGGCGCAAAATCCATGTGTTGCGCGGCGGTGTATTGCGGCGCAACGATGTGTGGGGCCGGGTGCAGCAGTTTTTTGAATGGGGACCCGTAGCCCGGCTGGTGGCATTGCAGGCAGTTGGCTTGTTGCTCGCCGCGCTCTGTTTGTACCTGGACTGGTCTGCCGCAATCGCCTTCGGATTGCTGGCCCTGTTTGGTGCAGCCACGGTATGGGCCTCATGGGCCATGGCGATTCGTCCGCTGCAAGACGTGATTGACGACGCCAATGCCTTGGCTGCTGGCGACTTAGCGCACGCGTCGCGTCAAGACGGTTCTGGCCAGCTTGGCCGCTTGCAGCAAGCGCTGAATCAGATGCAACTTAATTTGCGCACGGTAGTGAGCGACGTACGGACTGAGATTGACCAATTGCAAACCGCGGTGGTGGAAATTGCCCAGGGGAATCAGGATTTGTCAGCGCGCACCGAGTCCCAGGCCAGCAGCCTGGAAGAAACAGCCGCTTCAATGGAGCAAATAACCGGAACCGTGCAACAAAGTGCGGCTTCGGCACAACGTGGCGCCAAGTTGGCGATGGAAACCACCGAGGTCACCACGCGCAGCAATGGCGCGGTGCAGGCGGTTGCGGAATCCATGCGCGGCATTGCGCAGTCGTCCCAAAAAATCACCGAAATTATTCAACTGATTGAAGGTGTGGCATTTCAGACCAATATCCTGGCACTGAATGCGGCAGTGGAAGCGGCGCGCGCGGGTGAACAAGGCCGTGGTTTTGCGGTGGTCGCGACCGAAGTGCGGGCGCTGGCCCAGCGAACCAGTACGGCGGCGCGCGAGATACGCCAGCTGATTACCGAGTCGTCCGAGCGGATTCACACCGGTGAGTCGCACACCTCGCTGGCCTTGGAGCGCATGGAAAGTGCGTTGGAGGCGGTGAGCCACGTGAGCACCGTGCTGGCCGAAATAAGCGGGGCAACCGGTGAACAAACCTTGGGCATCGGACAAATTCACGAAGCCATTTCCCAAATGGACTCGATTACCCAGCAGAACGCGGCGATGGTGGAGCAATTGGCGGCCACCGCCAAATCTTTGCAGTCCCAAGTTCAGGGTGTAACGCAATCAATGCGCCTGTTTCGACTGCGGTCGGGTGAAGGCACGGTGGCAACGCAGGACGCGGTGGCTTTGCGTCGCGACAATAAGTTGCGTTTGGGCGCTTAAGTCGCTGGGCGCTGTTCGGGTCCGGTGTTCCATGGGCCAGCGGTATTCTTGAGCAGCACATTGGTGGCGTTGAGCAGGCGGGTTTGTACGCTGATTAAGGTGATTTGGCTGCTCAATGCCGCGCTCTGGGCTGACGTTACGCTCAAGTAACCTACCGTTCCTGCCTGGTATTGGGCATTGGTGATTTCCAGTGTGCGCACATTCGCTTGCCATGCAGCGGTTTGCGATTGCACTTCATGGTTCAAATGGCGTACCAGCACCAGATTGTCTTCAACCTCTTGCAGTGCTGTCAGTACCAAGCTGCGGTAACTGGCCGTTGTCTGTGCTGCGGTGGCGCGTGCGGTTTCGCTGGCCTGCTGGCGCACCCCGGCGTCGAATACGTTTTCGGTCAAACTGGCCCCGAGCGACCACAGTAAATTCGGCGCACTGAGCAAATTGGCCAACGAGGATTGGCTGTAACCACCGCTGGCAGACAGCGTAACCGAGGGGAAATAAGCAGCGTCGGTTACGCCGATTTGGGCGTAAGCTGCGCGCACCCGGAACTGCGCCGCAGCAATGTCCGGGCGGCGTTGCAGCAGCGCGCCCGGCAGGGTGTTGGGAACGCTGACCGGGTCTGGCAAATGGGCCGTAACCGGAATAGAAAATACCGACGGTGCTTTGCCCAATAACACGGCTATCGCGTGCTCTACCTGCGCCCGTGTGGCGGCCGCCTCAGAAGCCTGGGTTCGGGCGCTTTCCAGTTGGGCCTGGGCTTGCAAAACGTCAGTGCGGGCAGCGACACCGCTGTCATAGCGCGCCTGGGTGAGTTCCAGTGCGCGTTGGTAGGCCTGCAAGCTCTCGCTTAGCAGGGCTTGTTGTGCTTCTGCGCTGCGCAAAGAAAAATAACTTTGCGCCAGCGTGCTTTGTGCTGACAAGCGGGCCGCTGCCAGATCACTTTCGGAAGCGCGCAAGGTGGCCTGGCTATTTTGTGTTGCCAACGCCAGGCGGCCCCACAAATCGGGTTCCCAGCTGGCAGTGGCATTGGCGCTGACGGCATTCAACGGGCTGGCTGTGTTGTTGCCGCTGCCTGTTGCTGCGCTGCGGGTGCCACCCAAGCTTGCGTTGAGGGTGGGTTGTCCGGCACGGTCGCTGCCCTGCAGCGCAGCGCGGGCACTGGCGACCTGGGCAACGATGAGTTTCAGGTTTTCATTGCCGATGAGCAGTTGCTGTTCCAGGGCGTTCAGTTCAGGGTCTTGGAATACGCTCCACCAGTCACTTTGAACCGTGCTGCCGCTGGCTGGGTTGCCCGTTTCACCCGAACCCACCCCTGCGGTCTCCTTGAATTGCGCAGTGAACGCATCGGGCACCCCTTCGGTGGCCGGCACTGCGGGCGCGTGGGGCGCGGCACAGGCGCTTAGCAAAGCCGCAATCGCCAGGCTCAGTGTGACAGCCGTCGCCGTGCGGGGCGGCGACACAAAATGAGTGGGGTCAGAAATCGGCATGGCAGTATGGTGGCGTTTCGGTAGGAACATGGTGCGGCTCAGGGGCGACGGCGCAGGCGGTCCATCAGGACATACACGACCGGTGTGGTAAACAAGGTCAGCAATTGGCTCAGGACCAAACCACCCATGATGGCGATGCCCAAAGGTTGGCGCATTTCGGCACCGTCACCGGTACCCAGGGCGAGTGGTATGGCTGCGAAAATTGCGGCCATGGTCGTCATCAGAATGGGGCGCAGGCGCAAACAGGCGGCCCGATAAATGGCCGCCCCGGCACCGATCCTCCCACCGCGCTGGCGGGCAATGGCGAAGTCGATCATCATGATGGCGTTCTTCTTCACGATGCCAATTAACAAAATGACGCCAATCAGGGCAATGATGGAAAAGTCGGTTTTGAACAGCATCAAGGCCAACAAGGCGCCCACTCCCGCGGATGGCAAGGTTGAGAGAATGGTCAAGGGGTGAATCAGGCTTTCGTATAAAACACCCAGCACCAGATAGATGGTTAGCAGTGCAGCACCAATCAGCAGCGGCTGTGACGACAAAGACTGGGCAAATGCGTTGGCAGTCCCCTGGAAACTGCCACGCACCGATACCGGCGGGCCCAGCTGCGCCACTGCCTGATTGATTGCTTCGGTGGCCTGTGACAGCGAGGTGCCCAGCGGCAGGTTGAAACTGATGGTGGCCGCTGGTGTGCCGCTTTGGTGGTTGACCGAAAGCGGTGTATTGGTGGTCTCAATCGAGGCGAAGGCCGAGAGCGGGACTTGCGCCCCACTGGTGTTGGTGAGTGTCAGGCGGTTGAGTATCTCGGGGCCGACCAGGTATTCGGGTGCCAATTCCATGACCACGCGGTACTGATTGAGCGCGTTGTAAATGATGCCAACCTGGCGCTGACCAAAGGCATTGTTGAGCGTGGTGTCGAGATTGTTTACGCTAATGCCCAGGCGTGCCGCCGCATTGCGATCAATTTTCAGCGAGGTTTGCATGCCATTGTCCTGTTGGTCCGAATCAATATCCGTGACCTCCGGCAGTTTGGACATGGCGTTGCGGATCCGTGGCGCCCATGTGCGCAGGTCTTCCAGGCTGTCCGCTTGCAGCGTGTATTGGTATTGCGAATTAGATTGCCGTCCACCGGCCCGTATATCTTGCGCCGGTACCAGAAACAGGCTGGCCCCAGGCTCATGGGAGAGCTTGCCGCGCAGCCGGGCTACGACCGCGTCGGCGGACACATTGCGTTCGGCCAAGGGTTTGAGCGTGACATAAAAATTCGCCGAGTTGCGCTGTCCGCCGCCGGTGTTGCCGCTGACATTCGCTACAGCGGGGTCGGCCATCAAAATCCGCACGAAAGTGTCCAGCCGGCCTTGCATGATTTGAAATGAACTGCCCTGGTCGGCCTGTACACCGCCAACAATGACGCCCGTGTCTTGCTGCGGAAAGAACGATTTTGAAATGCTGCCGTAAAGATAGAAATTGAGTGCGATAACGGCCACCAGCGACAGCATGGTCAACCATTGGTGCCGCAAAGTAATGCGCAAACACCGCCGGTAGCCGCGTCCTGCAGCGGCGCCCATGGTGCGCAATCCCTGCGCCATGGCGCTGAACCAGCGCGGGGTCGGGCGTCGCGTCGCGGGTGTTGCCGACGGCGCACGCAATAGGTGGGCTGCCATCATGGGCGTCGTGGTGAGCGATACCAGCATCGACACCAGAATAGAGGCCGACAACACCACCGCGAATTCGCGGAACAACCGTCCCATGATGCCGCCCATCAGCAATATGGGCAAAAACACGGCAATCAGGGAGATGCTGATGGACACCACCGTGAAGCCAATTTCGCGTGATCCACGCAGTGCCGCATCGCGCGCAGACAGGCCGCGTTCCCGGTACCTTGTAATGTTTTCCAGCACCACAATGGCATCGTCGACAACGAAACCGGTGGCAACGGTCAAGGCCATTGCCGACAAGTTGTCCAGACTGAAACCACCCAGATACATGACGCACAACGTGCCGGCGAGTGACACTGGCACCGTGACGGCTGGCAGCAGTGTGGCCCGCCAATTGCGCAAAAACAGCAGCACCACCAGGATTACCAGGCCAACGGCAATGGCCATGGTGCGCTCAACTTCACGCAGGGACGCGCGGATAGTTGGCGTGCGGTCACTGACCACGTTCAGATCAATGCTGGCCGGTATGGATGCGCGCAGGTGGGGCAGCAAATCGCGCACGCGTTGCACCGTATCAATGATGTTGGCGCCCGGCTCCTTCATGACAAACATCACAATTGCGGGTTTGCCGTTGGCGACACCGTAGTTGCGGGTGTCTTGTACCGAGTCGCGTACCGAGGCAACGTCGCGCAGGCGCACGGCGGCGCCACTGCGGTAACCCAATACCATGGGCGCATATTCGGCGGCGCTGCGGGCCTGGTCGTTGGCACCAATTTGCCAACTTTGCTGTGCATTTTCCAGGCGGCCTTTGGGGCGGTTGGCATTGGTGGCGGTCAAAGCCAGGCGAATATTGTCCAGTGCGATGCCTTTGCTGGAGAGCTGGTCCGGGTTGAGTTCAACCCGGACGGCTGGCAGGGCACCGCCACCGACATTGACCTGACCAACGCCGCTCACCTGCGCGATGCGCTGCGCCAACACGGTGGACGCAGCGTCGTACATCTGACCGCGCGTGAGGGTGTCGGAGGTCAGCGACAAAATCATGACCGGCGCATCGGCCGGGTTGACTTTGCGGTAGGTCGGGTTGCTCGGCATGCCCGTGGGCAGCAGCGTGCGGCTGTCGTTGATGGCCGCTTGGACGTCACGTGCAGCCCCGTTGATATCGCGGTTCAGGTCGAACTGCAGGGTAACGCTGGTGCTGCCCTGTGATGAGCGCGAGGTAATTTCGGTCACACCGGCAATCGAGCCCAAGACGCGCTCCAGCGGTGTTGCCACGGTTGCCGCCATGGTGTCCGGGCTGGCGCCAGGTAGGGAGGCCGATACCGAAATCGTTGGGATGTCAATTTGCGGCAGAGGCGCAATCGGCAAAAGCCAGAAGCTCAGGGCGCCGGCCAATGCCACGCCCAGCGTGAGCAGTGTGGTAGCGACCGGTCGGTCGATAAAGGGCGCGGAAATATTCATGGACGCGGAACATCTGCGGGTGCATCCGCTGCGCCACGCCGCGCGCGGAAATAGGCTGCCAAGCGGGCAAACTCCAGGTAAATGACCGGGGTGGTAAACAACGTCAGGATTTGGCTGACAATTAAACCGCCCACCATGGTCACGCCCAACGGGTGGCGCATTTCATGGCCGGCACCACTACCCAGCATCAAAGGCAGTGCGCCGAGCAGGGCCGCCAAGGTCGTCATCAGGATGGGGCGGAAGCGCAATTGGCAGGCCTGGCGAATTGCCAGCGCCGGCGCCAGTCCTTGTGTGCGTTCGGCTTCGAGTGCGAAGTCGATCATCATGATGGCGTTTTTTTTCACGATGCCGATCAGCAAAACGATGCCAATCACGCCCACAACGCCCAGCTCTTGACCGGCCAGCAGCAGTGCCGCCAGTGCGCCCAGTCCGGCCGATGGCAGCGTCGAGAGAATCGTGACCGGATGAATTGTGCTCTCGTAGAGCACGCCCAGCACAATGTACATGGTTACCACTGCCGCCAGAATCAGCAACAAGGTGCTGCTCAGCGACGACCGGAAGGCTTCCGCAGCGCCTTGGAAACTGGTTTCCACACTGGCCGGCAAGTTCAGTTGGGCTTCTTCTGCCCGAATGGCCTCTACCGCGGCCCCCAGCGAAGCGCCCGCAGCCAGATTAAACGAAACCGTGACCGAGGGAAATTGCGCTACGTGGTTGATGGCAAGTTGCGCTGGCTTTTCTACGAAGCGTGCCACCGATGCCAGCGGCACCTGCACCGTGCTGCTGACGCCGGTGCTGGAAATGCTGGTGCCCGGAACATAGAGTGTGTTGAGGCTGGGCAGCCCCTGGCGGAATTCCGAGGCCACTTCCAACACTACCCGGTATTGGCTGGCCTGTGTGTAGATGGTGGAAATTAGCCGTTGTCCAAAGGCGTTGTACAGCGCACTGTCAATGTTCGCAATGGTGATGCCGAGTCGCCCTGCTGCTTCGCGGTCAATTTGTACATAGGCTTGTAGCCCGCCGTCTTGCAAATCGCTGGCCACATCGGCCAGCAACGCCTGGGTTTTCAGCCGTTCCAGCAAGCGCGTGCTGGCGTCGTTGAGGATTTGGGCGTCGGGTGCGCTGAGCAGAAATTGGTACTGGGTTTTGGACACCCGGTCTTCAATGCTCAGGTCTTGCACCGGTTGAAAATAGGCTGCAATGCCTGGCACATGGGCGCTGCGCTCACGCAAGTGGGCCATGACTGTTCCAACCGCGTCTTTGCGGACTTCAAACGGCTTCAGGCTGATCTGCATGCGACCACTGTTGAGCGTTGTGTTGTTGCCGTCGACACCGATGAACGATGTCAGGTGGTCCACATCGGGGTCTTGCAGCAGGGCCTCGGCCAGGGCTTGCTGGCGTTCACCCATGGCAGCAAATGAAGTGCTTTGCGCGGCCTCGGTAATGACCTGGATGAGCCCGGTGTCCTGTTGCGGAAAAAAGCCTTTGGGGACCCAAACATACAGTGCCGCGGTCAGCGCCAGGGTGCCGCTAAACAACAGCAAAGTCCAGCGTGGGCGGTGCAGTACCCAATCGAGTGCGCGGCTGTAAATGGCAATCAGGGCGTCTGACTGGCGTGCGCTCCAGCGTGCAAAGCGGCTGCTGGTGTGGCCTTGGTGTGCACGCAGCAAACGCGCGCTCATCATGGGCGTGAGGGTCAGCGAGACCACGGCGGAAATCAGAATTGACACGGCCAGCGTGATGGCAAATTCGTGGAATAAGCGCCCCACTACATCGCCCATGAACAACAGCGGAATCAGCACGGCAATCAGTGAAATGGTGAGCGAAATGATGGTGAAGCCAATTTGCTGCGATCCCTTCAGGGCAGCTTGCATCGGGGTTTCGCCCTGTTCGATATACCGGGCGATGTTTTCGATCATGACAATCGCGTCGTCCACCACAAAACCGGTCGAAATGGTGAGTGCCATCAGCGTCAGGTTGTTAATCGAAAACCCCGCCAGATACATCACGCTGAAGGTCCCAACCAGGGACAAAGGCACGGCCACGGCGGGTATGACGGTGGCCCGTACATCGCCCAGAAATGCGTAAATCACCAGGACCACCAGCAGCACCGCCAGCAGCAGTTCATATTCGGTGTCGCGCACCGATGCGCGGATGGTGGTGGTGCGGTCGGAAATGATCTGCACGTCGATCGAGGCCGGCAACGTTGCCTGCAATTTTGGCAATATGGCCTTGATGCGGTCAACGGTTTCAATCACATTGGCGCCGGGCTGGCGCTGCACGTTCAGAATAATTGCGGGGGTCTGGTCGGCCCAGGCGGCAAGCTGCAGGTTTTCCGGGGCGTCAATAATGTGGGCAACGTCGCGCAGCCGCAAGGGCGCACCGTTTTTCCAGGCCAATACCAGGTCCTGGTACTCGGCCGCCGATTGCAATTGGTCATTGGCATCAATTGTGGAGGCCCGCAGCGGACCATCGAAACTGCCCTTGGCCTGGTTCACATTGGCGGCAGCAATGGCGGTGCGGATATCGTCCAGTGACAAGCCCCGACTGGCCAGTGCCTGGGGGTTGGCCTGAATGCGCACAGCCGGGCGGCGCCCCCCAGCGATGCTGACCAGGCCGACGCCTTCGACCTGGGAGAGCTTGGGCGCCAGCCGGTTTTCTGTGAGGTCATGCAATTTGATGACAGGCAGCGATGGCGATGTAACGGCAATCGTGAGTACCGGTGCATCGGCCGGGTTGACCTTGCTGTAAACCGGGGGCATTGGCAAGTCAGAAGGCAATAAATTGCTGCCTGCATTGATGGCAGCTTGCACCTCCTGCTCTGCCACGTCCAGCGAAAGTCCCAGGGCAAAGCGCAGCGTAATGACGGAGGCTCCGCCGGAGCTACTGGACGTCATTTGATTGAGTCCCGCCATTTGCCCAAATTGGCGTTCCAAAGGACCGGTCACACTGGTGGAAATGACGTCGGGGCTGGCACCCGGATACAGGGTGGTGACCTGGATCGTCGGGTAATCCACCTCGGGCAGTGCAGACAGGGGCAGCAGGCGGTAGGCCAGCAAGCCGGCCAGAAACAATGCCAGCATGCACAGCGCGGTAGCGACCGGGCGTGCAATAAATAGTCGGGACGGATTCATGCGCGGTGACGTGGCGTTTATTTGGGGGCGGATGCAGGCGCAGATGCTGTGTTGGCAGCCTCTTCGGCCGTTGCTTTTGCACGGCGGCCATCGCCTTTGTTTTTGCCGTTGCCTTGTGCGCCGGGAACAATAATTTCTACTTTGGCACCACTGCGCAAACGGTCAACACCGTCTATCACCACTTTTTGGCCTATTTCCAACGCACCGGTGACGGCCATTTGCCCTTTGTCTACGGTGCCTGGCTGCACCGTCACCGGGCTCACCGTGTTATCTGCGTTCACCACATACACGTAGAAACCTTGTGCACCGCGCAGAACCGCTGCCTGCGGCACGGTAAGCGCATCTTTTTGGGTGTCGAGCTGGAGCACCACGCTGACGGTCTGGTTGGGAAACAGCGCGTCATCCTTGTTAGGGAACAAGGCTTTTATTTTGATTGTGTCGGTGCTGCTGTCAATGGCGTTGTCGATGCTGCTGACCCTCCCCTGCGCCAATGGTTTTCCGCTGGACTTGTCCAATGCCACAACCCGCAAGGTTTCATGATTGCCCAATTTGGCGGTGATTTGCGGCAGCACCCCGGCAGGCACCGAAAACGTCAATGCTGCGGGTTGGGTTTGCGCTATGGAAACAATACCGTTGGTGTCGCTGGTTTGCACAATATTGCCCAGGTCGGCTTGTTTCAGGCCGGCCCGGCCACTGATCGGCGCCACCACCCGTGCATAGGTTAGCTGCAGTTGCGCGGCGTCTACCGCGCCGTGGTCGGCCTGAACCGTGCCTTCCAATTGATGTACCAAGGCCCGTTGCGTGTCGAGCTGCTGTTTGGAGATGCCATCTTTGCCGAACAGGTCCTGATAGCGCACAAGATCGGCGCGGGCATTGTCCAGCTGCGCCTGATCGCGTGCCAATGCGCCTTGGGCCTGGCTGACTTGGGCCTGAAAGGCGCGGGGGTCAATTTGGGCCAGCCATTGCCCGGCTTTAACCTGCTGACCTTCGCGAAAATTGAGAGACTGTAAAACACCGCTTACCTGGGTCCGCACCATTGCAATATTGGCGGCGTTGATGGTGCCAATGGCACTGGCCGTTACCCGCACATCCTGGCGTTGCACACTGCCGACAGAAACCGCCTGAACGCCGCCCCCAAAGCCATTGCGCTTGCCACCCGGCACACCCGGCCCACCCATGGTATTGGTGTTGCCGGCGTTGTGGGTGTCGCTGGGGCCGTTTGCGTAATAGCGCCACGCGCCCGCGCCCAGTGCCGCCGCTATGGCGAGGGCAATCACCACAGGGCGCAGTGCGCGACCTGCGGCAGGTCGTTTCATCTTGTGAACAGGGGGGGCAGAGGGCAGGTGTTTCATTGGACTGGTAATGGTGGCGCCGGCAAAAGCCGGGGTGTGCCGGCAATTGGCTCAGAATTGTTGCTGTCAATCGATTGCGACAATGTGAACCCAACGCAAATGGCGAGAATCTTTACCTTGGGTTTACCGTCGCAGCGCGATTTTTGATCATTGTTTACAACCATTTGCAATTGCTGCTCATTTCAACGCGCCCACCGTCGTCCGCAGGGCACCCTTGTGCGTTATCGGTACAGATGGTAAATAAATCCATAGATCTTAGTTCGGTTAGAAATGCCGTATTGGCAGGAAAAAGAATGAAATTCAAATTAATAGTTTCGGTTTTTGGCATCGCACTGTTGACGGCAGAGGGTCCGGCGCATGCGCAAGAGCTCGGCCGGGTGTTGTCCAGCACGCCTTTGATTCAGCAGATTGCCGTGCCCCGTCAAATATGCTCCAACGAACAAGTTGCCGTGCAGCAAGAGAAATCAGGTGCCGGTGCCGTCATGGGGGCGTTGGCGGGGGGGGCCATTGGCAATCAAATTGGTCGCGGTGCCGGCCAAGCGGCGGCCACCATGCTTGGAATTGTGGGTGGTGCGATGATGGGCGATCGCATTGAAGGCGCGCCGGCGGCGCAGCTGCAGACCGTCCAACGCTGCACTACACAGACCGTTGTGGAGAATCGAACCATGGGTTACCAGGTGGTTTATGAATATGCCGGCAAGCAGTACAGCGTGCAAATGCCCAACGATCCGGGCCCCACGATAGCCCTGCAGGTCGCGCCAGCCGGCGCTGCCACGCCGAGTCAGGTTTCTGCGCCGGTTGCCACCACCGTCACCGTGAGTCCGCCGCCGGTTGTGGTGGGCAATCCCCAGCCGGTCTACTACTACGCACCTTATGGGCCCTACTATGGTTCGGGCTACGCACCGTATTACGGTCCGACGGTTAATTTGCGTTGGGGCGAATGGGAGCATCGCCACTGGCGATGAGGCACGGGGAATCCCCTTAATTCAAACGTTTGGCGCCCGACAGTCCCGGAATAATCCCCATCGAACAGGATGCACTTAATAAGTGCGCATGCTTGCCGATAAAGCAAGAACAACCAGGACGGTGTCGGAGACCACGATGGAAATGACCCAGCAAGCATTGATTAGCCAGCAGGAATTGGCGGTGCGGTGGCGCCGCAGCCCAACGGCGATCGGACTCGCTTCGGCCTTGGGCGTGGGGCCCAAACACGTAAAAGTAGATGGGGTTTTGCGCTATTCGCTGGAGGAAGTGGTGCGTTACGAACGCACTTTCCAGTTCCCTATACCGATTGATTTTGGTCCGCAATAAGCACGGTAAACCGGGAGAGGCGCGGGGCTTTGCGTGGCCTCCTGTGCGCGACTGAATTATCCATTTTTGACAATTGACGCTATGCCGGGGATTGCTTGTCCCTAAAGTGGCTCCTTTTCGGGAATTTGTCCACGACAGGAGTCACTATGCGCCTCAGTACACGCAGTCGATTTGCCATCACCACCATGATTGACTTGGCCCTACGCGAAAGCGATAGCCCGGTGCCATTGTCCGAATTGGCACAAAGGCATCGTATTTCTTTGTCCTATCTGGAAATGGTTTTCAGTAAATTACGCAAGAGCGGGCTGGTTCAAAGTACCCGCGGACCAGGCGGTGGATATTCCCTGGCTGCCGATGGCGCCAGCGTAACCGTCGCCGACATCATTGGCGCCATTGAAATGATGGGTGAGGGGCGCCTGGACGATGTCCGCCGCGAGTGCGCACTGAATCCGCAGGCACTCTGGGATTCGTTGCATACGGCGGTTTTCGAGCACATGAAAACCATTACGCTGCAAAGTCTGGCCGATGTGCAGCGTGCCCAAGGTATCAAATTGCCGGTACAAATTGCTCCACGAAAAGGCGTGTTGGAAAAAGTGGAGCGTCGGGTTGTTCCGGCCAATGTGCCTAATTCTGTGTTTGCATTGGGCAAGTTGGATTTTGCATTTCGCTCACGTTAAGCCGCCCACGCGGTCTCGGTCCCTGGCGGACGCACGTTCCAGCCAGGCTTGAAAGTGTCTCAGACTTGCAGGTGCATGCGCACTGTCTGGAAACACCAAGTGATAGTGGCGTTGGCTCGGTAGGGGTGTTGTATGGGCCACCCGCAGTTCGCCCCTGTGCAAATGGCCTTCTACCAGCAGTCGGGGCACCAAAGCGACGCCCAAGCCCGCTGCGGCTGCCGCGCACGACATCGAGAACAGCTCATAACGCGGCCCCTGGTGCGCTTGTGGGCAAGCTGTTTGCATCGCCTCAAACCATTCGGCCCATGCATTGGGCCGGGTTGATTGTTGAATCAACGTCAGCTGCGCAATGTCCGATGCAGACAGTGTTGGGTTGGCGTGCCCTTGCGGCAGGTGTGCGGGGCTGCAGACCGGAATGACCGCTTCATCTTGTAAATACACCGATTGGGTGCCAGGCCACTGCGCCATCTGCTCCCGCGTGCCGGCAAATATCGCGGCGTCTATGCCCGAGTCTGCAAACAAAAAAGGCCGCGTGCGGGTTTCAATGTGCACTGTTAAGCCGGGATGTTCTTCCCGCAATTCAGGCAAGCGTGGGATCAACCATTGGGTTGCAAAAGTGGCCACACAGGCAAGGCGTAAATCGTGGCCGCCGTGGTGGCCAGTCATTAGTTCCCGGGTGTCACGCTCCAGCGCGTTCAGTAGACGGTCTACTTTGGCCGCGTAGTCGAGGCCGGCTTGGGTGAGCGAAACGCCATGCCGTCCGCGGACAAACAGGGACAGTCCAATATAGTCTTCCAGTGCTTGGATTTGCCGTGACACAGCGCTTTGTGTGAGTGCCAGCTCTTGTGCTGCGCGTGTGAAGCTCCGGTATCGGGCAGCAGATTCGAAACACAGCAAAGCATGTGATGGGGGTATTTTTCGGCGCATCAGGAATTGTAGGCATGGCCTTACCAGCCATGCGTTTTATTCATCCCTGAGTGCAAAAACATCGTTTGCTACGGTGCCCTATTGTGCCTAGCATTGGACCTGTTCGCTTTGCCACCCACCTGTTGCGGCGCACATCTGATCAACTTGAGTTTTGACATGCCTACCCTCCACTCCACCAAAATTAGCCCGTCCTTGGCCCCGGCGTTCAATTGGCAAGATCCATTTTTACTCGACCAGCAGCTCAGCGAGGACGAGCGCATGGTGCGTGATGCGGCAGCCCGTTACTGTCAGGCCCAATTGGCGCCACGTGTCTTGCATGCGTTTCGCGAATCTCAGACCGATGTCGGCGTGTTCCGTCAAATGGGCGAGCTGGGTTTGCTCGGCCCCACATGCCCAGCGGAATATGGGGGGCCTGGACTCAATTACGTGGCCTACGGTCTGATTGCGCGGGAGGTTGAGCGGGTCGACAGCGGTTACCGTTCCATGATGAGTGTGCAAAGCTCACTGGTCATGTTGCCCATTTTTGAGTTTGGCACGGAGGCCCAGCGCCAGAAATATTTGCCCGGGCTGGCCCGAGGCACTCTGATTGGGTGTTTCGGACTGACCGAACCCGACCATGGTTCCGACCCCGGCGCCATGGCAACCAGGGCACGTAAAGTGCCGGGCGGTTACGTGTTGTCAGGGTCCAAGATGTGGATATCCAACGCGCCGATTGCCGATGTGTTTGTGGTGTGGGCCAAGGAAATCAGTGAAGCGGGACACGTGGGGCCCATTCGCGGCTTCGTGCTGGAAAAAGGCATGCAAGGCCTGTCGGCACCGGAGATTCATGGCAAGGTTGGCTTGCGTGCCAGCATCACCGGTGAAGTGGTGATGGACGGGGTTTTTTGCCCGGAAGAAAACGCATTTCCAGAGGTGCGCGGGCTCAAAGGCCCGTTTACTTGTCTTAACAGCGCCCGCTACGGCATTGCCTGGGGCGCTTTGGGGGCGGCCGAAGATTGTTGGTTGCGGGCCCGCCAATACACCCTCGATCGCAAACAGTTTGGTCGACCGCTGGCGGCCAACCAACTCATTCAAAAGAAGCTGGCCGACATGCAAACCGAGATCGCAATTGGTTTGCAGGCCTGCTTCCGCCTGGGGCAAATGAAAGATGCCGGTGTCGCGGCTCCAGAGGTTACATCCATATTGAAGCGCAACAGCTGTGGCAAAGCCCTGGATATTGCGCGCATGGCGCGGGACATGATGGGCGGCAATGGCATCAGTGATGAATTCGGTGTGGCACGCCATTTGGTGAACCTGGAAGTGGTGAACACCTACGAAGGAACGCATGATATTCATGCCTTGATTTTGGGAAGGGCCCAGACCGGTATTGCCGCATTTGCCAATTGAAGCGTTGCATATGAAGCCAGAAACCCGCAATACGAATACCAATACCGCTCTGGGGCATCTGCGGGTGCTCGATTTGTCCCGCGTTTTGGCGGGCCCCTGGTGTACCCAGATGCTGGCCGACCTGGGGGCGGATGTGGTCAAGGTCGAGCGCCCCGGTATTGGCGATGACACGCGCCATTGGGGTCCTCCGTTTTTGCGTGATGCAGCGGGTGCAGCCACTGCACACGCCAGCTACTACACCACGTGCAACCGGAACAAACGTTCCGTCACGATTGACATGGCCAGACCCGAAGGGCAAGCCCTGATTCGCCAAATGGCGGCCCAGAGTGACGTCTTGGTAGAAAATTTCAAGGTCGGTGGGCTGGCCCAGTATGGCTTGGATTACGCGGCCCTCAAGGCCATCAATCCACGGCTGATTTATTGCTCAGTCACTGGCTTTGGTCACGATGGTCCGTATGCCCATCGCGCCGGATATGACTTAATGATTCAAGCCATGGGTGGCATGATGTCCATTACCGGGGCGACCGAGGGCGGCCCGACCCGGGTTGGCGTGGCGGTAATCGATGTGATGACGGGGGTCTATGCCTGCAGTGCCATATTGGCGGCGGTCGAGGCACGGCATCGCAGTGGCGAGGGCCAGCATATAGACATGGCGTTGCTGGACGTTGGCATGGCCATGCTGGCCAACCAGGCGGCGGCGTATTTGAATACCGGGAAGGTGCCGCAACGCCAAGGCAATAGCCATCCCAGTTTGGTGCCCTACCAGGACTTTGCCAGTGCCGATGGCGCTATTTTGTTGGCGATTGGCAATGACGGTCAGTTTTCTCGCTTTTGTGCAGTAGCCGGTCATCCAGAATGGGCCCAGGATGCCCGCTTTGTGCACAACGCAGATCGCGTAGCGCATCGCCAGGAATTAAGTGCCTTGTTGGCTGCCGTGATTCGAGGCCGCAGCACAGCAGATTGGATTGTTGCATTGGAAGATCAGGCCGTGCCGTGTGGGCCGATCAATGATTTGTCCCAGGCATTTGCCGATCCGCAGGTGCGCAGTCGCGGTTTGGTGGTGTCACAAGATTGCAGCTCCGCTGCCCGTGCAGCTACGGGTGTCGAACAGATCGTGGGCGTGGCCAGTCCCTTGCGTTTGCAAGCCACCCCGCCCCAATTGGCGCGTGCGGCGCCGGCGTTGGGCGAAGACACCGACGCCGTGCTGGCGACCTTGGGGCTGGACCCCGTTGCCATTGCCGCCCTGCGCGCGCAGGGCGTCATTTAGCCCGTTGGCGCGCTGCCTGCCGGGTGCTTTAGCTGCCGAGGGCGTCCCAGCGTTCCAGTGCCTGCAGCAGTGCGTCGTCAATTTCGGCATTGCGCATCGCCAGGCCCATGGCCTTGGCATTGTCGGTGGCATACAGCGTACCATCGGCCAAGGCCTGGGTGATGTCCTTTTGCTCTGCCTCGAGGGCCGCAATCTTGGCTGGCAGGGTGTCCAGTTCGCGTTGCTCTTTGTAGCTTAGTTTGCGCGCTTTGGTGGCAACCACAGGAGCGGCCACAGGGGTCGCTTCTGCTTTTGTGGTGCTGGCGGCGGTGTCGCGCCCGTAGTTGAAAGGGCTAGCGCCTTTTTGTCCCTTGCTGCGAGCAATATCGTTGGCACGTTGACTTTGAATCAGCCAATCGGACACCCCACCCTCGTATTCGCGCCAGCGTGCATCGCCTTCATAGGCCAGCGTGCTGGTGACCACATTGTCCAGGAAGGTTCGGTCATGGCTGACCAAAAACACCGTGCCATCGTAATTTTGCAGCAGGTCTTCGAGCAGCTCCAGGGTGTCAATGTCCAAGTCGTTGGTGGGCTCGTCGAGCACCAGAACGTTGGCCGGTCGGGCAAAGAGGCGCGCCAGCAACAGCCGGTTGCGCTCGCCTCCGCTGAGTGAGCGGACCGGCGAATTGGCGCGCGCAGGTGAAAACAGAAAGTCGCCCAGATAGCTCTTTACGTGCTGGCGGCGGTTGCCAATTTCAATCCATTCGCTGCCCGGAGAAATGAAGTCTTCCAGGGTTGCGTCCAGATTGAGAGCGTTGCGCATCTGGTCAAAGTAGGCCACCGAAATATTTGCGCCTTGGCGCACCGTGCCCCATGGGCTCTCGCCCGGCTCCGGTGCGGGCGCGTTGGCGGGGGCCGGATCGGGTGTGTGTTCGCCAAGTATGAGCTTGAGCAGGGTGGTTTTCCCCGCGCCATTGGGACCCAGCAAACCAATTTTGTCGCCGCGCAAAATGGTGGTGCTGAAGTCGCGCACGATGCAGCGATCGCCAAAGGATTTGGATACATGGGTCAGTTCCGCCACCAATTTGCCGCTGGTTGCACCGCTGGAAATGTCCATTTTGACGCTGCCCACGGCCTCGCGGCGTGCTTCGCGTATTTTTCGCATGTTTTCCAAGCGGGTAATGCGACCCTGGGCACGGGTTCGGCGCGCTTCCACGCCTTTGCGGATCCAGACTTCTTCCTGGGCCAGCAACTTATCGGCGCGGGCATTGATAACCGCTTCTTGCGCCAGTTGCGCTTCTTTTTGCGTCAAATAGGCGGCAAAGTTGCCTGGGTAAGACAACAATTTGCCACGGTCAAGTTCCACGATGCGGGTGGCCACGTTGTCCAGGAATGATCGGTCGTGGGTGATGGTAATGATGCTGCCCTTGAATTCCACCAGCAAACCTTCCAGCCACTGAATCGAGTCCATGTCCAGGTGGTTGGTTGGTTCGTCCAGCAGCAGCACGTCGGGTTGGGCAACCAAGGCCTGCGCCAGCGCCACGCGTTTTTTGGTTCCGCCCGACAGTGTGCGCACCATTGCCTGCGGGTCCAGATGCAGGCGGTGCAGCGTTTCGTTAACGCGTTGTTCCCAGTTCCAGCCGTCCAAAGCTTCAATTTCGCTTTGCATTGCGTCAAGGTCGCCGTGGCCTTGCGAATATTCGTCGATCAGCTCGATCGTGCGTGCCAGACCGGCCTTTACGGCATCGAAAATATGCGCGTCGGCGTCCAGTACGGGCTCCTGTGCCACGTAGGCAATGCGCGTGTTGCCCTGGACTTGGAGCGTGCCATCGTCGGGTTTTTCCAACCCGCCGAGTATTTTCAGCATGGAGGATTTGCCGGCGCCGTTGCGGCCAATCAGGCCCACACGTTCGGCCAGTTCGAGGGAGAAATCTGCGTGATCGAGCAGGGGCACGTGGCCAAAGGCCAGTTGCGCGTCGAGAAGGGTAATCAATGCCATAGTTGCCGATTATCACTTGCAGACATAATTTGGCATTTTCAATAAGCGGAGGGTTATGAATGACTGCACATAAATTGCTGCGTTATCTGGTGGGATTGATCTTTGGTGTGTTGGTGCTGGCAGCCCTCTATACGGCGGTGGTGCTGAATTGGAGTTACTCCAGTGGTGAGCGCGCGGGGTTTTTACAAAAGCTTTCGCACAAAGGTTTTGTTTGCAAAACGTGGGAAGGGGAGTTGCAGTTGGTGGCCATTCCGGGTTCTTTGCCCGAGAAATTTTTATTTACCGTGCGGGATGACCAAGTGGCCCAGCGCCTGAACGACGCCATGGGCAAACGGGTGGCGTTAACTTATTCGCAGCACATGGGTGTGCCGTCGACTTGCTTTGGCGAGTCGAGCTATTTTGTGTCTGACGTGAAGGTGGTTGAGAATTAAATTCAATCGCGTTCGCCAAGGTACTTGGGTATCGCTGCACAGGCTTTGAACGCGCGGTTCGGACCGCAAGGCAGTTAAATAACCTGGTTGCGGCCCCGGTGCTTGGCCACATACAGGGCCCGGTCGGCCTCGTTGTAGAGGCTGTCGAAATCGCGGTTGGCGGAAGCGCTGGTGTTTGACAGACCGATGCTGGCGGTAATCGGAATTGCTTGTTTTTCCCATTGGGCCGGCGATACTTCCAGCCGGGCGCGGATTTTTTCAGCGATCTTGCGTGCTGCTTCGACCGTGGTCATGGGTAGCAAAATAATAAATTCTTCGCCGCCCAAACGCCCTGCCAGGTCGGTACTGCGGATCGATCCGTTAATCAGGGCCGCCACATGGCGCAGCACGGCATCGCCGGCCGGGTGGCCCCAGGTGTCATTCACCTTTTTAAAGTGGTCGAGGTCGAGCAGCATGATCGTTGTGCTGCTGCTTTGACGCTGTGCACGTTGCAGTTCGCGGCGTGTTAGTTCAACAAACGTATTGCGGTTATAGAGCCCGGTCAGGCCATCCAGGCGGGTCAGGCGCTCTAGTTCTTTGTGCTTGTGTTGCAGTTCGGACTGTAGTTTTTCCAGCTGCTCGTGCTGCAGCCGAACCATGGTGAATTTGCGCCAATGGGCCAATGAAAGGCCCCAGGCGAGAACGCAAATGGCAAAGCCATTGAGTTGGTTCAGCATCATTTGGGTGGGATCGGTAGGAAACCAGCCAATCAGGAAAATGAACAACAGCATGGCGCTGGAATAGACCCCGGCTGCCAGCATGGGGCGCAGATAAACCACCAGGCTGATCAGCACACAGGCGACGTAAAAAGGGGTGATGTTGGGTGTGACCACCTGATCGATCGAGACCACCAAAATGGCCGTCAGCAACAAGACCGCAACAAATCCGGCGATGAGAAGTTGCGCCCGCACGCTGCGGTGGCTGTGCCGCAGTGACTGCGCTGCGGTGCCCATCGCCAGCATCAGCAAGCCACAGCCCAGATTAATGACCGTTTGGGCGGTATTCCATTGGGCCAATGCCCCGCTGAGTGGGTGGCGCAGGGTTTGCCACAGCAGCCACACCACTTGCAGCCCATTCAATGCCGCTATCAGGGGGCCCAAAATGCGAAGTCGGCGCAAATTCGCCGCGGTGGCGTCGTTGGCGACGCGACCATGTTCTTGTTGCCAGCGCGCTGCCAGTCGGCGCAAATCGGCGAATTGCGTGTTCATGCTCTGGGCATGTACTGTAGCAGGCCCGTGTGACGGGCTGGCTACCCGGCGTTAATCGGTGCTGTTAATGGCCTCGCCCAGTGCGTTAACCATGCTGTCGATTTCAGCAGGCGCCGAAATAAACGGTGGCGCGAGCTGGATGGTGTCGCCGCCGTAGCGAACGTAAAAGCCCTTTTCCAGGCAGCGCATGGCGATTTCATAAGGCCGTTTGGCAGGTTCGCCAGGGGCACTTGCAATCGAGATACCAGCCGCCAAACCGCAGTTGCGAATGTCGGTGATGTGTTTGCTGCCTTTCAGGCTGTGCACCGCGGTTTCGAACTGCGGCGCGAGTGCACGCACACGCTCAAAGGCATTTTCGCGTTCCAGCAAGTCCAGCGTGGCCAGGCCTGCGGCACAGGCCACGGGGTGGGCTGAGTAGGTGTAGCCGTGCGGGAATTCCAGCATGTATTCCGGACCACCGTTGGCCAAGAAAGTGTCATAAATTTCGGTCTTGGCAATCACCGCGCCGAGCGGCTGGGAGCCGTTGGTTACTTGCTTGGCAATATTCAGAATATCGGGCGTAACACCGAGCGCCTCGGCGCCCGTGGCAGCACCGAGGCGGCCAAAGCCGGTAATTACTTCGTCGAATATCAGCAAAATATTGTGCGCCGTGCAAATCTCACGCAAGCGTTGCAAATAGCCTTGGGGCGGCACCACAACGCCGCCCGAGCCCGACATGGGTTCGACGATAACGGCGGCAATGTTGCTGGCGTCGTGCAAATTGATGACACGCAGCAGCTCGTCGGCCAGTTCGGCACCGTGCGCAGGCAAGCCTTTGGAGAAGACATTGGATGGCAATTGGGTGTGTGGCAGGTGGTCGGCTTCAATGCCTTGGCCGAAAATTTTGCGATTGGCCGCAATGCCACCCACCGATATGCCGCCGAAGTTAACCCCGTGATAGCCCTTTTCGCGCCCAATCAGGCGCGTTTTGCTGGCCTGGCCTTTGGCACGCCAGTAAGCGCGCGCCATTTTGAGGGCGGTGTCGGCCGATTCGGAGCCAGATCCCGTAAAAAATACCCGGTTGAGTCCGGTGGGCATGTGCTGGTTGATGCGGTTGGCCAATGCGAATGACAGCGGGTGGCCGAACTGGAATGCCGGGGAATACTCCATGGTGCCCATTTGCTGGCTGACGGCCGCCGTGATTTCGCTGCGGCAGTGTCCCAGGCCGCAGGTCCACAGGCCGGAGAGGCCATCGAATATCTTGCGGCCATTGCTGTCGGTGTAATAAGCCCCTTGGGCGCTGACGATCATGCGCGGCTTGGCTTTGAAGTTGCGGTTGCCGGTGTAGGGCATCCAATGTGCATCCAGCCAAGCGGGGTCACCCGGATAGGGTGAAGTGCTGATTTGGGGGGCTTCAGCGAGGGCCTGATTGGCGGCGTGGGTTGGTGTCAGCATGGTGCGGCAGGTGCTCCGGCAATAAACGGGGAATGGGGCTGATTCTGCCGCCCTTCTTTACTTCGATATAGTGCGAAATATCACTGTGAATTTGTCAATTTATGAAAGTAAAAAGTCGGGCTGTCCTGGGTCAGATCAGCGATATGGATTTGCGTCTGCTGCGCGTTTTTCGGGCGGTGGCGGATTGCGGCGGCATGGCGGCTGCCGAGCTGGAGTTGAATATTGGCACCTCTACGGTGAGCCGCCATATCAAGGATTTGGAAACCCGCCTGGGGCTGAGCTTGTGCCGGCGTGGTCGGGCGGGTTTTGCCTTGACCGCAGAAGGTGAGCAAATTTATGCCCAAACGACTGCCCTGTTGGCCGCCACCGACGCCTTTCGCAGCGGCGTCGATGAAATTCACCAGCGCATGGGTGGTCAGCTGCAGTTGGCGGTATTCGATAAAACCGCCAGCAATCCGGCCAGCCGCATCGCCCAAGCGATTGCCTTGTTTGCGCAACAAGCGCCGGAAGTGAGTTTGCAGCTGCATGTGGCAACATTGAATGGCATTGAGCGTGGTGTACTGGATGGTCAGTTTCATATTGGCATTATTCCGGGCCATCGCAGCACGGCTTCGCTCGACTACATGCCCTTGTTCTCGGAAGATATGCGCCTGTACTGTGGCGCAAATTACGCCCTTTCACTGGCACAGGCGGAGGCGTTGGATTGGGATGGGCTGCGGCGTCACGCCTTCGCGGGGCTGGGTTACCACTCACCCAATATGCAAATTAGCCAGCATCGCCGCATTCCACGCCGCGCTACCGGGTTTGACCAGGAGTCGATTGCCACGCTGATTTTGTCTGGCCAATATTTGGGATTTTTACCGATTCATTACGCACGCAGCTTCGAGCAAAGTGGTCTGCTGCGCGCACTGCGCCCGGACTTGTTCCACTACGCTTGCGAATTCTTCGCAATTGTTCGCCATGCGCCCCAGCCGCCGCGTGCCGCCCGCTTGTTCTGGTCGTGTCTGGCGCAGGCGCATGGCGCCAGCGGCGCGTCATGCGACGTTAATGAGGCACGCCGGTTGGAAGCCTAATTGTTCGTTTTTATGGGCATAGCCCAGCGGGTTGGCCCGTACCCGGCAATCGAAGCGTCGGCCGGCCCTTTCGCCGCTCACATGGTAGTCCACCGGGCAGTGCAAGTGGCCATGTAACCACAGGTCGGCGCAGGGCAGCAAATCGTCCAGGGCGTTGCAAAACCCGGCGCTGCCCGGCACCACGCCGTAACGCGGATCGGCACTGCGCAGGCTGGGAGCAAAGTGGCTTACCACCACGGTGGGACCCGGGAACGGCTCTGCCAAGGCTGTGCGCAGCCAGGTTTGGCATTCCAGTGCCAATTCGCGCAAATTTTCGGCCAGCATCGGCGCACCGTTGCGCAGGCTGCTGTTTTTTTTCAGGTAGTAATTGGCAGCCCGAAAAGCTTTCTGGCGCTGCTGCAATTGGCGAGCGGTGGTGGATTCATGGGTTGCCAGCGCGTCAAAGTCGCTCCACAGCGTGGTACCGACAAAGCGCACGCCGTCAATTGCGTGCTGCGCGCGCTCTAACCAAACGATGCCCAGCTGCGCACACAGGGCTTTTAAGCGCGCATAGGTTGCGTCAAAGTCCAAACCGTCAAATTCATGGTTTCCCGGTGTGAACAGCACGTGGCGCCAAGGGGCTCCGGCTTGCAATGGGGAAAAGCGCGCGAGCCCAAAATCGGTTCCGCTGAGTTGCGAGCCGGTTTGGTAGGAGCCGATATCGCCAGCCAGAACCAGCACATCGGCGTCGGTCGGCGTTGGCTGGAATGTTGGTTGGCGCTCCAGGTGGAGGTCGGATAGCAGTTGAATGCGCATGGCGCCGGAGTCTAGCGCTGGTTGGCGTCGGTGCCGAAGACTTCGGCGACCACGCGGTAAACCACACTGCGCAGCCATTGTTGTGCGGCGGCGTTTTCCTGTCGTTGGTGCCAAAGTGCATGGACCTCGACCGGGGCCACACGAAATGGCAAGGGTTTTTGTACGATTTGGTTTTCAAATCCACTGTAGCCAATAAAGTGGCGCGGTAACACGCTGAGCAAGTCGGTGTGCGCCACGACCTGCGCAGCGGTAAAGAACTGGTTCACCGTTAAAACCACATGGCGGCCACGCTGGCGTGCCGCCAGCGCTTCGTCGATAAAGCCGAAGGCACGTCCTGAAAAGCTCACCAACATATGGCGGGCGCTGCAATATTGATCCAAGGTCAGTTCTGTTTCTGCCAGCGGATGGCCACGCCGCATCACACAAACGTAGTCGCCGCTGAACAGGCGTTGGTGGCTGAAGGTGCGGTGTTGTCCCGATTGGGACCGCGCCGTTAGATCGGCCATCACGGCTGGAAAATGGCCGATTGCCAAATCAACCACCGCTTCTTCCAATGCCGGTCGCGGGTCGCGGCTGGTCAGTGGCATAACGCGCAGTCCCACGTAAGGCGCCTCCTGCGCAACCCGTTGCACCAAGTTGGGCAGTATTTCGGCGGCGGTTGCATCGGCCATCGTCAGGGTGAAGGCGTTCTGGGCCTGCGCCGGATCAAAAAGACTGGGGGCTAGTGTGGTTTGCAAATCACGCAAACAAGCGCGTACGGCGGGCCAAAGCGCCAGGGCGTGGGCGGTGGGTTGCAAGGCGCGGCCTTCGCGCACCAGCAATTCGTCGCCCAGGGCCTCGCGCAGCCTGCGCAATGCGTTGCTGACGGCGGGTTGTGTGAGTGACAGCCGGAACGCAGCCTGGGTCAGGCTGCGTTCGGTCATGATTTCGTCGAATACCTTCAGCAGGTTGAGATCAAACGTGCGCAGATTGAAGTGCTTGGGCATGCGAAAAACGAATATTCATAAGTTTCATGAATATATGCCATCACCAACATCTATTGGATTGATGCTGGTATAAACCCTAGTATCCAAACCATCACCTTCCCACAGGAGCACTCCATGGCCCGATCACTGTCGCTGCAATTGCCGGTCATCCAGTCGCCTTCCAAGGCTGTGGGGTCCCGTCCGCGTTCCGATGCCCACCACGCCCTTGCTGGTCTTTTGTTGGCTGCTGCAATGGGGCTTTTGCTGGTGCTGGCAGACTCCCTCATTGCCCTGCTGCCGCACCGCCAGCAGCTCAATAGTTGGGTTGCATTGTGGACCGTGGCCTTTATTGGCATGGCCCTCTCGGCGGCGCCGCTGCGCCGCCTATCGGGGCATTTGTCACATTGGATTACGCAGCGTCTCGGCCAGGTCGGCGCGCTGCGTTAGTCCTTACGCCGCAAGCCGAAGCGCCAAGGCCTGCTTGGTGGCTTCGAGTTCTACTGGCAGGTGGTAGGCCAGTTGGGTAAACAACTCGGTGTGCAACGCAATTTCTTGGCGCCACGCGGTCCGGTCGAGTGAGGTGACGCTGTTGAACTGGGCTTCCGTAAAGTCCAGTCCGGTCCAGTTGATTTCGCTGTACAGCGGGGCTACACCAAAGCCACTGTCCTGCCCGGCGGTTTTGCCTTCAATGCGGTCGATCATCCACTTCAAGACACGCATATTTTCGCCATAGCCGGGCCAAACAAACTTGCCATCATCGCCCTTGCGGAACCAATTGGTGGTGTAAATGCGCGGCAAGCTTGCACCCGACTTCTCCAGTTTGGCACCCAGGTTGAGCCAGTGTTGGAAGTAGTCGCTCATGTTGTAGCCCATGAAGGGCAGCATCGCGAACGGATCGCGGCGTACCACGCCTTGCTGGCCGACGGCGGCGGCGGTGGTTTCCGAGCCCATGGTTGCGGCCATGTAAACGCCTTCCGTCCAGTTGCGGGCTTCCGTGACCAAGGGCACGGTAGTCGAGCGGCGACCACCGAAAATGAAAGCATCAATGGGGACGCCGTTGGCATCGTCCCACGCGGTATCCAGTGCCGGGTTGTTGGTGGCCGCGACAGTAAAGCGGGCGTTCGGGTGGGCGGCTTTTGCACCGGTTTCACGGGCAATTTCTGGCGTCCAGTCTTTGCCTTGCCAGTCGATCAGGTGGGCCGGTACACCGCCACCGTCTTTTTCCATGCCTTCCCACCAGACGTCAGCGTCGTCGGTCAAGGCGACATTGGTGAAAATCACGTTTTTGTCCAAACTGGCCATGCAGTTTGGATTGGTGTGGTAGTTCGTGCCCGGTGCGACGCCAAAATAACCTGCTTCTGGATTGATGGCATACAGCTTGCCATTCGCATTCGGCTTAATCCAGGCGATGTCGTCGCCGATGGTGGTGACTTTCCAGCCGTCGAAGCCACTCGGCGGAACCAGCATGGAGAAGTTGGTTTTGCCACAGGCGCTGGGAAATGCCGCGGCCACGTGGTATTTTTTGCCTTCTGGGTTGGTCACGCCCAAGATCAGCATGTGTTCGGCCAGCCAGCCCTGATCGCGCCCCATATTGGACGCGATGCGCAATGCAAAACACTTTTTGCCCAGCAAAGCGTTACCGCCATAACCCGAGCCATATGACCAGATTTCACGGGTTTCTGGGTAATGCACGATGTATTTTGTTTTGTTACAAGGCCATTTCACATCGGTTTGACCCGCAGCCAACGGCGCCGCCACGGTGTGAACGCAGGGCACAAACGCGCCATCAACGCCCAGCACGTCGTACACCGCGCGCCCCATGCGCGTCATGATGCGCTGGTTGACTGCAACATAAGCGCTGTCGCTGAGTTCAATACCAATGTGGGCAATGTGAGAGCCCAACGGGCCCATGGAAAACGGCACCACATACATGGTGCGGCCACGCATACAGCCGTCAAACAAGGCGGGCGTGCCGTCAGCCTGGCCGGTTTGCAGCAAGGCGCGCATTTCGGCCGGTGCCATCCAGTTGTTGGTCGGGCCTGCGTTTTCTTTCTTTTCGCTGCAAATATAGGTGCGGTCTTCAACCCGGGCGACGTCGCTGGGGTCAGAGCAGGCCAGGAAGCTGTTGGGGCGTTTGACCGGGTTGAGTTTTTTGAAAGTTCCCGCGTCCACCAATTGTTGGCAAAGGCGTTGGTATTCTTCTTCCGATCCATCGCACCAGTGGATGGCAGCCGGTTTGCACAGCGCCACCATTTCTGCAACCCATGCAATCAGGCGTGCGTTTTTGACATAGCTGGGTGCGTTCAGGGTCAGGCCCTGCATTGCGGGTGCGTTCATGAATTGCTCCAAAGTTTGAAATCGTCTTTTCCAAGAAAACGCAAGCGCAGGCACCGTTTGCTTGGAAAAAAGATTGCAAAGTGGCCGTATTCTAGGAAGTGATTCAAAAGTTACAAAGCGATTACATGAAAATACATCGTAAAAATAATGCAAAAAATGCATAGACTTATGCGTACTATTTTTGGCCCGTAACGGAAGTAGGTGCTTTCATGCAGATTTATTGGGGGGGTTTGGTAATCTCTGGGTAAATTTTTTGCAATGCCATGTCAACCAAAACGGCAGCCCATCCGTCATAGGCACAGGGACATGCTGAAACGGTTGGCGTTACCCAGGTAACCCCCGAAAAACCGTAGCGTGACGCTTCATAAATTCACTGTATATATGAACAGAGATATTATTCAGGTACCGGAAAAAGGCACTTACAAGTGGCAGTTGTTCAACTATTGGTCTGACGAATACCGTCAGACCCATGCAGACCACTCCGCTTATATTGCACTGAATTTTGCGGGTGCCTTGGATGCATGCCGGGCCAAAATGCAAACTTTGCTGCAGCGCCATCGCCAACTGGCCGACCCCAGCGTGGCGCAAAGCCGCCACCAACGCGCCATTGAGCGCCTGCAAAACACCATGACCGGCGCCGCCATGGCGTATGAAAACGGCTTTCGCCACCACTGAACGGCACCTGCCCTGAACAGGGCATGTGTCCTGTGTTGCTTCGGCCTGAGTAGGCCTCTGTTTGGTTAGCTGGCGGCCACCACCCGCAACACCTCTTGCGCGTACGCGTCCAGTTTCTTTGAGCCCATGCCGCTGACACCGCGCAAATCGTCCAGCGATTGCGGGGCGGTTTGGGCAATGGCTGCCAGCGTGGCATCGTGAAAAATTACATACGCGGGCAGGTTGTGCGCCTTCGCCACTTCGGCGCGCCACGCCTTGAGCGCGGCATAACGCAGCAGTGCTTCGCTGTCCAGCGAAATCGGTGCTTTCACCACGCTGCGCATCCGTGCTGCCCGCTCCGGGTTGCGCTCCGATCGGCTCGACACCGATTCGCGCAAGGACACGGTTTTTTCGCCCTTCAAAACCGCCCTTGCGTTCTCGGTCAGGCGCAAGGTGTTGAAACTTTCGGCATCAACTGCCAGTGCCGACATGGCAATCAGTTGGCGCAGTACGCCGCGCAACTGGGTTTCGCTGAATGCAGCACCCACACCAAAGGTGCTCAGGCTTTCATGGCCGTATTGCTTTACCTTGTCAGTTGACTTGCCCCGAACGATGTCCATGATGTGCCCCGCGCCAAAACTGATGTCACCCAGGCGCGCAATGCGGTACACCGTGCTCAGCAGCATCTGCGCCGCGCTGGTGCCGTCCCAAATGGCCGGCGGCTCCAGACAGTTGTCGCAATTGCCGCAGGCTGTGGCGGGCTCGTCGAAATAGGCCAGGAGTTGGACTCGGCGACAAGCATGCGATTCCGCCAGGCCCAGCAAGGCATCGAGTTTGCCGCGCATAACCAGTTTGAAAGCGTCCGCCGCCGGGCTTTCATCAATCATGCGGCGCTGGTTGACGACATCTTGCAAACCGTAGGCCATCCAGGCATTTGCCGGTAAACCATCACGCCCGGCACGGCCGGTTTCCTGGTAGTAGCCTTCGATATTCTTGGGCATGTCGAGGTGCGCCACAAATCGCACATCAGGGCGATCAATGCCCATGCCAAACGCCACGGTGGCGACCATGATGATGCCGTCTTCGCGCAAAAAGCGGTTTTGGTTGGCCTGGCGTGCGGGGCCGTCCATGCCTGCGTGGTACGGCAGGGCGTTGAGGCCTGCATCGAACAGCGTCTGGGCGATTTGATCGACTTTCCGGCGTGATTGGCAATAGACGATGCCGGTATCGCCGGGGTGAAATCGTTCGATAAAACGCAGTAATTGCGTTGTACTTTCGCGTTTCTCCACAATCGTGTAGCGAATGTTGGGGCGGTCGAAACTGCTGACAAAGGCCCTGGATTCGGTGAGTTGCAGGCGCTCAAGGATGTCATCGCGGGTGAGTGCGTCTGCCGTGGCGGTGAGCGCCAGGCGGGGGACGCCGGGAAAGCGTTCGTGCAACACGCTGAGGGCCCGGTATTCCGGACGGAAATCGTGCCCCCACTGGCTGACGCAGTGCGCTTCGTCAATGGCAAAAAGAGACAGTTTGCCCATCGCGAAAAGGCGTTCCAGCTGGGCCAGAAAGCGGGGTGTTGTGAGGCGCTCCGGGGCCGCATAGAGCAGCGTCAGGGCGCCCCGCTGGAGGCGTTGCTCAACTGCCTGGGCTTCATCCAGGGAGAGTGAAGAGTTGAGGTAGGCGGCGTCTACGCCGGCCTCGTGCAAGGCGCCAACCTGGTCGTGCATGAGCGCGATCAGGGGCGACACAACAATCGTTACACCATGCCCTGCTTGTTGCCGGGCGATCGCGGGTATCTGGTAGCACAGGCTTTTACCGCCCCCGGTTGGCATCAACACCAGGGCGTCGTGCCCGGCCACCACGTGGTCAACGATGGCCTGTTGCGGGCCGCGAAACTGCTCGTAACCGAACACTTCACGCAAAATGTGCTGCGGAGTCACGTGGGCACTGGAGAAATTAAAAGCGCTATTGTCCAGCCTTTCTACAATAGCCCCATGAACTCTTTGTCGTACACCCGCGCGCAGGCCTTGCCCGGCCTATTGGAAAAACGCATTGCCATATTGGATGGCGCCATGGGCACCATGATTCAGCGCTTCAAATTAAACGAGGCGCAATACCGTGGCGAGCGTTTTAAGGATTTTCACCGCGATGTCAAAGGCAATAACGAGCTGTTGAGTCTGACCCGTCCCGACGTCATTAGCGATATTCACGAATCGTATCTGGCAGCCGGCGCCGACCTGATTGAAACCAACACCTTTGGCGCCACGACGGTTGCCCAAGAAGACTATGACATGGCCGATTTGGCGGTCGAGATGAACCGCGAATCGGCCCGGTTGGCGCGCGCCGCGTGTGACAAATTCAGCACGCCGGACAAGCCCCGCTATGTGGTGGGTGCCTTGGGGCCGACGCCACGCACCGCCAGCATCAGTCCGGATGTCAATGATCCCGGTGCGCGCAACGTCACCTTTGAGGCGCTGCGGCAAGCCTATTACGCGCAAACCCAAGCCTTGGTAGAAGGCGGGTCCGACGTTTTGTTGGTGGAGACCATTTTTGACACACTCAATGCCAAGGCGGCATTGTTTGCAATAGATGAATATTTTGAAGCTTCCAAAGAACGCCTGCCGATTATTATCAGCGGCACCGTAACCGACGCCTCGGGGCGGATCTTGAGCGGCCAAACGGTAGCCGCATTTTGGTACAGCGTGCGCCATGCGCAGCCGCTGGCCATTGGTTTGAATTGTGCCTTGGGTGCCACCCTGATGCGTCCGTACATTCAGGAGTTGAACCGGGTTGCCCCCGATACTTTCATCAGTTGCTATCCGAATGCAGGATTGCCCAACCCGATGTCCGACACCGGTTTTGACGAAACGCCAGACGTCACCAGCCGTTTACTGCAGGAGTTTGCGGCCGAGGGCCTGGTTAATATCGTCGGAGGTTGCTGTGGAACGACGCCGCAGCACATTGGGGCAATTGCCCAATGCGTTGCGCCATTGGCGGCACGTGCCGTGCAGCGTAACTATTTCAAAGCGGCCTGACAAACGCCGCCGGCTTCAGCCGTACGGGTCGTTGTGCAGCAGTTCTTCGCGCATGGCGCCGGCCAGCCGTGCGTAGAGCTTGAGTTGCCGGTTGGTGTCGCGCAGACGCTCCGCAATATTGGCAGACACGCCCAACAGCAGGCGTGCTGCTACCATGGAGTCGCGGGTAATCATGTGCTCAACCGCCTGCCGTGTCAGTATGGCGCACCAGACATCGGTGCTGGCCGTACAGGAGGCCGAGCGCGGTTCTTTGTCGACCAGTCCCATTTCGCCAATTAACGCGCCGGGCCCCAGTACTTTGACGGTAATCGGTGCTTCATTGGGGCCGCCGAGTCGCTCCACCACGACATCGCCTTCGACCACCAAGGCCATAAAGCCATTGTCCCCGGTGTCGCCCTCGCGAATAAATGTGGTTTGCGCCGGAAAGAAGCGCGGCTTCATGTAACGGACCACGATGCGCGCTTCTTCGACCGTCAGTCCAATCGCCTGGTCCGGCGAAGACAGCAGTTGGGCGGCGTGTTCTGCGCCAGATTTCTCGGACAAGCCGGGTATTTGGTCAATGCTTTGAATGCTGGGATGCATAGTGCGGAGTGGGGCAAGCGTTAATGGGGGGCTAGCAACAGGCCTCGGATGCGATGGTAGCGCAGCTGGGTGCGGGTAAAAATCAATTTCGTCGGTAGAATTCGTGCCTCCCAAGGAGCGTTGCAGCAGGGCCGTCGGCCTTGTCAGGCTTGGAAACTTTTGTTTGGTACAACGATGCTCACCTGAATCGTTGTTACAGGTGCGTTGTATGTCGAAAAATCCTTTAGAAACCTCTTCTGCCAATCTGGGTGCCACGGCGGTCCGACCGATGTTGTTGTCTGGCCTGGAGCCCGTGGTAATTGATGGCGCAACCCTGTTCGTCAATGTGGGAGAGCGCACCAACGTCACCGGGTCCAAGGCGTTCGCCCGCATGATTCTGAATGGCGATTTCGAGCAAGCCCTTGCCGTTGCGCGCCAGCAAGTGGAAAACGGAGCCCAGATCATCGACGTCAATATGGACGAAGCGATGCTCGACAGCCAGGCCGCCATGGTGCGGTTTCTCAACCTGATTGCCAGTGAACCCGACATTTCCCGCGTACCGGTCATGATTGACTCCTCCAAATGGAGCGTGATTGAGGCCGGATTGCGCTGCGTTCAAGGCAAGTCGGTGGTCAACTCCATCAGCATGAAGGAAGGCGAGGACGGCTTCCGTCAGCAGGCGCGCCTGGTGCGCCGCTATGGCGCTGCGGCGGTGGTGATGGCGTTCGATGAGAAGGGCCAGGCCGATACTTTTGAGCGAAAAATTGAAATTTGCGAGCGGGCCTACAAAATTCTGGTGAACGAAGTAGGCTTCCCCGCCGAAGACATTATTTTTGATCCCAATATCTTTGCCGTCGCAACCGGAATTGAAGAACACAACAATTACGCGGTTGACTTCATCGAGGCCACCCGTTGGATCAAGCGCAACCTGCCCGGTGCCAAAGTCAGCGGTGGCGTCAGCAATGTGAGCTTTTCATTCCGTGGCAACGACCCGGTGCGCGAAGCCATCCACACCGTATTCCTTTACCACGCCATTCAGGCCGGCATGGACATGGGCATTGTCAACGCCGGTATGGTCGGCGTGTACGACGATATTGAGCCCAATTTGCGCGAGCGCGTCGAAGACGTGGTCCTCAACCGCCGCCCTGATGCCGCTGAACGCCTGGTTGAAATTGCTGAAAGTGCCAAGGGGGCTGCGCGCGATGATTCCCGCCAACTGGAGTGGCGTGGCACGCCAGAGGCGCCGGTCAGCGTGGGGCAGCGCCTGTCGCACGCTTTGGTACATGGCATTACCGAATTTATTACCGAAGACACCGAAGCTGCTTACCAAGAGGTGTTGGCGCGGGGCGGTCGGCCACTGCACGTGATTGAAGGTCCGCTGATGGACGGCATGAACGTGGTGGGTGACTTGTTTGGCCAAGGCAAAATGTTTTTGCCGCAGGTGGTTAAGAGCGCCCGCGTCATGAAGCAAGCGGTGGCGCATCTGGTGCCCTATATTGAAGAGGAAAAACGTTTGCAGGCCGATGCCGGTGAGTCGGTCAAGGCCAAGGGCAAAATTGTCATCGCTACCGTCAAAGGTGACGTCCATGACATTGGCAAAAACATTGTCACGGTGGTGCTCCAATGCAATAACTTTGACGTCGTAAACATGGGTGTGATGGTGCCTTGCCACGAAATTCTGGCCTGTGCCAAACGCGAGCAGGCAGACATTATTGGCTTGTCCGGCCTGATTACGCCCAGCCTCGAAGAAATGCAGTATGTTGCGGCCGAAATGCAGAAAGACGCGTACTTCCGTAGCCGCAAAACGCCGTTATTGATTGGCGGTGCCACCACCTCCCGTGTGCACACTGCAGTCAAAATCTCCACGCATTACGAAGGCCCCGTGGTGTACGTACCGGACGCCTCGCGCGCCGTCAGCGTGGCCCAGGGCTTGTTGGGTGAGCAAGCGCCCGCTTATTTGGCCGAATTGCGTGCCGACTATCAGCAAGTGCGCGAACTGCATGCTTCCAAAAAACAGGTGCCATTGTGGTCGCTGGCCAAAGCGCGTGCCAACAAAGCCGCATTGGACTGGGCCAGTTACCAGCCGACGGCACCGAAATTCACGGGCCGACGCGTCTTCCGCAACTTTGATCTGGCCGAGATTGCCCGTTATATTGATTGGGCACCTTTCTTCCAGACCTGGGACCTGGCCGGCCCCTATCCGGCCATCCTGACCGACGAGTTGGTCGGCGTTGAAGCAACGCGCGTATTTGCCGACGGTCAGCAAATGCTCAAAAAAATTGTCGAAGGCCGTTGGCTTACCGCCAATGCCGTGGTGGCCTTGTACCCCGCCAATAGCATCGACGACGACGATATCGCCTTCTATCCGGACGAAACCCGGCAGGCCCCGGTGCTGGTGTGGCATGGCCTGCGCCAGCAAACCGAGCGCCAGCAATACGACGATGCCGACGGCACAACCCGCTTGCGCCCTAGCCGCTGCCTGTCTGATTTTGTTGCGCCCCTGCGCCATGCCGATGGCGCAGCAACGGGCTGGCGCGACTATGCCGGTGCGTTTGCAGTCACTACGGGCATCGGGTCTGACAAGAAAGAAGCGCAATTCCTGGCTGCCCACGACGACTATTCGTCAATTTTGTTCAAGGCCCTGGCCGACCGCTTGGCGGAAGCTTTCGCCGAGTGCCTGCACCACCGCGTGCGAACCGATTTTTGGGCCTATGCAGCCGATGAAAACCTCAGTAACGCCGATCTGATTGCTGAAAAATATCAAGGGATTCGCCCGGCTCCAGGTTACCCGGCGTGCCCGGACCACAGTGTCAAGAAAGCACTGTTTGACGTACTGGGGTGCAGCGAAATAGGCATGGAACTGACCGAAAACTTGGCCATGTCGCCCGCCGCCAGTGTGTGCGGGTTCTATATAGGGCACCCGCAAAGTGCATATTTCAATGTTGGGCGCATCGGCCCCGATCAGTTGCAAAGTCTGGCCGAACGCAGCGGTGTCGGGCTGGCCGCTGTGCAAAGACTGCTGGCGCCGAATTTGTAGGCCCCGGTCCACTTTCTCGGGGGTGCATGCGTGCTATGATTTTTTGCATTCTTGTTTAGGAGCAGCGCATGAATCAACCCGTCGAAGGTGTGCGTCGGATGGCCGAGCGTCCGGAAAAATTACGCCTTGGCGATGTATTGGTTCAGCAAAAGCTAATTTCCCAAGAGCAACTCCAACAGACCCTGGAGTTGCAACGCAGTACCGGAAAAAAAGTCGGGCGCTTGTTGATCGAGTCCGGTGTGATCAGCGAAGAGCTGTTGGCCAATGGACTTGCCCGACAGCTGCGCATTCCCTTTGTTAACCTGAAAACTTTTCCATTTCGGGCCGACGTCATCCGCTTGTTACCCGAAGCCATGGCACGCCGCTTCAAGGCCTTGGCGCTCGAAGACAAGGGCGATGTGCTGCTGGTGGCCCTGGCCGACCCACTCGATATTTTTGCCTACGACGAACTGACCCGCCTGCTCAAACGCAATATTGCGATTGCCGCCGTGCCGGAAAGTCAGCTGATTGCCGCTTTCGACCGCCTGTATCGCCGTACCGAGGAAATCAGCGGCTTGGCGCGTGCCCTGGAAAAAGACCTGGGCGAGGCGGTTGACTTTGGTGAATTGTCTGCAACCGTCGGAACCGAAGGTGCGCCGGTGGTGCGTTTGCTGCAATCCTTGTTTGAAGATGCCATGCAAGTAGGCGCTTCGGATGTGCACATTGAGCCGCAGGAGAGCAGTCTGCAAATTCGTTTGCGTGTCGATGGCGTGCTGCAAACCCAGACGCAAGCAGACAAACGCATTGGCGGCGCTTTGTCCCAGCGCCTGAAACTCATGGCGGGGCTGGATATTTCTGAGAAACGCCTGCCGCAGGACGGCCGCTTCAGTGTGCGTCTCAAAGACTCCACGGTGGATGTGCGTTTGTCTACACTGCCAACCAATTATGGCGAGTCGGTGGTTATGCGCTTGTTGGTACAAGGCGCTGGCATGCGCCGGCTGGACAGCATTGGTATGCCGGCCGATATGCTGCGGCGTTTTCGCGAGCTGCTCAATCGCACGTCCGGCATGGTGTTAGTGACCGGCCCAACCGGGTCCGGTAAAACCACCACTTTGTACGCGGCACTGGCCGAAGTGAATGCCGAAGAGCTCAAGGTCATCACGGTGGAAGATCCGGTGGAATACCGGCTACCCGGCCTGACCCAAGTGCAGGTGAATGAAAAAATCGACCTGACATTTGCCAAAGTGCTGCGCTCCTGCCTGCGCCAGGACCCCGACGTGATTCTGGTGGGTGAAATGCGTGACACCGAGACTGCTGAAATCGGCCTGCGCGCTGCCATTACCGGCCACTTGGTGCTTTCCACACTGCACACCCGGGACGCCATTGGCACCCCGTTTCGGCTGCTGGATATGGGCGTTCCGGCTTTCATGGTCTCGACTTCCTTGCAAGCCGTGATTGCCCAACGCCTGGTGCGCTGCAATTGCCAGGAGTGCTTGGCCCCTCACCAACCCACCGCCCAGGAGCTGTCCTGGCTCAAGAGTATGGAGGTCGATCCGGCCACGGTCCGTGCCAGCCGCAGCTTGGGATGTTCTGCGTGCAATGGAACCGGCTATGTCGGACGGCAAGGGGTTTACGAACTGCTTGAAATGGATGCCGGTCTGACACAAGCTGCCATGCAGGGCAGTCCGGCCGTTTTCACCCGTTTGGCGCGCGAGCGCATGCGCGGCCAGACCATGCCATTCCACGCACTGTCGCTGGTGCGCGAAGGGCGCACTTCGTTGGCCGAAGCGATGCGCATCGGTTCTGAGCTTGATCTGGCGGCCGACGGGGAATAAAGCGTGGCACTTTACCAATGGCGTGGACGCAATGGTCGGGGCGAGGCAGTGTCCGGCGAGCTCGATGCCACCAGTGAGTCGGCTGTAGCCGATCAGTTGATGGCGATTGGCGTGGCGCCGGTGCACATTGCCATTCACCAGAGTGCGCCCAAGGCTGCCAGCGACACCACGCCGTCGCTTTGGGTGCGTCTCAACCGCAAGCCGGTTGTGGTAGACGATTTACTGCTGTTTTCGCGGCAGATGTACACGCTCAACAAAGCCGGCGTGCCTATTTTGCGTGCCTTCGCCGGTTTGCAAGCCTCGGCCACCAAGCCCGCCATGGTCGATCTGTGCCAGGACATCCGATCCAGCCTGGACCAGGGACGGGAGTTGTCTGCTGCGCTGTCGCGCCATGCCAATTTGTTCGGTCAGTTTTATATCGCCATGATCCGGGTTGGCGAACTCACGGGCAAATTGACCGAGGTGTTTTTGCGTCTGAGTGAGCACATGGAGTTTGAGCGCGATGTGCGCGAGCGTATTCGCCAGGCCATGCGGTATCCGACCTTCGTGATGATTGCGATGCTGATTGCCATCGTCGCCCTGAACATTTTCGTCATCCCGGTGTTTGCCAAAGTGTTCGCAGGTTTTCATGCGGAGTTGCCATTCCTCACGCGCGCGCTGTTGGCAGCCTCTGCCTGGACCATCGCATGGTGGCCATTGCTCATTTTGTTGGGAGGCGCCGCCTTTGTCGGGGTGCGCAACTACCTGAAAACGCCGGGTGGGCGTTACCAGTGGGATTCCCGCAAGCTCAAGTTGCCTATTATTGGTGACATCATTTTGAAAGCGACACTGGCCCGGTTTGCCCGCAGCTTTGCCTTGGCCAACCAAAGTGGGGTGCCTTTGGTTCAGGGGCTTACCGTGGTCGCCCAGACCGTCGACAACGCTTTCATTGGCGGGCGCATTGAACAAATGCGCGACGGCATTGAGCGCGGTGAAAGCATTTCGCGCTGCGCCGCCGCAACCGGTGTCTTTACACCCGTGGTGTTGCAAATGATCGGTGTTGGCGAAGAAACGGGCGAAATTGACAGCTTGTTGTTTGAAATCGCCGAAATGTACGAGCGCGATACCGACTACAGCATCAAAGGCCTGTCGGCCGCCATTGAGCCGGTTTTGTTGGCTTTGGTGGGAGCGTTGGTGTTGTTGCTTGCCTTGGGTGTGTTTTTGCCATTGTGGAACCTGGGTCAGGCCGCCATGGGCAAGGGCGGGGGCTGAGGCGCATGGCTTTGTCTTCCAAGCGCCGTTCCGCAGGCCGCAGCTTTTGGGCTACCCGTCCGTTCGAGTGGGCGGTGGTCGCCGCGGTGGTGGCGATTGCGCTGGTTTCTGTCAATCGGCAATACCGTGACCTGGAAGGCCAGGCCGAGTACGCGGCAATTCAGTCGGTACTGGGTTCGATGCGCACCGCCCTGGTGCTGGATTTTTTGCAGCGCCGATTGGCCGGTGAGCCCTCGCATGCCGGGCCACTGAAAAATCCGGTTTTGTTATTGCAACCGTTGCCCACGTATGCCGGTGATTTGGGCATGGCACGGCAGTCGGAAGCACGGCCTGGAAATTGGTTGTTTGATGCCGAATGTGTGTGCGTCGGCTACCGTCCGTTGAACCCAGAATGGTTGGAGCCCGCACAAGACTTTCCGGCCATTTGGTTTCAGTTACGGGACAACCGCGGAGCGCCCGAGCTAACCCCGATGCGGGCATATCGCTGGCATGGTGCCCCGATTAATTGAATGACCCTGAATAATTTTTTAGTTAAAGAGGTGAATCTGTTGGAAAAACTACACACTTAGACACGAATCTTGAACGATATTCTCAGAATTCAGTCGGGTCGAATGAATGACCTAACATAGAATTCCTTAGCGCCGTCGCGGGCTTAAAACCGCCGACAATCCGCTCTGCACGCAACCGTTTTGCAACTTGAAAGGTAAGTATATGAAGCAGATTCAACGTGGTTTTACGCTGATCGAACTTGTGATGGTGATTGTGATTTTGGGTGTTTTGGCCGCTGTTGCCTTGCCCAAGTTTGTTGACCTTAGCTCCAACGCCGGCACCGCTGCGGTGAATGGTGTTGCAGGCGGCATCTCTTCTGCCAGTTCGGTGAACTATGCAGCCCGCGCCGTGACCACGACCAATGGATCGGTGGCCGTCGGCCCAACTTCTTTGTTTGCCACCTCCACCGCCACCACCTGCCAAACCGCTGCAGCGGCCTTGTTGCAAGGTGGTATTCCCTCGGGTTATTCGGTTGCCACAACGGCTTTGAGCAGCACCGCCAGCGCCAGCACCACCTGCTTGGTGACAGGCCCGAACCAGCAGACTGCCAACGCAACCATTTTCAATACATCGCAATAAGCCGTGTAAGCACACCGGCACGCATGCGGCCCGTGTGAATTAAATGGATGCAGTAGGCATTGCTGCGTGTAAAGTCGACGGGTTGTAGCAACGCGTCGACTTTTTACTTTGGTGCGCTGCCGGTTCGTTATGGTGTCACGTTGCGTTGACGTACAAAATGAATTCATTAACTTGGGTTGCCCGTTGGGTATCGGTTTCCTGTGTCCTCTTGGAAAGCCTGATTTCCTTGCCGGCATTCGCAACGGTATATAGCCTGCCCGGTAATTTGCCACCCGGTTGCAGCGGGTCCTCGGGTACTTACACCTGCTCCAGTTTGACACTTCAATATGGTGATTCGGTCACCATCGGCAGTGCAACCACCCTTACTTTGAGTGGCGCGCCCAATATGGGCGGCAACAATGCCATCAATTACCCCAGCAGTGCGGCTGCGCTGACGGTGATTTACAGCGGCAGTGCCGCACTCACCCTCCCTCAGGCTTTTTCCATGAATGGCAGCTTCAGCACAACCCAGGCGGGTCTGACGCTGGGCTATAACAATGTGCTGGCAGGCAATGTGACCGTTGCGGGCGACTTGGGCACGCAAAACAGCATAACCATCCGGGGCAATACCAGTGTCAGCGGCAATACCACGCTTGGCTATGGCAGTGCCTTGCTTGGCACACTGAGCAGCACGTCCCTGACCGACGGTGGTGCCTGTACCTACGGTTCGTCTACGGTCAGCGGCACCATTACCCTGAGCGGCAGCGCGTCTGCGTCCGCCCTCGGTTCCGCGTCCAAAGTGTATGGTGCGATCGGCACGGCAGGCAGTTTGACGCTGACGAACGCCACGGTCACCGGCAATGTGCAGGCCAGCGGTGCCTTGCAGATGAGTGCGAGCACCATTTCGGGAACTGCCACTGCGGCCTCGGTCACCGAGCCCGGAACCGGTAGCAGCAGCTATGGAGCGATCAGCGCCACTGCCGGCAACGTGAGCCTGCAGTCGTCATCGGCGGTCAGTGGTGCGGTGAGCGCCAGCGGTACGATTTCGCTAACCTACAACACGATTGGTGGCGCTGTTACGGCCTCCGGAACCGGAACCACTTCCATCAGCAACCAATCGGTAGTGAATGGCAATGTCACGGTGGCCAACGGAACGCTGTCTTTGTCCCAGGCGACGGTAAAGGGTAGCACCAGTGCCGCGGTTATCACGGACTCGGGATCCTCCAGCCTGGCAGCGGTCAGTGCCACAGGGAATATCAGCTTGGGGTACGGCACCAACGTGAAAGGCGCGTTGACGGCAGGCGGCCTGTTCAATTTGCCGGGCGGCAGCAACACCCTGAGTGGGACCGTTACGATCAATGGAACCGGCACCTCGCGTTGGGATGGCTACAACCTGGTTGCGGTCAGTGGGGCCGTGACCAGCGCGGGCAATTTGGTGGCGTATGTCACCAACGTCAGCAGTGGTCTTCAGATTGCCGGCGATCTGACCCTCGGGGGCACCAGTACCGGTGCGATTGTTGCCAAAACGCTGACGGTGCCAAACGGCCAGGTATTGAATTTGACAGGCAATATCACGACCACCGGAGCGGTCAGTTTGAGCTATGCTGCAAATATCCAGGGCAGCGTAAGTGCCGGAAGCTACAGTGATCAGGGGGCCGCCGTCATCAGCGGCGCGCTGAGTGTCAGCGGAAGCGCAACAATGGCTTATGGCAGCCAGTTTGGGTCCAGCGTTACCGTGGGCGGGGACTTGAGCTATGCACGCGTGACCATCTCCGGCAATGTGGTGGTTGGCGGAACACTTACCCCCAACGGCTGGGCGGTGTCTGTGGGGGGCAACGTAACGGCAGGTGTGTTTAACGACAACGGTTGTGGTGGGTATTACGCGGGTTCGATTACCGCCACAACGGGATCGGTCTACCTGTGCTCGGTGGTGATCGGCAATGTGGTGGGCAATTCATCCAGCGCAGGGACCCTGAAACTCAGTAGCAATGGCTGGGTGGTCGGATGCATGGTGACCAATACCACTGGCGCCAACAGCATCAGTATCGACAGCTGGAGTGCCTATGCCGGCGCTACGTGTTGCTATAACGGCAGCAAATGCTTGCCCAGCAACGCGTCCTGTTACCACATAGACAATGCCTGGCAGAGTCAGTACTTCAGTACCAGCAGCTGCCCGGTGCCAACGGCATCCAGCCCTTCGCCGGCGGCCTTTAATGCGGTGGCGACGGGCACGTCTGGCACCGGTACGCACCTGTACACGCAGTTGGTAAATACCAGTTTTGGTTTGGACCTGTATGCGCTCAGCAGCACCGGTAGTACGGTTACCACGTACAGCGGTCCGGTGAAGGTGGAGCTGGTCAATGCGGGCAGCGGCAGTTGCGCTACCACCGGCAGCACCTGCCAGCAGTATCCGACGATCGCCACCGTTGCCAGCAGCCAGAGTTTCAGTTCGGGTAAAGCCAGTGTCACGGTGCCGGCAGTGAGCAATGCATACAAGGACGTGTGCGTGCGCATGACGGACACCAGCAACGCATCGGTCTACGGTTGTTCCAGTGGCAACTTTACGATTCGCCCCCAAAGTTTTACCGTCACCGCGCTAAAGAGCGATGGCGTTACTCCCTTGGCCGCATCCAGCCTGGGAGCCAGCGGCACACCCACGGTGGCAGCATCTTCCGCTTTCAAGATTGTGGCCAGTAGTGGGGCCAGCAATTACACCGGTTCACCGTCCATTAACAGCGCCAGTGTCACTGACTTTTTAGGCTCGCCGACGGCCGCCAGCAGTTTGTTGAGCGGTAGTTTTTCCGCAGCCGTTTCGGGTATCGCAAGCGGTACCTTTACCTATGCGGAGGTGGGCTACGTCAGCCTGGGGCAAGACGCCGTGGTGGACACCAGCTACACCGCTGGCTCGAATAATCAAAGCAATAGCGATTGCATCAGCGGCAGTACCAGCAACACCTTGAGTGGCGGCAAGTATGGCTGCAATATTGGTAGCGCCGCCAGTGGCAGCTGGGGCCGTTTTATTCCCGACCATTTCGCCCTTGCCAATGGCAACACGCTGGTGAACCGGGCCGACATTGCGGCCTGCTCCGCTTCGGCGTTCACTTATTTAGGCGAAGACTTCAAAACCGCATTTACCCTGGTGGCCCAAAATGGGGCCAACCAAACGACCTACAACTACGCCGGTAGCTACGCCAAATTGGCGGCGCTGACAAGTTATGCGAGTTACGGATTTGCCAGCAGCGCGGGCACCATAGGCGTTGGCAGCAGCGGAGCCCCGAGCGGCAGTTGGGGCAGTTTGGGAACCGTATCCGGTGGCCAGGCCGCAATTACTGCCTACCACGTGTTGAGCCGTGCTGTGGCCCCGGTGGCCCCTTACGCAGGCGCACAAATCACTGCGACTCCGCTCGATTCCGACGGCGTCACCAGTGGCAGTGCGCTGCTTTTGGGAAGCAGTAATTTCTATTATGGACGCTTGGGTCTGGCAAGTGCCACGGGCTCCAGCACCGCCAGTTTGCAGATGCCCATGCAGGCCTATTACTACAGCTCCGCTGCGTATAAAACGTGGGTGCCCAATGGTGCCGATTCGTGCACGGTGGTGCCTGCCGGCGCAGTGGCGCTGTCGCGTTACCTCGACAGCCAGAGCAATACCACCAGCGCCTGGACTACCACTGCCGCCGCCAGCACCTTATCGAGTGGGCGCGCTAATTTGGTTTTGAGCGCGCCGGTAACCAGTGGTGGAATCAAACCAGGCAGTGTCAGCGTGGCATTGAATCTGGGAAGTGGCACCATTGATAACGCCTGTCTGATTAACCATCCGACTACGACTGGCGCGAACCTGGCTTATTTGCGAGGCCAAAATGGCAACCCCCAGAGTTTGGTGTGCAGTGGGTCGCTCACCTACACCGCCGACCCGTCTGCCACCGCGACGTTTGGTGTGTATACGCCGGAAACGGTGAAAACCATGTACATCCGGGAGCTCTATTGACCATGTTGCTTGCAATCCCGCCAAGTGTGCGCTCGGGTCAGCGTGGTTTCACGCTGATTGAGTTGGTCATGGTGCTGGTTTTGCTGGGTGTTTTGTCGGTTGTTGTACTGCCCAAGGTGGGCATCACTACCACCAGTTACCAGTCCGCGGCATTTGCTGAGCAAGTTCGGGCTGCTTTGCAATACGGCCAAAAAATGGCAGTCAGTCACCGGCGCATGGTCTGCGCGGCCGTTACCAGCAGCAGCGTTACGCTGACGATTGCGAGCAACTTTGGTGACAGTGCGTGTTCTGCGGTGGCGCTGATGGGCGCGGCCAGTGGCAGCGGCGCGATTGCCAGCAGTCCGAATGGCAGCATTGTGATTGCGCCAGCAACCACCCTGTATTTTCAACCGTCTGGTCAGGTAAGCAGCGATGCTGCGGGCACGTCGGTTGGCAATTTTGCGCTGACGGTGGGTGGCACTTTCGCAATTTCGGTGCAGGGGGCAAGCGGCTATGTCAATTAGCCGGACGCGTTTGGCCCGGCCCCGCGCGCCCGCGCGGGGCATGACGCTGATTGAGCTGGTGTTTGCCATCGTGATCATTTCAGTCGGCGTGGCTGGGGTGTTACAGGTCTATAACAACACGGTGCGCAATAGCGGCGACCCTTTGGTGAACAAACAAATGCTGGCCATTGCGGAGGGCATGCTGGAAGAGGTGGCGCTCAAACCCTATGCCATTGTGGCCAGTACCGGCACTGCGATAGGGTGCAGTCGCAGTACCTTTAATGACATTTGGGATTACAACAATTACGCGACGTCCAGCGTCATTTGTGATGTTGATGGCAATGCCATCGCAACCCTTGGCGGCTATTCAATGAGCGTTTCTGTGCAAACTGACAGCAGCACATTTTCTGCGGTAGGCGTCAGTGCTGCGGCCCGTATCACGGTGACGGTGCGTTACGGCAGCCGCAGTTTGAGCTTGGTTTCCTGGCGAACCAATTTCGCGTCATGACGAAGCCCGTTCACTTTGCGTCGCGCGGATTCAGCCTGATAGAGCTGGTCATCGTCATGGTTGTGGTGGGCGTTTTGGCTGCCGCCGCGACGGTTTTTCTCCGGCCCGCTATGGATGCCTATCTGGCCACACAACGCCGTTCCAGCTTGAGCAACAAGGCCGACACCGCCTTTCGGAAAATGGCGCGCGATATTCATTCTGCAGTGCCGAATTCGATCCGTTGGCCCAGCAACCAATGCCTGGAATTGGTTCCTACCAGCACCGGAGGCCGATTCCGGCAGGCCGCTGATACGGTGAACGGTGGCAGTACGCCGCTGCTTATCTCCCAACTTGCGACCGGATTCGATGTGCTGGGGAGTTTGTCGGCAACGCCCGCCGTCAATGATTGGGTGGTCATTGATAACCAGAACGGCAATGACGTGTATGCCGGAACCAACCGTGCCCAGATTACCGCGATTGCCACCCCGGCCGCGGCTTTGGGCAGCCTGACGGTTAGCCTGGGTGCTACCGGGGTTCAATTTCCGGCAGGTTATACCGGCGGGCGTTTTGTGGTTGTGCCTTACAACGGAGGGACACCGTCTGTAACGTATTTCTGTAGTGGCACAGGGCTTGATAGCAGTGGCAATGGCACTGGAAGCTTGTACCGATTGAACCAGGCATTTAACGCCACCTACCCCACCGCATGTCCGAGCAGCACCGCCAGTGCTGCGGTGGTTGCAGACCATGTGCAGTCGTGTAATTTCGTATACAACGCGAGTCAGGACGGTACCTTGCAAAGTGGTTATGTGTATTTGCAGATGCAGTTAACACAGGGCAGTGAGAGTGTTGCGCTGAGCTATGGCGTTCACGTGGACAATGTCCCATGAGGATGCCCATCCATCAGAAGCACAGTCGCCAGGGCGGCTTTGGCGCCATCATGGCGATAGTGGTGTTGGTCATCATGGCCGGATTGGCGGCCGGTTTGCTGATGTTTGGCACCACCCAGCAACTCACACTGGCGGCCGATGTCCAGTCGGCGAATGCCTATGCGGCGGCACGGGCAGGCTTGGAGGCAGGGTTGTTCAAAGCAATCAGCAGCACCACGCCGGCAGACACCTGGAAGACCTGCAGCGCCCAGTCGATGACGCTCGATTTGAGCGCCCAAACCGGATTTCATGTTACGGTAACTTGCAATTCAACGGTCTACAACGAAGGCGAATCGGCACCGGGTGTGGCCGCCACGGTTCGCGTTTATACGATTCAGGCCGTCGCCTGTAATTCGACTGCGTGCCCGGACGCCAGTCGCGCTACGTCAGCGAACTATGTGGAACGCGTGCGGCAGGTCAGTGCAACCAATTAGTGCGCCGGGACGGGTTTCAGCATTTTTTGATAGGCCATTGGAACCAGTGCCAGGTAACGCGGTCGGTCGCTTGCCGGAACATGGCGCAAGCCCTCGCTGTATGCACGCAGCGCTTGCTGCGCATCAATTGGTGCCATGGTGGCATAGACATTCCCGGTTTGCAAATAGCTATCGGCAGCCGATGAGGGCCAGTATTGCGCGCGCAAAGCCAGTGCGTGCAATGCGAGTTCACGGTCCTGGTGTTTCAGACCCATAACGTATCCCGCCTGGAATAACTCTTCTTCCATACCGGGGCTTGCATGGGCCATGCTGGCGCGGGTCAATTCCAGCGCCTGTGTTTCGTCGCCTGCAATACTGAGCGCTTCAATCGCCAACAATTGGGTGGTCCAGGCGCTTGGCCGCAGCGCACGCAAATGGTTGACGGCATTGACCGCGCCAGGGCCATCTCGCAGGCCGATGCGGGCTTGCGCCAGTCCCTTCCACAAGGCGTATACGTGGGGGCGTGACGCAACTGCTGCTTCGAGTACCCAAGCGGCGTTGGCCCAGTCCTGCTCGGTCATTAGCACTTCTGCGGCCACTGGAAAAAATTGGCGGTAATGTGGATTCAGCGCGATGCCGGAATGCAGCGCCGCCAGCATCGCGTTTTTGCGCTGTTGCGTCGCACCATCCATGGGCGCTGCATTGCGCGGAAGCCGGGCTGCCAGATCCAGTGCGTTAACCAGCGTTTGTTCCGCGCGCACAGCGCGTTGCGTAAGGTAAGCGGTGGCCAGGCTCGCCAGGCCGAGTGCAATCAAGCCTGCCAACAGGCGCCGGTTTCGGTGTGTGACAGGGGCGGCGGCGGTCGCGGTCGCGGTTGTTGCCGGTGCCGCTTCGGGCGTTGAGATCGGTGCCGATCGACACAAAAGTCCGAGAGACAGCGCAAACAAGCCGCCAGTGCCTGCCAGGTGCAGTGGAAAACCCGCCATGGCCACGATGGCAAAAGCCAATAAGGCCAGCAGTGGATAGATGGCTTCCGGTTCGTGCGCGCGAACGCGCCAGCCACGCTGCGCCCATTGGATCGCCAACGCCAGCAACAATGCCAAGACCAGGCCCCCTGCGAGCAGACCATATTCGCTGAGCAGCTGCAAGAATTCGTTGTGGGCAAAGTAGTCAATTTCGACCTCGGTGTCGGCGTTCTGGTAACGCGGCACCTGAATTTCCCAGGCGCCTGCGCCCACACCCATGATGGGGTGGGCTTTCAGCATGCGCAGGGTGGCAAGCCACAGCTGCCGGCGTACCGAGGCCGAGCCTGCGTTCAGGCCGCCCGGTTCGCCCAGTTCGGCAGTGTGGTGAACGCTGCGTTGCCACGCCGTAATGTGCGGTATTGTCGTGTCAATATGGCTTCCGTTCGATGGCAGATTGACCAGCGTTAACCAAAGCCCCAAGCCCACCAAAGCCCGCCATCGGATCGATTTTCGGGCGGCAGGCGGTGCCTGTCGGTAGCGTCGCCACGCCAAGGCCAGCAGCAATGGCATGAGCAGCGCCAATGCCAGCAGCGCCGAGCGGGTGCTGGTCATGAACAGCGTGGCGAGGTTGAACGCGATACTTAAACTGAGCGCCCATAGTCCGCAACGATTGCGCGTGCGTGCCAACAACCAACCTGAATAAGGCAGCACGCAGATGCTGAACTCGGCGTAAAAATTGCGGTTGTAAAACGTCGATGCGGGTCCTGGACCTTGTTCAAAAGCCGAAAAATCGAACCAAAACTGACCCGCTGCCCAGAGCGCTGCGAACGCCATGCCCGCATGTATGGACAGCAGTAACAGGTTCAAATCCCTGGGCCGGACGGCATTCATACCAAGCCACGCCAGCAGCCCGATCAGGGCCCATCGAATGGCTTCTACAGCGGCCAGATAAGGATGGCTCCATGCCACGCTGGCGCAGGCATACAGCGCCAGGACTGCCGGGGCCAAGAGCGCTGGGTGGCCATGCAAGTGGGTGTTCCCGTGCCAATCGGCTGGCGCTTGCCAACGGTGCCAAAGCAAGGCCATTCCGGCAAACACGATTCCTGCGCTCATGAGCGCCGACTTCAGGGTGTCTTGAACCAGCGTTGGCCCGGTGGCGCCTACCAGGGGCGTTAAGAAAAACGCAAGGGAGAGCACGATGGAGGCCCAGTTGATGGCGCGTACAGAGGGGAGGGCAGTCGGGGGCAATGGCATACGGCAGATGATACGGGGTGTGTTGCGCGCAACACATGCGGGGATTGTCTTGGAAATCCTGCCGCCATTGCGTATGAAACGCTAGTTAGGCCACTAGAATGACTGCAATTCACTGTTTGGCCCCTGTCTGGGCTTTTATCCAAGGGTATTCAGCGCTACGTATCCATGAGCAAACACTTGGTCCGCATCACCCCTCTGGCTGCCACCATGCAGCCAGCACAATCCATTGGCGGGGCTGTCTGACTATGGCGTGGTGGCGAAACCTACCGTGGCAGCGAAAACACACAGGTGAACGCTTGGTCGTATCCTGGGCTAACCAGTCGCTTTGCTATTTGCAAGCACGCATAGGCAGTGATGGCCTTTATCACATCCGCAAAGCCGGCGTGTTGCAACAAGGTGCCGATAGCCTTGATGCATTTCATGCGAGAGTGGGAGCGCTGGGTTTGGACGGCGGCGAGGTCATTGCACTGTTGAGCCCCGGTCAATACCAACTGTTGCAGATTGACATGCCGGCAGTCCCTGCCGACGAACTGCGGGCGGCTGCGCGCTATCAAATTCGTGATCGCGTTGACACCCACTTAGACGATCTCACGATTGATGTTATGCCCGTGGGCGACGGTCAGCAAAAAGGCGCTGCACAGCTGTATGTCGTGGCCGCAGCGAACACCGATTT
>Ga0228698_1000030_pt1 | contig 154960 bp, 131 predicted proteins | sample McNCre117_Aug_MG_FD_178015 | JGI IMG/M metagenome (GOLD analysis project Ga0228698, IMG submission 178015) | Freshwater microbial communities from McNutts Creek, Athens, Georgia, United States - 1-17_Aug_MG | ecosystem: Environmental > Aquatic > Freshwater > Creek | place: USA: Georgia... | reverse complement strand
CAAACTCTTTACGACTTTGCTGCACGGTAACTTGCTCCCAAGGCATGGCTCTCTCCATCCAACTTGATGGAAAAAGTGTCACCCATGTCCGCGCACAGAGTGTTACCTATGTCTCCGGTCCATACACCCCCGCCGGGGTAAGGGGAGCCTGAAAGCGGACAGCCGATTTGGTTGCTTCGCTTCGGCTACGCCCTTACTGGGAGCTGTTTTTTGGGGCTGGCGTTGGCCCGTTTCATTTGGAGCACTGGCTTCACACGGCTCGCTGCTATCGCGCCTCCGGCGCTTAGAACTGTTGGCGTGAGACCTCGGCAAGCAGACACGTTGGCGGCGCACCGCCAGTAATGCCGTATTCGGCGCGACAAAACAAAATCGGCTGTTAAAGGCCCCCCTTACCCCGACGGGGGTAAGGGGCGGGGGGGATGGGGGAGTTAAGAAAACCTGGGACGTTAAGCCCCAACCTTCAAAGCCGAATGCGCCGCCGCCAACGCCGTCATATTCACCACCCTTCGCACCGTCGCAGAAGGCGTGAGCACATGCGCAGACCCCGCCGCGCCCAACAAGATCGGCCCCACCGTCACCCCATGCCCGCCCACCATCTTGAGCACGTTAAAGAGGATGTTGGCTGCATCCAGATTCGGGCAGATCAGCACATTGGCCTCGCCCTTCATCGTGCCGCCCATCAGCACGTTGTTGCGCATGTCTTCGCTGAGCGCGGCGTCACCGTGCAGTTCGCCTTCGCATTCGATGTGCGGGGCCATCTTGGTGAACAGCTCGTAGGCCGCGCGCATCTTGAGGGCTGACTTGCGCTTGGAGCTGCCGTACATGGAGTGCGACAGGAACGCGACTTTGGGTGGCAGGCCGAAGCGTTGCACTTCTTCGGCAGCCATCAACGCAATCTCGGCGAGTTGCTGCGCGTCAGGGTCTTCGTTGACGAAGGTGTCGGCAATGAAGAGGGTGCGGTGGTCCATCATCAGCGCGTTGAGTGTGGCCATGCTGTGGGCGTCGGGGCGCATGCCGATGACGTCGCGCACATGGTCCAGGTGCGTGTCAAACCGGCCCACCAGGCCGCACAGCATGGCGTCGGCGTCACCGAGTTTGACCATCAGCGATGCGATGGTGGTGCTGGAGCGGCGCACGGCCGCCTTGGCGGCTTCCATGGACACGCCGTTGCGGCCCATGATGCGGTGGTAGGTCTCCCAGTACTGCTTGAAGCGGGGGTCGTCTTCGGGGTTCACCACTTCAAAGTCCGCGCCCATGCGGATGCGCAAACCGGCCTTTTTGACACGCGCCTCAATCACCGAAGGGCGTCCCACCAGGATAGGTTTGGCCAGGCCTTCGTCCACCACCACCTGCACCGCGCGCAACACGCGCTCGTCTTCGCCTTCGGCATAGGCCACGCGCTTTTGCGCCATGGGAACGCCCTTGGCTGCCGTGAACACGGGGCGCATAAACATGCCGGTTTGGTACACAAAGCGCGAGAGCTGCTGGCGGTAGGCCTCCATGTCTTCAATGGGGCGGGTGGCCACGCCGGACTCGGCAGCCGCTGCGGCCACGGCGGGCGCGATGCGCAGAATCAGGCGCGAATCAAAGGGTGTGGGGATGAGGTAGTCGGAGCCAAACACCAGCTCTTTGCCGGCATAGGCGGTGGCCACTTCTTCGCTGATGTCGGCCTTGGCCAGGTCGGCAATCTGGCGCACGCAGGCCAGCTTCATGGCTTCGGTGATCTTGGTGGCGCCGCAGTCCAGCGCGCCTCGGAAGATGTACGGAAAGCACAGGACGTTGTTGACCTGGTTGGGGTAGTCGGAGCGGCCGGTGGCGATGATGCAGTCCGGGCGCACTTCTTTGGCCAGCTCGGGGCGAATCTCGGGTTCGGGGTTGGCCAGCGCCAGGATGATGGGCTTGTCAGCCATGGTCTTGACCATGGCTTGCGTGAGCACACCGGCGGTGGAGCAGCCCAGGAACACGTCGGCACCGTTGACCACATCGGCCAGGGTGCGCGCTTCGGTCTTCTGCGCCACGCGGGCTTTGGACTCGTCGTAGCCGCCGGGGCGGCCCTCGTAGATCACGCCCTTGGAGTCGCACACGTACACGTTCTCGCGCCGCACGCCCAGGCCTACCATCACATCCAGACAGGCCAGCGCCGCAGCGCCCGCGCCGGACACGGCCACTTTGACCTTGGCAATGTCTTTGCCCACCAGCTCCAGGCCGTTCAACAGCGCCGCGCTGGAGATGATGGCCGTGCCGTGCTGGTCGTCGTGGAACACCGGGATGTTCATGCGCTCGCGCAACTTTTGCTCGATGTAAAAGCACTCGGGCGCCTTGATGTCTTCCAGGTTCACGCCGCCCAGCGTGGGCTCCATGGCGGCGATGATGTCCACCAGTTTGTCGGGGTCGCGCTCGTCCAGCTCGATGTCAAACACATCCACACCGGCAAATTTCTTGAAGAGGCATCCCTTGCCTTCCATCACCGGCTTGCCCGCCAGCGGACCAATGTCGCCCAGGCCCAGCACGGCCGTGCCGTTGGTGATCACCGCGACCAAGTTGCCGCGCGAGGTGTATTCATAGGCCAGGCTGGGGTCGGCCTGGATATCCAGGCAGGGGTAGGCCACGCCGGGCGAGTAGGCCAAAGAAAGGTCGCGCTGGTTGGACAGCGGCTTAGTGGCGTTGACGGAAATCTTGCCGCGCGTAGGGCTGCGGTGGTACTCGCGGGCGGCGTCGCGCAGGGCCAGTTCGGCGGGGGAAATGTCTTGTTCTTTCATGGGGGGTTCTCCAGGCTGATTTTGAGGTAGTTGGCCTTGCGTTGAAGGTCGTGGTGGGTGTCCATGTAGGTGAGTGCCACCGCATAGAGCTGTTGGTGGATTTGCATGAAAGCGTCCACCACATCGGGATCGAAATGCTGGCCGCTGGCCGCTTGGATGACCTTCACCGCATCGGGGTGCGGCAGGGTTTCCTTGTAGACGCGGCGGCTGATGAGTGCGTCGTACACGTCGGCCACGGCAATGATGCGTGCGGGGATAGGAATCTTGTCGCCCGCCAGGCCTTCGGGGTAGCCGGAGCCGTCCCATTTCTCCTGGTGCGAGTAGGCGATTTCCTTGGCCATGGTGAGAAAGGGCACTTCCAGCCCCAGCGCCGCTTCCGCGTGGGCGATGGCATCGCGCCCGATCACGGTGTGGGTCTTCATGATCTCGAACTCCTCGGGCGTGAGGCGTCCTTTCTTGAGCAGGATGCGGTCTGGAATGCCCGCCTTGCCGATGTCGTGCAACGGCGCCGACTTGAACAGCATAGTGATGGTGGGCACCGTAAGGTAGTCCCGAAAACGCGGGTGGCTGGAGAGCTTCCAGGCCAGTGCGCGCGCATAGTGCTGGATGCGGCGCAAGTGGTTGTTGGTATCGGCATCGCGGGCCTCGGCCAAAGAAGCCATGGCCAGGATGGTCACATCCTGGATGGCGCTGATTTCGCGGGTGCGGCTGGCGATCTGGCTTTCGAGAAACGCGTTTTTGTCGCGCAGAAAATCGGCACTGGCCTTGAGCGACATATGCGTGCGAATGCGCGCCAGCGCCACGGTGGGGATGATGGGTTTGGTGATGTAGTCCACCGCGCCCAGCAGAAAGCCTTTTTCTTCGTCTTGCGGCTCCATGCGAGCGGTCAGAAACACCACCGGAATGTCGCGCGTTTTGGCGTCTTGCTTCAGGCGCTCGCACACCGCATAGCCATCCACACCGGGCATGTTCACGTCCAGCAAGATCAGGTCGGGCGGGGTGGTTTGCTGCGCGATCTCCAGCGCGCGTTCACCGCTGTTGGCCACTTTCACCTGGTAGCTGTCGCGCAACAGGTTGTGCATCAGCGTCAGGTTTTCGGGCGTGTCGTCCACCACCAGAATGGTTTGCAACTCGGGGGCGGTGTCGTCCATTCCCATAGGTGAATACCGGTAATGTAGAAAAGCAGCTGTGTGCCATTGTGCAGCAGTTCATGGGGTGGTTTTCGGCTCGCGGCTCCCTTTCACAGGGCCCTTGGCGGCAGGTCGGCGGCTTGTGCGTTACAAACAGGCCCAGCACTTTTTCACTTTGCCTATTGCCTGCCCATGTCAATGCCCGCCAGTCCCCGTTCGCCACTGTCCACCTTGCTGCTTGCCGCCGGACGCGGCGAGCGCATGCGCCCGCTCACCGACAGCACCCCCAAACCCTTGCTGCAGGTGCGCGGCAAACCGCTGCTGCAGTGGCGCATGGAGGCGCTGCTGCAAGGCGGGTTTGACCATGCCGTGATCAACACCGCATGGCTGGGCGCGCAGATTGAAGACCACTTTGGCAAGGCCTTTTCTGCCCCGCAAGGTGCAGTGCAATCTATGCGCCTGGACTACTCGCGCGAAGGGGCAGACTTTGGCGATGCACTGGAAACCGCAGGCGGCGTGTGCCGTGCGCTGCCGCTGTTGGGCAATGCTTTTTGGGTAATGGCAGGCGATGTGTTTGCGCCGGACTTTGTGTTTGCGCAAGCCGACGCACAGGCCTTTTTGGCCAGCGACAAGCTGGCCCACATCTGGCTGGTGCCCAACCCGGAACACAACCCGGCAGGCGACTTTGGTTGGGATGCCAGCAGCGGGCTTGCACGCAACACCCCAAAAGACGCAAGCACCGTGCGCTACACCTTTTCCACCATAGGCCTGTACCGCAAAGAGCTGTTTCTGGCACCCTGGTGCGACGTGCCCGCAGGCAACCCGCAAGGCGTGCGCGCACCACTGGCCCCCTTGCTGCGCAAGGCAATGGACGCGCAAAGGGTAAGCGCCCAGCTTTACACTGGCGCATGGACCGATGTGGGCACGCCAGAGCGCCTGGCAAAGCTCAACGCCTGATACAGCCCTCCCTCTTTACGCCCCTTGTCGCCGCAGGATTTCACGCATGACCCAAGCCGCCCCCCCCATTCCCCAACAAGCCCTGTACCGCGCGCGCCGCAGCGCATTGGCCCAGCACATAGGCCCCAAGGGTGTGGCCCTGTTACCCACTGCGCCCGAGCAGCAGCGCAACCGCGATGCCGACTTTTTGTACCGGCATGACAGCTACTTTTATTACCTGAGCGGCTTTACTGAGCCCAAGGCATGGCTGTTGGTGCGCGGCGATGGCCACACCACCTTGTTTTGCCAGCCCAAGGACCTGGAGCATGAAATCTGGGACGGCTTCCGCGTGGGGCCGCAGGCCGCGCCCGAGGTGCTGGGGGTGGATGCGGCGCATTCCATTGCCGAGCTGGACGCGCAGATGCCCGCACTGCTGGACGGCTGCGATGCGGTGTGGTTTCCGTTTGCCACGCACAAAGGCTTGGAGTCGCGTGTGGACGGTTGGCTCAACACACTGCGCACCCGCGTGCGCTACGGCACGCTGGCACCCGAGACGCAGCGCGACCTGTGCGGCCCGCTGGACGAAATGCGCCTGATCAAAGACGCACACGAACAAGCCACCATGCGCCGCGCCGCGCAGATCAGCGCAGGTGCCCACATCCGCGCCATGCAGCGCAGTGCACAGATGCAGCGCGCGGGCCAGGAGGTGCGCGAGTACCACCTGGACGCCGAGCTGCTGCACGAGTTCCGCCAACACGGCTCGCAATATCCGGCCTATGGCTCCATCGTGGCCGCCGGTGCCAATGCCTGTGTACTGCACTACCGCGCCGACGCGGGCTTGGTACGCGATGGCGAACTGGTGCTGATTGACGCGGGCTGCGAACTGGACGGCTATGCGTCTGACATCACCCGCACCTTCCCGGCCAATGGAAAGTTCAGCGGCCCGCAGCGTGCGCTCTATGAACTGGTACTGGCTTCGCAAATTGCAGCCATAGCCGCCACCAAACCCGGCGCCCGCTTTACCGACCCGCACGACGCCACGGTCAAGGTGCTGGCGCAGGGCATGCTGGACCTGGGCCTGCTGGACAAGAACAAGGTAGGCAGCCTGGAAGACGTGATCGAGAAGCGCGCCTACTTCCAGTTCTACATGCACCGTACCGGCCACTGGCTGGGCATGGACGTGCACGACTGCGGCCCGTACACCGAGCCGTCCGAAATCGGCCAGAAGTCCGAGCGCAAAGATGCGCTCACCGGCGAGACCATCACCAGCCGTCCCGCGCGCATCCTCAAGCCCGGCATGGTGCTCACCATCGAGCCTGGCATTTACGTGCGCCCCGCAGAAGGCGTGCCCGCGCAGTTCCACCACATTGGCATCCGCATTGAAGACGACGCCATCGTCACCGAGACAGGCTGCGAGCTGATCAGCCGGGGCGTGCCGGTGGAGGTGGATGCGATAGAGGCCCTGATGCGCGGCTGAGCCTGAACCCCAGGGTCAGGGCAGCAGCACCAGATTGCCCACGTGCTGCTTTTCCAGAAACGCCTGCTGCGCGGCGGCCATGTCCTTCAAGGCATAGGTGGCCGCTACCAGCGGGCGTATTTCATGGCGCTCCACATAGCCCACCAGGTTGGAAAACACCGGCGCATCCCAGGCGGTACACCCGATCAGCGTGATGTCCCTGAGGTAGAAGTCGCGCATGTCGAGTGCCACCTCTGCGCCCGCAATGGCGCCCGATGACACATAGCGGCCGCCCCGGCGCAGCGCCTTGAGCATGCTTGCAAAGCCCGGGCCCGCCACGTTGTCCACCACCACGTCCGCAGCGGGCAGGGCAGCCAGTGCGGCGGGGCCGTCCTCGCGGCACAGCACCCGGTCGGCGCCAAGGGCCTGCACGGCCTCGCGTTTGTCACGGCGGGTCAGGGCGGTGACGATGGCGCCCCGGCGTTTGGCCAGCTGCACCGTGGCCGAGCCCACACCGCCCGACGCACCTGTCACCCACACCTGCTCACCAGCGGCCACACCCGCGCGGTGCAGCATGTTCTCTGCCGTGCCATAAGCGCAGGGCAGCGTGGCCAGCTCCGCGTCCGACCAGTCGCTGTGCACCGCAAACACTTCGCTGGCAGGCACCTTGAGGTACTGCGCAAAGGCGCCCTGCATGTCCGTGCCCAGCCACTGCGTGTCCAGCGAGGCAAAGCCGTGCGAGCGCATGCAGCTGCGCACCAGCACACGCTGCCCTAGCGCCGGCGCCTGCACACCGGGTGCCATAGCCACCACGCGGCCGCAGCAATCCGCACCCTGGATCAGGGGAAAGGGCGTGGCGCCATTCCAGCCCGGCAGCGCGCCCGCCTCCGCCTGCGCGCCCGCGCCATACCAGCCCACGCGGGTGTTGATGTCGGTGTTGTTCACCCCGGCGGCCAGCACCTGCAGCAAAACTTCACCCACTTGCAGTGTCGGCAGCGGAAGGTGCTGGTAGACCAGTTGTTCGTAGCCGCCTTGGCCCATGGTGACCATGGCACCCATGGTGGCGGGCTGCGCGCTCGTCGGCGTTGGGGCGATTGGCATGGGGAGTCTCCAGGTAAGTGGACCGGCGCACCGGCGCCAGCCACCGGATAATTTCACCATGCACACCCCGACCCCTTCCACACTCCAGGCTTTTTTTGACCAGCACGGCATCCGCGAGGTGGAGTGCATCTTTGCCGATGTGTCGGGCTACCCACGCGGCAAGCTCATGCCCGCACGGGCCTTTGCTGCCGGACAAGAGCTGCGCATTGCCCAAGCTATTCCCACGCAGTGCGTGACGGGCGACTATTCGGCCGATCCTGTCTTTCCCGATGCCGACCACGATGTGCGGCTGGAACCCGACTACGCCACGCTCAAACTAGCGCCTTGGGCCACCACACCGCGTGCCTTTGCCATCCACGATTGCGTGGAGCTGAATGGCGACCCCTGCGTGTTCTCGGCCCGCGCCGTGCTGCAGTCGGTGGTGGCGCGCTACACCGCGGCGGGCCTCACACCGGTGGTGGCGCCCGAGATCGAGTTCTACCTGACCGCACCGTGCGAAGACGCTGCCCTCCCCCTCACACCGCCCAAGGCGCGCAACGGCCGCGCAGAAGCCGGGCAGTCGGCCTTCAGCATGAACATGCTCAATGAGCTGGCGCCGTTCTGGGAGTCTTTTCGTGCGGCGCTGGATACGCTGGGCGTGCAGGCCGACACCTGGATCCACGAGGTGGGCACCAGCCAATATGAAATCAACCTGCTGCACGGCGACCCGGTGGCGGTGGCGGACCAGGCGTTTTTGTTCAAGTACGCCGCCAAGGAAATTGCCATTCAGCACGGGCTGAACGCGGTGTTCATGGCCAAGCCGATTGCAGGTGACCAAGGCAGCTCCATGCACCTGCACCAAAGCGTGGTGGATGCGCAGGGCCGCAACATCTTCAGCGCAGACGATGGCAGCGCCACGGCGGCCTTCACGCACTTCATAGGCGGCTTGCAAACCTATGGGCCAGACCTGATGCTGGTGTTTGCGCCCTTTGTGAATTCGTATCGCCGCTTTGTGGCGGGCAGCCAGGCGCCCATCAATTTGCAATGGGGCGATGACAACCGCACCGTGGGTCTGCGCATCCCCACCAGCGGCCCGGCGGCACGCCGCGTGGAAAACCGGATTGCCGGGGCCGATGCCAACCCGTACCTGGCGATTGCCGCGTCGCTGGCCGCGGGCCTGGCGGGCATGGAGGAGAAACTGCCCGCATCCGCACCGGTGGCGCATGGGGCCAACGCCTACAAGCAGTCCTACGGGCTGGAGCGCAGCTTTTTGCCGGCGCTGGAGCGCATGGCAAACAGCCAGGCCGCTCGCAGGTTGTTAGGCAACGCGTTCGTGACCGGCTATTGCGCCGTGAAAGAACTGGAATACCAAAGCTACCTGCACGAAATCAGCGCCTGGGAGCGGCGCTTTTTGCTGCCGCAGGTTTAAGCCTCAGTCCTCCAGCAGGCTGCGCAGCATCCACGCGGTTTTTTCGTGCACGTCCATGCGCTGCGTCAGCACGTCGGCGGTGGGCTGGTCGTTGGCTTCGTCCACGATGGGAAAGAGCTTGCGCGCGGTACGGGCCGTGGCCTCTTGGGCCTTGATGAGGTGGGCAATCATCTCGTTGGCCTTGGGCACGCCTTCCACTTCCTGGATGGATGCGAGCTTCACGAACTCCTTGTAGGTTCCCGGTGCGGGAAAGCCCAGCGAACGGATGCGCTCGGCAATGGTGTCCAGCGCGTTCCACTGCTCGGTGTACTGGCCCATGAACATCAGGTGCAGGCTGTTGAACTGGGGCCCGGTCACGTTCCAGTGGAAATTGTGGGTCATCAAATACAGCGTGTAACTGTCGGCCAGCAATTCGGAAAGGCCTTGTGCGATCTTTTTACGGGCGCTGGCATCGATGCCGATTTGGATGTCATGGGTCTTGGATTTCTTGCTAGCCATAGTCGAAACTCCTGGGTTGATGAACACGATGCAGGCCAGTCTATCGAAGGCCTTTGCGCGCATCCAATCAATTCACCACATGGGCGCGATTGCCTGCGCCTAAGGTGCCGCTTGCAGCAAGTGGCGGGGCGCGTCTATAGGGAAGTCCACATCGGTTCTGCCTTGGGGCGAGGTCTACAATCGCGCCTCACAAACAGGGGATGCAACACCGCGCGGTCCCCGATGGACAAGGACACACCATGACCCAGGACTCTTCCACCGGCTCGCTGAGCAGCTCCTCCAACACCCCCGAAAAACGCGCCGAACTGCGCCGCGCCGCACTCGAGTACCACGAGTTCCCCACCCCCGGCAAGATCGCGATAGCCGCGACCAAGCAGATGGTCAACCAGCACGACCTGGCACTGGCCTACTCGCCCGGGGTTGCCGCGCCGTGTGAAGAAATCGTCAAAGACCCCAACAACGCCTTCAAGTACACCAGCCGCGGCAACCTGGTGGCCGTCATCACCAACGGCACGGCCGTGCTGGGTCTGGGCGACATCGGCCCCCTGGCAGCCAAGCCGGTGATGGAAGGCAAGGGCGTGCTGTTCAAGAAGTTCGCCGGCATCGACGTCTTTGACATCGAAATCAACGAAAAACACGACCTCGACAAGTTGGTGGACATCATCGCCTCGCTGGAGCCCACCTTTGGCGGCATCAATCTGGAGGACATCAAGGCCCCCGACTGCTTCTATGTCGAGCGCAAGCTGCGCGAACGCATGAAGATCCCGGTCTTCCACGACGACCAGCACGGCACCGCCATCGTGGTGGGCGCGGCCATCCTCAACGGCCTCAAGGTCGTGGGCAAAGACCCCAAGCAGATCAAACTGGTCACCTCAGGTGCTGGTGCCGCAGCATTGGCCTGCCTGGGCCTCTTGGTCAAACTCGGCATCCCCCGCGAAAATATCTATGTCACCGACCTGGCCGGTGTGGTCTATGAAGGCCGCACCGAACTCATGGACGACGACAAAGCCGTCTTCGCCCAAAAGACCGAAGCCCGCACCCTGCGCGAAATCATTGCCGGGGCCGACGTGTTCTTAGGTCTATCGGCCGGTGGCGTGCTCAAGGCCGACATGGTGGCGACCATGGCCGCCAAGCCCCTGATCTTCGCGCTGGCCAACCCCACCCCGGAAATCCTGCCCGAAGAAGTCAAGGCCGTGCGCGACGACGCCGTCATGGCCACCGGCCGCACCGACTACCCCAACCAAGTCAACAACGTCCTGTGCTTCCCCTACATCTTCCGCGGTGCGCTGGATGCCGGAGCTTCCACCATCACCCTGGAGATGGAAATCGCTGCCGTGCACGCCATTGCCGAGCTGGCCCAGGCCGAACAAAGCGAAGTGGTGGCAGCGGCTTATGCCGGTGAACAACTCGCCTTTGGCCCCGAATACCTCATCCCCAAGCCCTTTGATCCGCGCCTGATGATGAAAATCGCCCCGGCGGTGGCCAAGGCAGCGGCTGACAGCGGTGTGGCCCTGCGCCCCATTGCCGACATGGACGCCTACCGCGAGCGCCTGCAAAGCTTTGTGTATGCCTCCGGCACCACCATGAAGCCCATCTTCACCGCCGCCCGCAAGGCCTTGAAGAAGCGCGTGGCCTATGCCGAAGGTGAAGACGAACGCGTGCTGCGCGCCGCCCAGATCGTGGTGGACGAAGGCCTGGCGCTGCCCACCCTGATTGGCCGCCCCAAGGTGATTGCCGAGCGGATTGAGAAGTTCGGCCTGCGCCTGAAAGAAGGTGTGGACTACAGCGTGGTTAACGTAGAACAGGACCACCGCTACCGCGACTTCTGGCAGACCTACCACCGCATGACCGAGCGCAAGGGCATGACCGTGCAGGTCGCCAAGATCGAAATGCGCCGCCGCCTCTCCCTGATTGGCGCCATGCTGCTGCACAAGGGCGATGTGGATGGCCTGATCTGCGGCACCTGGGGCCGCACCACCTTGCATCTGGAATATGTAGACCAGGTCATTGGCAAACGCACAGACCCCAAAGCAGGCCCCGGCGGAGACTGCGCCATCTATGCCTGCATGAACGGCTTGATGCTGCCCGGACGCCAAATCTTCTTGGTGGACACCCACGTCAACTACGACCCCACCGCGCAGGAGCTGGCCCGCATCACGGTGATGGCGGCTGAAGAGATGATGCGCTTTGGTATCAAGCCCAAAGCCGCATTACTCAGCCACTCCAACTTTGGCAGCAGCAACGAGCCCAGTGCGGTGAAGATGCGCCAGACCCTGGCCCTCTTGCAGCAGCAAGCTCCTTGGCTGGAAGTGGATGGAGAGATGCACGGCGATGTGGCGCTGGACGGCGCAGCCCGCAAGGCGCTCATGCCCAACAGCACGCTGCAGGGCGACGCCAACCTGCTGGTGCTGCCCAACATCGATGCGGCCAATATTGCGTACAACCTGCTCAAAACGGCAGCGGGCGGCAACATTGCCATTGGCCCGGTGTTGCTGGGTGCGGCCAAGCCGGTGCACATCCTCACCGCCAGCACCACGGTGCGGCGCATTGTGAATATGACGGCGTTGACGGTGGCGGATGCGAATGCCAGCCGGTAAAGGTTTTTGCTTTAGTTAGTACATACTTTCATCTGGTTTTTCGCCAAAGGCCTTGCCTCTAAACCGGGCAAGGCCTTGCTTTTTTGGGGCGGATGCGCGACACTACGCGCCTTGAGATATCGGGTTTACCCGAACCTTGTGACGGGAACTTTGAGTGAGCAAAATCGTCTTTAAGTTAGTACTTACTGGCTGCCTATTGCTTGCTTCACTGGGTGCAAGTAGTGCTGGTGCAAAAAATCTATTCGCTGGCCCCGAGCTTGGCAATATCGCTTTAGCGGATTTGCCAAAACAGGGACAGGATACGCACCGACTGATTCGCCAAGGCGGTCCCTTTCCGTTTGACAAGGACGGTGTCGTGTTTGGAAACCGGGAGCGTTTGCTGCCTCTTAGCAAGCGCGGGTATTACCGGGAGTACACCGTCAAAACCCCAGGCTCCCGTGATCGGGGAGCCAGAAGAATTATCTGTGGAGGCCCCGCCACCACACCGGATGACTGTTATTACACGGCCGATCACTATGCGAGTTTTCGCAAGATCGTGCCCTGATGTTTGTTTTTGTACTTTGAGAAAGTGAATCGGGGATGGATACGCCACTTCGAACCGTTAGAACCAATATCGTTCAATCGATACGCGCCTTCAGGGTGCAGGACTTGCAGGAAGCTGCCCAGGCTCTGGGTCACCACTTTCTGTACGCCAATTTGGCCAATGCGCAGTCCAAACAGGATGTGCTGGACATGATTGGCCAGCAGTTCATTCTGTCCAACCAGGTCAGCAAAAACTTTGATGCCCTGTACGACAGCATGACCGACCCGGTGCACAAATCGGGGCCTCAGCCCGGTTTCATTGCCGTGCTGGAGCACATTCCTGCCAACGTCAAATTTGACAAGGAAGCGCGCGAGCAATTGCTCGACATCTTCCGTGACACGGCAGATTACTGGGGAGACCGGAAGATACCCTTCCGATGCTTCTATTCTTTTCTGTAGCCCGTTCTGCACACACTAGCCAAGCAGAACGGGCGAACGAGGCAAACAACGGTGCGCCCATCCCCGAAGTGGTGGAGCACGCCGAAGCAGTGACCGATAACGGTGAAAAGATGCCAACAGACAAGCTGTTGGATGTGTCGCCACTGGCATTGCGCATGAGCAGCCCATTCAACGCGGGTTACTGGTTGGCTGCTGCCTAAACCAGTTCCCATCTCGAATGCAAAGCCCGTCCTCGTGACGGGCTTTTGCTTTTGGGCTGCTGGTTTCTAGGTGGTTGCAGAGGCAAAGTGCTCCAACTTGGCCTGCAGACTGGCTGCGTTGAAGGGCTTGGCCAGGTGGTCGTCCATACCTGCTTCCATGCAGGCCTGGCGGTCGGACTCCATGGCGTTGGCTGTCATGGCGACGATGGGGGTGCGCTTGTTAGGTGGTTCGGACGCCCGGATCAGCCGCGTCGCCTCCAGCCCCCCCATGACGGGCATTTGCATGTCCATCAACACGATGTCCCAGTTTTGCGTGGGGAACATGTCCACCGCTTCCTGGCCGTTTTTGGCCAACACCACCGTGTGACCCCATTTTTTGAGCAAAGTCGTGGCCAGCACCTGGTTGACGGGATGGTCTTCCACCAGCAAGATGAGCAAGGTCTTGGGCGCGGATGCCGACGCGGGCGCGGCCAAAACCTCAGTGTTCTGCGCAGGGGCCGCACTTTGAACCAGCAAGGTGAAGTGGAAAGTGCTACCGTGGCCTTCCACACTCTCTAGCCAAATCTTTCCACCCATAAGGTCTACCAAGCGGGCGCAGATGGTGAGCCCCAGCCCGGTTCCGCCGAAGCGTCGGGTAGTGGACGTATCGGCCTGACTGAAGGCCTCGAACACCCCTTTTTGCTTGTCCGGAGGAATGCCGATACCGGTGTCCCGAACGCTAAGGTGCAACTCAAAACCGCCTGATACAGGAGCGCCCTGCACGTCCACATAAATGCCACCTTGGGCGGTGAATTTGATGGCGTTGTCGCACAAATTGGTCAGCACCTGACCCAGCCGCACCGGGTCGCCCACCACCTCGGCGGGCAAGTCCGGTTGCAGGGTGCTTTGCAGCAGCAGGTCTTTTTGGCCCGCACGGCTGCGCAGGGTTTTGAGGGTTTCTTCAATGGTCTGCAGCAGCGGGAAACGCACGGCTTCGATATTGAGCTTGCCCGCCTCGATTTTGGAGAAGTCCAGCACATCGTTAAGGATGACCATCAGGGACTGGGCAGAACTTTTCACCAGGCGCAAGTACTCCTGTTGCGCCGGGTTCTGTACCAAGTCCAGCGCCAGATCGGTCATGCCAATGACACCGTTCATGGGCGTGCGGATTTCATGGCTCATATTGGCCAGGAAGTCGCTCTTGGCCTTGCTCGCCGCTTCGGCATTGCGTTTGGCTTCTCGCAATTCCTGCTCAATGCGGTTTTTCTCGGTGATGTCCAGAATGGTGCCCACCAGGCCGGTGACTTCGCCTGCGATATCGGTCAGAGGTGCCTTCCAGTACAGGCCCTCACGGCTCTCGCCCGTTTGGCGGTTGCTGAACATGGCCTCGTAGGTTTGCACGTCTGCACGCTCAAACAGCTCCTGGTCCTTGGCGGACATCATGGCCGCCGCATCACCGGGCACCAGCTCGAACACGGTTTTGCCTATCCACTCCTCACGGCGAATTCCAAAAAGGTTTTCAAACGCCTTGTTAAAGCGCACATAGCGGCCTTGGCGGTCTTTGAGGTAGATGGCCGTGGGCGTGGCTTCCAGCAGCACCTCGACAAAGCGCAGTTGCTCCTCCAGCTTGGCTTCCATGGTTTTGCGCACGGTAATGTCGGTGCGAATGGCAATGTATTGCTCGGGCAACCCGTCGGCGCCCATGAGTGGGACCACACTGGCATCCACCCAATAGAGCGTACCGTTCTTGCTGCGGTTGCAAATTTCGCCATGCCACACACGGCCGTGGGCGATGGTGTTCCACATGGAGGCAAAAAAATCGCGCGAATGCACACCAGAGTTCACGATACGGTGGTTGCTTCCCAGCAGCTCGGCGCGGGTATAGCCACTGATTTCAGTGAACTTGCCGTTGGCGTAAGTGATGTTGCCTTGCAGGTCGGTGATGCTGACGATGGCGTGTTGGTCGAGCGCGAACTTTTGGTTATTGAGTGCGCGCCGCCCCAACTCGCGCTCGTTCATCAGGGTGACCACACGGTTAATCAGAATATCCAGATCGTCCGCATCAAGCGGAGCCGTGCTGGAGTCAGGCTCAAACTCCAGCGCGCTCAGAACCTGCCGCAGCGACTCCAGTGCGCGCTGGCGCATCTGCAACTCGTTGCGCAGCCGCTGGTCCAGCGCGTGCTGGCGCGTCACATCACGGAAGGTGAGCACATGCCCGCTGACCACGTTGTTGCTTGCGAAGATCGTGGACAACGTGGTGTCCAGAATGATGCGTTGGCCTGCAGTTCCGGTGACCTCCAAGCGGCGCACCTTCCAATCCATGGGTTCTGCATGGTCGTTGAACGCACTCGGCAACAAGGCCTGCACGTCTTGCCCGACCAAGGTGTGGCCCGTCACACCCAGCATCTCATCGGCTGCTGGATTGGAATACACCAAACGGTACTGGGCATCGGTCCGCAGCACGCCGTCGGTAATGGTGTTGAGCGTGACCTCGGCTTCCTCGCGTTGCGCAGACAGGCGCCCGGCAGCGCGGCTGATGATGTCAAAGGTGTGGCGAATCTCCATGGGCGCATCGGCATCCAGCAAGGCATTGATGTCGATGCTGCCCGCCAGGATCTCTGCTTCGCGCAAACGCACGCGGTCAAAGTTGCCGAGCCAGCGCTTCAGTGGGATGCGAATCAGCACCACCCCGCCAAAGAGCGCGCCCAATGAGGCTAGTAAGGCAAATATCGCAATACGCCACAGTTCGCCTGCAATCTCTTCGGCCGCAAAGCTCAGGCGCAATACGCCGTAATCCTTACCGCCCACCTGGATGTTGTGGTTGATGTCAAACAAGCGGTCCTGCACCATGTCCAGCAACCAGGTCGGCGGCTCCACAGGGGGCGTGACGACATGCCGTGCGGTAAGCACCCCGCCATTGGTATCAATGAACTGGGCCTTGGAAAAGTTGGACTGTGAGATCGCCCGCTCAAGGGTTTTGTTGATGGTGTCGTAGTCACCAATCACAGCGCTGTCACCCACCGTTTGCGCCGCCACGTTCACCATCATCTCGCCGGACAGCTGTTCATCCTCCATCTGCTGGGTGAACTGGTAGCGGTAGAAGACTGCCAAGCCACCGCCCACGAAAAGCAGCAAGGACACGGCATACAACGAAAACACCCGCCCCACCAGGGACTGTGGGAGCAGCCGTTGCAGTATGGACATGCGGAGGTCGGTCTGCTTCAGTGCAGGCTAACGGGAGCGTTCTGGTAGAAGCGTTTGTAGGCCGCGTAATCGGCGCTCGAAGCGGCTACGAAATAGGCGTCGTTCGGCAGCCCCACTTCCTTGGAAGTCTGGTGCAGGATGTCACGGCCTTTGGGGTCTTTGTACATGTCAATGAACGCGGCGGAGACCTTGCGGAAGTCCGCGTCCGGCACTTTGCCCGAGGCCATCAGTGCCAAGTCCTGAAACGGCTCGGAGCTCCATAGCACGCGGAACTTCTTGCCTTCACGCCGGGTGTAGCTGTCGACAAGCTGTGAGTTGCCTCCGGCAGCAGCCACCTTGCCAGAAAACAACTGGGCAAACGCCGCGTTCTGGTTGCCGGCAAACACCACCTTCACATCCACGCTTTTGGACAGCAAGTGCGCATAGGGCACTTTGTAAATAATGAAAGCCTCAGGCCCGGCAAAAGCTACATCCTGGCCCTTGAGCTGGGAAATATCGGTAATGGACGAATCCGCGGGCACCACGATTTGGCCTTGGAGAGTGGGCGTGTTGCGACGACCGAATACCTTCCAGCCCAGTTGCTCACGCTCGGGACTGAACAGGTGGTTGCTGAACACAAACTCGACTTCCTTGGCCAGCACGTAGCTGGTGGTGTCGGCAGAGGTGCGGCCGATTTTCAGATTGAGTTTGATGCCGCTCTTTTCTGACACGTAGGCGATGATGGGATTCCAATACGCTGCGGTGAGGTTGATGTCGTACTGGTTGACGGGCGAGAAGTTGTAGCTGGCCTGCTGGGCCTGCGCCACGCCAGAAAACAGCCCTGCACCGAAAGCGCATACACCTGCGGCGATTGCCAGAAGCCATTTCTTCATGGAATTTCCCTTTCCAAAGCATTGATGTTCGACACGGACGCCCTTGTTCGCCATCATAAAACAGCTCACTCGCTATTTATCGAATTTGCTGCGCCAACGCCGTGTATTCCGCAACCGGTACTTCTTCTGCGCGGCGCTGCACATCAAAGCCTCCCGCATACCCCCGTGCCTCCAACCAACGGCCCAGTGTGTGCCGCAACAACTTGCGCCGCTGGCTGAAGGCCACCTGCACCAGTTCGGTCAACAAGGGCACGTCCAGCTTGACCGGCGCATCCCGCGGCACCATGCGGACCACGGCGCTGTCCACACGTGGCGGCGGATCGAAGCTCTCGGGCGGCACAAACAGCACATCTTCCATGGCATAGCGCCACTGCAGCATGACACTGAGTCGGCCATAGGCCGCAGTGCTGGGCTCGGCCACCATGCGGTCGATCACTTCTTTTTGCAGCATGAAGTGCTGGTCTTCGATGCAATCCACGTAGTCCAGCAAATGGAACAGGATGGGCGTGGAAATGTTGTAGGGCAGGTTGCCCACCACACGCCACTTGCCTGGCGCCTGCGAGGCATGCGCTTCAATGCGGCTGAAGTCCACCTTGAGCACATCGGACTCAATCACGGTGAGCTGCCCGTGGCTGCGCAAGCGTGCCGCCAAGTCGCGGTCCAGCTCAATCACGGTGAGGTGGCCCAAGCGCTCCACCAAGGGTTGGGTCAAGGCTGCCAGCCCCGGCCCGATCTCCACCATGCGCTGCCCCGCCTGTGGAGCGATGGCACGCACAATCGCGTCGATGATGCCGCCGTCCGATAAGAAGTGCTGTCCGAAGCGTTTGCGTGCGATGTGCTTCATACCTTACTGCGGCGCCTCACGCAGTTCCACATAAGCGCGCTCGCGCACTTCCTTGGACCAGGTTACATAGGCCTCTTCGAGCTTGGTTTCGCGCAATTGGCTGCGCACCCACTCACGCACTTCGCGCGGGTTCAGGTCCACGCGGCGCCGGTCCTGGGTTTGAATCAGGTGCACGCCAAAACGCGACACCACCGGCTGGCTGATTTCGTCTTCCTTCAGGCGGTTCATCACGTCTTCAAACTCCGGCACAAACATGCCCGGATTCACCCACCCCAAATCACCGCCTTGCTCTGCGGTGCTGTCTTGCGAGTTTGTCCGCGCTGCGGTTGCGAAGTCGGTTTTGCCCGACACGATGCGCTCACGCAGCGCGGCCAGTCGCGTGGTAGCCGCCGCAGCCGACAGCTCGGGCGTGGTGCGCAGCAAGATATGGCGCACACGGGTTTGCGTTACCGATTTGCTCAAGGCAGCAGGTGCCTTGCGCTCCACCACCTTGAGGATGTGAAAGCCCGCGCCTGAGCGCACCAATTCAGAAACACCGCCCACCGCAACGTCCTTGGTGGCTTCTACAAAAGAGGGCGGGTAGCGGTCTGCACGGCGCAAACCGAACACGCCGCTTTTGCTGCGGTCCGCATCGGAATATTGTTTGACCAGCGCAGTGAAATCTTCCCCCCTGCGAATGCGTGTGAGCAAGGCCTGTGCTTGTGCCTGCAACTGCGACACCAATGTGGCATCGGCACGCTCGGGCACTGCCACCAGCAGTTGCGCCAGATTCAATTCTTGGGCAAACGGGTCGGTGTTGGCGGCCTGCTGCTCGGCCATGGCACGGTCCACATCCTGGTCGCTGATGCGCACACGGGACTCCACTTCACGCTCGCGCAAGCGCTGCAGCAACAACTGATCTTGCAACTGCGTGCGCAGCGTGCCCGCGCTGATGCCCTGTTGGGCCATGCGCTGGCGAAAAGCATCCACTGTGAGCTGGTTTTGGCGCGCCAGGTTTTGCTCGGCCAAATCGACCGCACTGTCATCAACGCGAATGCCGTACTCCTTGGCCAACTGCAACTGCGCCCGGTCACCAATCAGCCGCTCCAGCACCTCTTTGCGCATCTCCTCGACAGCGGGAGGCTTCTGGCCTTGTGCCTGGAGTTGCTCCCGCACGCGTGCCATGGCCGCACGCACTTCCGAGTTGGTGATGGGTTCCGAATTAACAACCGCCACCACGTAGTCGGCGGACTGGGCCTTTTGGGTCTGCGACTGCGCCCGCATCGGCAAAGCAAAGGAAACGGTCAAGGCAACCAGCGCCAGGGTTTGCAGACGGAATTTCATAGGCCTTTATTCGTAGTTGCTGAACCGGCTGGTGCCAACGGCTCCGGCATCACGCAGGTTCTGGTAGCGCGAGATATTTTGTTTCAAGGTGGTACGCGGATCCGCCGTTCCCAAACGGGTGAATCCGACGAACTCCAGTTGGAAAATCCAGCGCTCCACCGCAGTGGAAGTGCTGGTCTGCAGACGGGAAAACACCACGCGCCCCAACCAGCAGCCCGCATCGTACTCGACCCCCAAAACCATGTCGATGAGCTTGCTCTGGTCCATGCTGTAGTTCATGCGCCCCAGCGCGTAGTAGCGCCCTTCGCCCTGGCCTTGGCCTGCGCCGAGGTCCCGCCCGCGGTCACCCCACAAGTCATTGATAGGCCACTGCCAGCTCACATCCACCTGCTCGCTCACATCGCGCTGGAAACGGTAGGCCGCATTCACCACGCGGTAAGGGCCCGGGTTGTAACGCACACCCACCGTCGAGCGCACCGACTGCTCTGTGGAAGGGTTGTACTGGACGGTGGAGTCGAGCATCAAGCGCTCGTTGAGGTTGACCTCGGCGCCCAGCAGCAGGTCGCTCAAGCCGGGCTTGGCCGGGTCACCGCCGGTGATCAACTGTTCCTCGAAGCGCAAACGCTGTGCGACGCCAAAGCGTGCGTACTGGTTACCCGTATTGGGGTCCAGAAAGCGCGTAGTCACGCCCATGGTCAGCAGGTTGTTGTCAGAGATTTTGTCGTGCCCTGCGAATGCGTTTTCCAGGTAGATGCTGGCGAAGTTGAAGTCGTACAAGCCGCTGTCGTAGTTGGGCAGCATGCTCTGCTTCACATAGGGCGTATTCACATAAAAGGCGCGGGGCTCCAGCGTTTGCACATAGTTGCTGCCAAACAGCGTGCTCTCACGCTCAAACACCAGGCCGCTGTCCAGACTGAAAGTGGGCGCCACGCTGCTGGCGAACTGGCTGCCGTCAGACAACTTGGCATCAAACTGGTAGGCGGCCGCGTGCAGTTGCAGCTTGGGAATCAGATAGCCCTCCGGCAGCAGCACCGGGCGACTCACCTGCGCCCAGGCCACGCTGCGCTGCGCATTGGGCTGACCGGTCAGGCTCCGGTCGGCCTCGAACTGGGTGAAGTCCCCGTCAATCGCATAATCAAACCCGCTGACATTGCTTTGGCCGTAGTGCGCCGTGATCTGCGGCACGCGATCGTAGGGTGGGACGATGGGCGCATCCGCAGACTGCAGGGTTTGCCACTGCAAGATGTGCACGGTTCCGCTGACCGGCCCGCTGGACCAACTGGCCAGCATATCGCCGGGCAACAAGCGCTGCGTCAACGTGCCTTCCGGGCTTACGAAGTCGCGCCAGTAGTTGTTGTCACTCACCCGGTTCACGTTCAATGCCAAGCTGACGGGGCTGATGTTGGGCAGTCCGGTGTTGATGGTGCCGGTGTGGTTGAACACCATGCCCCAGCGGTCCTGGTTGCGCAGGGTGTCACTCGGCATGCTGTCCACAAACAAGCGGCCGCTGTAGCTGGGTTCCAGGTAACGGAACTGGGTGGCGACATCCACCCCGCGCGAGGCCATTAGGGTGGGGGTGATGGTGGCGTCGCGGTTGGGCGCAATGTTCCAGTAATACGGCACCGCCACGGTGGTGCCGCTGACATTGTCCACGCCGATGGTGGGCGGCAAAAAGCCGGACCTGCGCTTTTCGGTCAGGGGGAAGCCGATGGCGGGCACCGGCAGGATCGGCACACCCTTGAAGCTCAGGTATGCGCCCTCGGCCAGCCCCTCTTCTTCATCGTTGTCCAAGGTGATGGTGCTGGCCTTGAGCACCCAATCGGGCATCCAGCTCGGGCCGGGGATGCGCCTGCAGGTGGTGTAGGTGGCATCCGTCACCACGGTGTGTGCCTGGTCCAGAAAGTCGGCGCGCGAAGCCTCGCCATGCGCTCCGTTCTTGCCAAAGTGGTAAGTGGGCTGCTGGAAAAAGCCTTCAAAGCTTTCCACCTTGAGCTCCATCAGCGGGCCTTGGTAGAGGTTGCCATCGCGGTAGATGCGCACATTGCCGCTGGCGCGGGCCTGGTCGGTGGGTTGGTCGTACTCCAGCGTATCGGCGCGGATGATGGTGTCGGCCTTGCGCATTTCGGCATCGCCTTGCACCACGGTTTCCAGATCGGCGCGGCCGCTGATGCGTGCGCCCTGCAAAAACACCGGGGCTTCTTTGCGCTGCGCCGCTGTCAGTGCATCGTCCAGCGCGGGCGTGGGCTTGAGCTGCAACGGTGCATCGGTTTGCGCAAGTGCTTGGCCCGCAACACCCCACACCGCCAGGCATTGCAGCAAAGCCACGCACATGCGCAGCGGCACGCAATGAAGCACGGAGAGAGGGGAACGCATGGAGGCAGCAGGCGCGGTGATGGGGGCGGGAGGCAAGGGCGTCGGGAGACTGGTTTGTAAAATGGATTATCCATGAGCCACCCACACGACGCACCCACCCCCACTCCAGATGCGGGCACCCGCCTGCAATGGTCCGACCCGCAACGCGCTTTGCATTTCCAGCAGTGGCTTAGCCGCCTGCCCGCCGAGCTGGCACTGGACACCGCTTCGGTGCGCCTGGCCTCTACCGATGCCAGCTTCCGGCGCTACCTGCGCGTGGACAGCGCACGCGGTAGCCTGGTCATCATGGACGCACCACCCGACAAGGAAGACTGCAAACCCTTCGTGAAAGTGGACCGCCTGATGCAAGCCGCAGGCCTGCGCGTGCCCGAAATATTGGCCTGGGAAGAAACCCACGGCTTTTTGCTGCTAACCGACCTGGGCGCCAAGACCATGCTGCAAAGCATGGACCTGGAAGCACCGCCCCGGCTGGACTGGTACATGCAAGCCGTGGATGCGCTCATCCAGTGGCAGCTGGCCTCCAAGCCCGAGGTGCTGCCGCCCTACGACACGGCCTTGCTCAAGCGCGAGTTGGAGCTGTTCCCCCAGTGGTATGTGGCCGAGCACCGCAAGGTCACACTGGACGACAAGCAGCGCAAGGTGTTCGACGACGCCTTCGCCCGCATCATCGAAAACAACCTCTCCTGGCCCAGCGTGTATGTGCACCGCGACTTCATGCCGCGCAACCTGATGATGTCGGAGCAGGGCATGGGCGTGCTGGACTTTCAGGACGCGGTGTATGGCCCCATCACCTACGACATTGCCAGCCTGATGCGCGATGCTTTCCTGAGCTGGGACGAAGCGTTTTGCCTGGACGTGACCGTGCGCTACTGGCAAAAAGCCCGCAAGGCCGGACTGCCGGTGGGCGATGACTTTGGCGCCTTCTACCAAGGTGTGGAGTGGATGGGCCTGCAGCGTCACCTCAAGGTGGCGGGCATCTTCGCGCGCCTGACCTTGCGCGACGGCAAGCCGCAGTACCTGGCTGACACGCCACGCTTCATCCACTACATCCGCTCCACCTGCAGCCGCTACATGGCCCTCAAGCCGCTGCTGCGCTTGGTGGAGAACATTGAAGGCATTGAAGTTCCCACCGCCTTTGCGTTTGGCAAGGTCTAGGCCCGCGCCGCATCACCCGCACAGCTGAACATGCCCCGCTTCTTTTGCCCCGCGCCGCTGCATACCGGTGATGTGCTGGACTTGCCCGCCGGTGCCGCGCGCCATGTGCAGGTGCTGCGCCTGCAGCCGGGTGACGCCATCACCTTATTCAACCACGGCCCCGGCTGGGAGGGCACCAGTCCCGGCGGGGAGTTTGAGGCCACCGTCACCCTGATGGGTCGTAGCCAAGTTCAAGTGCAAGTGGGTGCACACCAGGCCACAGAGCGCGAAGCCCGCGCGCCCGTACACCTGGCCGTGGGCATGCCCGCCAACGAGCGCATGGACTGGCTGGTGGAAAAAGCCGCCGAGCTGGGCGTGGCCAGCATCCAGCCACTGATGACCGAACGCAGCGTGCTGCGCCTGGTCGCCGAGCGCGCCACCAAGAAAGTGGACCACTGGCAAAGCGTGGCCATTGCCGCGTGCGAGCAGTGCGGTGGCAACCGCGTGCCGCTGGTGCATGGCGTGAAGACCTTGCCGCAGTGGCTGGCTTCTTTGCAAACCGCAAGTGGTGCTCAGGGCGTTGCTGCTGATGCTGCTCCCCTGCGCATGTTGCTCTCGCTACGCGAAGGCACCACGCCTTTGCGCAATCTGTCAGTGGGCGCTAGTGGCGCCTGGTTTTTGTCCGGCCCCGAAGGCGGTTTGGCTGCGGCGGAAGAGAGTGCGGCTGTGGCGGCGGGCTTTGCTCCCGTCACGCTGGGCAACCGTGTGCTGCGTGCGGAAACGGCGGCATTGACGGCGCTGGCGCTTCTGGCCTGATAACGGCCCGCACACCACGTTCATGCGGCGCGCACAGCGCGCTTAAAACCGCAGCCCCAACCAGCGCTGCAAGGCGGTGAACACCGCCGCATCACCCTCGTTGAAGATCTCGTGGTACAGCGCGTCAAAGCACAGGCTGTGTACCACGTCCTTAGGCGCGGCCTGTGCAAAGCGGCGGCTGCCCTCAGGGTTGACCAGCCGATCACTGCCCGCATAGAGCAACAAAGTGGGCACAGTCCATGTGGCTGCCTGGGCCAACACAGCCGGGCCCGCCTGCGCAATAAAGCGCGCCAGGCGGCCGCAGATGCGGTCATGCACCAAGCGGTCCGCTTTGTAGGCCTGCACCACGTCTGCCGGGTGTGCAATGAATGCCGGGTTCAAGCCATTGCCCACGCGCAAGTCCGGCAGCAGCTTGGGCAATACCGCCACCAGTAGTTTCTGGAACATGTTCAAACCGGCATCCAGTGCGGGCGAAGACAACACCAGCGCATCGACCGGCTGCAGCGCCAAAGACACCAGCCGCGCGGCCACCAAGCCGCCCAGGCTGTGGCCCAACAGGATCAGCGGCACATCGGTTTCCATGCGCGCGCGGGTGGCGTCCAGCAGCTCGGCCAGGTCATCCAGCAAGCAGGTGTCTGAGGGCAAAGAGCCGCGCACGCCAAAGGATTCGCCATGCCCGTGCTGGTCGTAGCCGCGCACCGCAAAGCCCCAGGCGTTGAGCTGCTCTGCCAGCGCGTCATAGCGCCCTGCGTGTTCACCCAAGCCATGCACGATGAGCACCACCCCGCGCACGGCCAGGCCGGGCTCCAGCATCCAGTCCTGCACGGCCAGGGTGCGGCCGTCAGCCGTGATGTGGGTGGAGAGGGTGGACTCGGTCACGCCAAGGTGCGGGCGAGGTTCAGGGCGTTTGCGCAATCACGTGCGCTACCGCCGCGGTGAGCTTCTTGGCGTAGGGCACATGCAAAAACTCGTTGGGCCCGTGCGCATTGCTCTTGGGGCCCAGCACGCCGCACACCATCATCTGCGCAGCAGGGAAGCCCTTGGACAGCATGTTCATCAACGGGATGGTGCCGCCCTGGCCCACGTAGCCACAGGGCGCGCCAAAGTAGGTTTGTGATGCGTCGTTCAGCGCCTTCTCAAACCACGGCGCGGTGTCGGGCGCGTTCCAGCCGGTGGCGCTGCCTTGCGCCTCAAAGGTCACGCGCGCCTGGTAGGGCGCGTTGTCTTCCAGCAGGGCCTTGAGTTGCTGCACGGCAGTTTGTGCATCCACCAGCGGCGGCAGGCGCAGCGAGAGCTTGAAGGCGGTGTACGGCCGCAGCACATTGCCCGCGTCTTTCATCTCCGGGAAACCGTCCACGCCCACCACGCTGAGCGTGGGTGCCCAGGTGCGGTTGAGCAGGCCTTGCAGCGGGTCGGTGGTGGTGGGCAGCGCGAAGGTTTTGCCGCCTTCGCAGTCGTAATGCGCCCACGGGAAGTTTTTGTAAACAGCCTCGCCCAGAATGGCGGCCGTAGCCTTGGCTTGTGCCAGCCGCTCGGGTGGCACGTCGCAATGGAAGGCTGCGGGCAGCAAACGACCGGTGGCGCTATCTTCCAACCGGTCCAGCACCATGCGCATGATGCGAAAGCTCGACGGCACCAGGCCGCTGGCATCGCCCGAGTGCACGCCCTCAGACAATATTTGCACCTTGAGCACCCCGCCGGCCAGCCCGCGCAGACTGTTGGTAAGCCAGAGCTGGTCGTAGTTGCCTGCGCCCGAATCGAGGCAAATCACCAGGCCCACATCGCCCAATCGGGTGCGCAGCACGTCGATGTATTGAAGCAGGTTGGGCGAGCCGCTTTCCTCGCAGGTTTCGATCAGGCCCACGATGCGCGGGTGCTCCACCTGCTGGCTCTTGAGCGCCTGGATGGCGGCAACGGCGGCGTAGGCCGCGTAGCCGTCGTCGGCCCCACCCCGGCCATACAGCTTGCCGTCCTCGTATTTGGGGGTCCATGGCCCTAAGTCCGAGCGCCAGCCGGAGAACTCGGGTTGCTTGTCCAGGTGGCCATAGACCAACACGGTTTGCTCTGCATTGCTGCGGGTGGCTGCCACTTCAAAAAACAGCACCGGTGTTTGTCCCGGCAGGCGCACCACCTCTAGCGTGAGGCCGGGCACTTTTTGCGCCTCGATCCAGCGCGCCGTGTTGCGCACCACCGTGTCCAGCAGGCCATGGGCCTCCCAGTCGGCATCAAAGGCTGGGGACTTGGCGGGGATAGCGATGTAGTCGGTGAGTTCGGGGACTATTTCTGTGTCCCAGGCCTGGGTGACCTCACCCAAAGCTTGAGTGGCGTTCAGTGCGGCAAAGGGGGTGCGGGCGTTCATGGCGGGTCCTGTCTGCGATTGGGGTGCGGTGAGTCGTGCGTGGAATGATGCCACGCGCAACTTCACCGCAATGCAGACGGGGCCATGCTGCACGCATGGCGCTGTGTCTTAGCGCGCCAGCTTGTACACCGACGTCCCGGCAAACCAGTTGGGCGCAAAGCGCACGGTGCGCCCTTCGTGCAGGCCAAAGCTGTCGAGCACGCGCAGGCCATTGCGCATGGCCAGGGCGCCCAAGTCCGCGTGGGTGCCTACGCGGATGTTGGGGGTGTCATACCACTGGTAAGGCAGGCGCTTGGTCACTGGCATGCGGCCTTGCAAGATGCTCAGGCGGTTGGGCCAGTGGGCAAAGTTGGGGAAGGCCACAATGCCCACGCGGCCCACACGGGCGGTTTCGCGCAGCATGGTTTCGGCGTTGCGCAGGTGTTGCAGGGTGTCGATCTGCAGCACCACGTCAAACGAGGCGTCTTCAAAAATCGCCAGTCCATCTTCCAGGTTGAGCTGGATGACGTTCACACCGCGCGCTACACAGGCCAGCACGTTGGCGTCGTCAATCTCAATGCCATAGCCAGTGCAGCCGCGGTTGCGTTGCAGGTAGTCGAGCATGGCACCGTCGCCGCAGCCCAGGTCGAGCACGCGGGAGCCCTTGGGCACCAGCTCGGCAATGGCGTGTTGAATCACTGCATCGCTCATACAGCGACCTCCCGTGCAATGCCATCAAAGTAGGTACGCACCACGTTTTTGTAGCGCGGATCGTTGAGCAGGAAGGCGTCGTGGCCGTGGGGTGCGTCGATCTCGGCGTAGCTCACCTGGCGCTGGTTGTGCAGCAAGGCCTTGACGATTTCGCGGCTGCGCTTGGGGGAAAAACGCCAGTCGGTGGTGAAGCTCACGATCAGGAACTTGCAGGTGGCTGCGGCCAGGGCCTTGCTGAGGTCACCCGCATGGTGGCGCGCGGGATCGAAGTAGTCGAGCGCGCGGGTAATCAGCAGATAGGTGTTGGCGTCGAAGTACTCGGCAAACTTGTCGCCCTGGTAGCGCAGGTAGCTCTCGATCTGGAACTCGGCTTCCTGGGTGCTGAAGAGGTAATCCACGTCCGCATCCGGCTTGCCCTCTTTCGCGGCCAGCGCGGCGGCGCGCAGCTGGCGACCGAACTTTTCGTTCATCACGTCGTCGCTCAGGTACGTGATGTGGCCAATCATGCGGGCAATGCGCAGGCCGCGCTTGGGCACCACACCGTGCTCGTAAAAATGGCCACCGTGAAAGTCCGGGTCGGTGGTGATAGCGCGGCGCGCCACTTCGTTGAACGCAATGTTTTCGGCGTTGAGGTTGGGCGCGCTGGCAATCACCAGCGCATGGCCCACGCGGTCGGGGTAACGCAGGGTCCAGCTCAGGGCCTGCATGCCGCCCAGCGAGCCGCCCATCACGGCAGCCAGCTTGCCAATGCCCAGCGCGTCGAGCAGGCGGGCTTGTGCATCCACCCAGTCTTCCACAGTGACCACCGGGAAGTCGGTGCCGTAGGGCTTGCCGGTATCTGGGTTGGTGTGCATGGGGCCGGTGGAGCCAAAGCAGGAACCCAGGTTGTTGATGCCGATGACAAAGAACTGGTTGGTGTCCAGCGCCTTGCCGGGGCCGATCATGTTGTCCCACCAGCCCTCGGAGTTGGGCTGGCCTGCGTACACACCCGCCACATGGTGCGAGGCGTTGAGCGCATGGCACACCAGCACGGCATTGGTCTTGTGGGCGTTGAGCGTGCCGTAGGTCTCGTAGCTCAGCGAATAGTCGCGCAAGGCGGCACCGCTTTGCAGCGGCAGCGGCGCATCAAAGTGCATGGTTTGCGCAGTGGCAAACAGCGGCTCATCCAATGTTGGCAATTTCGTCTCCATCCCAAAAAAATATCCGGCACCGCCTTGCGCGGGCACCGGAAAAATTAGATGTCGATATTGCCCGCTCGCAGCGCGTTGGTCTCGATGAAGTCGCGCCGTGGCTCCACTTCGTCGCCCATGAGCATGGTGAACACGCGGTCGGCTTCGATGGCGTCGTCGATCTGCACGCGCAACAGGCGGCGCACCTTGGGGTCCATGGTGGTTTCCCACAGCTGCTCGGGGTTCATTTCGCCCAAACCTTTGTAGCGCTGGCGGCTGGTGGCGCTCTCGGCTTGGGCAATCAGCCAGGCCATGGCTTCGCGGAAGTCGTTGACCTTTTCTTCCTTCTGGCGTTCGCCCTCGCCGCGCATGACGCGCGCGCCTTCGGACAGCAGGCCACGGAAGGTGTTGGCGGCGTCGGCCAGCGCGGCGTAGTCCACGCCCAGCACAAAGTCTTGCGTGAGCACGCTGCTCTTGACGTTGCCGTGGTGGCGGCGGCTGATGCGCAGAATGGGTTTGTCGGTGCGCACGTCGAACTCGCCCGCCACTTCGGCGTCGGGCAGCTTGGCTTGCAATGCAGCGGCAGACGCTTCGGCGTCGGCCACGGTGTCAAGGTTGAGTGCCACGCCGTCGGCAATGGAGCGCAGGGCTTCAGCGTCCATGAAGTTTTGCAGGCGTGCAATCACGGCCTGGGCCACCTGGTGCTTGCGTGCCAGTTCGGCCAGGGTGTCGCCACTCAAGGTGGTGCCGTTGGGGCCGCCGGTGTAGACGGAGGCATTGACCAAGGCGATGCGCAGCAGGAAGCCGTCGAGTTCGCTCGGGCCTTGCAGGTACAGCTCTTCCTTGCCGGCCTTGACCTTGTACAGCGGGGGCTGGGCAATGTAGATGTGGCCGCGCTCCACCAGCTCGGGCATCTGGCGGTAGAAGAAGGTGAGCAGCAGCGTGCGGATGTGGGCGCCGTCCACGTCGGCATCGGTCATGATGATGATGCGGTGGTAGCGCAGCTTGGCGACGTTGAAATCGTCATTGCCGGTGCTGCCGCCCGCGTTGCCAATGCCGGTGCCCAGCGCAGTGATGAGCGTGAGAATTTCGTTGCTGGTCAGCAGCTTCTCGTAACGGGCCTTTTCCACGTTCAGGATCTTGCCGCGCAGGGGCAGGATGGCCTGGAATTTGCGGTCACGGCCCTGCTTGGCGGATCCTCCGGCGGAGTCACCCTCCACGATGTAGATCTCGCACAGCGCGGGGTCTTTTTCCTGGCAGTCGGCCAGCTTGCCGGGCAGGCCCATGCCGTCGAGCACGCCTTTGCGGCGGGTCATGTCGCGGGCCTTGCGGGCAGCCTCGCGGGCGCGGGCGGCTTCGATGATTTTGCCGACGATGATCTTGGCGTCATTGGGGCGCTCTTGCAGGTAGTCGGCCAGCAGCTTGCTCACAATGTCTTCCACCGGGCCGCGCACTTCCGATGACACAAGTTTGTCTTTGGTCTGGCTGCTGAATTTGGGCTCGGGCACCTTGACCGAGAGCACGCAGGTCAGGCCTTCGCGCATGTCGTCACCGCTGATTTCCACCTTGGCTTTTTTAGCCAATTCAGACTCGTCGATGTACTGCTTGATGATGCGGGTCATGGCCGCACGCAGGCCGGTGAGGTGGGTGCCACCGTCGCGCTGCGGAATGTTGTTGGTGAAGCACAGCACTTGCTCGTTGTAGCCGCTGTTCCACTGCATGGCCACTTCCACACCGATGTTGGTGCCCTGGTCGCTCTGGCGGTCGCCCATGGCGTGGAACACATTGGGGTGCAGCACGCTCTTGCCTTTGTTGATGAAGTTCACAAAGCCCTGCACGCCACCGGCACCGGCAAAGTCGTCTTCCTTGCCGCTGCGCTCGTCTTTCAGGCGGATGCGCACGCCGTTGTTCAGGAAGCTGAGTTCACGCAGGCGCTTGCTCAGAATTTCGTAGTGGAAATCGTTGTTCTCTTTGAAAATTTCCACGTCAGGCCAGAAGTGCACTTCGGTGCCGCGGCGCTCGGTCTCACCGGTGATGCGCATGGGCGAGACTTCCACGCCGTTTTGCACGTCGGTGATGCGGTTCTGCACAAAGCCTTTGCTGAACTCCATCACATGCACTTTGCCATCGCGGCGGATGGTGAGGCGCAGCATTTTGGAGAGTGCGTTCACACAAGAAACACCCACGCCGTGCAAACCGCCTGAGACCTTGTAGCTGTTCTGGTTGAACTTGCCGCCTGCGTGCAATTCGGTGAGCGCAATTTCGGCCGCCGAGCGCTTGGGCTCGTGCTTGTCATCCATCTTCACGCCGGTGGGAATGCCGCGCCCGTTGTCCACCACGGAGATTGAGTTGTCGGCGTGGATGGTGACCAGGATGTCGTCGCAGTGGCCGGCCAGCGACTCGTCAATCGAGTTGTCCACGACCTCAAATACCAGGTGGTGCAGGCCGGTGCCGTCGGACGTGTCGCCGATGTACATGCCAGGGCGCTTGCGCACGGCTTCCAGGCCTTCGAGGATCTGGATGGAGCCTTCGCCATAGGCTTCTGATGCGCCTGCCTGGTGCGCGTCGATGGTGGGCTGGAAGTTGGAGCTCTCCGCACCGCCCTCACCGGTGTGCACCGCGTCCGTGTTTTCGGGGGTGGAATCAGGCTTGTTGCTATCAGTCATGGCTTACTTTTCTCACAAAATCTCAAACTCTTGAATGACCAAACCCCCGCACGGCGGGGGTTTGGTCAAAAGGGGCACGGTGGCGTGCGGCCTCAAATCCGCATGGGCATGACCACGTATTTGAAGGTGGCGTTGTCGGGGATGGTGAACAGCGCCGAGCTGTTGCCGTCGGACAGTTCAATGCTCACCATGTCTTGGCTCATGTTGGTGAGCGCATCGATCAGGTAGGTGACGTTGAAGCCGATCTCGATGCTGTCACCGCCGTAGTCAATGTCCAACTCGTCCACGGCTTCTTCTTGCTCGGCGTTGTTAGAGGCCACACGCAAACTGCCGGGGTCGATGTTCAGGCGCACGCCCTTGAACTTGTCGCTGGTCAGGATGGCGGTGCGCTGCAGGGTGGAGAGCAGTGCGGTGCGGCCCAGCGTGATCTTGTTCTTGTGGTTCTTGGGAATCACGCGGTTGTAATCGGGGAACTTGCCTTCCACCAGCTTGGTCACAAACTCCATGCCGTCAAAGGTGAACTTGGCCTGGTTGTTGGCGAACTGCATCTCGATGGCGCCGTCGGCGTCGCTCAAGAGGCGCTGCAGCTCAATCACGGTCTTGCGCGGCAAGATCACTTCCTGCTTGGGCACTTCCACATCCAGCGTGGCAGAAGCAAAGGCGAGGCGGTGGCCGTCGGTAGCCACGAGGCTGAGTTGCTTGCCTTCGGCCACAAACAAAATGCCGTTGAGGTAGTAGCGAATGTCGTGCACGGCCATGGCAAACGCCACCTGGCCCAGCAAGTCTTTCAGCGTCTTTTGCGGCACGCTGAACACGGGGCCGAAATTGGCCGACTCTTGCACCAGCGGAAAGTCTTCGGCCTGCATGGTTTGCAGCGTGAACTTGGACTTGCCGCCCTTGAGGATGATCTTGCTCTGGCTGGACTCCAGCGACACGGTCTGGTCGCCGGGCATGGTGCGCAGAATATCGATGAGCTTGCGCGCACCGATGGTGGTGGTGAAGTTGCCGGTGTCGCCGCCCAGTTCCGCGGTGGTGCGGATCTGGATTTCCAGGTCGCTGGTGGTCAGTTGAATCGAGGTACCGGACTTGCGCAGCAGCACGTTGGCAAGAATCGGCAAAGTGTGGCGCCGCTCAACAATGCCTGCAACAGATTGCAGAACCGAGAGCACTTTGTCTTGCGTTGCCTTCAATACGATCATTTCAACCTCTTTCAGAGTCTCTGTTTTTTGCCCCGGCTGACACCGCTGGTGGCGTTTGGTAAATCCCGCCATTTTCGCTGTTTTATGCAGCGTTTCATGGCCTGTTGCGCTTGTTTTTGGGGTTTAGCCCTTGAGGGTTTGCTCCAGCACGTGGAGCTGCTGGTTCAGCTCAGTCATTTGCTGACGCTCGCCCCCAATTTTGCGCACCGCATGCAGCACCGTGGTGTGGTCGCGCCCGCCAAACAGCTCGCCGATTTCGGGCAGGCTTTTCTGGGTCAGCTCCTTGGCCAGGTACATCGCAATCTGGCGCGGTCGCGCAATACTGGCCGGGCGCTTTTTGGAATACATGTCCGCAACCTTGATCTTGTAGTAGTCAGCCACGGTTTTTTGGATGTTTTCCACAGAAATCTGGCGGTTCTGGATGGACAGCAAATCGCGCAGCGCTTCGCGCGCCAGGGCGATGGAAATGTCTTTCTGGTTGAAGCGCGAATAGGCCAGGATTTTGCGCAGTGCGCCTTCGAGCTCGCGCACGTTGGAGCGCACGTTTTTCGCCACAAAGAACGCCACCTCTTCGGGCATCTCTGAGCCTTCGGCGCGCGCTTTGTTGATCAAAATTGCCACCCGCATTTCCAGCTCGGGCGGCTCAATCGCCACCGTCAAACCGGAGTCAAAGCGGGAAACCAGACGCTCGTGGATATCGGCCAAGCCTTTGGGGTAGGTGTCGCTGGTCATCACGATGTGAGACTTTTTGGCCAGCAATGCCTCAAAGGCGTTGAAGAATTCTTCCTGGGTGCGGTCTTTGTTGGCGAAGAACTGTACGTCATCTATCAACAGCAAGTCGAGCGAGTGGTAACGCTCCTTGAATTCATCAAAAGTTTTGCGCTGATAGGCCTTCACCACGTCCGACACAAACTGCTCGGCATGGATGTACAACACCTTGGCGCCGGGCTTGTCGTCCAACAGGCGGTTGCCCACGGCGTGCATCAAGTGGGTTTTACCCAGGCCCACACCGCCGTAAATGAACAGCGGGTTGTACAAATGCCCCGGCATCGTGGCCACGTGCATGGCGGCCGCGCGCGCCATGCGGTTGGCAGTACCCTCCACCAGCGTCTCGAAGGTGAGCATGCTGTTGAGGCGGTTTTTGGGCGTTCCGTTGGAGCGGTCTTCGCCGATTTCTGCAACGTCTTCTAGTGCAGGCGCATCTGTGTTGATAACCGTGGCTTGGGACTTGACGGGTGCTTCACGCGGAGTGATCGCCAACTCGATCAACACCGCTTGGCCGTACAACTTTTCCAGCAAACCAGCGATGCGACCACTGTATTGCGCCCGGATCCAGTCCAACTTGAAGCGGTTGGCAACAAAGATAGTGACCTTGGAAAAGTCCTCTTGCACCTGCGCTTGCAGGGGCTTGATCCAGGTGTTGAATTGCTGCTCAGGAAGCTCTTGGGCGAGTTGGTCGACGCAGCTCTGCCAGAGGCTTTGACCAATATCGTGCGCAGCGGAAGGCGTGCTGCCGGAGGGGTGTCCCGTACTCATTATTGTTCTTGGATTCTGTGGATAGTTCTGCTTATCTTGGCCGGCGATTGTAATTTATCAAAGCCTTATCCACATTTTTGAATGGCCCCCTGTTGTTACGAAGCCAGAACCACTGTCGCGTCTAAGCGCTTGCCGTGATTAAGAAAGTTTGCGATAATCTTGGGTTTCCCTGATTGTTGTCGGGGTCCAGAGAAGAGATTTCCAAATGAAACGCACCTACCAACCTTCCAAAATCCGCCGCGCCCGTACCCACGGTTTCCTGGTCCGCATGAAGACCCGTGGCGGCCGCGCCGTGATCAACGCGCGCCGTGCCAAGGGCCGCAAGCGTCTGGCTGTCTAAGCCTTCGCAAGCAATTCTGACCGGCCATCTCTTGGGGCACTCGTTTTGTCTCAGGAAGTTTCAGTTTGGGTGTGCTCTAACGTGCAACGATTGAAAACCCGGCCACAGTTTCAGGCAGTTTTGGCGGGCAAAACCCTTGCCCGAACCACGCATTTCGCATTGCACAGCGCAGGCTTGGGGCTCACTGTCCCGGCAGCGCAAGGTGAGACAGCTTTGCTGTTTCCGCAGCAGTGCGTCTGGTTGGGAGCCATGGTTCCCAAGCGCTGGGCCAAGCGGGCGGTGACCCGAAACACCATCAAACGCCAGATCTACAACCTGAGCGCGCACTATGAGCCGCATTTGTGCATCGCTGCCCATGTGGTGCGTTTGCGCGCCGGTTTTGATCGTTCCCACTTTGTCAGCGCCACTTCGGATGCGCTCAAGGCGGCTGTTCGCGCCGAATTGCAAAGTCTGTTTGAGCGCGCCTGCCCCGGCGCCGCCACGGTGAAAGCCTGACCATGCGTGCTGTGCTGGTGGGCATCGTCAAAGGTTATCGCTTGTTTCTGAGCCCTTGGCTGGGTTCATCCTGCCGGTTTGAGCCCACGTGCTCCGCCTATTCCTTGCAAGCCCTGGAGCGCCACGGCGCGGCATGGGGCAGCTATCTCACGGTGGCCCGCATTGCGCGCTGCCACCCCTGGTGTGCCGGTGGCAGTGATCCGGTACCCTCTGCACCTCCGCGGCTGCTCAGCCGTTTGATTTCTCCGTCCGAAAAGAAACCCTCATGAACGATATCCGCCGCACCATTTTGTGGGTGATCTTTGGCTTCTCCATGGTCTTGTTGTGGGACCAATGGCAGGTGGCCAATGGAAAAAAGGCAACTTTTTTCCCATCTCCGGCCACCCAGGCTAGCGCCCCCAAAGCGGAAGGCCAACCCGCTGCCAAAGACGCGTCGGTTCCGGCACCCGTTGCAGGGCAGGCGGTGGTGCCTGCTGCTTCCGCCGCTGCACCTGCAACGCCCAAAGAGCGCTTTGAAGTTTCTACCGACGTGCTCAAGCTCACTCTGGACACAGAAGGTGGCTCCCTGGTGCGTGCAGAGCTGTTGAAGTACGCGGACGTGGGTGACAAATCCAAGAACTTCGTGCTGCTGGACGACAGCAAAGACCGTGTTTACCTGGCGCAATCCGGTGTGGTTGCAGGCGCTGCAGGCGGCGCGTTCCCCACACACAAAACCGTGATGGCGGCCAGTGGCCCGCATGAACTGAAGGACGGTGAAAACGAATTGGTCGTGAAGTTCACATCCCCCGATGTGGGCGGCATCAAGCTGGTCAAGACCTACACGCTGCGTCGTGGGGCTTACGACATCGCCGTCAAGCACGAACTGGTGAACACATCCGCTGCCCCGCAATCCGCCCAGCTGTATTTGCAACTGGTGCGCGACGGCAACAGCCCTGCAGGCGGCTCTTCCTTCTACTCCACCTTCACCGGCCCTGCGGTGTACACCGAAGCACAGAAGTTCCAGAAGGTGGACTTCTCCGACATCAAGAAAAAGAAGGCCGATTTCGAGAAGAGCAGCGCCAATGGCTACATCGCCATGGTGCAGCACTACTTTGCCAGCGTCTGGATCTTGCCTGACGGCGTGCAGCGCAACCTGTCCATGGATGCGGTGGACATCGGTGCGACTGTGGCTGACTGCTGCTACCGCGCCACCATGGTGGCGCCGTTGGAGCCCATTGCAGCCGGTGCAAGCAAGGTGGTCGATGCCAAGCTGTTCCTCGGCCCGCAAGAAGAAAAAATGCTGGAGTCCCTGGCCCCCGGCCTGGAACTGCTCAAGGACTACGGTCGCCTGACCATTCTGGCCAAGCCGCTGTACTGGCTGCTGGACAAGCTGCATGGCGTGATCCAGAACTGGGGCTGGTCCATCATCGCCCTGGTGCTCTTGCTCAAGATCGCCTTCTATTGGCTCAATGCCAAGGCCTACGCCAGCATGGCCAAGATGAAGGCCATCAACCCCAAGATCATGGAAATGCGCGAGCGCCTCAAGGACAAGCCGCAGCAAATGCAGCAAGAGATGATGCGCATCTACCGCGAAGAAAAGGTCAACCCCATGGGTGGCTGCTTCCCGATCATGATTCAGATTCCCGTGTTCATCGCGCTGTACTCGGTGCTGCTGGCTACGGTGGAAATGCGCAACGCGCCCTGGATGATGTGGATTCATGACCTGTCGGCACCCGATCCGTTCTACATCCTGCCCTTGGTCATGACACTGACCACGCTGCTGCAGACCTCGCTGAACCCCGCTCCGCCGGACCCCATGCAGGCCAAAATGATGTGGATCATGCCGCTGGCCTTCAGCGTGATGTTCTTCTTCTTCCCGTCGGGCCTGGTGCTGTACTGGATCACCAACAACGTGTTGTCCATTGCCCAACAGTGGATCATCAACACCCGCATGGGTGTGCCGCCCAAGTTCAACTTGCCCAAATTTTAGGTACCCCCCGAGGCGCTGCGCGCCTCCCCCCTGGGAGGGGGGCGACACCAGCGGCCCGGCTGAGCCGGTTCCGCGGTGTCTTTGGGGTTAGCTTCCCCTCTTTCACCGGCACTTTCTCTCTCCCTCGCTCCAGCCCCCTCTTTTCCCCTTCTCTTCACTCTGTTTTTATGCTCACGCGGCACCACGATCCGATTCTGGCTATTGCGACTGCGCCGGGGCGGGGTGCGGTGGGGATTGTGCGTATCAGTGGTAAGACGCTGGGTGGCTTTGTGCAGGCGTTCTTCGGACGCTCTTTGCCTGCGCGTGAAGCGGCTTACCTGCCTTTTTGTGATGCCGATGGTTCTGCCATAGACCAGGGCTTGGCCATTTACTTCCGTGCCCCGCATTCGTTCACGGGCGAAGACGTACTGGAGTTGCAGGCGCACGGCGGGCCGGTGGTGTTGCAGTTGCTGCTGGCGCGTTGCTTGCAGGTAGCCCAAGCGGAGGGGGCGTCGGGGAAAACGGTGTTGCCAGGCCTGCGACTTGCGGGAGCCGGAGAGTTTTCCGAGCGCGCGTTCTTGAACGACAAGATCGATCTGGCCCAGGCCGAGGCCATTGCCGACCTGATTGATGCCAGTACCGAGGCGGCGGCGCGCAGTGCGTCGCAGTCGCTGTCCGGGGCATTCTCCAAAGAAGTGCATGCCCTGCGCGATGCGCTTATCCATTTGCGCATGCTGGTGGAGGCCACGCTGGATTTTCCGGAAGAGGAAATCGACTTCCTGCAAAAGGCCGATGCCACAGGCCAGCTCGCGCGCATCCAGGCGTCGGTACAGGCGGTGTTCGCACGGGCATCGCAAGGTGCGCTGCTGCGCGAAGGCATCCATGTAGTGATTGCAGGCCAGCCCAATGCGGGCAAGTCGTCGCTGCTGAATGCGTTGGCCGGGGCCGAGTTGGCCATCGTCACGCCCATTGCCGGCACCACACGCGACAAGGTGCAAGAAACCATACAGATCGAAGGCGTGCCCATCCACGTGATTGACACTGCGGGCTTGCGCGACAGCGACGATGCAGTAGAAAAAATTGGTATCGCCCGCGCTTGGGAGGCCATTGCTGCGGCCGACGTGGTGCTGTTTTTGCACGACCTGACCCGCGTGGACCACGCCGACTACCAAGCTGCCGATGCAGAAGTCGCCGCGACCTTGCAGCACAAGCTTCCGGCTGGCGTGCCGGTGATGGACGTTTGGAACAAAGCCGATGCCGCTGTGTCGGCGCCCGCACACAACGGCATCACGCTCTCCGCCAAAACGGGTGCGGGCCTGGATACCCTGCGCAAAGCCCTGCTCGATGCGGCTGGTTGGCAGCCTGCCAGCGGCGGCACCTTTATCGCCCGCGAGCGACACATCCAGGCGCTGCGCCGCGTGGACCACCATTGCATGCAGGCTGCGGCCCATCTGGCCTCGCAAGCGCAGGCGCTGGATTTGCTGGCCGAGGAACTGCGCCTGGCGCAAAACGCATTGAGCGACATCACGGGCGAATTCAGTTCGGACGACCTGCTGGGCGTGATCTTTTCGCAGTTTTGTATTGGCAAGTGATTGGGCCTACACTGGCGTGCCAGGGTACTCAGCAGATACACCATGTCATTTCTACGTTGGTTTGGTAAGCGCGCATCCGCCCCCGAGTCGGAGCCGTCCACGCCCTCCGATCTGGATGCGTCGGATGCCACATTGCCGCTGCACCATGCGCTCCCCGCAGACAAGGGCTCCCGCCGCAGCGAACGCGTGCAACGCCGCGAGTTGCTGTACGGCGTGGTACGCGAATGCATGACTGCCGCCGGGCTGCTGTCCTCCACCTACAAATTCAAGGTTCTATCGCTGGATTCGGGCGGGCGCGAGTACCTGATCATGATGGACGTGCCGCACGAATACCTGGCCGAGGCCGGGCGCACCACCGACCTGGAAGGCAGCATTGCACGCAGCGCCAAAGAACGTTTTGGCATGTTGGTCACGGCGGTCTACTGGCGTGTGAATGACATGGTGACGGTTCGGCCCGCAGTGCAACCGGTGCCTCACGCCACCACATCTACAAAGAAGGTCGAAGAGGCCCCCTCTCTACCCGCTGCAACATCGCAGGAAAGCTCCTTGGCCGACGAAGCATTGGCATTCAAACGGGCGTTGGCTGCAGCACCGCGCGGTACAGCATCGGTCAAACCCGGGGAGGTTGTGAAATCCGGTCGGCGCCATCCTGAGCCACAGCCGGACTTCAGCGACACAGAGCCTTTTGATCCCAACTCACCGCTCGGACCCTCCCAGTTCGGCGGGCTGAATTAGCGGCGCGGCGCCCAAGCCGGGCCGCTTCAGTGGCCGGAGAAGTCCACCAAGGTAAACAGCGGCAGACCGGATTCGCGCAGCTTGGCAGAGCCACCCAACTCGGGCAAATCCACAATCGCCGCGCCTTCGGTCACCACCGCGCCTTGGCGCTCCAGCAGGCGACGGCCCGCCATCATGGTGCCACCGGTGGCGATCAGATCGTCAATCAGCAACACGCGTTGGCCAGGTTTGACGGCATCGGTGTGCAGTTCCACCGTGGCACTGCCGTATTCCAGCTCGTAGGTTTCCTCCACCGTGGTGAAGGGCAGCTTGCCTTTTTTGCGGATGGGCACAAAGCCCACATTGAGTTCATAGGCCACCACCGCACCGATGATGAAGCCGCGCGCGTCCAGACCGGCCACTACATCCGGGCGGATGGCGGGGTCCATATAGCGGTGGACAAAGGCATCGATCAGCACGCGGAACACCTTGGCGTCTTGCAGCAACGGTGTGATGTCGCGGAACTGCACGCCCGGTGCGGGCCAGTCCGGAACGGTGCGGATATGGTCGCGCAGGTACTGGTTGACGCTGATGTTTTGCATGGGGCTTCCTGGCGGTTGGTCTGGGCAGGCAGCTATTGTGCCCCCATGCGGGTGCGCTCTAACGCGCGAGCAGACGCAACTCTGCCAACGCCAGCGCCTCGGCTTGGCCAGACAGCACCAGCGTGTCGCCATGCTCCAACTGCGTACCCGGTTCGACTTCGACCGGGCTACCGTTGCTGCGCCGCAGGCTCATCACGCGCACCGGCAGCGCATCCAGCTCCAGCGCTTGCAAGCTGCTACCGGCCACGGTACTGGCGGCAGGCAAGGTGATGGATACCAGGCGCTCGTGGTGCAGTTCGTCCACCGAGTTGTCGTCGGCACCGTGGAAGAAGCCGCGCAGCAGGTTGTAACGGGCATCGCGCTGGTCTTGCACGATGCGGATCACCCGGCGCATGGGCACACCCACCAACGCCAAGGCGTGGCTGGCCAGCATCAGTGAGCCTTCAATGGCCTCGGGCACGACTTCGGTGGCACCCGCCGCGCGCAGCTTGTCCAGGCTGTGGTCATCTTGCGTGCGCACGATCACGGGCACCTGGGGAGAGTGGGCATGGCGGTGGGCCAGCACTTTCATGGCGGCACCTTCGTCCAGGTAGGTGACCACCACCGCACTGGCACGCGCCAGTCCGGCTGCGGTAAGCGCCTGCAGCCGAGCCGAGTCGCCAAACACCACGGAATGACCGGCCGCCGCCGCCTGCCGCACGCGGTCTGGGTCCAAGTCCAGCGCCACGTAGGGAATGTTTTGGCTCTCCAGCACGCGCCCTAGGTTTTGTCCGCAACGACCAAAACCGCAGATGATCACGTGTTGTTGGACGCCAATCGCTTTGCGCGCAATGTTGGTCATTTGCAAGGACTGCTGCAGCCATTCGGTAGACACCAACCGCAGCACGATCTGGTTGCTGTACATCACCACAAACGGGGTGACCACCATGGACAGCACCATGGCCGCCAGTATGGGGTTGAGCAGCGCGGGGGGCACCAGCGCGTTTTCCGCAGCCAGCGCCAGCAGCACAAAGCCGAATTCACCTGCCTGCCCCAGGTACAGGCCGGTGCGCAAGGCAACACCGCTGGGTGCGCCAAGCCCTTTGGCGATGCCTGCCAACACGCTCACTTTGAGCACGGGGGGCAACAGGGTCAGCAGAAAGACCAGCCCCCAGCTTTGCAGTACCAAGCGCCAGTCCAGCAACATGCCGATGCTGATGAAAAACAGCCCCAGCAACACATCGTGGAAGGGGCGGATGTCCGTCTCCACTTGGTGCTTGTATTCAGTCTCCGAGATCAACATGCCCGCGATGAACGCGCCCAGCGCCAGGCTCAGGCCTGCTTGCTCCGTCATCCAGGCTAGCCCCAGCGTGATGAGCAGCAGGTTGAGCACAAACAGTTCTTCGCTCTTGCGTTTGGCCACCAGCGTGAGCCAGCGCCGCATCACGTGCTGCCCACCAGTCAGCAACACGGTGATCAGCACCACCGCCTTCAGGCCCGCCAAAGCCAGCTCCATCAACAGGTTCTGGTCGGACGCTCCGAGAGCAGGCACCAGCACCAGCAGCGGCACCACGGCCAAGTCCTGAAACAACAACACACCCATGATGCGTTTGCCGTGCTCGGCCTCCATCTCCAAGCGCTCCACCATCAGCTTGACCACGATGGCCGTACTGCTCATGGCCAGCGCGCCGGACAGCGTGAGTGCGGCCTTCCAGTCCATGCCCCACATGCCGGGCAACAGCCGCGCCAGCAGCAGCATCGTCACCGTGCCCACCAGCATGGTGACCGTGACCTGCAGCAAACCCAGGCCAAACACATGCTGGCGCATGGCCCGCAACTTGGGCAGGTTGAACTCCAGCCCAATCACAAACATCAGAAACACCACGCCCAATTCACCCAGGTGCTGCACGGCTTCCACGTTGTGCGACAAAGCCAAGGCGTTGGGGCCAATCACCACGCCCACACACAAGTAGCCCAGCATGGGCGGCAGTTTGAGCAGTCGGCAAACCACCACCCCCACCACGGCAGCCAGCAAATACAAGAGCGCGATTTCCAGTCCAGTCATGGCCCCATGCTAGCAAGCCAGCGTGGCCATACTGCGGCTCTATAAAATGCCCTTATGGTGCGACTCGATCGCCGAGTCAGGCTCAACTGAGCCGCTATGGTCGCAGGCCTTAACTGCCTTTTGAGTGTTTTCCCTCTGGGAGCACGCAAAAAGCTCCCTCCTGGGGAGCGAGACGACGAGCATGAATTACGGTCAGCAATGACCGGTCAAATTCAACCGAGACCAGACCACAAGTCTGGCCGCCACAAAAATGTTCCGCTTTTGCGGCTCATTTCAGGTGGCAATTTAACCTGTTACAAATTTCCGGATTTGTGACGGTTTGCTCGCGCGTGGTCACCCCACACGTCAACATCTTGACCAATCGGTGCCACTTTCTGTGTCTTGTTTTGTACTGAAACCACCCCTGGAACGGGGTGATCTCCACTGCACGTGCGTCCTGAGTAATCGGGGGGTGCGGAGCTGCGGTTAAACGTCCTGCGCGAAAGCGCACAGCCTCGGTGTGAGCCGGGGTAATCCATAGATCAAGACTGTGGAGGGACGCGGGGATAAAGGGTACGGGAAACACATGTGAACTCTCGTCAGAACCATCTTTAGCATTGAACAGCTTACGCTTGACTCCCTCCTTCGGGAGGGGAGCTGTAGCCAAAAGGCAACTAGACAGGGAGTCGGAGGTCATAAGCTTCGGCTCGTTCCACATAACGTCTTGAGGTGGATAGAGGGTCCCTAACCCCATCGGTTCGATAGCCATCGAACTGGGCACAGAAGGAAACGAGGTAAGCCCCACTCACCGCCAGCACCGAAAGGTGTCGGCAACCCGCGAGCAATCAAAGGCCATGGTGGAGGGGGTAGAGGAGGAGGCAAAAAGCGAATGCCCGGTTGTAATGACCGAGATAGGGCCTATGGCCCACGGTGAAAGCCGGCTGACTTGCTTCAGGTGCGACGGCGCAAAGCCGCTGTGACTTTTACAACGACCCAGAGGGTATCTGCCCCTCTGGGGTCGGTGCCTTCTTCAATGGGTCACCTCACTGGAGAATGGTATGGAAAACATCCTCACGGATGCTGCGTCTCCGGGCGAGTTGACTGGTTGGCATTCCATTGATTGGAAAGCCGTCATGCAGTTCGTCGGGAAGGCGCAGATGCGCATTGCGCAGGCAGAACAGGAACGGAACTTTCGCAGAGTTAAAAGACTGCAGAGGGGACTGATCCGATCTTGGCAAGCCAGGGCACTGGCTGTCAGGAAAGTAACCGAAAACAAAGGGAAGCGAACGAGTGGCGTCGATCGCGAACTTTGGGACACGCCAGAGAAGAAATGGAAAGCGGTTGGTCGATTGAGCCAAGCGGGATATAGGGCACGGCCTTTGAGGCGGGTCTATATCCCCAAAGCCAACGGGAAGGAAAGGCCATTGGGCATACCGACCATGTTGGACCGAGCGATGCAGGCCCTGCACCTGCTAGCGCTGGAGCCAGTCGCAGAATGCCATGCCGATCTGAACTCTTACGGGTTCAGGAAAAATCGGTCAACGCATGATGCAAGGCAACAGCTGTTCGTATCTCTTTCCAAACAGGCTTCGGCCCAATGGGTATTGGATGCGGACATCACCGGGTTCTTCGATCACATCAACCATGAGTGGCTTTTGGACCATGTCCATATGGACAGACGGGTTCTCCGCACGTGGCTGAAATCGGGAGTTGTGGACAGGGGGCAACTTCGCCGCACGGAGGAAGGAACACCGCAGGGCGGAATCATTTCTCCGACACTTGCGAACATCACGTTGGATGGCCTTGAGCGGGGTTTGACGCGGTTTTTACGAGAAAAGCTGGGAGCTAAGGCTTCGAAGAGGGCGAAGGTAAATCTTGTAAGGTATGCAGACGACTTTGTGGTGACAGGTGATTCGAAAGAGCTGCTGGAAACCATAGTCCAACCTTGGATTGAAAGGTTCCTGTGTGAACGGGGACTCACGCTATCCGAAGAAAAGACTCGAGTCGTGCACATTGAAAAGGGCTTCGACTTTCTGGGTTGGAACTTCAGGAAATACTCGGGGAAGCTGCTCATCAAGCCGAGCAAGAAAAACGTGAACGCGTTTTACGAAAAAGTAGCAGAGGTCATTGGGAGTTCCATATCGCTTCCGAAGTTTGAGTTGATTCAGCGGCTGAACCCTGTTCTCAGGGGCTGGGCGCAATACCACCGAGGAGTTGTAGCAAAGGAAACTTTTAGCCGGGTCGATCATCTGATCTACTGGCGGTTGATGCGATGGGGTCTGAGACGGCATCCACGCAAATCCACAAAATGGGTTCTCGACCACTATTGGAAACGATGGAGCGGCCGGTTACGGTTTACGGCTCAAGTCTCTGATGAGTTCGACGAGGTAAGAATGGCAGAGTTGTATACGCTGTCAGACACCAAAATCGAGCGGCACATCAAGGTGAAAGGGGACTTCAATCCCTTTGATCCAGCATGGGTTGCCTACGGTGAAAAACTGCGGTCGGAACGGATGTCCAAGCACATCTGGGATGACCAACGTTGGAAACTGTGGACTCAACAGAGTGGGACCTGCGCGCTATGTCAGCAGGCTATAGATATGGATAACGAGAGATATGACGATCACCACATCGTCTATAGGCAGTTGGGGGGAAGCGACGCCCTCTCAAATCGTGTGCTCCTGCATGCGATCTGTCATAAGCGTGTCCACGCCCTTGGTTTGAAGGTTATCAAGCCGGTCCCAGCACGGGGACTTTAATCTGGCAAAACGACAGAGGGTTATGCAGCCCGTTGACGTCGATAAGCTGGTGGTCGTGCGTGAGCCGTGTGCGGTGAAAGTCGCAAGCACGGTTCTTCGGGGGGGATATCATCGAAAGATGGCATCCCTACCCTCCACAGCCACCCCACATCGGACCGCCGAGTCCGCAGCCCAGCGCGCCATCGCGCTGGCCCAAGAAACCCTGGACATCGAAGCCGCAGCCGTCACCGGCCTCAAAAGCCGCATTGGCGCGCCCTTTGCCAAGACCGTGGAACTGGTGCTGGCCATCCAAGGCCGGGTGGTGGTGATGGGCATGGGAAAGAGCGGCCATGTTGGACGCAAGATTGCCGCCACCCTGGCATCTACCGGTACCCCCGCCATGTTTGTGCACCCCGGCGAAGCCAGCCATGGTGACCTGGGCATGGTCACCGCACAGGACCTGGTGCTCACCATTTCCAACAGCGGTGAGTCACAGGAGATGGCGGTGCTGCTACCCGTGCTCAAGCGCCTGGGCGCCCCCATGGTGGCCATGACGGGCAACGGCCAATCCACCATGGCGCAGCATGCCGATGTCTGGCTGGACAGCGCGGTAGACAAAGAGGCCTGCCCCCTGAACCTGGCCCCCACGGCCAGCACCACCGCGCAAATGGCGCTGGGCGATGCGCTGGCAGTGGCTTTGCTGGATGCGCGCGGCTTTCGCGCCGAAGACTTTGCCCGCTCCCACCCTGGTGGTGCCTTGGGCCGCAAACTGCTCACCCATGTGAGCGACGTGATGCGCAGCGGTGATGCGGTGCCCCGCGTGGCACCGGATGCCAGCTTCAGCGATCTGATGCGAGAAATGAGCGCCAAGGGCTTGGGCGCTGCAGCCATCGTGGATGCCAGTGGTCAAGTGCTGGGCATCTTCACCGATGGCGATTTGCGCCGCTTGGTCGAGCAAGGCAAGGACCTGCGCAGCTTCACAGCACAGGATGTGATGCATCCCGGCCCCCGCACCATTGGACTCGGCGCACTGGCAGTCGATGCGGCCGACATGATGGAAAGCCACCGCATCACCAGCGTGCTGGTGCTGGACGCGCAGGGCGCGCTGTGCGGCGTGGTGACCAGCAACGACCTGATGCGCGCCAAGGTCATCTGATGCAGCCCGCCATCCAGTTTGACCCCGCATTGCTGCTCAAAGCGCAAGGCATCAAGGTCGCGTTCTTTGATGTGGACGGCGTGCTCACCGACGGCGGCTTGCTGTTCTCGGAAAACGGCGAAACGCTCAAGCGCTTCAACACCTTGGACGGCCACGGCCTCAAGCTGTTACAAAAAGTGGGCATCACACCAGCGGTAATCACCGGGCGCGATTCCCAACCCCTACGCAAACGGCTGGCCGCCTTGGGCATCGTCCACGCCCACTTCGGCACCGAAGACAAGCGCCCTGCTGCCGAGCAAACCCTGCAGGCGCTGGGCCTGCAGTGGAGCCAGGCCGCTGCCATGGGAGACGACTGGCCCGACCTGCCCATGATGCGCCGCGCCGCCTTTGCCTGTGCGCCTGCCAACGCGCATGTAGAAGTGCTGCATGTTGCACACCATGTCACCAAGGCGCAGGGCGGCTTTGGGGCGGTGCGTGAATGCTGCGACTTGCTGATGGTGGCCAGCGGCCGCTATGTGGATGTGTTTGAAGAGTACATGCGCTGATGCTGAGCGTGCGCGTGCTCATCCGCGAGGCAGCTGATCGCTTTCTGCTGTACTTGCCGCTGGCGTGCATGGCCGTCTTGGCGCTCGGCACCTACTGGATGGTGCGCAGCACACCGCCTGTAGAGGCACCGACTGCGCCGCGTGTTCAACGCCACGAGCCGGATTACTTCATGCACGGCTTTGCTGTCAAAACCTTTGATGCCAATGGCCGGGTGCGCAGCGAAGTCATGGGCGACCGCGTGCGCCACTACCCCGATACCAAGTGGCTGGAAATTGACGGCATACGCATTCGATCTTTTGACGCCCGTGGTCGTTTGACCACCGCGTCCGCCAACCGAGGCCTTACCAACGAGGACGGTTCCGAAGTCCAGTTGATTGGCCAAGCGCAGGTGGTGCGCGAAGCCAGTGCCGAGCCTGGCCAGACTCCATCGCCCCGCGCCGAATACCGTAGCGAATTTCTGCACGCCTTCATGGACTCTGAGCGCCTGAAATCGCACAAGCCGGTGGAGCTGGTGCGTGGCAAAGACCGCTTCACCGCAGACGCGATGGACTTTGATAACGCAGAGCAGGTGCTGGAGCTGCGTGGACGTGTGCATGGCACGCTGATGCCTTCTGGCAAAAACTAATCCCGGAGACTTGCAATGGCCCCTGTGGTTTTTATTACGGGCGCATCCAGCGGCATAGGCCAAGCCTTGGCATGGCGCTTTTACCAAGCAGGGTACGACCTGGCCTTGGTGGCGCGGCGCACAGACGCCATTCACGCGTGGATTGAGGCGCAGGGTCTGAGCCCGGCGCGTTGTGGTGTCTACGGCGCGGATGTGGCGGACATAGACAGCACCGTGGCCGCGGGCCACGCTTGTATGCAGCAACAAGGTCTGCCGGATGTGGTGATCGCGAATGCTGGCATCAGCATCGGAATGGACACCGCCGCGCGCTCTGATCTGGACGTGATGGCGCAAACCTTTGCCACCAACAATGTAGGGCTTGCCGCGACCTTTCACCCTTTTGTTCAAGCCATGAGCCAGCGAGGCTCGGGCACCTTGGTGGGCATTGGCAGTGTGGCCGGTATTCGTGGCTTGCCAGGGCATGGCGCCTATTGCGCCAGCAAAGCCGCGGTCATTTCCTACTGTGAGAGCCTGCGCGGGGAGCTGCGTAGCAGCGGTGTGCGTGTGGTAACTATCTGCCCCGGATACATCGACACACCACTGACACGCAAGAACCGGTACTCCATGCCGTTCTTGATGTCCGTGGAAGACTTCGCCCAGCGTGCCATGCAAACCATTCTTGCAGGGGACAGCTACCGCGTGATCCCCTGGCAAATGGGGTTGGTGTCCAAGCTGCTGCGGTTGCTGCCCAATCGCATTTTTGACAAGGCTTTGTCAGGCAGGCCCCGCAAACACCGGGCAGACGAGGCCTGAGTTCAGAGCGCCAACAAAAAAGGACCCGAAGGTCCTTTTTTTTTCTTGATAGGGAGCTGCTTAGTAGCTGCTGCCACGGCCACCGCCGTAACCGCCACCGCCGCCGGAGCGACCGCCACCACCGTAGCCGCCGCCACCGCCGCCGTAGCCGCCGCCACCAGAGCGACCGCCGCCAGCACCACCACCGAAGCCGCCGCCACCGGAGCGGGGGGGACGGGGTTCCATCGGACGTGCTTCGTTCACAACCAAGCCACGGCCACCGAATTGTTGACCATTTACGCCATTGATAGCAGCTTGTGCTTCAGCGTCGCTGCCCATTTCCACAAAGCCGAAGCCCTTGGAGCGGCCAGTGTCACGTTCCATCATGACTTTGGCGCTGGTGACGGTACCGTGGGGAGCAAAAGTTTGCTGCAGGTCTTCGTCACGGAAAGAATATGGCAGGTTGCCAACGTAAAGTTTGTTGCCCATGTAAGGACTCCTCAAAAACTAACTCAAAACGCGATGGAGTCCAAAACCGCAATCAACAAACCGTTAAAGACTTAGAGCAGACGCGAAACTGACTAAACACCGCAAACTTCCCCACCAGGTTTCTGGCAAGGCGATTTCATTATGCGCCATTTCCCTGGACATTCCTAATTTTTTCAGGGAAAGAGGACGGACCTAGGGTTTCTCTTGATCCTGTGTCGTGTAATTGCGCCACTGCTTGAGGTCGTTGCGCATGGCGAGCATTTGCCGCTCGAACCGGGGGCAGGCTTGGCAAATCAGCAAGTGCAGTTTCAGCGCAATGCGGTCAGCTAATTTCAGTGAGCGGTCTTCCCTCGCCACCATCATGGCGGTTGCCTCTTTGCAGGTTCTCTTCAAGGGCATCATGGCTTCACTTTATGTCCGTACCAGTTTAATTCCAGGCACTCACGTAACCGCAGCCGCGCACGGTGCAGTTGCACATACAGGTTGGTCGAAGTCAGCACCAATTCCTTGCAAATTTCTTCGCTGCTGAGCTCCAGCCATTCGCGCATCAGGAACACGCGGCCCTGCACGGCAGGCAAATGCTCCACACACATTTCCAGTATTTCGAAAAATTGCCGGCTGTTGCTGTGCTGCTCCGGATTACCCCACTCTGCGGGTGCTTCTATGTAATGCCCATCCGCCTGAAAGCCCAGGTAGTCCAAGGGATCTTCCGCGCTATCGCTGTCGTTCGCCTGCATAGCTTCACGCCCATGCAAGCGCAGCGCGTCAATGACCTTGTGCTTGAGGATGCCGACCAGCCATGTCTTGAGCTGCGAGCGGTTGCCGAAAGACTGCGGCTTGGCAAGCGCCGCCACGATGACTTCCGAGACCGCGTCTTCGGCCCAGGTGTCATTGCGCAATTGCAAACGCGCAAACTTCAGCAAGTAGTCGCGCAGGTTGGCGACTTGCTGCTCGTAGGTGATGGCAGTTGAATCAGCGTTTGACAAAGGGCTCCTCGCGCCACGGGCACAAAAACAGTTGGCGCCACTGTAAGAAAAAGCGCTGAGCCGTGACTAACGTGGGACCCGCAGAATAGGAAACCGCACGTTACCGGATCGGCGGGGCACTTTTGATGTTCACCCCTTTGTACCACCCTTGTGAGGAAATCTTTATGAAACAAGCCACCATGATTGCTGCCACCGCAGCCGCTTTGATGACATTGACGCTCGCTGCCGCACCAGCCGCAGCCGCCGAGAAAGAAAAGTGTTTTGGCATCGCCAAGGCCGGGCAAAACGACTGCGCCAGCGTGACGGGCGTGCACTCCTGCGCAGGCCAGTCCAAAGTCGATATGGACAAGAGCGAATGGAAATACGTTGCCAAAGGCACTTGCAAAGACATGAAAGGCCTGACCGCTGAAGAAGCCCAAAAGCTCAAGAGCTAACCGACACGCCACACGCAAACGCCATGCCCACCCCGCACACGCAAATGGCTGAGAGTGAGCCCAGGCAGCCACTGCACGCCGGGCTGGGTTGGCGGCACCCGCACTACGCGCAACTGCTGGAGCAGCGGCCTGCCCTGGATTTTTTGGAGGTGCACTCCGAAAACTTCTTTGCGGCCGGTGGCGCCGCGCTGGCTGTGCTGGAGCGCGGGCGCAAGCTGTATCCCGTCAGCTTGCATGGCGTCGGGTTGTCACTGGGCTCTGCGGCGGGCGTGGACCCTTGGCATCTGGACCAGTTGGCCAACCTGGTGGAACGCATAGACCCGGTGCGGGTCAGCGACCACGCCAGCTTTGCACGCGCGCCCTTCGGGGACCGCGTGGTCCATGCCGCAGACCTGCTGCCACTGCCCTTTACGCACGAGGCGCTGGATGTGCTGGCGGCCAATGTGCAGCGCGTGCAAGACCGGCTGCAGCGCCGCTTCATGGTGGAAAACATTTCGGCCTATATGCAGTGGAATAGTGCGGCCGACCAGACGCTGCAGGAAACCGAATTCTTGAATACCTTGGTGCGGCGTACCGGCTGCGCCTTGCTGGTGGACGTGAACAATATTTACGTCAACGCCTTGAATGCACACAAGGCAGGCAGCTGCGCCGACCCCATGGCGGCGTGCAAAAGCTGGCTGGAACACATAGACCCCGACGCGGTGGAAGAACTCCACCTGGCAGGGCATTGCAACGTGAACGATGCCCATGGCGACATCGTGATCGACGACCACGGCAGCCGCGTCAGCGCCCCCGTGTGGGAGCTGTACCGCCATGCCCTGACCTGCTTCGGCGCGGTGCCCACGCTGATGGAATGGGACACCGCCATTCCGGCGCTGGATGTCTTGCTCGACGAAGTGGCCCGTGCCCGCGCGGTGGCGGAACAGACGCTGGGAGTGGCTGCATGAGTACGCTCGCACAGCAACAACAAGCGCTGGTGGATGCGCTCTTCGCGTGGCCTGCCGATGACGCGCTCAACCGTTTGAACGCGCATTGCACCGGCGTGGGCAGCCAAGCACAGCGCGGCATCCTGGCCTACCAGGCCAACGGCCATGCGCTGGCAGAGCGGGCTTTGCAAAGTGCCTACCCGGTCGTGGCGCAGATGCTGGGCGCTGAGAGCTTTGCCGACCTGGCGCGGGCGCTCTGGCACGCGCACCCGCCGGTGCGCGGTGACGTGGCCCAATGGGGTGGCGACTTGGCGGACTTCATCGCGCAAAGCGATCAGTTGCAGGATGAGCCTTTTATGCCCGACGTAGCCCGGGTCGAATGGCAGCTGCACTGCAGTGCCACCGCGCACGACCAGGAAGCCGACCTGGCCTCACTGGCACTACTCACCACAGAAGACCCTGCAACCCTGGGCTTGCTTCTGGCACCAGGCACCGGTTGCATCCGTAGCGCGTGGCCCATCGCCAGCATCTGGCTGGCGCATACCGAATGCACACCGTCCTTTGCCGAAGTCGGCACCCAACTGCGCGCGCGCACCGCACAAGACGCGGTGGTCTGGCGGCAGGGTTTGCAGCCCCGGCTGCGCTTGGCCTTGCCCGGTGAATACGCGGTGTTGAGCGCTTTGCAGGCAGGCACCGAGTTGGAGCCTGCTGTGGCGCAAGCCAGCGAACTGGATTTCACCCAATGGCTGCCACTGGCGGTGCAAACCGGATTGGTATTGGGCGCGTACCGCATTTCTGAGGAGAGACAGCCATGACAGACAACGTACTTTCCAGAGCCTCCGGTGCGGTGCGCTTTGTGCAACGCCTGCCGGGGCTGTGGCGTTGGCTGGACACCCCGCTCAATGCGCTGCAGTCGCCACTGGCACTTCTGGGCCGCTGCTATGTGGCGCAGGCATTTTTTCTGTCTGGCCTGACCAAGCTGCGCGATTGGGACACCACCTTGGCCTTGTTCAACGACGAATACCACGTGCCCCTGCTGCCGCCGGAACTGGCGGCTTATATGGGGACGGCTGGAGAACTGGCCCTGCCTGTGCTGCTGGTATTGGGCGTATGCGGCCGTTTTGCGCCCCTGGGCTTGAGCGTGGTGAACATCATGGCGGTACTGTCACTGCCCGACATTGCCCCAGCCGCCTTGCAGCAACACATCAGCTGGGGGATTGTGTTGGCCGCATTGGCGGTGTTTGGTCTGGGGCGATGGACCCTAGACCAGCTGTTACAGCACATGGCCCGCCGCTCTTGAGGCCCCTGCACCTGGCAAGCACCCCAGCGACGAGGCCATCTGTCAGTGGTTACCAGTTGGCCTCGCGCTCAGGCGTTGCACTGATCTTGTGAATCGACAAGTCGGCGCCGTCAAATTCCTCTTCCTGACTCAGGCGAATGCCAACGCTGCGTTTGAGCAGCCCGTACACCGCAAAGCCGCTGGCCAAGGCCCAGACCACACCCAGCCCCGTGCCAATCAACTGCGCACCCAGGTTGATGCCACCAATGCCGCCCAGCGCCTTGGTACCGAAGACACCGGCCGCAATGCCGCCCCAGGTGCCACACAGGCCGTGCAACGGCCAGACACCCAGCACGTCGTCAATCTTCCATTTGTTTTGGGTCAGCGTGAACATCACCACGAAGATGGCGCCCGCCACGCCGCCCACCACCAATGCACCAAGAGGGTGCATCAAGTCAGAGCCCGCGCACACCGCCACCAGACCGGCCAAGGGGCCGTTGTGCACAAAGCCTGGGTCGTTCTTGCCCATGGCCAGGGCCACCAGCGTGCCGCCCACCATGGCCAACAGCGAGTTCACCGCCACCAGGCCAGAAATCTTGTCCAGCGTCTGGGCGCTCATCACGTTGAAGCCGAACCAGCCCACCGTCAAAATCCAGGCGCCCAGCGCCAGGAAGGGGATGCTGCTGGGCGGGTGGGCCGAAATGGCGCCGTCTTTGCGGTAGCGGTTGCTGCGCGCGCCCAGCAAAATCACCGCACCCAGCGCAATCCAGCCGCCCACCGCATGCACCACCACGCTGCCAGCAAAGTCGTGGAACTCGTCGCCCGTCACCGCCTTGATCCAGGCTTGCACACCGAAATGCTGGTTCCAGGCAATGCCCTCAAAAAACGGATACACCACGCCGACGATGGCAGCCGTTGCCAGCAGTTGCGGCCAGAACTTGGCCCGCTCGGCAATGCCGCCGGAGATGATGGCCGGAATGGCGGCAGCAAAGGTCAGCAGGAAGAAAAACTTCACCAGCTCGTAGCCGTTCTTGGCGGCCAACTGCTCCGCACCCACGAAGAAGCTGGTGCCGTAGGCCACGGCGTAGCCCACCACAAAATAGACCACGGTGGAGACCGAGAAGTCCACCAGGATCTTGACCAGCGCATTCACCTGGTTCTTGCGGCGCACCGTGCCCAATTCCAGAAACGCGAACCCCGCATGCATGGCAAGCACCATGACAGCGCCCAACAAAATGAACAGCGCATCGAAGCCCTGTTTTAGTGCATCCATGAAATACCTCTTGAAAGAAATGCATTGAAGCGGTGCAAAAACGCGTATCGCACCCGTTGTGCACCTATTGCAAGCAAAATGCGCGCCAAAAAAGAGCCTGTGCACGATAGCGGTGTTGCAAGGGCACAGTTTGTGTGCATTTCCCCCATTGTGGGGAGTTCTTCCATGCTGTTTTTGGTAAGTGTGCTTTTAAGGGGATAGCGCAGCCACAGCACGCACGCCGACAAACCGACCGTCGCGGAATACCGTCGCCGGGTTAGTGCGTGGCCTGCACTTCCAACCAGCGGGCGAACTGCTGCAAGGCCTCGCTGCCGTTTTCCGTGCCTTGCGGGCGCACCAGGTAGTAGGCGCGCTGGTTGGCCAAGGCCAGCGGGTGGGCGATGACCAATTCACCGCGCTGCAATTCCGGCGCGATCAGCAAACGGGGCACCAGGGCCAGGCCCAGGCCTTGCGCGGCGGCGGCGGCCGTCATGGAAAACTGCTCGTAGCGTGGCCCTGCCGCGGCCAATGGCGCATCGACTCCCGCCTGCGCAAACCACTGGCTCCAGGCGTCAGGCCGGGTGCTTTGCTGCAGCAAGGGCATGCCCGCCAAGGTCTCGGCCTTGATGGATTTGCGCTTGCCCAAAAGGCGCGGGTGGCACACCACCACCACTTCTTCGTCCAGCAAGTGCTGGTGCTGGGTACCGGCCCAGCGCTGCAGCTGCTCCGGCGTGCCCGCGTAGATGGCGGCGTCCAGCGCAGTGTCAGCAAACAAAAAAGGCCGGGTGCGGGTTTCGATGTGCACCGTGATGCCGGGGTGCTGTTTGGCAAAGTCGGCCAGGCGCGGCATCAGCCACTTCACCGCAAAGGTGGGCACGCTGGCCAGGTGCACGTCGCCCCCCGGCGCGCTGGCGCCCATGATGTCGCGCGTGTCCTGCTCGATGGCCCCTAGCCGTTGCGCCACGCGGGCTGCGTAGTCGGCACCCACGGGCGTGAGTTCCATGCCATGGCGGGTGCGCTTGAACAAAGCCACACCCAGGTATTCCTCCAACGCAAGGATCTGTCGGGACACCGCGCTTTGCGTGAGCGACAGCTCCACCGCCGCACGCGTCAGGCTGCGGTGGCGGGCTGCGGCTTCAAAACAGAGCAGGGTGTGGGAGGCAGGTATCTTGCGGCGCATGGCCCGATTGTCTGGCTATTCGTCTGGCAATTCTTTTGGCTATGCGGCGCGGGATTGCAGGCGCGCTGCGTGCTCCTGCAAATGCGTTTGCTTGCTGCGTGCGTCGTCCAGCGCTTCGGGCGTGAGCGTGGCAAGCAGCAGGCTCTCTGTGCGCGCCGCTTTGGCCAGGGGCTGGCCCAGGGCATCCACCACCGCGCTCAAGCCGCCATAGCGCAGCTTGCCTTCCGGCCCGCAGTAGTTGGCATAGGCCAGCACCATCTGGTTCTCGAATGCGCGCGTGGGTACCAGCGTGTCGGGCACCAGGTCATACGTGTCCATATTGGCGGTGGGAACCAGCACGCAGTCGGCGCCCGCCAAGGCCAAGCGACGGGTGTTTTCGGGGAACTCCACGTCGTAGCAAATCAGTAGGCCCAGCTTCCAGCCGTTCAGGACGCCCAATGCGGAGTTGGCTTCACTCACGTCACCCGCGCTGAACTGGCTGCGGTCCAGCGCGCCGTACAAATGCGTCTTGCGGTAGTTCAGCACCACCTCGCCTTCTGCGTCTATCCACTGCGCGGCGTTGAACACGCGGCCGTCTTCACCGCGCTCCGGGTAGCCAAACACCATCGCCACACCGGTGGTGCGCGCGATGTGCGCCACCGCATGGCGGTAGGCGCCTTCGCGGCTTTGTGCCAACTGCTGCACGGCGTCTGCCCCGATGCTGTAGCCACTGACAAACATCTCGGGAAACAGCAGCAGGTCTGCGCCCTGCGTGCGGGCCTGTTGCGCGATGCGCTCCATGCGTTCCAGATTGCCCGCCACATCCAGGGGCTGCGAGGCGCATTGAAAAACGGCGAGGATGAATGGGGTGCGGGTGGATGCGTGCATGCCGCTTTGTACCGCAGTGTGGGGCTCTGCGATCAAGCGCCCAGCTCCATGGGCCCTAGCTCCGCAAACACATCTCCCGGGCCGGGGTTGTTGGGCGGTGTGCTGCCGCCCAGGTGGTGCAGGATGCCCCATACCGCGTTGAGCGAGGTTTGCACCGCGCCTTCCACCCACGCGGGTGTCCATGACACATCATCGCCTGCAATGAAGATGCCCTTGTGCGCTGCTGGAAACGCGTCCTGAACAAAGTGCGCGTACATGCGCTGGTTGTAGCGGTAGTGCCCTGGCAGCGCGCCTTTGAAAGCGCCCAGAAAGTGCGGGTCCGCCTCCCACGACACGCAGATGGGGTCGCCAATGATGTGGCTGGCAATGTCCACCTTGGGGTAGATTTTTTGCAGCGCACCCAGCGCCAGCTTGACGCGCTTGTCCACCGGCTGCGGCAGCATCTTGAGCGCATCGCCCATCCACGCATAGGACAGACAAATCACACCGGGTTTGCCCGGGCCGTTGTCAAACAAATAGGTGCCGCGCGTGAGGCGGTCGGTCAGCGTCATGCTCATCACGTCGCGGCCGGTTTCTGGGTCTTTGTCTTTCCAGAAAGCGCGGTCCACCATCACAAAGGTTTTGCTGGATTGCATGTAGCGCGTGCGGTCCAGCGCCATCCACATTTTTTGCGAAAACAGCGACTCTTCGCAGGCGATCTGCGTGGTCAGCAGCCAGCTCTGGCAGGTGGCCAACACCGCGGCATAGCGGCGTTTGCCGCCCCAGGCGTCGGTCACTTCCAGGTTGCCATCGGCCGCGCGGGCAATGGCCGTAACACCCGGACGGGTAGCGCCCTGGTGCAGGCTCTCCAGCGTGGTGCCTGCGGGCCAGTGCGCCAGCGTGCTGGGCGCATGGCGCCACAGGCCCTTGGGCACCTGGTCGGCGCCACCCACGATCAGGCGTTGGTTGTCATCGCAGTTGGTCATCACCACGCGCAGGATTTCCAGCATGGAGTTGGGAAAGTCGGAGTCCCAGCCGCCGGTGCCAAAACCCACTTGGCCAAACACCTCGCGGTGCTGGAAGCTGAGCTTGGAGAAGGCTTTGGAGTTGGCCACAAAGTCGTAAAACGTACGGTCGTCCCACAGCGGCACCAGCGCGTTCCACAAGGCCTTGAGCGCAGGCACATCGCGCTCGCGGATGGCGCGTTGCATGTCGCCAAAACGTGCGTCGGTCTCCAGCGCCTCGGCCCATGCCGCAGCCACTTCCTGAAACAGCGCGGGCAGGTCTTGGAGCGACTCGGCGTAATAGGTCTTGCCTTCCAGATCAATCACCGTGCTGCCGGATGCGGGCGTGAGCGGGTTGGGGAAAGGGCGTGTCTCCAGGCCCAACAGGTTCACGTAGTGGTAGAAGGCCGTGCTCGATACCGGAAAGCGCATGCCACCCAGTTCGGCCACCACATCCTGCGTGCCTTCAAAGCGCTGCGAGCGCAGGCGTCCGCCCATTTTGGAAGCCTCGTACAGCACGGGTTTGAGGCCCAGCTTCATCAGCTCATAGGCCGCCACCATGCCGGCCATGCCTGCACCCACAATCGCCACTTCCTGGCCGTGGCACGCGGCGGGCAACTCGCCCAGGCCTGCGGGGTGGGCAATCCAGTCGTCGAAAGCGTAGGGGAAATCGGGGCCGAAGATGGTGATGGGTTTTTCTGTGGTCATGGCGTGGTTCGCTTGAATGGGAGGGGCTTGCGGCGGCGGGTAGCCGTGCGAAGGGAGCGCGACTATGCCACGCGGCACCATGCGCCACAACCCCGCTGTTTCCCCTAGATGCTGGGCTGCATCAAGCTATGCGTTTCAAGAATACCTGCATGAAAAACCCTCGCTTGTGCCGCTGCCATGCGGGCCCTACTATTGCGGCCAATCCCCACCTTCGATTCACTTTTCACCGACTGGAGCACACCTTGGCAAACGCAGCATTCAACTGGCAAGACCCCTTTCTGCTGGACACCCAACTCAGCGACGACGAGCGCATGGTGCGCGACGCCGCTGCCGCCTACAGCCAGGACAAGTTGCTGCCCCGCGTGACGCAAGCCTTCCGTGATGGCAGCACCGACCCCGCCATCTTCCGTGAGATGGGCGAACTCGGCCTGCTGGGCCCCACCATCCCCGAGCAATACGGAGGCCCGGGCCTGAACTACGTGGCCTACGGCCTGATCGCCCGCGAAGTGGAGCGCGTGGACAGCGGCTACCGCTCGATGATGAGCGTGCAGAGTTCTTTGGTGATGGTGCCAATCTTTGAATTCGGTTCTGAGGCCCAGCGCCAGAAATACCTGCCCAAGCTGGCCACCGGCGAGTGGATTGGCTGCTTCGGCCTGACCGAACCCGACCACGGCTCCGACCCCGGCAGCATGGCCACCCGCGCCCACAAGGTGCCCGGCGGCTACAAGCTCAGTGGCTCCAAGATGTGGATTTCCAACAGCCCGATTGCCGATGTGTTTGTGGTCTGGGCCAAGGAAGTGACCGAGTCCGGCGTCGTCGGCCCGATCCGCGGCTTTGTGCTGGAAAAAGGCATGGCCGGTTTGAGCGCCCCCGCCATCCACGGCAAGGTGGGCCTGCGTGCCAGCATCACCGGTGAAATCGTGATGGACGGCGTGTTCTGCCCCGAAGAAAACGCCTTCCCCGAAGTGCGCGGCCTCAAAGGCCCGTTCACCTGCCTGAACAGCGCACGCTATGGCATTGCCTGGGGTGCTTTGGGCGCAGCGGAAGACTGCTGGCTGCGCGCCCGCCAGTACACCATGGACCGCAAACAGTTCGGCCGTCCCTTGGCAGCCAATCAGTTGATCCAGAAGAAGCTGGCCGACATGCAAACCGAAATCACGCTAGGCCTGCAAGGCTGCTTGCGTCTGGGCCGCATGAAGGACGAGGGCATTGCGTCGGTGGAGATCACGTCCATCCTAAAGCGCAATTCGTGCGGCAAGTCTTTGGACATTGCCCGTTTGGCACGCGACATGATGGGTGGCAACGGCATTAGCGACGAGTTTGGCGTAGCGCGGCATTTGGTGAATCTGGAGGTGGTGAACACCTACGAAGGCACGCACGACATCCATGCGCTGATTCTGGGACGGGCGCAGACGGGGATTGCGGCGTTCGGGAACTGATTTTTCCTGCTTGTGGTTTGCGGGGCTTTTGTGGGTGCGCGCTTGGGGGCTGTGCGGTCGCCTCCTACTGCGGGTACGCACAAGTCGGCGACCGCACAGCCCCCAAGCACGCCGCACACGCAACTGGTAAGCACGCGGTGAAAACCACAACCTGTTTTGCGACTGGCAAAGCAATCGCAGCCCAGCAGGGAAGCCCGGTATCCCCGGCGGCGCAAGCTCGCACCCCACTCGCCATGAGGGTTTAGGGGCGGGGCCGACTTGTGCGTACCCGCAGTAGGAGGCCCCGCCCCTGAACCCTCATGGCAGGCACCCAAGCCACGCAAACAAAACAGACCCCAACAAACCCGCAACGAAAAAACCAAATGACCAGCGAACCCCAAGGCGCCCTGTCGCACCTCAAAGTCCTAGACCTCTCCCGCGTACTCGCCGGCCCCTGGTGCACCCAAATGCTGGCCGACATGGGCGCAGACGTCATCAAAGTGGAACGCCCCGTTGCGGGCGACGACACCCGCCACTGGGGCCCTCCGTTTTTGCAAGACGCCGACGGCAATAACACCAGCCAGGCCAGCTACTTCGCCGCCTGCAACCGCAACAAACGCTCCATCACCATCGACATGTCCAAACCCGAGGGACAGGAGCTGATCCGCACACTGGCCCTGCAAAGCGACATCGTGGTGGAAAACTTCAAAGTCGGTGGCCTCACCCAATACGGCCTGGACTACGCAAGCCTGAAGGCACTCAACCCCAAACTCATCTATTGCTCCGTCACCGGCTTTGGGCAAGACGGCCCCTATGCCGAGCGTGCGGGCTACGACCTGATGATCCAGGCCATGACCGGCATGATGAGCATCACCGGCCAGGCCGAAGGCGCACCCACGCGCGTGGGCGTGGCCATCATCGACGTGTTCACCGGCATCTACGCCTGCAGCGCCATCCTTGCCGCTCTCGAAGTGCGCCACCGCACAGGCGAGGGCCAGCACATCGACATGGCCTTGCTCGATGTAGGCATGGCCATCCTAGCCAACCAGGCCGCAGGCTTTCTCAACACCGGCAAGGTGCCACTGCGCCAGGGCAACAGCCACCCCAGCCTCGCGCCCTACCAGGACTTTGCAACGGCGGACGGTGCCATGCTGCTGGCCGTGGGCAACGACGGCCAGTTCGCCCGCTTCTGCGAGGTGGCCGGTCACCCCGAGTGGGCAGCGGATGCGCGCTTTACCACCAACACCGCCCGCGTGACGAACCGCGTGGCCCTGGTGGAACTGATGCTGACCGCCACCCGCACGCGCACCACCGCACAGTGGATTGCCGCGCTCGAAGACAAAGCCGTGCCCTGCGGCCCCATCAACACCATGGACCAGGCCTTTGCCGATGCCCAGGTGCAGCACCGGGGTCTCAAGGTCACACAGGCCACATCGGATGCAGCGCGCGCCCAGACTGCGGTGGCTGCCATCTCCAGCGTGGCCAGCCCACTGCGCCTGATGGGCACGCCGCCTGTGCTGCGCAACCCGCCACCGGCGCTAGGCGAGCACACTGCGGAAGTTTTGTTGGAAATGGGGCTGAGCGCCAGCCAGATTGCAGCGCTGCAAGCGGCTCAGGTGGTGTGAGGCCAGGCCGCTAGGGCGGTGCGGCACAGGCAGCCCACGCCATTCAATGGCATTTGACGTGGATCTGTTTGGGCCGCATGTCCATGCCCAGGAAAGATGCAACGCCGTTAAAAATGGGCGTGAATTCAAAGTCGATGGCCTTGATCTGGGTTGCCGCGGCGGCCAGCTCTTGTGCCGTTGGATAGATCACCCCGTACTCGGGTGTGTTGGGCATGGACTTGAAGTAGTTGATGCCCTGATCCAGGTCGCCACAGTAGGCCGGCGCGCCCGCAAACATGGATTTCTTTTTGCCGTCTGCATTGAACTGCCGCTCCTTCTCCATGTCGCCAGCGGCCATGCAGAAGCCCAGGATTTGCATGGCGATGGCGTTCGGCGCATGCATGTCCATCACCTTGCCGGTGGCGCCATTGCAGGCCTCCAGCAAGCCACTCACGTAGAGCTGCATGCTCGTTGGGTCGCGCTTGGCGGCGGTAGTCAGTGCGCTGGCCAGCGAGACCCATGCCTCTTGCCGCTCCTGGGTAAAGTCCCCCGCAATGGACGTGATTTGGCCGTGGGCCACGGTGCTGCCTGCCACCATCGCCAACGCTGCCAAAGAACCTGCAATCTTTTTGATGCTCTTCATGAATCCCCCTCCCTTGGTTAAACACAACGAGAAATTCATCATAAGGAGGAAGCACCTCTCTGCGTTGATGTGCATCAGGGAACCCCGTGCGGGCCGCCTCAGTCTGCGTCTCGCACGCAACACACACGGTGCTGGCATCGCTCCACAATAGCCCCATGCCTGCTGCTCTTCCCTTGCGTCACTTTCTTCTCGCCCTTGCCGTCGTCGCGGTATGGGGCACCAACTTTGTGGTGATCAAGCTGGCGCTGGGGCATTTGCCGCCGCTGCTGTTTGCGGCACTGCGCTTTACGCTGGCCTTGGTGCCAGCGATGTTCTTTTTGCCGTACCCCCGAGTGGGCTGGCGCAACCTGGCGTGGTACGGGGTGTGCATTGGCGTGGGGCAGTTCGGGCTGCTGTACCTGTCCATCAACGGCCACATCTCGCCGGGCATTGCCTCGCTGGTGGTGCAAACGCAGGTGTTCTTCACCATTGGCCTGTCCATGCGCATCAGCGGCGAGCGGGTGCAGCCATTCCAGTGGCTGGCGCTGCTGTTGGCCACGGCGGGCACTGCGACGATTGGGATGCACACCGATGGCAGCACCACGGTGCTAGGCCTGTTACTGGTGCTGGGTGCGGCCTTGTCCTGGGCGCTGGGCAATATCGCGGCCAAGCAAGGCAAGCCGGCCAACATGCTGGCCTATGTGGTGTGGTCCAGCGCGTTTGCGGTGCCGCCGCTGTTTGCGCTGTCATATGTGTTTGAAGGGGGCGAGGCCATCGCCACGGGTCTGCGCCATGCCGACTGGATGACCTGGGCCGCCGTGGCCTGGCAGTCCTGGGGCAACACGCTGTTTGGCTATGCCGCCTGGGGTTGGCTGCTGGCGCGCCATCCGGCCGCCACCATCACACCCATGGCCTTGCTGGTGCCCGTGTTTGGCATGGGCGCCTCCACCTGGTGGCTGGGCGAGCCGCTGCCCGCATGGAAGCTGATCGCCGCTGCGCTGGTGATGGGCGGGCTGGCGGTCAACCTGCTCTGGCCCACACTGCAACGCCGCTTCGCGCGCTAAAACTGGGTGCTTTGACGCCAGCGTGCACCGCGCCTGCAAACAGCCGGAAAAGCCCCGCTTATTCCCCTTTATTTCCGCCTTGTGGTTTTGCACCACTCGGAATACTTGGCTCATCTCCAATCCCCGAGGGGGGGCGCCATGCAAATCGGCCATTTAAACCACATTCAATTCCCCGGCGTAGGTAACCAGCCCGCGCCCAGCAACGCGACCACGGATGCCAGCGATGCCGCCACCGGCACCACAAGCAACGGGCGCGGTGCGGCCGTGCGCCAAGTCACGCCGGCACAAAACGCGCCGGGCGTGGTGGCAAAAATCCAGTCGGGTAGCGACGGCACATCGGGCGTGGCTTTGCCGCCCGGGTTGGTCTATTCCATGGCGCGCAAAGCGTCTGCAGAAGATGCGGATTCCGATGCCGATACCGGGCGCATGGCCGAGAAGCACCAACAGGCGATGGAGCGTGCGTCAGGCGCGAATGCCCAACTGGCGGTGGACAAAGACGGTGTGCTGGTGGCCAAGCCCGCCGCCACGGACGAAAGCAAATCGCAGAGTTTTGTGCTTTTCGCCGTCAACACCATGCGCGAATACGCGGACGAGCAAGCACGGCTCAAGGCCCAAGACCAGCCCGCAGACACAGGGGCCACCCACATCATTCCCCGCAATTTGGGTGATGTGCAAAAGCTGGCAGCACGCTTCAAGCTGTTTGCCTGAAGCGCCTGCTGCGCCTTAGCCGCCCAGCGCTTCCCAGCGCTCCAGGGCGTGCATCAATTCTTCGTCAATCTGCGCCGTGCGGCTGGTCAGGGCCAGCGCTTTGGCGTTGTCGCTGGCAAACAGGCTGCCATCGGCCAGTTGCTCCGCTATTGCTTTTTGCTCGGCCTCCAGCGCGGCAATGCGCTCGGGCAGGCCGTCCAGTTCGCGCTGCTCCTTGAAGCTGAGCTTGCGCCCCTTGGCTGCCGGTGCGGCAGGCGCTGCCACGGGCTCTTCAAGCGGCTTGGCCACGGCGGCAGCGCTGGGCTTGGCGGCCTGGTCGCGGCCGTAGTTGAAGGGTGAAGCACCCTTCTGGCCCTTGGCCTGCGCGATCTCGTTGGCACGTTTGCTTTGGGTCAGCCAGTCGCTCACGCCGCCTTCGTATTCACGCCAGCCCGCATCGCCTTCAAAGGCGATGGTGCTGGTGACCACGTTGTCCAAAAACGTACGGTCGTGGCTCACCAAAAACACCGTGCCGTCGTAGTTTTGCAGCAGGTCTTCCAGCAGTTCCAGCGTGTCGATGTCCAGGTCGTTGGTGGGTTCGTCCAGCACCAGCACATTGGCGGGGCGGGCAAACAGGCGGGCCAGCAAGAGGCGGTTGCGCTCGCCACCGCTCAAAGAGCGCACAGGCGAATTGGCGCGTGCGGGCGAGAACAAAAAGTCGCCCAGATAGCTCTTGACGTGCTTGCGCTGGTTGCCGATCTCGATCCACTCGCTGCCGGGGCTGATGAAGTCTTCCAGCGTGGCGTCCAGGTCCAGCGTGTTGCGCATCTGGTCGAAGTAGGCCACCGTCACGTTGGAACCCAGGCGCACCGTGCCCCAGGGGCTGTGGCCAGGTTCGGGTGCCGGTGCGTTGGCCGGTGCCGGGTCGGGCTGGAGCTGACCCAGGATGAGCTTGAGCAGCGTGGTCTTTCCCGCGCCATTGGGGCCCAGCAGGCCAATCTTGTCGCCGCGCAACACGGTGGTGGTGAAGTCACGCACGATCACACGCGCAGGGGTGCCGTCGGTGCCGCCAAAGGTCTTGGTGACGTGCACCATCTCGGACACCAGCTTGCCGCTCTTGTCGCCGCTGGCGATGTCCATGTTCACGCTGCCCACGGCCTCGCGGCGGGCTTCGCGTTTGGCACGCAACTCCTGCAAGCGCACGATGCGCGCAGTGGCGCGGGTGCGGCGCGCTTCCACGCCTTTGCGAATCCACACTTCCTCTTGCGCCAACAGCTTGTCGGCGCGTGCGTTGATGACGGCCTCCTGTGCCAACTGCTCTTCTTTTTGCGTGAGAAAAGCCGCGAAGTTGCCGGGGTAGGACAGCAGCTTGCCGCGGTCCAGCTCCACGATGCGGGTAGCCACGTTGTCCAGGAATGAGCGGTCGTGGGTGATGGTGATGATGGAGCCCTTGAAGTCCACCAGCAGGCCTTCGAGCCACTCGATGCTGTCCAGGTCCAGGTGGTTGGTAGGCTCGTCCAGCAGCAGCACATCAGGCTGCGCCACCAGGGCCTGGGCCAGCGCCACGCGCTTCTTGGTGCCGCCCGACAACGTGCTCACAATCGCTTCGGGGTTGAGGTGCAGGCGGTGCAGGGTTTCGTTGACGCGCTGCTCCCAGTTCCAGCCGTCCAGGTGCTCGATCTCGTCTTGCATGGCGTCCAGGTCGCCATGACCTTGGCAATATTCTTCAATGAGTTCAATCACGCGCGAGAGGCCTGCGCGCACGGCCTCGAACACCGTGGCTTCCGCCTCCAGCACGGGCTCTTGCGCCACGTAGGCGATGCGGGTGCCGCCCTGCACTTGCAGCGTGCCATCGTCGGGCTTTTCCATGCCGCCCAATATTTTGAGCATGCTGGATTTGCCTGCGCCGTTGCGGCCAATCAGGCCCACGCGTTCCGCAGTTTCGAGGGAGAAGTCAGCGTGGTCGAGCAGGGGAACGTGCCCAAATGCCAGCTGGGCGTCAAGAAGGGTAATCAATGCCATAGGGGCTGGATTATCCCTTGCGCGTGTGAAAGGCCCGTCACAGCGGGCGTTCATAATCCCGGCCATCGCAGGCACTTGGCCCTGCGCCTTGAAATTCAGGAGTACATGAATGGCGGTAACAGCAAAGCGCGTGTTGGGATATTTTGTGGGCCTGCTGCTCGGGCTGGTGGTGCTGTTTGCGCTCTACACCTTCGTGGTGCTGAAGTGGAGTTACTCAGCGGGCGAGCGGGCGGGCTTTATGCAAAAGCTGTCCAGCAAAGGCTTTATTTGCAAGACCTGGGAGGGTGAACTGCAGCTGGTGGCGGTGCCGGGCAGCATGCCGGAAAAGTTTTTGTTCTCGGTGCGCGATGACGCTGTCGCTGCCCGTATCAACGCCACCATGGGCAAGCGCGTGGCGCTTACCTACGAGCAACACATCGGTGTACCCACGTCCTGCTTTGGCGAGACGGAGTACTTTGTGACCGATGTGAAGGAAGTGCCGAATCAGTAACGGTACAGCAGGCCGACGGACGCGCTGGGCAGGGCCGACAGGCCGCTCAGCGAATCACGAATCTTCTGAGACTGGGCGTCCACGTCGGCTTGGGTGACCAGCCCGCTGGTGACCAGCGAGGTGGATGTGTTGGTCGTGAAGGTGCCGATCATCACACCCAGGTCGGCATAAAAACCGAAGCCCTTGGCATCGCTTTTCTGGTGACCATAACCGATGCCGAGGTAAGGTGTCGTGTCAGGGAACTTCACAGTCACGTTGTAGGTCTGCCCTGTCATGTTGACCGGTTTGCCGTTGATGGTGGAAGTGCCGGTTCCCACGCCATTGAAATCCGCTTTCATGTCATTGACGGTCAGGCCGCCCACCAGACGAAAGCCGCCACCCATGGGAAACCAGTCAGCAAATGCGCCAAAGCGGCTGGCCTTGAAGCTGCCGGTCACATTCACGCCGTCCTGGTTGCCGTCTTTGTTCACCGACAGGCCGGTGGCGTATTCGCCACGCACGCCAAAGCTCTTGTTAATGGGTTGGGCGTAGCCCAGTGTGTAGAGGCCCGGCAGACCCAGTCCGATGTAGCTGTCTTGAGCCTGTGCCCCAGCGCCAATAGCGGCGAGTGCGAGGATGGCGATTTGTTTTTTCATAGTGAAGGTCCCATTGCGTATTGATTCAGCGGCGATTGTCCACCCGCCTTGAAAAGAGTTTCACACAAATCAAGGGGGCGAACAACGCCCGCCAACGCAATGGTGCGGCCTTCGCCGTCGCGGAACTTAACGGCTGCTTGGGAAGGCGAACACCGCGCCTTCACGCACACCAGCCGAGGGCCAGCGCTGGGTGATGGTTTTGCGCTTGGTATAGAAGCGCACAGCGTCCGGGCCGTAGGCGTGCAGATCGCCAAACAGGCTGCGCTTCCAGCCACCAAACGAGTGGTAGGCCACGGGCACCGGCAGCGGCACGTTCACGCCCACCATGCCGACCAGAATGTTGTCGGTGAAGTAGCGCGCGGCCTCGCCGTCACGGGTGAAGATGCAGGTGCCGTTGCCATATTCGTGCGCGTCGATCAGGTCCATGGCTTCTTGCAGCGTTTTCACGCGCACCACGCCCAGCACCGGGCCGAAGATTTCTTCCTGGTAAATCTTCATGCCGGGCTTGACGTTGTCGAACAGGCAGGGCCCAAGGAAGTAGCCCTCTTCGTGGCCTGCCACCTTCACGCCACGGCCGTCCACCAAGAGCGTGGCGCCTTCTGCCACGCCCTGGTCCACATAGCCCTTGACCTTCTCGAAGTGCGGCTTGGTTACCAGCGGGCCCATGTCGCTCTTGGCATCAAAACCCGAGCCCACGGTCATCTTGGCCATCTCAGCTTTCAGGCCCTCGATCACGGCTTCGGCCGTACCGTCGCCCACCGCCACCACCAGCGGAATGGCCATGCAGCGCTCGCCGCACGAGCCAAAGGCTGCGCCCATCAGCGCGCTTACGGCATTGGGCACATCGGCATCGGGCATCACCACGGCGTGGTTCTTGGCACCACCCAGGGCCTGCACGCGCTTGCCGTGCTTGCAGCCCTCAGAGTAGATGTATTCGGCAATCGGGGTGGAGCCCACAAAGCTCACCGCCTTGACGCGCGGGTCGGTCAGCAGCGTGTCCACGGCTTCCTTGTCACCGTTGACCACGTTGAGCACGCCGGGTGGCAGGCCGGCTTGCAGCGCCAGTTCGGCCACACGCAACGTGGAGCTGGGGTCGCGCTCGGAAGGCTTCAATACAAAGGTGTTGCCGCAGGCCACAGCCATGGGCCACATCCACAGCGGCACCATGGCCGGGAAGTTGAAGGGCGTAATACCTGCCGTAACACCCAGCGCCTGGAACTCGCTCCAGCTGTCAATGGCCGGGCCCACGTTCTTGCTGTGCTCGCCCTTGAGCAGTTCGGGCGCATAAGAGGCGTATTCCACGTTTTCAATGCCGCGCTGCAACTCGCCCAAGGCGTCGCTGAGCACCTTGCCGTGCTCGGCGGTGATGAGTTGGCACAGCTCGTCGGCGTGTTGTTCCAGCAAGACCTTGAGGTTGCTCATCACGCGGGCACGCTTGAGCGGGGGCGTGTTGCGCCAGGCGGGGAAGGCGGCTTGCGCGCTGGCAATAGCCTCTTCCACTGTGGCCTTGGGGGCCAGCAGCACGCGCTTTTCGGCCTTGCCGGTGGCGGGGTTGAACACGTCTTGTGCGCGGCTGCCGGTGGTGACGGATTTGCCATCGATCAGATGGCCAACGAGGGGGAGTGTGGTCATGGTGGTTCTAGGGTTACGGTGAAAGTAAAAAAACTGAGCACCTCAGAGGGAGGTGCAGCGGGGTGTCAGCAACGGCGTCCGTTGGCGGCACCCATCGTTCAAGCAGCCACGGTTTGCGCGCTGCTCAGCACATGCGCCATGGCGCGCGTCACATAGCTTTCCTTTTCGCCCACGGGCGCAAAGTAGTGCAGCACCTCGCGCGCAGCCGCCTCGCCTTTGAGGCGGGTGAGCAGCCAGGCACTGAGGTACTGCGCCGACAGGCAGCCGCCTGCGGTGGCGATGTTGCCGTGGGCCACGAAGGGCTGGTTCACCACCTGCACGCCTGCGGCTTGCACCCAGGGTTTGCTGGTGTTGTCGGTGCAGGCCGATAGCTGCCCGGTCAGGCCCAGTTTGGCAAGCAAAAACGTGCCAGAGCATTGCGCGGCAATCAGCTGGCGCGCGGGGTCCAGCCGGAGCTGGCCCATGATGGATGCGTCCGCCGCCACCTCACGCGTTTTCATGCCGCTGCCAATCAACACCGCGTCGGCCGTGCACGCCTCTTGCAAGCCGATGTGGGCGTCCACAGTCAGGCCGTTCATGGAGGTCACGCGCGCAGCCGGGCTGGCAATGCTCACCCGCCACCCTGCATCGCCCAGCAGCGCAATGCGGCTGAGCATGCCGTAGGCAATCAGCGAGTCGAGCTCGTTAAAGCCCTCGAACGTGAGGATGGCAATGTGCATGCAGGCGGGCGTCAATCAGGCAGTAGCGTTGATGGCTTCACCCAGCGCGTTGACCAGGCTGTCGATCTCGGCTTCCGTGGTGATGAACGGAGGAGCGAGCTGGATGGTGTCGCCGCCGTAGCGCACATAAAAGCCTTTTTCCAGGCACTTCATGGCGATCTCGTAGGGGCGCTTGGCAGGCTCGCCGGGCACGGCAGCAATGGTCAGGCCGGCCGCCAGGCCGCAGTTACGGATGTCGGTCACGTGCTTGGCACCCTTGAGGCTGTGCACTGCGTTCTCGAAATACGGCGCCAGCTTGCTCACGCGCTCGACCATGTTTTCCTTCACCAGCACGTCCAGCGCGGCAATGCCTGCGGCGCAAGCCACCGGGTGGGCGGAGTAGGTGTAGCCGTGGGCAAATTCCAGCATGTAGTCCGGGCCGCCTGCCGCCAGGAAGGTGTCGTAGATCTCCTTGCCTGCCACCACCACGCCCAGCGGCTGCGCGCCATTGGTGATCTGCTTGGCGGCGTTCAGGATGTCGGGTGTGACGCCAAACGCTGCCGAGCCGGTGTAAGCGCCCATGCGGCCAAAGCCGGTGATGACTTCATCAAAAATCAGCAGGATGTTGTTGGCCGTGCAGATCTCGCGCAGGCGCTGCAGGTAGCCCACGGGTGGCACCACCACGCCGCCGGAGCCGGACATGGGCTCGACGATGACGGCGGCGATGTTGCTGGCGTCGTGCAGCGCAATCAGGCGCAGCAGTTCGTCAGCCAGTTCGGCGCCGTTCTTGGGCATACCGCGCGAGAAGGTGTTGCTGGCCAGTTGGGTGTGGGGCAGGTGGTCGGCCTCCACGCCTTGGCCAAACATCTTGCGGTTGGCGCCAATGCCGCCCACCGAAATGCCGCCAAAGTTCACGCCGTGGTAGCCCTTCTCGCGGCCGATCAGGCGCGTCTTGGTGCCCTGGCCCTTGGCGCGCCAGTAGGCGCGCGCCATCTTCAAAGCGGTGTCGGCCGACTCGGAGCCGGAGCCGGTAAAGAACACATGGTCCAGGCCCTTGGGCATGAGTTCGGTGATCTTGTTGGCCAGCTCAAACGACAGCGGGTGGCCGAACTGGAACGCGGGCGAATAGTCCAGCGTGGCAGCTTGGCGGCCAATGGCTTCGGCAATGTCGGTGCGTCCGTGGCCCAGACCGCAGGTCCACAGGCCGGAGAGGCCGTCAAAAATCTTGCGGCCATGGGAGTCGGTGTAATACGCGCCCTTGGCGCTCACCATCATGCGCGGGTTGGCCTTGAAGTTGCGGTTGCCGGTGTAGGGCATCCAGTGCGCTTCCAGGAAGGCCGGGCCTGCCGGGTAGGGCGTGGTGCTGATCACGGGCTGGGTGGCGGCGTTGTCGTTGAGGTTCATGTGCGGCTCCTATGGGCGTTCATTGGCGAAAACGGCCATTGTGGGTGGTCGACTTACTTCGATATAGTGAGAGTTATCACTATTCAGTTGGCAAAGTATGAAACCAAAGAGCCGCGCCATGCTGGGCCAGATCAGCGACATGGATTTGCGCCTGCTGCGCGTGTTCCGCACCGTGGTGGATTGCGGCGGCATGGCGGCGGCCGAGCTGGAACTCAACATCGGTACCTCCACCGTCAGCCGCCACATCAAGGACCTGGAAACCCGCTTGGGCCTGACGCTGTGCCGCCGGGGACGCGCCGGTTTTGCGCTCACCGCCGAGGGCGAACAGATCTACGCCCAGACCACGCAGCTATTGCAAGCCACCGACGCCTTTAGAGCCGGGGTGGACGAAATCCACCAGCGCATGGGCGGGCAGCTGCAGGTGGCCGTGTTTGACAAAACCGCCAGCAACCCGGCCTGCCGCATTGCCCAGGCCATTGCGCTGTTTACCGAGCAGGCGCCGGACGTGAAGCTCAACCTGCACGTGTCCACCCTGAATGGCATTGAGCGCGGTGTGCTCGATGGCCAGTTCCAGATCGGCGTCATCCCCGGCCACCGCAATTCCGACACGCTGGAATACACCCGCCTGTTTGACGAAGCCATGCGCCTCTATTGCGGCCCGGGCCACGCCCTGTTTGCGGACCCTGCGCCCGCCATCGACTGGGATGGTTTGCGCAAACACCCCTTTGCAGGGCTGGGCTACCACTCCCCGAATATGGAAATCAGCCAGCAACAGCGCCTCGCCCGCAGCGCCACCGGCTTCGATCAGGAATCGATCGCCACACTCATCCTGTCCGGCCGCTTCCTGGGCTTTTTGCCCATCCACTACGCGCAAAGCTTTGTGGACGCAGGCCAGATGCGTGCGGTGCAGTCGGAGCTGTTTCAGTACAACTGCGACTTCTTTGGAATCGTGCGCAGGTCACCCCAGCCGTCGCGGGCCACAAAGGTGTTTCAGGCTTGCCTGGAGCAAGCCCACGCCACTCAACCCTGATAGAACTTGAAGTTCATCTCCGGCTTGCTGCCGCTGATCAGCTCCGCCACGGCCTTGCCCGAACCCGCGCCGTGGGTCCAGCCCAGGGTGCCGTGTCCGGCGTTGATCCAGAGCTTTTTCACCTTGCTTTGGCCGATGTAGGGAATGTTGGTGGGGGTGGCGGGGCGCAGGCCGGTCCAGAACTGGGGGTTGCCGCCTTGGGTGTCCAGGCGGGTGTCGCACACGCCGGGGAAGATGGCTTCCACGCGGCGGGCCAGCATTTCGCAGCGGGCGCGCGACAAGCTGCTGTCCAGCCCCGTGTCATAGCCGCCCACTTCGATGGTGCCAGCAATGCGCAGGTGGTCGCCCAGGCGGCTCATGGCGCATTTGACAGAGTCGTCGATGAAGCTGACGTTGGGTGCCAGTTCGGGCTTGAGGATCTTGAAGGTGGCGCTGTAGCCCTTGCCGGGGTAAATGGGCAGGTTGATGCCCACGGTGCGCAGCAGCGGCGCGGTATAGGAGCCCATGCTCAGCACGAAGTGGTCGCTCTTGAGGGCGCTGGTTTTGCCGCTCTGGCGGTCGTACACGCTCACGCTGTCCAGTGCTTCGCCCGTCTGGTTGAGGGAGAGCACATCGTGGTTCCACAAAAACTGCACGCCGCGCTCGGCGCAGCGCTGGGCGAGTTGCTGGGTGAATTCGCGGGCGTCACCGCTCTCGTCGCTGGCGGTATAGGTGCCGCCAACGATGTGGCTGGCGTACTGCTGGAATGCGGGTTCGATCTTCAGCAACTCGTCGCGGCTGACCACGCGGCGCTGCACGCCGTACTTGGCCATGAGGGCAGCGGCCCCGGCGGCGGAGTCGAAGGATTTTTGGTCCACGTAAAAGTGGGCAATGCCTTTTTCCAGGCGGTTGTAGGCAATGCCGGTCGCGGCCACCACGTCCTTGAGGGCTGCGTGGCTGTAGGCGCCCAGGGCCACGAGCTGCTGCACATTGCGCTCAAAAGCGGTGTCATTGCAGTTGGCCAGAAACTCCAGGCCCCAGCGGTACTGGTGCCAGCCCTTGCCCAGCGGAAACTGGGGGCGAAACAGCAGCGGCGCCTCTTTGCTGAACATCCACTTCAGCGCTTTCCAGGGCGCGTCTTTGTTGGCCCAGGGTTCGCAGTAGCTCACGGAAATTTGTGCGGCGTTGGCAAAGCTGGTTTCCAGGGCAGCGTCACTCTGGCGGTCTACCACCGTCACTTCGTGCCCGCGTTCCACCAGATGCCATGCGGTGCTCACGCCCATGATGCCCGCGCCAAGTACAGTAATTTTCATGGCGGCAGTGTCGTTGAATTGCCTCAAATCAAGAAGACACAACGAAAGAGATTGCGAAACCATTAGCGCTGTTAATAATAGAAGGCATGCGAACCTTTGATGCTGACGCCCTGGAATGCCTTGCTGCCATTGTGGAAGAAGGCGGCTTTGAACGCGCTGCGGTGCGCCTGTCCATCACCCAGTCGGCGGTGTCGCAGCGGCTGCGGTCTTTGGAGGCGCAAGTGGGCACGGTGCTGCTGGTGCGCAGCCGCCCGCTCAAACCCACCACGGCCGGGCGCTTGCTGATCAAGCACGCGGTGCAGCTGCGCCTGCTGCGCGCCGACCTGGAAAACGACCTGCAAGACCTCACGCCCGGCGCCAATGCCCAGCGCGAGGAAGACCGCATTTCCATTGCCATCAACGCCGACAGCATTGCCACCTGGGCGCTGCCCGCGCTCAGCCATTTGGTCAACGCTGGGTTGCCGCTGGAAATCATCACCGACGACCAGGACTTCACTCACGAATGGCTGCGCGAAGGCCAGGTGCTGGGCTGCGTGACCACGCTCAAGCAGGCGCTGCGCGGCTGCAAGGTGCTGCCGCTGGGCGACATGCATTACGTGGCCGTAGCCTCCCCGGCGTTTGCCGCCGCGCAATGCCCGCAGGGCCTGACGCCCCACAACTTTCGGCAGATTCCGTTCATTGCCTTCAACCGCAAGGACGATTTGCAAACCGACTTTGTGGGCCGTGCGCTGGGCCTGCGGCGGGTTACCCTGAGCCAGCGCTTTGTGCCCAGCTCCGAGGGGCAAGTGCATGCGGTGCTGGCCGGTTGGGGTGCCAGCGTGGTGCCCAGGGTGCTGGTGCAGGCACAGATAGACCGCGGCGAATTGGTCAACCTGGTGCCGCAGTTCAGCCTGCCGGTGAGCCTGTATTGGCACTGCTGGAACCTGGACTCCGATGTGATTGACCGCCTCACCCAGGCGCTAGCCCAAGGGGCCGAGGCAGCACTGGGTGCAACAGAAAACCCATCAGTCACAAAATAACCCTGCAATCCACAAAATGACGCTGGTGGCTACACTGCGGCCATGCAAGCCACTCCCGCCGTGAAAGTCTCGTTCAAGGAGCAAATGCTCCAGGCCCGCGAAGACGCCATCATCCGCACCGTCAACCTGTTGCTGGCCGAAAAAGGCTTTGAAGCCATGACGGTGGACGAAGTGGCCGCTGCCGTGGGCATTGCCAAGGCCAGCCTGTACAAGCACTTTCCCAGCAAGGAAGACCTGGCCGCCGCCGCCATGGTGAGCGTGATGCAGCGCGCGCAAGCCTTTATTGCCACCCTGCCCGCAGACGCCGCACCTTTGCAAAACCTGCGCGCCGTGGTGCGCTGGACCATGCAGGTCAAGCTGGCGGGCGAGATGCCGTCACTGCCCAGCCAAAACTCCAAGCTGCGCGCCGCCCTGATGGCCAACCGCGCCTACATGGACGGACTGATGGAAGTGAGCGACGTGCTGGGCGGCTGGATTGAGGCGGCCCAGGCCCAAGGCGCGCTCAACGCCCAGATACCCGCCATTGCCATGCTCTACACCGTGTATGCCCGCGCCTGCGACCCGGTGCTGGAGTTCCTCAAGATGGGTGGCCAGCACAACGACGCAGAAATCATCGACCTGGTGATGGCCACCTGCTTTGACGGGCTGAACGCACGCCCGGCCTGAAGGCCGCTCCATCAAATGACCAGAACGTCGGCTGGCTTGAAGTGCAGCTGCTCGTTCTTGCGCGCATAGCCCAGCGGGTTGGCCACCACGCGGCAGCCACCGGCCACGTAGTCGGACGGCGCATGCAAATGGCCATGCAGCCAGAGCTGCGCTTTCGGTAGCAAGGCATCCAACGCATTGCAAAACCCGGCCGTGCCCGGCGTGAGGCCGTAACGCGGGTCGGCACTGTGCAGGCTGGGCGCAAAGTGGGTGATGACCACGGTGCTGCCGTCAAACGGCTTGTCCAGCTCCGCGTGCAGCCAAGCCTGGCATTGCAGGGCTTGGGCCCGCACCAGCTCGGCCAGAAAGGGCGCGTCTTGCCGGGTGGTGCCGGTTTTCTTCAGGTAGTAGTTGGCGGCGCGGTAGGCCTTTTCGGGGGCACCGAGCGCATTGAAGTCGGTCCACAAGGTGGTGCCGACCAGCCGAACACGGCGGCCTTCGCTGTCGGGCCAGGGCACTAACTGGCTTTCGCGCTCCAGCCAGGTGATGCCCAGTCGGGCGCAGGTTTCTTGCAGGCGGGCGTGGGCGGCGTCAAAGTCCATGCCGTCGTATTCGTGGTTGCCGGGCACAAACACCACCGGCGTGGGCCAGCCGTGCAGGGGCGAGAACTGGCGCAGGCCAAAGTCCTCGTCTTGCATGCGGTGGCCGGGCTGGTAGGAGCCCACATCGCCCGCCAGCACCAGCAGGTCCGCGCCGGGGGCCGGTGTGGCGACCCAGTGCGGATGGGTTTCCAGGTGCAGATCGGAGAGCAGTTGAATCTTCATGCGGCCGCCATCATGCCGGAAAGGCCTTGTCGGCCAGGGCCAGCACCTTGGCGCGCAGCCAGGCGTGGGCGCTGGATGCGTCCTGCCGGTGGTGCCACACGGCATCCACCTGGATAGCGGGCACCTCAAAGGGCAGCTCGCGCTGCACCAGTTGGTCGGCAAAGCCGGTCACGTTGATGAAGTGGCGGGGCAGCACAGTGAGCAGGTCGGAGTTGGCAACCACTTTGCCCGCGGTGAAAAACTGGTTCACCGTGAGCACCACGCGGCGCTGCATGCCCAGCAGGGCCAGGGCCTCGTCCACAAAACCAAAGGCGCGCCCCGAAAAACTCACTAGCATGTGGCGCGCAGCGCAGTAGTCGGTCAGCGTCAGCGGGCCTTGGGTGAGCGGGTGGCCTTGGCGCATCACGCACACATAGTCGCCATGGAACAGGCGGTGGTGCATGAAGGAGACGGTTTCACCCAATTGCGCGCGTGCGCTCAAATCGGCCAGGGCGGCGGGGAAGTGGCCGATGGCCAGATCGGCCAACTCGGCGTCCAGCAGCTTGCGCGGGTCGCGGGTGGTGAGCGGCAGCACGCGCATGCTCACGCCGGGCGCCTCGCGGCCCATCACCTCCACCAGCCCCGGCATGAGTTCGGCGGCGGTGGCATCGGCCATAGCCAGCACAAAGGCGTTGTCGGCAGTGGCGGGGTCAAAGGCGCTGGGTGCCAGCGAGGCTTGCAGGCCGCGCATGATCTCCCGCACCGTGGGCCACAGTTCCAGGGCGCGGGTGGTGGGCTCCAGCGCACGGCCCTTGCGCACCAGCAGTTCGTCACCCAGTGCTTCGCGCAGGCGGCGCAGCGCGTTGCTGACGGCCGGCTGCGTGAGCGCCAGGCGGGACGCGGCTTTGGTCAGGCTGCGCTCGGCCATGACCTCATCAAACACCTTGAGCAAATTCAGGTCAAAGGTGCGCAGGTTGAAGGGGGCGGTGTCAGGGGATAGGCTCATATATTCAGATTGTGAATATATAAGATCACCAACTGTAAGTAGACTGACACTAGTGAAAACCCTATGATTTCACCCATGTCTACCTCTAACACCCACTGGGTCAACCTCTCTCGGGAGTTCGCCATGGCACGTTTCGCCGAGCCACACCTCACATCCACACCCCGCAACGCCACCGCGTCCAGCCAACAGATCAGGGGCAATATGGGCTCCGCTCTGGACGGCTCACGCACCTTGGCAGGCATGCTGCTGGCCGCCTCCATGGCCGCCCTGCTGGTGGTGGCCGATCAAGTGATTGACACCTGGACCGACGGCCATTTGCTGGCAGGCTGGGTGGCGCTCTGGACCGTGGCATTTGCCGGTCTGGCGCTGCTGGCACCGCCCATGCGCAAGATCGCCGCTTTTGCGGCTGGCGGCTTCCTAACCTACTTGGCTGAAGTGCGCGCCAAGAGCGAAGAAGAACGCATGTGGGAAATGGCCAGCCACGACCCGCGCGTGCTGGAAGAAATCCGCGCGGCCATGACGCGCCACGCTGACGCCTAAACCCGCGTCAGCCGCCGGGCGCCCTTAGGTCCCGGCGCGCTCCAGCATGGCGTGCAGCAGGACGTTGCAGCCTGCGGAGATGTGCTCCGGCTTGGCGTCTTCTATCTCGTTGTGGCTGATGCCATCTTTGCAGGGAATGAAGATCATGCCGCTAGGAGCCAGCTTGGCCATGTACACCGCGTCGTGCCCGGCGCCGGACACGGCAGGCATGTTGGAGTAACCCAGCTTCTTGGCGGCACGGCCCACCGCGTCCACGCAATCGGAATGGAAGATCTGCGCGGGGTAGCTCGACACCAGCTCAATCTTCACATCCAGCCCGCTCTCTTGGGCCACCTTGGCGGCAAACGCCTTCACCTCATCGGCCATTTGGTCCACCAGCGCGTCGGTGGCGTTGCGCAGATCGATGCTGAACTTCACACGGCCCGGAATCACATTGCGGCTGTTGGGGAACACCTGCACCATGCCCACCGTGGCGCGCCCGTGCGGTGTGTGGCGTAGGGCTGCTGCCACCACCTCTTGCATGATGCGGGTGGACACCTGCATGGCATCGCGCCGCAAGGCCATGGGCGTGGGGCCCGCATGGGCTTCCATGCCGGTGACGGTGCAGTCAAACCAGCGAATGCCCAGCACACCGCTGACCACGCCGATGGTGACATCGTTGTCCTCCAGCACCGGGCCTTGCTCGATGTGCGTCTCGAAGTACGCACCGATCGGGTGGTCGCCCGGCTCCTGGTCACCGATGTAGCCAATGCGCTCCAACTCACCTTTGACCGATTTGCCTTCAGTGTCTGTGGCGGCGTAGGCATGCTCCAACGTGAAGGCCTTGGCAAACACGCCCGAGCCCATCATCACGGGCACAAAGCGCGAGCCCTCTTCATTGGTCCAGAACGCCACCTCAATCGGTGCCTCGGTTTCAATGCCGTGGTCGTTCAAAGTGCGCACCACTTCCAGCCCGGCCAGCACACCGTAGTTGCCGTCGAACTTGCCGCCGGTGGGCTGCGTGTCGATGTGGCTGCCGGTCACGATGGGCGGCAAGCTGTTGTTGCGCCCCGGGCGACGCATAAAGCCATTGCCAATCTTGTCGATGGTGACCGTCATGCCCGCCGCACGCGCCCAGCCCAACACCAGATCGCGCCCCTGCTTGTCGAGGTCCGTCAAGGTCAAACGGCACACGCCGCCCTTGGGCGTGGCACCAATCTGCGCCAGTTCCATCAACGAAGCCCACAACCGATCCCCATTGATACGCAGCGAAGAAATATCAGTAGCAACAACAGAAGTCATATTCAATCCCAAGAAAAAACCAAAGCAGCAACATCTAAAAGAACCAACGGCGCCACATCTCGCCTATTGGAGGAATGCCGGGCGCCGATTTGTGCGTATGCCGCAGTATGAGGCGCCCGGCATTCCCCCAATAGGCAGGTACAAAAGCAAAAACCTCAGCGCTTCACAGCAGTAGGCTTCAACGCCTCCGCCCGCAACGAAGCCGCCGCAAAGTTAGCGCTGAACGCAGGCCGCTTGATATAGCGCCCCTTGCCCCGCACCGCCCGCAAATCCCCCTGCACAAACACCAACTCCCCTTGGCTGATGGTGTGACTCGGAATGCCCCGCACCGTGCGGCCCTCAAAGATATTGAAGTCCCCTTTGCTGTGCTGCGTCTTGGCAGACAGCGTCTTGGTTCCCGCCGGGTCCCACACCACCAGGTCGGCATCGGCACCCACCGACACACTGCCTTTTTGCGGGTAGATGTTGAACAGCTTGGCCGTGTTGGCCGAGGTGATGGCCACAAACTCGGAAGGTGTGAGGCGCCCGGTGTTCACGCCTGCATCCCAGATCACGGCCAGGCGCTCTTCCACGCCGCCGGTGCCGTTGGGGATCTTGGCAAAGTCGTCCTTGCCGGCCGCCTTTTGCGCCGCGCAGAAGGTGCAATGGTCGGTGGCCGTGGTGTGCAAATTTCCGCTTTGCAGACCGCGCCACAAAGCCTCTTGGTGGCCTGCAGGGCGGAAGGGCGGGCTCATCACATGCGCGGCCGCAGTGGCAAAGTCCGGGTGGCGGTACACGCTGTCGTCCACCACCAGATGGCCTGCCAACACCTCGCCATACACCCGCTGGCCACGGGCACGGGCGCGGGCAATCGCGTCCGCCGCTTCGATGCACGACACATGCACCACGTAGATGGGCACGTTCAGCACATCGGCAATGGCAATGGCGCGGTTGGCCGCTTCGCCCTCCACCATGGGCGGGCGCGAGAGCGGATGGCCCTCAGGCCCGGTGATGCCCATCTTGGCCACTTCGGCCTGCAGCAGGTAGACCAGCTCACCGTTCTCGGCATGCACCGTGGGCATGGCGCCCAGTTCGAGTGCGCGCTTGAAGCTGTTCACCAGCGTTTCGTCGTCGCACATGATGGCGTTCTTGTAGGCCATGAAGTGCTTGAAACTGTTCACGCCCTCTTGCTGCACCAAGGTGCCCATGTCGCGCTTGACGGTTTCGTCCCACCAGGTAATGGCGACGTGAAAGCTGTAGTCGCTGGCAGATTTTTCGGCCCACTCGCGCCAGGTGGCATAGGCCTCCATCAAGGGCTGTTTGGGGTTGGGGATAACGAAGTCAATGATGGTGGTGTTGCCACCGGCCATACCGGCTGCGGTGCCGGTAAAGAAGTCGTCCATGGTGGTGGTGCCCATGAAGGGCAGCTGCATGTGGGTATGCGGGTCTATGCCGCCGGGCATCACATACTGGCCGCCTGCGTCCACCACGGTGGCGCCTGCGGGGGCCGTGAGGTTGTCACCCACCGCAACGATTTTTCCGTCTTGCGTGAGCACATCGGCTTTGAACGCACGGTCTGCATTGACGACCGTGCCGCCACGAATCAAAAGACTGGTCATGAAGGGTTCCTCAAGAATTTAGCAAACAAAGAATAGGGCAGTTCGCTGGCTTTGTCATGGGTGAATGCGCATGCACTCAAGCGGTGCTGCGCATGGGGTTGTTGGGGTGCGTGGTCCAGTCGGCATGCTGGGCAGACACGGGCTTTTGGGTGCGCAAATCGGTCTCACCGGGCGCCAGGTCGCGCATGCTGATGCAGTCGGGCACCGGGCAGACGTTGACGCACAGGTTGCAGCCCACGCATTCGTCTTCCTTCACCTCAAAGTGGCGCTTGCCATCCTTCTCGAAGGTAATGGCTTGGTGCGAGGTGTCTTCGCAGGCAATGTGGCAGCGGCCGCACTGGATGCAGCTGTCCTGGTTGATGACGGCCTTGCTGATGTGGTTGAGGTTGAGGTAGCGCCAGTCGCTCACCGTGGGCACGGCACGGCCGACGATTTCGGACACGCTCTTGAAGCCCATCTCGTCCATGTAGTTGGACAGGCCATCGCTCATCTCCTGCACGATCTTGAAACCATAGACCATGGCTGCCGTGCACACCTGCACCGTGCCCGAGCCCAGCGCAATAAAGTCCAGCGCGTCGCGCCAGTTGCCAATGCCGCCAATGCCGCTGATGGGCATGCCCGCGGTGGCCGGGTCGCGCGCAATCTCGGCCACCATGTTCAGCGCAATCGGCTTCACCGCAGGGCCGCAGTAGCCGCCGTGCGATCCCTTGCCGCCGGTGCTGGGGCTCATGGTCAGGGTGTACGGGTCCACGCCCATGATGGAGTTGATGGTGTTGATGAGCGACACCGCATCGGCCCCACCGGCCTTGGCGGCTTGCGCGGGCTTGCGGATGTCGGTGATGTTGGGCGTGAGCTTCACGATCACCGGCAGGCGCGTGTACTGCTTGCACCACGCCGTCACCATCTGGATGTACTCGGGCACCTGGCCCACGGCCGCGCCCATGCCGCGCTCGCTCATGCCGTGCGGGCAGCCAAAGTTGAGTTCGATGGCATCGGCACCGGTGTCTTCCACGCGGGGCAATATGGCCTTCCAGCTCGCTTCCTCGCAGGGCACCATGATGGACACCACCATGGCGGGGTCGGGCCACAGGCGTTTGACTTCGGCAATCTCGCGCAGGTTGATTTCCAGGTCGCGGTCGGTAATCAGCTCGATGTTGTTGAAGCCCATCAGGCGGCGGTCGTGGCTGAGCAGCGCGCCGTAGCGCGGGCCGTTCACGTTGACCACTGGTGCCCCGGCTTCGCCCAGCGTCTTCCAGACCACACCGCCCCAGCCCGCTTCAAACGCGCGGTTGACGTTGTAGGCCTTGTCGGTAGGCGGGGCAGAGGCGAGCCAGAAAGGGTTGGGGCTTGTGACGCCAGCGAAAGTGGTTTGCAGGTTGGCCATGGTGTTCTTTCCAATACGGTGTGCGTTGCGTGTGGTCGCGCTTTAGCGGGCAGAGAGTTGGGCGTGGATGGCGTGCGCTGCGCGCTTGCCGTGTTCAACCGCCTCCACCGTCAAGTCCAGGCCCCCGGCGCGGCAGTCGCCGCCTGCCCATACGCCCTGGAGGTTGGTGGCGCCATCGGCATCGGTGGCAATGCGCCCGTCTTGCAGGGCCAGCCCGGCCTGTGCCAACACCGGGTTACCCAGCGTCTGGCCAATGGCCTTGAGTACCACATCGGCCTCCCAGGTGATCTCGCGGCCGGTGGGGGTTAGCTTGCCGTTCACCAAGCTTTGCTCGGCAAAGCGCACCGCGGTGGCATGGCCGTCGCAGCCGATGATCTCCACCGGGGCCAGCCACTGGTGCAGCACCACGCCGTTGGTCTGCGCCCACTCCTGCTCGGCCTTGGAGGCCGACATCTGCTCAGGCCCACGGCGGTACACCATGTGCACCACCTTGGCGCCCAGCAGCTTGCTTTGCACCGAAGCGTCCACTGCCGTCATGCCGCCGCCAATGACGATCACGCGGCGGCCCACGGGCAAGGTGGACAGGTCTTCGCTCTGGCGCAACGCGGCGATGAAGTCCACCGCGTCTTGCACGCCTGCCAGGTTTTCACCCGGCACGCCCAGCGCCGCAGTGCTGGCCAGGCCCAGCCCCAGAAACACCGCGTCATAGTCTTTGCGCAGTGCCTCCAGTTGGGCAGCGGTCTCCAGCTTCCAGCCGTTGCGGATCTCAATGCCGCCAATGCCCAGCAACCACTGCACCTCGGCCTGGGCAAAGTTGTCTGGCGTCTTGTAGCTGGCCAGGCCGTACTCGTTCAGGCCACCGGCCTTGGCGCGAGCGTCCAGCACCACCACGTTGTGGCCCTGGCGTGCCAGCGTGTGCGCGCACGCCAGACCCGCAGGCCCGGCGCCCACCACCGCCACTTTTTTGCCGGTGGCGGCTGCGCGCGTGAAGATCTGCGGCTGCTTGCTTTCCATCAGCGCATCCACCGCAAAACGCTGCAGGCGGCCAATGGAGATGGGGCGGTCTTCTTGCGTGTTGCGCACGCAGACCGCTTCGCACAAGTTCTCCGTGGGGCAGACCCGTGCGCACATGCCGCCCAGCGGGTTGCTCTCCAGAATGGTGCGCGCCGCACCACGCACATTGCCATCGCCAATGCGTTTGATAAACGAAGGCACATCGATGCTGGTGGGGCAGGCCGTGGCGCAGGGCGCATCAAAGCAATACAAACAGCGCTCGGCCTCCAGCAAAGCTTGCGAGGCATTGAGCCGTGGCGTGGCATCACCAAAGCGCTTGGCGTATTCCTCGGGGGCAAGCCTGCCAGCCTGGATGTCAGGAGAGTGGGGGGTGGGTGAAACAGAGGTCACGCGGTGGGCTCCTAGGTAGTTTCAAAAACTGACCGTTTGGTCAAGTAATTGAAAAAGATACTAGCAATGCGCGTGCCAGTCTGTATCTAGGGGTTTGCCCGGTGAGTGCTTGGTTGCTGTCGAAATGCACTTGGGCTTGGAGAGTGGATCCGTCACCGCGGGTCCCCAACAGGCCGAGAGTTGCTGCACCCGCCTCTGCATGGACGGGTGCTATTGCTTAACGGCCACCATCTCCCACTAGGGCATATGGTGCCCAATAGGCTGGATGGCTGTATTGCGGTTTAGCCATTACCGTAAGCATTGCTTGCCGCAAGCTCTCTGCTTTGCGTTGAGTTGGATTGTTCACATAATTGCGCATGGTGTTGGTTTGCTGGCCACCTTGCCCCGGCATATAGGAGAGACACTGGCGCAGATCAACGGGCTGCGTGTGCTGCCCTGCCCGATTGCCATACCCAGCTTCACAGTGAAGCAGCATTGGCATGCGCGCTACCACAATGAGTCTGGCAACCTGTGGCTACGGGGCGTGTGTGCCAGCCTGTTCATGGACCGCAAGGTTCGCGGTGCACCGGCGAAGACCAAGCGAAATTCCAACGGCTTGTAGGCGCCGGGGATGCAGGCTCAGGCGTGCGCCCAAGCCTTCCGCAGGAACTCTGCACTCATGCGCATCCCGGTCACTGGATCGCCTTTGATACCGCATTCACCGCTCAGCCGACCACGGTAGCCTGCCCCTTTGAGTTGGCCAAAGAAGTGGGGGTAGTCATAACTGCCTGTTCCAGGATTCATGCGGCCGGTATCAGCCAGGTGCACATGGGCCAGCTCAGATCCAAATTCGCCCAAGGTCGTCAAGGACTCTTGCTCTTCGTCCACATGGTAGAAGTCCGCCAACCCTTTCACGTTGGCCAAGCCCGTGCGACGCGCAAATTGCACGCCGTCTGCCACATGGTTGCACTGGTTCGACTCCTTGCGGTTCAAGGGTTCAATGACCAGCGTGGCGCCAATGGAGGCTAGTGTTTTGGCACACCAGTCCAGCGCGTGCAGAAACTGGTCCTCTGCTTGTGTCCGATCGAAGCCCTCGGGCACATTGCGTGTCCAGCCACTTCCGTACACCACATGCTTGGCACCGGCAATGGACATCAGCTCTGCAACTCGGTCGATATAGGCACGCGCACGCGACTCGTGCACCTCGGGGCCGACCAGGCGCAGGTCGTGCGGAAACAGGTAGCTCATGACAGGTGCTGGCAAAGGCAGTTGGCGGACCAAGGACTTGGCGGCAGTGAAGGCTGCATCGTCTTCCAGCTTCAAGGGGACCAACTGCAGTTCTATGTAATCCAGCCCGGCAGCGTGCATGTCTGCGGCCTTGTCGGGTGTGCCGCACCAGCCGATTTGAGGAATGAAGGAGGATGTCATGGAGTGTTCCTTGGTATGGGCAGTGTGATTTTCAAGCGTGCTTTGTATCGGCCGCACGCAGACTCTCTGCCGTTGTGCTGGGTAGACCAAAAAACTCCAGGTACGCGGGAATTTGCTCGTACAGCATGTCGGCTCCGCCCTGAATGCGTGCACCGCGCGCCTGCGCCGCCATCAAAAATGCAGTGGGCTTGGCACTGTGAACCACGTCGCAGACGATGCTGCCCGACATGACACGGGTGACGTCCAGTGGCATAGGGTCACCCACGTTCATTCCCATAGGCGTTGCATTGACCACCAGGTCGTATCCATCCGCATCGCTGCTGCCGGTGCGCAGTTGAACTTGCGGGCAATGCTCAGCAATACGTGCGGCCAGTGCTTCTGCCACTTCGGTGCGGCTGTCGAACAAAGCAATGGCGCCTGCCCCCGCCGCCGCTAGGGACGCGGCAATTGCTGAGCCAACCCCCCCGGCGCCCACGATGAGCACGCGCGCGCCTGGAACAACCAGGCCCTGGCGTTGAACAGCGCGCACAAATCCGATGCCATCAAACATGTCGCCTTCCAATCCACCATCCGCAGAGCGGCGCACCGCATTGCAGGCTCCTGCCACCCTCGCTGCGGGACTCAGGTGATCCAGCAAAGGCAGGATGCTGACTTTGTGCGGCATGGTGATCACCGCGCCGCGCATATTGCGCACTTCAAACAAGGCCTTCAGCACACCAGGAAATGGTCCAGGTTCGCACGCCACGGGGATCAGCACGGCATCGATTTGGGCCCGCTCAAAGTACGGGTTGTAAATCGAGGGCGACTTGAAGGTATGCGTCGGATACCCGATGTGGGCGATGAATTCTGTGGTTCCCGTGATCATGTGCGTCTCGTAGATGGTTAAAGCGGCACGATGGTACTAATTCCACATTCGATCTGTATCATTCAAAATCGCATAAGACTAAGCACACTTTTATGACCAATGATCCGCAACTCAACGATCTGCGGCTGTTTTGCCAGGTGGTCAGACGCAGCAGCTTTATTGCTGTTGCGCGGGAGTTGGGTAGCTCACAAACGCTGATTAGCAAGCGTGTTGCACAGCTGGAAAGTGCGTTGGGTGTGAAGCTGCTGGTACGCACGACGCGGCGGGTAAACGTGACTGACGATGGCCGCAAGGTATTTCAATGGGCGCAACACATCCTGGAGGGCGTGGAAGACATGCGCTCAGAACTGGGGCAGGAGGCAGCGGCTCCCCAGGGACCGCTGCGTATTGCATCCAGTGCACGCTTGGGGCGGCAGATTGTGGCCCCAGCCCTGTCGCGCGTGAAGGCGCGGTTTCCTGCACTCGATGTCTGGCTGGAGTTGATGGACCGCCGTGTGGATTTGATTGGTGAGGGGTTTCACCTGGACATACGCGCCAGTGAGGTGGACGAGTCCAGTCTGATTGCGCACCCTTTGGCCCACAGCTCTCGCATACTGTGTGCGTCACCCGCCTACATAGAGCGCCGTGGTGCACCGCAATCACCGTCTGACCTGGCTGCACACGACTGCATCTTGCTACGCGAGCGCGCCGAACCTTTTGGAACTTGGCGGCTGCTAGGCCCTCGCGGGCCGGAGTCCATCAAGGTCAGTGCCACATTGGCCTCCAACGACATTGACGTGGTGCTGGCTTGGGCCCATGCAGGACATGGCATTGTGTTCAGCGCGGATTGGTTGTTTCGCGAGAGCTTGGACAACGGTTCATTGGTACGCGTGTTGCCTGACTGGGGTCAACCGGCTGATCTGTTTGCAGCCGCCACCATGCGCTCTACGCAGTCTGCCAAGGTGCGGATATTTCTGGAACATTTGCGCGAAGAGCTGTTACCTCATTTCAGCGCAGATTGACTGTCCTTTAAGACTGCTCAATCTGAATGACTTTCAGCAAGAGAGACTGATTTACCCTCGCCCCATGGCCCAAAGCATTTCATGCGCTGTCGAGAGCGAACTGCTCATCAAGAAAATCCGCTTCATCGGCTGCGTCCAACCGGTCCCTGACCAGGCCAGTGCGCAAGCGATTGTTGCCCGCCTGAAAGAGCGGCATACCGGTGCGGCACACGTCTGCTGGGCGCTCATGGCAGGTGGGCATTCTGCTGCTGTCGATGATGGCGAACCCAGTGGCACCGCAGGCAAGCCCATGCTGGAGGTGCTTCGCCACCAGGACCTGGAAGGCGTGCTGGCCACCGTGGTCCGCTACTACGGTGGCATCCAGTTGGGGGCGGGCGGCTTGGTGCGCGCCTACACCGATTGCGTGGCGCAGGCACTGAAGAACGCCACCAAGGTTCCGATCGTCAAGGTCAGAACGCTGTGCTGCGCCGTTCCCTACGCGCTGGAGGGCTTGTTGCGCAGAGAGATCGAAGCCGCGGGTGGCGAGTTGCTGGGCGTCCAGCACGGTGCGGAGGTCGAATTCACGTTCAGCCTGGCCGAGACCTCAGCCGATGCCTTGGTAGCCCATTTGAATGAGGCTGGCCAGGGCCGGGTTGCTTGGCAGGACACCCGCGCGCTCTAAGGTTTGCCTCGGTCGGAACCGTGTCGTGAAGCCCCGCTGCAAATTGATTTGAATTTTTGAATACCTGTGCCTACATTGAATCGTCCATGAGGTAGGTCATGGACAACTCAATCAACTCAGGGAGATCGCTATGCAAACCTGGATTCGCCAGACGGCACGGTTAGGTGTTTTTGCTGTGGCATGCGCTTGCACCGCAGCATGGGCTGACACAGGGTCTGACAAACTCGATGCGCAAGTCTCAACGCTGCAGCAGCAAATCGGTGCACGCCAGCAACTCGCGGATGCTTTGCGTCATGACGAATTGGCGTTGGGCTACAGCGTCCCGGAAATCACCACCAACCAAAACGCATCCATGGTCGCCAAGGCCGATGACGATGCGTTCACCTTGGCCATGGTCCATCTGCATAAAACCATGACGATGTTCGCCATGCTGGAATAGCGGTCACATGCATCGGGAGTCTCTTGGCAGGCTCCCTTTGTCTGCCATTCACGATGGGATGCGTTGCATCCTTGAAGCGCTTACAACGAGAGGGACATGAATCGCCACTGCGCACGAAATGGTGGTGGCACTTCAGTCCCTTCATACGGTTCGCAGTCTGCAAAGCCACAGGCTTCGTACGCTTTGTGTGCCGAGGTCATGAAGGGGCCCGAATCCAGAAAAACGCTGGCGTAGCCAAACGCGTGTGCATCCGCCAAAAGACGCTTCAACATCGTCTCACCCAGCTTGTTCCCGCGGTAGGCTGGCCGGAAGTAAATGCGCTTGATCTCTGCAGCGCCTTCTCGCAGGTAGCGAATGCCCCCCATACCCGCCAGGCCTCCATCCACATGGACGAGGTAAAAAATTCCCTTAGGCGGAGGGTCGCCACACACCTTGTCGATAACCGTGGGCACGTATTGCTCCACCGGCATGCCCATGATGTCATTGGCCGGAACATGGAAGTGCGCCTCCACCCCGGCAAACGCCCAGCCCATGTACTCGATGTTGAGATCAATCAGATGGGACCGGTCCCGCACAGAGTCCGCCACCGTAAACACAACTTGGGTCATACCTGTGCTCCTTGTTTCGAGTCGTGCTGGCGAACTCCCTTGATCGGACGCCTGCGCAACACATGCAAGGTCTTGCGTAACCGAAACCCTAGCTTCTCGTACAGCGCAATGGCAGCCACGTTGCTTGCAACAACATGCAAAAACGGCGTCTCACCCCGCTGGAATGCATCCGCCATCAGCCTGCGCATCAACAGCGCAGCAAGCCCACGTCCGCGCGCCTCGGGGTGGGTGCAGATGGCACTCAGCTCCACATAGCCGGGCACGCGCATGCGCTCTCCCGCCATGGCAATCAAGTGGCCGTTCTCACGCACACCGAAGTAAGCACCCATCTCAGGCGTTCTTGCTCCAAAGGGGCCGGGCTCTGTTGCTTCTACCAACGCCAACATCGCTGGCAAATCTTCAGCCAGCAGACGCGAAACAGCCATGCTCTCTGTTGCACTGCGCGGCGCCGCATCGGCCACGAATTGAAGCAGAGGGAAATCTTCCACATGCTCCCAACCGGAAGGAAGTGGCTCCATGCAGGGGCGGAACATGCGGGCCAGTGCATCCGTTGGCAGGTGCACCGCCAGATCCGCATAAGCTTCATCACTAGGTTCCGAAATGGCAGAGAACGGGGTGACGTCTCTCTGGAAATGCAAGGCCTTACCCTGCCCAATGGCGTACTTGGCGTTGGGGCCCGATAGCGCACTCCAAATGGGGTTGTCCAGAGGATGTTCCATAGCTCACCTTTGTTTAGGCCAATGTATCGTCAAATCAAAAATACGTGGCGGCTAAATAGGAGTTCACCCATGCCTTCCAAAGTGATTCTGAAAATGCACACTTCCATCGATGGCTTCGTGTGCACGCCCGATGGGGACACCGCATGGATCTTCCAGCACATGGACGACGAGGTCATCCGTTGGGAAGTGGAGCGGCTCTGGCAAGCCGGTGTTCATGTCATGGGCAGGAAGCTTCACGACATCATGGCCGCTTACTGGCCCTTCGCGACAGAGGCGCCTGCCGAGCCTATGAATACCATTCCCAAGCTGGTTTTTTCCAAAACCCTCGCGCAAACGACATGGGCAAACACGCGCATTGCCAGAGGCGACATTGCAGCCGAAATCGCGCTGCTCAAACAAACCGACAAAGACATTCTGGTGCATGGCGGCGCTGCTTTTGCCCAATCGCTATCCAAGCTGAACCTGGTGGACGAATACCGCTTGCTCATCCATCCCATCGCCTTGGGTAGCGGAAAGTCCTGCTTCGATAGCCTGGTGCCAATGCGGCTTGTGTCGTCGCATGTGTTTGCCAATGGGGTGGTAGCCCTTAGCTATTCACAGTAGGGGCCAATGCCGTGGGGACGCCCTAACGACCGCAACAAAAAGCCCCTTTGCCACGCAAGCAGCAAAGGGGCTTTGTCGGGTGCGCTATTGGCTTACTTGGCAGCCAGCATCCACTCGTGCGCGGGGTCGTTCTTGAACACCCAGAAGCGCTTGGGGCCGGCCATCACGTTGAGGTAGTACAGGTCGTAGCCATGCGGTGCCACCACGGGGTGGTAGCCGCGCGGCACCATCACCACGTCGTGGTCTTCCACGGCGCAGGCTTCGTCGATGCTGCGGTCGTCGGTGTAGACGCGCTGGAAGGCAAAGCCTTGCGGTGGGTTGAGGCGGTGGTAGTAGGTTTCTTCCAGCACCGTCTCGGTAGGCATCGCGTCCTGGTCGTGCTTGTGGGGCGGGTAGCTGGAGCTGTTGCTTTGTGGCGTGATTACCTCCACCACCAAGAGGTGCGCGGCGCGCGGGTCGTCATGCGGCAGGATGTCGCACACATAGCGCGTGTTGCTGCCCTTGCCACGCACGCTGCGGCGCATGGCGGCGGAGTCGATCACGCTCACGCTGCGCGTGGCGTCATCGCACGGGGCGGTGCACAGCGCCACTTCGGCCGGGGCCGTGCTGCCCGCAGCACCCGTGACCTTCACGGTCTTGCCCGAGGGCACGTACACGGACGCAGGCGACTTTTCTTCAAACACGCTGCTGCGGCCACCCAGGCCTGCAAAGGTCTGGCCATCCACTTCCACGTCCACCGTGCCGGTGAGCACCACCAGGCACAGCTCGCGTGTGCCGGTGTCCACGGTTTCGGTTTCACCTGCGCCCAGGCGCACGGCGCGAAAGCCCACGTGCGTCCAGCCTGCACGCTCAGGCGTGACGTCTACGATTTCGCGGCCCGTGGGTGCGGCCTTGGCAAGAAGAGGGCTGACCATGGCGGCGTCCTTTAAGCGAGTTCGTTCACGAGTGCGCGCAGGGTGTCGTAACCCTTCTTGGCGTATTCGTAGCTGGGGGCCACAGCGGGGTCTTGCTCGGCTTCCACCACCAGCCAGCCTTCGTAGCCCGCGTTCTTCAAGGTGCTGAGCACGGCACGGTAGTCGATGCTGCCGTCGCCAGGCACGGTGAAGGTGCCGTTGATCACGCCGTTCAGGAAGCTCCAGCTGTCGTTGCGGGCCTGTGCAATGACAGAGGTGCGCACGTCTTTGCAGTGCACATGCACCACGCGCTTCACGTGTTTTTGCAGCACGGAAACGGGGTCTGCCGCACCGCCAAAGTAGGCGTGGCCGGTGTCAAACAACAAGAACACTTTGGCCGGGTCGGTCAGCGCCATCAGCTTGTCCACGTCGGCGGGGGACTCCACATACGCACCCATGTGGTGGTGGTAGGCCAGCTTGATGCCGTAGGTCTTGAGCAGGTGCTCGCCAAACGCGTTCAGGCGCTCGGCGTAGCCTTGCCACAGGGCTTCGCTGGCGAAGGTGGGGCGCTTGGACACGGGCGTGTCGATCTGGCCTTGAACGGTGCCTGCGCACTCGCCATACACCACGACCTTGACGCCGTTGTATTGCAGCTTGCTCATGTGGGCTTTGCAATTCTCGATCTCGGCGGCCACCGCGTCGGCATTGCTTTGGCCTGGTGCCACTTCGGCCAGAAAGCCGGAGTACCAGCCAGACACGCAGCGCAGGCCGAACTCGTCGAGCTTGGCTTTGAGGCCGGGGCCGTCTTTGGGGAACTTGTTGCCCAGCTCAAAGCCTTCGTAGCCAATCTCTTTGCCTTCGCGCAGAGCCAGCTCCAGCGGGGTTTCGCCGCCCAAAGAGGGCAGGTCGTCGTTCATCCAGGACAGGGGGTTGATACCGATGTTTACGTTCCAGGTCATAAGGTTCTCTTTAGAAAAAATAAAAGGGTTGAATCGGGTGTGTTGGATTACACGCGTTGGTTCTTTTTGGCTTCCAGGAAGCCGGCGTATGCGGTGTTGACTTGGGGACGCACGGACACTTCGGGAATGCCCACTTCCCACCAGCATCCGCCTTCCTTGGTAACCCGGGTGTGCGTGGTGTCAATCACCAGCACCTGGGTGCGCTTGGCGGCGCGGGCCTTGACCATGGCGCTCTTGAGTTCGGCCACATTCTTCACGTGCACCGCGTCGGCACCCATGGCCTGGGCATGCAACGCAAAGTTGATGCGGCTGGCTTCGCCGCCTTCAGGGATGCAGTCGTCCAGCATGTTGTTGAAGCTGGGGCTGCCGGTGGCGAGTTGCAGGCGCTCAATGCAGCCGTAACCCAGGTTGTCCAGCACCACGATGATGAGCTTCTTGCCCAGCAGCACAGATGTGGCCATCTCGGAGTTCATCATCATGTAGGAGCCGTCGCCCACCATGACGATGACTTCCTGCTCAGGCCGGGCCATCTTCACGCCCAGAGCGCCGGCAATCTCGTAGCCCATGCAAGAGTAGCCGTACTCCATGTGGTAGTTGCCCGGCAGGCTGGCGCGCCAGAGCTTGTGCAGCTCGGCAGGCAGCGTACCTGCGGCGCACACCACCACATCGTGCTTGCCACTGTCGCCACCGTTGTCGTTGAGCGAGTCACGCACAGCGCCCATCACTTCGGCGTCGTAAGGCAAGGTGCCGGGGGCGGGTACATGGGTGGTGAGGGAGGTGACCTTGGCCACCCAGCCTTCGGCTTCCTGCTTGGAGCGCAGGGTCCAGGCGGCATCGGCAGTCCAGCCGCCCAAGGCAGCGGTGAGTTGGGTGAGGCCTACCTTGGCATCAGCCACCAAGGCGGTGCCGCTCCACTTGCCGGCATCAAAGTGCTGCACGTTCAGGCTGAGCAACTTGGCTTTGGCAAACAGCGCGTGCGAGCCGGTGGTGAAGTCTTGCAGGCGCGTGCCCACGGCAAACACCACGTCGGCTTCGCGTACCAACAGGTTGGCAGCAGCGCCACCGTCCACACCAATGCCACCCAGGTTAAGCGGGTGGTCCCAGGCCAGGGCGCTCTTGCCGCCGTGCGACTCCACCACGGGGATGCCAAACTTTTCTGCAAAAGCGCGCAGGTCATCGCAGGCCTGGCTGTACAACACACCGCCACCGGCCACGATCATGGGCTGCTTGGCAGTCTTGAGCAGGGCGGCGGCGCGCTCCAGTTCAAACGCATCGGCCGGTGGGCGGCGGAAGCGAATCACTTCGGGCTCGAAGAAGCTGGCGGGGTAATCAAACGCATGGGCTTGCACGTCTTGCGGCAAGGCCAGGCACACCGGGCCGCAGTTGGCCGGGTCGGTCATCACCTGGATGGCGCGCGGCAGTGCGGTGAGCAACTGCTCGGGGAGGCTGATGCGGTCGAAGTAGCGCGTAACGGGACGGAAGCAGTCGTTGGCCGACACATCGCCTTGCTGGAAACTCTCTACTTGCTGCAGCACCGGGTCTGGTGCGCGTGTGGCAAAGGTGTCGCCGGGCAGCAGCAGCACGGGGATGCGGTTCACATGGGCCACTGCAGCGGCGGTGACCAAGTTGGTGGCACCCGGGCCAATGCTGGTGCTCACGGCCATGATGCGCTGGCGCAGGTTGGCTTTGGCAAAGCCAATGGCGGCCAGGGCCATGCCTTGTTCGTTGTGCGCGCGGAAGGTGGGCAGCGTCTCGCGCTGGCCGTGCAGGGCCTCGCCCAAGCCCGCCACATTGCCGTGGCCGAAGATGGTGAACACACCGCCGCAATAGGGCTGGATGCTGCCGTCTGCCATTTCTACGCGCAGGGCTGCCAGGTACTTGGTCAGCGCTTGCGCCATGGTCAATCGAATGGTTGTCATGCTGTTTCTCTCTTTGTCGTGTCTGCGTGGTCTGCGTGTTCGAGCGGCGCTTAGGACACCGCGCGGATCAGGCTGCGGCGGTTGCGCCATGCGTCCACCAGAATCGTGTAGTTGGCTGCCACGCGGGCCTTGAAGGTGGCGTCATCGATCTCCCCACGCAGCCAGGCCAGGCTCTCGGCCACCCACAGGCTGCGGCCGACCATAAAGCCTTTGACGATGGGGTTGGTCGCGTTGCGGAAGCTGTCCACCAAATGCGGGATGGGCTGGTTCAGACCCAGGATCACGGCGCCACGGCAATGCGGGTCGCGCTCGGCCACCAGCACTTCCAGGCCATGCCAGCCTTCGGCGCTCATGGGGGCGAGCTTCCACCACTCGGGCTTCACGCCGATGTTGTAGAAGCGCTTCACAGAACGCAGCACGGCAGCGTCTTCTTCGCCGGGCACGATGAGCGCCTTGGGCAAGATGATTTCCAGCAGCAGCTCGTTGCCGCTTTCGCGCGTGGCTTCCCACAGCTCCAGCACCTTTTGCTCTTGCTCCAGGCGCAGGGCGTAGGCGTCGTCCGGGTGGTAGTGCACCAGGCACTTCACCACATGCTCGGTGGGCCAGTGGGTGAGCGCGCTGCCAATGGAGCGTGTGCCATCAAAGCGCAAGGGGCGCGAGCCGGGCAACTCCACCGGGCGGCCTACCCACCAGCCGCGGCCGGTGGCGCTAGCCAGCGCGTCGCGGCCGTAGTCGCCGCCGTCAATCAGTACGCCGGTGTGGCCTTGCATCTGGCGGTCTTCTTCCACCTGGCCTGCGGCTTCGACCAACAGTTTTTTGAGGGCGGGAATCTTGGCATCCGAGGCACCGGCTTCGCGTGCCAGGTCGTAGAACTGGCTGCGGTGGTCAAAGGCCATCACACAGAGTTCGTCCCACTGCGAGCGGGCAATGCTGACGCGGTGCAGGTGGGCGAGTTGTTGGTCGGCATCGACCTTGGGGTTGCGGCTGCCGCTGAACCAGTGGGCCAGCTCGGTGGGCGTGGGCATGGCGGCAGAGCAGGCGTGGCGCGACACCACGATGGCACCGCAGGCATTGGCCACCTGGGTGGACTCCGCCCAGTCCTTGCCTTGCAGAAGAGAAGCCATCAGGCCGGAGAGGAAGGCATCGCCCGCGCCCAGCACGTTGAGCACTTCCACGCGCTCGCCACGGTAGGTGGTGGCGTCATCAATGTGGGCGGGAATGTCGCCCTCAATCACGCAGCAGCCTAAAGCGCCGCGCTTAACCACCAAGGTGGCCTTGCTGATCTTGCGCACGGCTTTCAGGCTGGCAATGATGTCGTCGCTCACGCCACCGGCAATGAAGAACTCTTCTTCGGTGCCCACCAGCAAATCAAAGTGGGGCAGCATTTCTTGCAGCTGCTGCGTCACATGCGCATCGGCCACGTAGCGGTTCTCGCCCGCGCCACGGCTGGTCAGGCCCCAGAGCACGGGGCGGTAGTCGATGTCGAGCACGCGCACCACGCCGTGCTTGGCGGCAAAGTCCAGCGCGGTTTGCGAGGCCTTGCGGGTGGTGGGAGTGGACAGGTGCGTGCCGGTGATGGCCAGTGCGCGGCACTTGGCGATGAACGACTCGTCAATCTGCGCGGCGTCAATGGCCATGTCGGCGCAGTTCTCGCGCACAAACAGCAGCGGGAAGGTGTCGCGGTCTTTCAGGCCCAAGAGCACAAGTGCGGTCAAGCGCTCGGGGTCCACCTGCACCTGCGATACGTCGCAACCTTCGGCCTCCAGGCTTTGGGTGAGGAAGCGGCCCATTTGCTCATTACCCACGCGGGCAATCATGGCGCTCTTGCACCCCAGGCGGGCCACACCAAACGCCAGGTTGCCCGAGCTGCCGCCCAGGTACATGGACATGCTGCGGGCGTCTTCCAGGTGGCTGCCGAACTGTTGTGCATACAGGTCCACGGCTACGCGCCCCAGGCAGGCGAGGTCTACGGGCCGGTTGTCGGGAAATTGAATGGCGGGCATGTGGGTCAATCAGGTTGGTGTGAATCGGCGCTGGTACCAGTGCATGAGCATAGGCGATACCAGCAGAAATAGAAAAACTTTTCGATTCGCAGACTCTAAATTATATGGACAAAGATTTCTTATGGGGTAAGTACTTAGAAAATAATTTTCTTTTCTGGGAAATTTTTATTACAGTACGGCTCGTGGTGCAAAAACTTTTCTATTTGAGAAGGCGCCGCGAAAAAACAAGTTCGTTTTCCTTACCGATAGACAACCCTCTGGAGACCTCCCTCATCATGAAAAAACTTCTGATTGCAGCCGCCGTATCGACCACCCTGCTGGCCCCCATGGCCGCACACGCGCAAAAAATCGGTCTGGCCATGGCCCAGCTCGACACCTTCCTCACTCTGGTGAAGAACGGTACCCTGGAAGCAGGCAAGAAGGCTGGCGCTACCGTGCAAGTGGAAGATGCTGGCAACGACGTGGGCAAGCAGCTCAGCCAAATCCAGAACATGATTGCCCAAAAGGTTGAGGCCATCATCGTCAACCCCGTGGACACCGATGCCACCCCCAAGATCACCAAGATGGTGACCGACGCTGGCATTCCCCTGGTGTACGTGAACCGCAAGCCGGTTGACTTCGAGAAGCTGCCCAAGGGCGTGGCTTTCGTGGCCTCTGACGAGCGCGTCTCCGGCACGCTGGAAACCCAAGAAGTCTGCCGCCTGCTCAAGGGCAAGGGCGACATCCTGGTGCTGATGGGCGAACTGTCCAACGAAGCAGCCCGCACCCGCACCAAGGACGTGGAAGAAGTCGTGGCCACCAAGGAATGCTCCGGCCTGAAGATTGTGGACAAGCGCGAAGGCGCATGGGACCGCACCAAGGCACAAGACATCACCACCAACTGGCTGTCTTCCGGCGTGAAGTTTGACGCCATCATCGCCAACAACGACGAAATGGCTCTGGGCGCCATCAACGCACTCAAGGCTGCCAAGAAGTGGACTCCCGCTTCCATCGTTGGCGGTGTGGACGCAACCCCTGACGCACTGGCATCCATGAAGGCTGGCGACCTGAAGGTCACCGTGTTCCAGAACGCCCACGGCCAAGGCTCCGGCGCTGTGGACGCCGCCATCAAGCTGATCAAGAAGCAGCCGGTTGAGCGCTTCGTGAACGTGCCCTTCGAGTTGGTGACTCCTGCCAACCTGAGCAAGTACGCAGGCAAGAACTAATTAGCGATTGCGTTCAGTGCAGGCCCGTCAAGGGCTTGCACTGCTTTTGGTTCACTCACAAGAAAGATCAGCATGTCTGACACCGCTACTCTGGAAGCCCCTGCATCGCAAGTGCGATCGGGCGAGCCCCCACTCCTAGAAATCCACGGCATTCGCAAAGGGTTTCCGGGCGTTGTCGCGTTGGACAACGTAGGTTTCAAATTGCGTGCCGGTACCGTGCACGCGCTCATGGGTGAGAACGGCGCAGGCAAGTCCACGCTCATGAAAATCATTGCCGGTATCTATATACCGGACCGGGGCGACATCCGCCTCAAAGGCAAGCAGATCACCCTCAAGTCGCCCATCGACGCTTTGAATCAAGGCATTGCCATGATTCACCAGGAACTCAACCTGATGCCGCACATGACGGTGGCTGAGAACGTCTGGATCACACGCGAACCCAAAAATGCATTTGGTTTTGTGGACCACAGCGCGCTGTACCGCAAGACCACCGAGTTGTTCAAAGAACTCAACATCGACCTCGACCCGCGTGTGGAGGTGCAAACCCTCTCGGTGGCCAGCCGCCAGATGGTGGAGATTGCCAAGGCCGTGTCGTACAACTCCGATGTGCTCATCATGGATGAGCCCACGTCGGCGCTGACAGAAAAAGAAGTCTCGCACCTGTTTGCCATCATCCGCAGCTTGCGCGCCAAGGGCAAAGGCATCATCTACATCACGCACAAGATGAATGAGCTGTTCGAGATTGCCGACGAGTTCTCGGTGTTCCGCGACGGAAAATACATTGCCACCAAGCTCTCTACGGAAGTGACCCGCGACGACATCATCAAGATGATGGTGGGCCGCGAAATCACGCAGATGTTCCCCAAGCAGGAAGTGCCCATTGGCGAGGTGGTGCTGTCCATCAAGAACCTGTGCCTGGACGGTGTGTTCTCGGACGTGAGCTTTGATGTGCGCGCCGGTGAAATCGTGGGCATGGCGGGTCTTGTGGGCTCGGGCCGTTCCAACGTGGCCGAAACGCTGTTTGGCGTGACGCCTGCCACCAGCGGCACGGTGCACATCAACGGCCGCCAGGTGAACATCGACACACCGGCCAAGGCGCTCAATGCCGGTATGGCGTTCCTCACCGAAGACCGCAAGGAAACCGGTTGCTTCCTGGGCCTCAACATCCAGGAAAACATGGACAGCGCCGTGCTGACCCAGCGCTATGTAAAGAACGGTTTTGTGCAGAGCAAGCAGCTCAATGCCGACTGCATCGAGATGGCCAAGCGCCTGCGCGTGAAGACGCCCAGCATGGACGAGATCATTCTCAACCTGTCGGGCGGCAACCAGCAAAAAGTGCTGGTGGGCCGCTGGCTGCTGACCAACCCCAAGATTCTGATTCTGGACGAACCCACGCGCGGCATTGACGTGGGTGCCAAGGCAGAAATCCACCGCCTGGTGTCTGAGTTGGCAGGCCAGGGCGTGGCGATTTTGATGATCTCTTCCGAGATGCCCGAAGTGCTCGGCATGAGCGACCGCATTGTGGTGATGCACGAGGGCCATGTGTCCGGCATCCTGGACCGCAAAGACGCAGACCAAGTCTCCATCATGGACCTGGCCGCTAAATAAATAACCCAAGAGAAACCCACCATGACTACCTCTACCGCACCCAGCTCCTCATCGCTTGGCGCAGCTGCCAAGTTCAAACTGCCTCCCGAGGCCAGCATCCTGATGGTGCTGATTGGCATCAGCCTGTTCTTTGAAGCCCTGGGCTGGTACATCAACGGCCAGAGCTTTATCTTCAACCTGGAGCGCCTGCAGATCATCATCTTGCAGATGTCGGTCATCGGCATCATTGCCGTGGGCGTGAACATGGTCATCATCACCAGCGGTATCGACCTGTCCTCTGGCTCGGTGGTGGCAGCTACCGCCGTGGTATCTGCCAGCCTGGCGCAGGTGTCCGACTTCCCCCGCGCGGTGTTTCCGTCGCTTACCGATTTGCCGGTGATCTGGCCCATCTTGGCGGGCATGACGGTGGGCTTGTTGATCGGCCTACTCAATGGATCACTCATTGCCTTTACCGCTATCCCTCCGTTCATTGCCACGCTGGGCACCATGGTGGCCGCACGCGGCTTTGCCAAGTGGTTTACCGGCGGCATGCCTGTGTCGATGCTGACCGATGACTTTGCGTGGATCGGCTCGGGCGCCAACCCGGTGTTCATCTTCCTGGCGATTGCGGTCATCTTCCACATCGTGTTGCGCTACACGCGCTTTGGCAAGTTCACCTACGCCATTGGTGCCAACCGCCAGGCAGCCCGTGTGTCGGGTATCAATGTGAACCGCCATCTGGTGTGGATCTACACCATCGCCGGTTTGCTCAGCGGCATTGCCGGCAGCGTGACCGCAGCGCGTGCCATCTCCGGCCAGTCCGGCATGGGCGTGATGTACGAGCTGGACGCGATTGCAGCCGTGGTGATCGGTGGCACCTCGCTGGTGGGCGGCCTAGGCCGCATCACCGGCACGGTGATTGGTGTGCTGATTCTGGGCGTGATGATGTCGGGCTTTACCTTCATCCGCATCGATGCCTACTACCAAGAGATGGTCAAGGGCGCCATCATCGTGGTGGCGGTGATTGCCGACCAGTACCGCAATAAGAAGCGCGGACGCTAAACCTCTCGCTGCTTTACCCCTTCAAAAGCCACCGCTTGCGGTGGCTTTTTTGCATGGTACAAATTGCCCATGCCTCAAAAGACGACGACTCTGGTTTTGCTGATTGCGTTGCTCATCACCCTTGCTGTGGGTGTGGGCTGGTATGTGTCAGGCTCCGCCGCCTCCAGCCAGCCCCCAAGCACCGTGGACCGCAGCGCCCTCATGCGCGCGCACTCCCCCAGCGTGGGGCCTGCCGATGCGCCCGTGGTCATCGTGGAATTTCTGGACCCGGCCTGTGGCACCTGCCGCCAGTTCTACCCCATGGTCAAACAGCTCATGGCCCAGCACCCTGGCCGCATTCGCCTGGTGCTGCGTTACGCGCCTTTTCACAAGGGTTCTGACAAGGTGGTGGCGGTGCTAGAAGCGGCACGCAGGCAAGGCCAGTTCTGGCCTGCACTGGAGGCCTTGCTCGATAGCCAGGACGACTGGGCCTCCAACCACACAGCCAAGGTGGACCTGACCTGGAAGTACCTGGGCACACTGGGCCTGAACATGGAGCAACTGGCATTTGAGGTGACCGCGCCGGATTTGCAGCAGGCCATTGCGCAAGACTTGGCAGACGCCAACACCTTGGGTGTGTCGCAAACGCCGGAGTACTTCGTCAACGGCCGCCCGCTGCCCAGCTTTGGCTGGGAGCCTTTGCAGCAACTGGTGAAAGAAGAACTGGCGAGCGCGCGCTAAGCCGCAGGGGCGCCGACATGCGTCGGCCAGCCCTTGCGCACCAGCAAGACGCAGCGCTTAGAAGCGGCGGCCCAGCATGAAGAACAGGCGCGGGTTGCGCTCCTGGTTATCCGCCTGAGACGCACCACCGCTGGCTTGCCAGCTCAGCGTGGCGTCCAGGGTCCAGCCCTTGAACAAGGTGCGAACACCCACGCCAGTGCCTTCCACATCGCGGGTGGACGCGGAAGTCACGTCCCATGCCTGTGCGTTGGTTTGCGCGTGGCCACGGTCGTACAGCAAGAAGGGCGTCACGTCGCCCAGGCTGTAGCGCAGCTCCAGCTGGGTCAGCCAGCCGGTGTCGCCGGTGCCTTCGCCCAGTGGGTAGGCGCGCACGCCGTAGTAACCACCCAGGTTGAACTTCTCGGAGGAGTCCAGGTTCTTGTCTGCCCACTGGCCGGAGAAGCGGCCGTACAGGCTGAGTTCGCCAGCAATTTTTTGGATGCGGGCAATGTCCAGGCTGGTCTTGGTGAAGCTGCCATTGGTCTTGGCGGATGAAGCGTCGGCTGCGGTCAGGTCTGCACCCAACACCAGGTTGCCCGAGAGCCAGCTCAAGGAGCCGTAGGTAACGCCGCCACCCAGCAGGGTGTCGCGCTTGTCAAACTGCACGCCCACGGGGATGCCGTCGCTGCGCTTGCTGCGCGTCACACCGGCAGTGGCGTATTGGTCTTGCAGGTCTTTGTGTTGCCAGCCCAGGGACAGCAGCACATTGGTGGCCTGCGAGCGCACCAGCGGGTAGCTCAGCTTGGCGGTGCTGACGTCGGCGTAGCCGGTGGCATTGAGCGCAGTGAAGCTCCCGGCAAGCCGGTAGTTGGTGTGCGCGAACCCGACCTGGCCGCGCAGGCCCGATGCGCCCAGCGGTGTTTCGTAGTCGATGGAGCCCAGCCACATGGCTTCGTCGGTGGTAAGCGCGTTGAGCGTGACCTTGTCACCGTAGCGGAAGGGGCTGTTGATGTTGAGCGCACCGCGCAAGCGGTACTCACCGGTGCTGCGCGCGCCGGTGTTGTCAAAGCCGATGTCGCCGGACGTGTAGGAGCTGCGCTCCACATTCACCGTCAAGTCCGCCGCGCCTTGCTCGGCACCGGGTTTGATGACGGGGCGAATCTTCATGCCGGGCTGGTCGTCCAGGATCAGCATGGTGCGCTCCAGCGCCAGGTTTTGAATCGCGTCACCCGCGTGCAAGCCGTAGTCGAGGAAGGGCTGCGCGCCTTCGGGCAGCTTGTCTTTTCCGGCGGCATGGATGGTGCCGTATTGCCCCTCGATCACCGCAATGCGTAGGACACCGCCTTTGAGGTCCTGCGGTGGCAAATAGGCTTGTGCAAACGGGTAGCCCGCTGCGTGGTAGTAGGCCTCGATGTGCTGGGCTAACTGGTTGAGCCCGGCCATGTCCAGGGGCGTGCTGGGCAACGCACCCAGTTGTTGCAGCAGCGTGGCCGTGCCCACGCTCTTGTTGCCGGAGAGGGCGACTTCTTGCACCACCACACTGGCGCCGCCGGGCGCGATTTTTGGAGCGGCAGAGGCACCCGGCGCGCGGGGCACCACCGATGCGTCAGAAGACAAGGGCTGCGCAGGGGCGGTGCCTTGCAGATTGGCGCCGGATTGCGCGTTGGCCTGGCCAGCCATGCACAGCATGGCCAGGGCGAAGTGAATGGCAAATGGTTTCTTGATCACAAAAAGTTCCGATTAATTGTTGACTGCACGCAGAGTGGCAATGCCACGCAGGTTGACGCCGGTGTCCACGACGAACACATCCAGAGGCCCTGCCGAGCTGGGCACCGTGACGTTGTTGACGTTGAGTTCGCTGGTCGTCTTGCGCTTGCCGGCATCTGCAGTTGCCGCGGTGTTGGAGGTGCCACCTGCGCTGCCTACATTGCTGCCTGCGGTGTTGCCATCAGCTGCACCCGCTACGAAGTTGAGCGTCGATGCGCCGGTGGTGCCTTGCTCGGCGCCTGCCGCCGGGGCACGTTCGTCGCTGCGCTCGTTGGCAGCGGACGCGGTGCCCGTGCCGGAGCCAGCTGTACCGGAGGCGGAGCCCGTTGCGCTAGAGCCGCTGGATGCTGCGGTATCGCCTGCGGCGGCTGCAGTGCTTGCCCCCGTGCCACCTGCAGCAGCGCTGTTTGTCGTGGCAGTTCCTGCTGCACCGCTTGTGGCGCTGCCTGTTGATCCACTTGCACCGCCACCTGCGACAGCTGTGCCTGTGCCAGCAGCTGCACCACTAGGAGCGCCTGCGCCAACGGCTGAACCTTGTGCGCCGCCGGCTTGTACGAAGGTCAGTGTCGAAGCACCTGCAGGTGACTGCTGCGCGCCGTTAGCCCCTAAGGGCGCGTTGGCCAGCTGCGTACCAGCACCGCTGGTTCCACCGGTAGCGCCCGGCGCTGCCGCCAGTGAGCCCAGTCCGGACGCTGTTGCGGCCACATAGTTCAGACCACCAAACGTGGTGGGCGCTGTAGCGTTGGGCAGCACTTCAATCGCATTGTCAGGGAACGCCGGCACCACGATGGGCGATGCCGGTGGGTTGGCCAGCGCAGTCAGTCGCACGGTGTTGGTAGCGCCTGAGCCATCGGCTGCATTGCCCGCTGTGCCGGTGCCGCCGGTCGCGTTCATGGCGCCGTCCAGCACGTAGTTGCGCTGGTCAAACGTGCCGGTGCCGGTGAGCGCAACCACCTTGGTCGCAGAAGCCGCATTGGCGGAATCCAGCGTGGCGGTGCTCAGTGTCTGCGCAGCGTCCTGGCCCACCAGACCGTATCCGGTAATGGTCGCGCCGTTGGCCTTGCTCAACACATTGGTGCCGTTGGAGACACCGCTCACCGTCACACCCAGCGGCGCACGCGCCAGCGTGGCGTTGTTGTGGGCGGTGGTGATGTTGCTGCCCGACATGGTGGTGTTGGTGCTGGCGCTGATGGCGTAGTTGTCCAAGCTGGCCGTGCCTGCCGTGAACGCGCTGATGTAGTTGCCACCATTGCTGACCACGTTGGCATCGTGCAGAACCACACCGGTGAGCGTGTCGCCGCCCACCAAGCCGTTGGTGGTGATGGTGGCGTTGCTGCTGGTGTAGTTGGTTGTGCCGTTGTAGGTGCCACTTACGTCCACACCCAAGGCCGCTTTGGCCAAAGTTGCGGTGTTGGTGGCTCCCGAGCCATCAGTTGCGCCGCCTGCGGTGCCGGTGCCACCCGTCGCATTCATGCTGCCATCCAGCACGTAGTTGCGCTGGTCAAACGTGCCGGTACCAGTGAGCGAAACCACCTTGGTGGCAGAAGCCACGTTCTTGGAATCCAGCGTGGCAGTGCTCAGCGTCTGCCCGCTGTCCTGACCGACCAGACCGTATCCGGTGATGGTGGCGCCACCCGCCGTGCTCATCACATTGGTGCCGTTGTAGGTGCCGCTAACTGCCACACCCAGCGGAGCACGTGCCAGTGTGGCGTTGTTGTGGGCAGTGGTGATGTTGCTGCCCGACATGGTGGTGTTCGTGCTGGCGTTGATGGCGTAGTTGTCCAAGCTGGCCGTGCCTGCCGTGAACGCGCTGATGTAGTTGCCGCCATTGGCATACACATTCGGGCTGTTGACCATCACACCCGTGAGCGTGTCGCCACCGACCAAGCCATTGGTAGTGATGGTGGCGTTGCTGCTGGTGTAACTGGTGGTGCCGTTGTAGGTGCCAGTCACATCCACACCCAAGGCCGCCTTGGCCAAGGTCGCGGTGTTGGTGGCTCCCGAGCCATCGGCTGCACTGCCTGCGGTGCCGGTGCCACCCGTGGCGTTCATGCTGCCGTCCAGCACGTAGTTGCGCTGGTCAAACGTGCCGGTGCCGGTAAGTGCAACCACCTTGGTCGCAGAAGCCACGTTCTTGGAATCCAGCGTGGCGGTGCTCAATGTCTGCCCGCTGTCCTGGCCCACCAGACCGTATCCGGTGATGGTGGCGCCACCCGCCGTGCTCAGCACATTGGTGCCGTTGTAGGTACCGCTGACTGCTACGCCCAGCGGAGCACTTGCCAGTGTGGCGTTGTTGTGGGCAGTGGTGATGTTGCTGCCCGACATGGTGGTGTTCGTGCTGGCGCTGATGCTGTAGTTGTCCAAGCTGGCCGTGCCCGCCGTGAAGGCGGTGACGTAGTTGGAACCATTGCTGTACACATTCGCGTCATGCAGCGTTACCCCGGTAAGCGTTTCACCATTCACCAGACCGTTGGTGGTGATGGTGGAATTGCTGCTGGTGTAGCTGGTAGTGCCGTTGTAGGTGCCACTCACGTCAACACCCAAGGCCGCTTTATTGATGACACCGGTGGTGTCTGCAACCGTGGTCACGGTGTAGTTGGCGCCGTTGTTGCCGTCGTTGACGGTGTAAGCCGAGACAGTCAACGTCTTGCCGGTGCCAGCGTTCTGGTTGTCATAGGTCTGCGCCTGACCCGTCACCGAATCACCATTTTGCAAGCCACTCACGATTGGAGTTGCAGCCGCTACGGTGGTGCCGTCGTAGGCTTTGGTGTTGGTCCGTGCGGTCAGTGTCAACAGGGCCGGAGTAATAGTCACGGACACCCCTCCGTCCACCAACGAGTAGTTGGATGCGCCAGTCCCGCTCAACGAAAGGCTGGAACTACTCCATTGGGTGTAAGTGCCGACGTTTTTGCTGGCCACGGTAGCGCTACCGCTCAGGGACACGTTCACAGGGCTACCGCTCAGACTGAGTTGGCTTGCATCGAAAGTGATGCCGCCGTCATACACCTTGGAGCCTGTCATGTCCAAGATGGTGACGCCATACGGGTTGATGCGGGCTGTGTTGTAAACGCTGCGCGATGTGAGCGAGGGCAGAGCGTAGTTGCTGGCCAAACCACTGCCATTGGCCAGTGCCAGCCCGCCCATGGAGGTCAGGTAGTTTGTTGGGTTGTCGATCACGTTGACCGAATTGGCGGTGGCTGGGCCCGTGCCGCTGAGCGTGAGCGTTTCGCCGGTGATACCTGCCACAGTGATCTGGCTGCTGGAAAAGTCGGCGTTGGTGTCGTAGGTTTTCACCGCGCTCAGGCGTGCAGTGGCTGGCGTAATGCTGCCCAGTCCGCTGGCTGTGGTGTTGACGCCGTAACCATAGACCTTGACCGTGGAGCTGCCCACCAGCTTGGTGGCTGTGATGGCAGAGCCGCCGACGGTCGCGCTAACGGTGGTTGCGGTGGCGACGTCCTTGCTGTTGTATGCGCCGCTGGTGGGCAAGTTGGCCGCCACCAGGTTGACGTTGTCCCCCCCCACCGCGCCGCCCTGGATGCCAAAGGCACCGGCAGCCAAGGTGGCATTGGTGGTGCCGTCATAGGTTTTGCTCTGGGCTGTGGCGATTTGGAGCGTCACGGTAGGCGCCAACGACAGCAGGTAGCCATTGCCCGCCTCAGCAGGCGTGGTGCTGCCGTAGCTGGCACCGTATTGCTTGAAGGTGTAGGCCAGGTTGCCCATTTGGTCGCCGTTGGTAGCGTCATAGGGCGTGCTGTCGGTGCTCCACACGTGCCAGACCTTACCGGTACCGGCTTGCAGTGCGGTACCGCTCACGTTGTTGATGAACTGCTTGGCGGAAATGTCGATGCTGCCCGCCACGTTCAGGGCTTGGTTGAGTGTGACCTGTCCACCCACGCTATCGGCTAGCGCCACGTAGTTCTGGATGGGGCCTGCAACGCCCAGTGTGTGGTACGTGATGTTGGGAAATGTGTAGGCCGACGATGAGCTGTTGGCACCCATGTATTCGATGCGGGCTACGTTTTGCAGTCCACCGACTGGCACGGTGTAGTTGGCGTTGCCGCCGCCGCCCGCATCCAGGGTGGTGGCCAGCATGGGCTTGCCATCGGTGAAGTAAACATTCAGCACCTGGCCGGCTGTGCCGTTGAGACCCAACACTGTTCCAGCGGGAATGCTGGCTCCCCCCGTCAGCTGCGAGCCCCCGTTCGGGGCCATAAGGGTGATAGGAAAGGTCTGGGCGGCATAGGTGCCGTTAAACAATGTGCCGCCCACATAAAGGCCACCCGTCACGGCACCCCCGGTGTATTTGTTGACCAAGCCGTTGACGAAGTCGAAGGAGATCCAACCGGAGTTGAAGCCCTTGGCCGTCACCGACACGGTGCCGACGGCGGAAGTAGCGGCAGTGAATGTGCCGTTGACTACCACGTTGTGGGTGATTTTTCCGGAGCTGCTAGCGCCACGGGTATTGATGGTGAAGTTCTGGGAACCGCCCAAGTTGCCGTTGAAGACTACATCACCACCATTGGTGGAAATGGTGCGCGCGCCACCGTACAAGTACACATGACCGCTATAGGTAGTGCCGCTATACAAGCCACCAAAGTTCAGGCTCAAAGGCGCGGCGCTGGAAGAAATATCGGCACCGAGTTGCACCACCTTTGAATAAAAGCCCAGCGTGGCAGTGCGTGCGCCGCTGTAGGCCAACGGTGTCTGCAAATCAATGTACTCGTTGGCCTGCAGGTTCACGTTGGAGGCTTGCAAAGCCGTGGTCAAGGTGCCCACGCTGATTTGCGAAGTACCGGTGCTGGGCAGGCTGGAGATAGGCGAAACGCCACCGGTCGGGATGATGAGCAGGACGTCCGGATCAATCACCCAACTGCCCGTGGTGCCGTTGGGTGCCAAGGTGTTGACGCGCGTACTGTCGGCCACATTCACCGTGTGCCCGCTGGTCTCCACAAACCCGCCATCACCGCCCTGCGGCGCGCTCGCGTCCAGCGTTCCGCCCACATTCACCGTGCCGTGCTGCATATCCGCCATCAAACGAATCTCACCCTTCTCGCCCGTAGCCAGGGTTTGCGCACGGATCACGCCGGTGTTGTTGATGGTGGCGCTGGCTAACGCATTCACTGCTTGGGCGGTGAGGTAGACCAGGCCGCCATCGGCTTGAATGGCGCCGCCGTTGGTCACCAGTGCGTCGAGTGCGCCTTGGTTGACTTGCAGCTTGACCGGGCCGCCCAGGTCCAGCGTGATGTTGCTGCCCGCGCCCATGAGCGCGCTGCCACGATTGGCGGTGATGCTGCCGTCGTTGACGACTTGTGCGGCAATGAGTGCCACGGCGCCGCCCTTGTTGCCATCGCCCACGGCGGTGATGTTGCCTTGGTTCACCACTGCATTACTACTGTCACCGGCAAAGGTGTAATTGCCCGCCAGAAAGTCGGCGGTGCTGATCTTCAGCGTGGAGGCCACCAGGCTGCCCACGTTCAATTGGGCTGTGGGGCTGAACACCACGCCGTTGGGGTTGACCAAAAACACCTGGCCATTGGCACGCAGCGCGCCCTGGATCAGCGACACGTCAGAACCCAGCACCGTGTTGAGCGCCACGCTGTTGGCAGAGGGCTGCTGGAAGGTGACGGTGTTGCCTTGGCCGATGGAGAAAGACTGCCAGTTCAGGCCCAGCTTGTCGCTGGTCTGGTTGACCAGCATGGCGCTGCCGTTTTGGGTAATGGTGCCTTGGCCTGCCACTACGGCACCGCCGGTGGGCAGGGTGCCGCTCCATGCGGCTGGGGCCAGCAAAAGGGACACTGCAATAGCCCCTAGGGCTGCAGAAGATTGGGTGGACTTGCCTCGACCTTTCGCCGTTTCGGCGACTGCCTGCCATGTGTTGGAAATGCTGTTCCAAACTACCCTAAAGCTGTGGTTCATATAGTTCAATTGGTGATGATGATCGGGGGCTGCGATGGCCCACGGCGAAGCAGCCCCGTATGCAGGGCGCTTCTTAGGGGGTGGAGTATTTGGTGTTTACCCTAGAGGGTCAAACCAGCCGAAAAATTGAAAACTGGCTTTCATTTATCGGCTGCAATGCGCTGCAGCGCTGGCCGCCAGCCCGGCCGCGCGTCACACGTTTGCGACGGAATACACCGTAAACGGCAGCACCTCTTGCCGCCTGCCACGCTCTTTGCCGCCTTGCACGGCAGCCGCCATCGCATCGCACAGGCTGCGCGCCATCCACTCGCGCGGGTGGGACAGCACCACAGTAGCCAAACCATCCAACAGGGCTTGGCGCGTGCTGTCGGTGAGGTCGTGGCACACCGTTACCAGGCCGGGCATGTTGGCCTCGCGTAGTGCTTCGAGCACGCCCTCAATGCCGCCCCCAGCCACGTACACGCCCACCAGGTCGGGGTGCAGGTGCAGCAGCTCCAGCGTCGCGGCCTGGGCCAAGTTGGTGTCTTCCAGGCTCACCATGGTTTCCAGCACCACAAAGGGTGCCGCGCTTTCGCGCAGGTAAGACCGAAAACTGACTTCGCACTGCTCCTGGCACAGGTAGCGGTGGCTGCCCAGAATCAGACCCACCTTGCCCGGACGCGGGCACAGCTTGGCCATCGCCCATGCGGCGCTGCGGCCCATCTTGCGGTTGTCTATGCCCACATAGCCCGCCACATTTGGCGCGGTGAGGTCGGTGACGAAGGCAAACACCGGCACGCCTTGGGCATGCAGCTCTTGCACGGCCTGGTTGATCACCGGATGGTCGGCCGCCACCAGCGCCACGGCGTCCACCTTGCTTGCTAGTGCGTGCAGTTTTTCTGCCACCTTGCGCGGTGTGAGGTCGTCCATGAACACCAGCTCGGCTGTGGCGCTGGGGTGGTGCAAGGCCTGCGTGGCCTGGCGCAGGGCCTGGCCCAGCGCTTGGTAAAACTCCGAGCGCTGGCTTTGCAGCAGAAAGCCCAACTTGAGCGGACGCTGCTGCTCGCTGATGCGCCGCTGTATCAGGCCCGCGCGCTTGAAGCCCAGGCGCTCGGCTGCGTCCAGCACGCGCTGCGCGGTATCGGGCCGCACCGGCGCGCGGCGGTTGATCACGCGGTCCACCGTGGCCACGCCCACACCGGCTGCGCGGGCTACGTCGTGCATGGTGGGTTCTGTCATGGGGTGTCTCCGTTTGATAGAACTATCAAGACGCATCGAGTCGGCTTGATAGGCGTGATACCGCGTGCGGCCGAATCGTTGACCTTGACACTGGTGAATTCAATAATTCGCCCCGTTCGCAACGTCCAAAAAACGGCCTGCATGACTATCAAAAATTGATAGCCAACGCAGTATAGGTCGACACAATCACAGGAGACCCGCATGAAGATTGCACTCGACCCGTACATGATCCGGCACCTCAGCCTGGAGCAGCTGCCCGGCGCGGTGGCCGACCTGGGCTACGACCAGATCGAGCTCTCGCCCCGCTCCGATTTTCTGGACTGGTGGGTCATGCCCCGCGCCACCAAAGAACGCATGGCGGGCTTCAAAGCCGCTATGAAAGCAGCAGGCGTGGGCCTGGCCACACTGCAACCCATGTACCGCTGGGCCAGCCCTTTTGAAGATGAACGCCAGTGGGCTATCCGTTGCTGGAAGAAGGCGATTCAGGTGTCGGTGGAGATGGGCTGTGAGTTGATGATCTCCGAGTTTGGGCGGGGTGCGTCGCCTGAACGCTCAGTGGGTGAGAAAGCTGGTGCCAACACCAAAGAGATGTGCGAAGCCGCATGGTTCCGTTCCATGGACGAGCTGCTGCCGATCTTTGAGCGCGAAGGCATCACTTTGTCGGTGGAGCCGCACCCGGAAGACTGGATCGAAACCATGCAGCCCGCCGCCGACATCGTGAAGAACATCGGCTCCAAAGCACTCAAGCTCTCGTACATCGCCCCGCACACTTTTTATTACGGCGACGACATGGCCGCGATGATCAAAGAGGCCGCTCCAGTGCTGGCCCATGTACGCGTGGCCGACACCTTCAACCACAAGAAGAGCAGCCAGCTGCGCTACATCGTCAACCCACCCGGCTCCAACCAGATCCGTGTGCACCAGCACCTGGACATGGGGCAGGGCGAGATCGACTGGGATGTGTTCTTCGGCGCACTCGGAGATGTGAAGTTCGATGGTGTGCTGTCTTCCTGCGTGTTCGCATGGGAAGAGCGCGCCAACGAGTCCAGCCGTTTCATGCGCCAAGAAATGCAGCGTTACCTCGACAAGCACTTCACGCCCCAGGCCTGAAGCCATCACACCATCAACGGAAAGAAAACCATGGGAATGAACATTGGATGCGCCCCCTGCTGCTGGGGCGTGGATGACCCGAAGAACCCGCACCTGCCGCATTGGACGCGGGTGCTGCAAGAGGCCGCCACCGCAGGCTACAAAGGCATTGAGCTGGGGCCGTATGGCTACATCCCGCTGGACGTAGACGTGGTGCGCGCCGAGTTGAATGCACGCGGCCTGAGCATTACCGCAGGCACCATCTTTGATGACTTGGTGAACCCCGACAACCTGCCCAGTTTGTTGAAGCAGACCCGCGAGATTTGCGCCCTCATCAAGCAGCTTCCGCAACTGCCCACCGAGCCTGGCCAGCGCTTTGCCGTGCCCTACCTGGTGGTGATGGACTGGGGCCACACCGAGCGCGACTATGCCGCCGGCCACAGCGACCGCGCGCCGCGATTGAACGCCACGCAATGGGCGGCGATGGTGGAGCACATCCGCCAGATTGCCACGGTGGCACGCGATGAATTTGGTGTGCGCGCGGTGATCCATCCGCATGCCGGTGGGTACATCGAATTTGCCGACGAGATCGACAAAGTAGTGGCCGATATTCCGCATGACGTGGCAGGCCTGTGCCTGGACACCGGGCACTTGTACTACTCCGGCATGGACCCGGTGGAGTGGTTGAAGAAGCACCCCGCGCGGCTGGACTATGTGCATTTCAAGGACATTGACGCTGACGTTTTCGAGCAGGTGCTGGGCGAGCACATTGCCTTCTTTGCGGCCTGCGTCAAGGGTGTGATGTGCCCGATCGGACGGGGCGTGATCGACTACGCACAAGTGCGCCAGACCCTGCTGGATATTGGCTACAGCGGCTATATCACTGTGGAGCAAGAACGTGACCCGCGCAATGCAGGCTCCAGCCTCACCGACGTGATGGCCAGCCGCACGTTCTTGCAATCTGCAGGCTTTCACTGAACCCCATCAACGCATACCACCATGATCACTTCCAGCCCACTTAAAAACGGCGCCATTCCTTGGGCCATGGTCGGCGGCGGCCAGGGCAGCCAGATTGGCTACATCCACCGCTCGTCCGCGCTGCGCGACGGCAACTTCCAGCTCGTGGCCGGTGCCTTTGACATTGACCCCGCGCGCGGCCGCAGCTTTGGCCAAAGCCTGGGCCTCGCACCAGAGCGCTGCTATGGCGACTATTCAGAAATGTTCGCCGCCGAGGCCCAGCGTGCCGACGGCATCCGCGCTGTGTCTATTGCCACGCCCAACGGCACCCACTTCACCATCTGCAAGGCCGCCATCGAGGCGGGTATCCATGTGGTGTGCGAAAAGCCCCTGTGCTTCACCACTGCCGAGGCCGAAGAGCTGCTGGCCCTCTCGCGCAAACACAACCGCGTGGTCGGCGTGACCTATGGCTATGCCGGGCACCAGCTCATTGAGCAAGCGCGCGAGATGATTGCGCGCGGCGACCTGGGCGAGGTGCGCATCGTGCAGATGCAGTTTGCCCACGGCTTTCACAACGAAGCGGTGGAGCTGGCCAACCCCGCAGCGCGCTGGCGCATGGACCCCAGGCACGCAGGCCCCAGCTACGTGTTGGGCGACATCGGCACGCACCCGCTGTACCTGTCCGAAGTGATGCTGCCGCAGCTGAAGATCAAGCGCCTGATGTGCTCACGCCAAAGCTTTGTGCAAAGCCGCGCGCCGCTGGAAGACAACGCCTTCACCATCATGGAATACGACAGCGGCGCGGTGGGCTACGTGTGGTCCTGCGCGGTGAACGCGGGCTCCATGCATGGGCAAAAAATTCGCGTCATCGGCTCTAAGGCCAGCCTGGAATGGTGGGACGAACAGCCCAACCAGATGCGCTATGAAATTCAAGGCCAGCCAGTGCAAATCCTGGAGCGCGGCATGGGCTACCTGCACCCCGCCGCCCTGCATGACGACCGCATAGGCGGCGGCCACCCCGAGGGCCTTTTCGAAGCCTGGTCCAACCTCTACTACCGCTTCGGCCTGGCCATGGAAGCCACCGATGCAGGCGATGCCGAAGCGCTTGCCAAGCTGCGCTACCCCGACATCCACGCCGGCATCGAAGGCGTGCGCTGGGTGGAGAACTGCGTGCGATCGGCGGATGCGGGGGCGGGGTGGGTGGATTACGTTTAGACGTTCTCCGACGTGTAAATCTCAAACGGCAGCACATGCGGCTGGGCCAGCACCAGCGCTTGTCCATCCTCCAGTTTCTGCAAGGCCTGCAGCAGCACGCGCACGGTGGTGTCGGTCAGTGCCGCCAACGGGGTCTGAATGACCAGGTCGATGGTGCCGTCCACCAAGCCCACCCGGTGCGCGGGCGTGAGTTCGTGGCACACCAGCACGATGCTGCGGCCCTGGGCCTCTTCGCGCAGTGCGCGGACGATGCCAACCGCGCCGCCACCGGCGGAGTCGTACAGGCCCACGAGGTCGGGATTGCGTTGCAGCAGGCCCAGCGTGGCCTCGTAGGCCATTTGTTCGTCTTCCAGGTTCACCTGCGCGTCCAGCACGCGCAGGTGCGGGGCCTGCTCGCGCAGCGCTGCGCGAAAGGCCATTTCGCTGACCTCCTGGCCCTGGTAGCGGTGACTGCCCACAAACACGCCCACCACGCCGCTGCCGCGTGACAAGCGGAGCACAGCCCAGGCCGCAGTGCGGCCGCGCTGGCGGTTGTCTATGCTGACGCAACCCAGGCGCTGCGGGGCGCTCAGGTCGGTGAGCAATGCCAGCACCGGGTGGCCTTCGTCGTGCAGCTGGGCCACGGCGCTGTTCACATGCGGGTGGTCCAGCGCCACCACGGCCAGCGCGTCGCACTGGCGGCCCAGTGCCAGCAGCTTCTCGCCAATGGCCAGCGGCTCCAGGTCGTCCACAAACTCGACGATGGCTGTGCCGCGCCCTTGTGTGTGGCGCTCCACTGCCTCACGCAAGGCCTGGGCAAAGGCTTGGTAGAAGGGTGAGGCGCGTTTTTGCAAACAGAACCCCAAACGCTTCGCAGCCCCGCGCGCGGGCAGGCGCTGGCGCATCACATGCACCGCGTGGTAGCCCAAGGCTTCGGCCGCCTCGATCACCCGCAAGGCTGTGCCTTCGCGCACCGGCAGGCGGCTGTTGAGCACGCGGTCCACCGTGGCGGTGCTGACGCCGGCGGCCTGGGCAATGGCGGGAATGGTGACTTTGGCTTTCATGGCGCAGGCTTGTTCTGCAAGGCTTGCAAGTTCAGAGCCATTCATTCTGATGGTTTTTGATGGGAATTGATGGCGTTTGATTGGAAATATTTTTCAAACCCGTACCATCCGTGAAAACCAAAAACAGGAGACCGTTTTCCATGAACCCCGCTACCGCGACACCGCCCGCGCAGCCCCGCACGCGCGCGGACTACCAGCTCCTGGGCGGCGCGGGTGCGCGCGCGGCAGAGGCCAAGCTGGTCAATGCCGAGTGGTACAAGTGCCCCGTGCCGCGCCCGTTGATGAAGGGCCTGATGCAGCGGGACGATGCCCATGCCATCCGCGACACCGTGCTCTGGTACGCGCTCATCGTCGGCACTGGGGCGGTGTTTGTGTATGGCTGGACGGCGGGCTGGAGTGCGGCTGCGCTGTTTGCCGTGTACTTTGTCTATGCCACGCTCTACAGCAGCCCGGCCGACAGCCGCTGGCACGAGTCCAGCCATGGCACGGCCTTTAAGACGCGCTGGATGAACGATGTGCTGTACCAGTGCGCCTCCTTCCAGGTGTTACGCCGCCCCACGCGCTGGCGCTGGAGCCATGCGCGCCACCACACCGACACGCTGGTGACCGGGCGCGACCCCGAGATTGCCGTGCCCGTGCCGGTGGATGTGGTGAGCACCTTGCTCAACCTGTTTGCCCTCCTGAACGGCCCCAAGGAATTGCTGGCCGTGCTGCGCAATGCAGCGGGCTCTATTGCCGCGGATGAAAAGAGTTTTGTGCCGGAGATGGAGTGGCCCCGCATGGTGCGCGAGGCGCGGCTGTGGATGCTCGTGTATGTGGCCCTCATCGGCAGTGCGCTGGTGTTGCAGAGCTGGCTGCCGGTGCTGCTGGTGGGCCTGTTGCCCGGCATGCTGGGCGCGTGGTTGTTCAACTACACCGGCTTTACCCAGCATGCGGGCTTGCCGGAGAACGTGCTGGACCACCGGCTGAATTGCCGCACCGTCTACATGAACCCGGTGCTGCGCTTTTTGTACTGGAACATGAACTACCACGTGGAGCACCACATGTTCCCCATGGTGCCCTACCACCAGTTGCCCCAGCTGCACGCAACCATCAAGGCCGACTGCCCGCCGCCCTACGCCAGCAGCATTGCGGCCTACCGCGAAATCCTGCCCGCCATGTGGCGCCAGATCACAGACCCCAACCACTACGTGCAGCGCCCCTTGCCTACACACGCATCGGCCCCCACCTCGGCACAATCCGCCTGACCCACCCCACACGAGAGACACACCATGAGCGAATGGATTACCGCCTGCGCCTTTGATGACATTGACGACGAAGACGTGCTGCGCTTCGACCATGCCGGCCACACCTACGCCATCTACCGCTATGACGACAAGGTGTACGCCAGCGACGGCCTGTGCACGCACGAGAAAGTGCACCTGTGTGATGGCCTGGTGATGGAGCATGTGATCGAGTGCCCCAAACACAACGGCCGATTTGATATCCGCGACGGCCGCGCGTTGGGTGCACCAGTGTGCGTCAACCTCACCACCTACCCCGCCAAGGTGGACGGTGGCAACGTGCTGATCCAGATCGGCTGAGCGCCCAAACCCCACCATGACCGAACCCAAGCGTTGGCGCAAAAGCAGTCCGCGTCTGGATGAGATTGCCGCTGCCGCCGGTGTGAGCGTGGCCACGGTGGACCGCGTGCTCAATGAGCGCGACAGCGTGTCCACCGCATCGCGGCAAAAAGTGCTGCAGGCCGCCAAACGCCTGGGCGTGCCGCGTGTGCTGCCGCGCGTGAACAGCAAGCTGGTGCGCATCGACCTGCTGCTGCCCACCAACCGCACGCCTTTTTTCATGCGCCTCAAGGAGTCGCTGCAACAGCACATCCAAATGCTGGACCGCAGCGTGCTGGTGCAGCGCCGCGAGATCGACCCCGCCGATGAAGCCCAACTGGTGCGCCACATCCTGCGCCCCACACCCACACGCCAGGGCCTGATCCTCACCGCGCCCGACACCCCTGCCATCCGCCAGGCGGTGGACGTGGCCATAGCACGTGGCGAGCCGGTGGTGACCATGATGACCGACGTGGCCCTGCAAGGCGCGCACACCTATGTGGGCATAGACAACTTCAAGGCCGGGCGCACGGCAGGGCTGCTGCTGCGCCGCTTGTGCGCCACATCCGGCCGGGTGCTGGTGATCACCCCGCACCACGACTACATTGCCCATGCCCAGCGCCGCCTGGGCATCCAGAGCGAGCTCGCAGGCTCCATGCTGGGCTGCGAGTTTTCCGACGCGACGTTGGACGACCCCGACCAGTGTTTTTTTGCCGTGCGCCGCGCACTGGCGCGCACCGATTCCACGCAGCCTCTTGTGGGCATCTACAACACCGGCAGCGGCGCGCCGGGCATTGCCGCAGCACTGCAACAGCACGGCCTGTTGGGCCGCCTGCCCTGGGTAGGGCACGAAGCCACTGCAGAACACCAGCCCTTGCTGCGCGCGGGCCATATGGACTTTGTGATGGACCAGGATGCTCCGGCCCAGGCCATTGCCGCACTCCAGCACATGCTGGCGGCCAACGGCTTGCTGGATCTGCCACCGGTGGCACCGCAGCCGGAGCCGCGGCTGTATTGCGCGGCCAACTTGGCGTAGGCCCATTCGGAGAGTGACCATCGCCTTAGCGATGCACCGTCACGGCAATGCGCGTGGCACCTTCACACTACGCCACCACCACAGCCCGCTGGCCACCGTGAGCACAAAACTCACCGCATAGATAGCCCCATAGCCCAACGTTGCAATGGCCCAACCCGCAGCGGTAAACGTCACCGCAGCGGTGACAGCGCGGGCCACCGATTCGGTGGCGTAGCGGGTCTGGAAAAAGCCGTCGCCAAAAGTTTGCTTGAGCCACATGAGCGAGGCCGGGTAGAAGAAGCCGAAGGTGAATGCGTGGATGCCTTGCAGCGGCACGGCACACCACAGTTCGCTGCAAAACGGTGTGGCCGCCCAGCGCAGCACGGAGGCGGCGCAGCAGATCAACATCATGGCCGCGGCGCTGTAGCGCGCCATCCACGGGCCACCCTTCCACATGGCCAAAAACTCGGCGGCCACCGGCACCGCACACAGCACACCGGTCTCAAACGGGCTGTGCCCGGTGTGCAACCAGTAGGCACCAAACCAGGTGGTGGAAATGGCCTCGGCCACGCGCACGCAGGCAATGGCGGCGCAGCCTGTGAGCTGGTTGCGGCGGGTGTCTTTTGTGCTGGCTTCGTGCGCCGCAGATGGCGTGCCGATTGCGCTGGTTTGCTCCGCAACACCTGTCTCCGCACCATGCGTGGATGCCGTCGCTCTCGACGCGGCGTTGGCGTTGGCGTTGGCGTTGGCGTTGGCGTTGGCGTTGGCGTTGGCGTTGGCGTTGGCGTTGGCGTTGGCGTTGGCGTTGGCAGCGAGCGTAGCGTGTTCAGCCGTCGCCACCGTACGGCTCAGAGCCAGGCAGCACAACCAATACACCGCCGCACACAGCGCCAATGCCAGCGCAAATGTGCGTGCCACGCCGCCCACTGAAAACGCCGCACCGCCTGCGGTGGCCGCTAGCAAAAAGCCCAGCGATCCCCATTTGCGCGCGCGACCAAAGTCATGCCCTTGGCCTTTGCGGGCCAGGTCTTCGAGCAGCTTGGTTTCGCACACGGTGTAGGCACCCGAGCCAAACAGAAACGCCAGCGGCACGCACCACACCAGCCACTGCGGCTGCAGTGCGGCCAAGGCCAGCAAAGCCAACACACAACTGCCCATCACACGCACCGCATTGGCAAAGCCCAGCCTCTGCCAAATGCGGTGTGCCAGCGGGGTGGCCACAAAGTAGGCCAGGGTCATGCAGGCCAGGGCAACGGGGGCGGCCTGCGGGTTCACGGCCATCATGGTGCTGGGGCCGAATGCGGTCCACAGGCCCAGGATGGCGAAGTAGGAGCCGAAGGTGGCGCTCCAGTGGGGGTAGTGCTGCATTGGTGTGGTGGGTTGGGCTATGGGCATGGTACCCAAGCGCTGCACCGACTGCAGCAGGGCCAGCGCCCTACCGCCCACTGCTGCGCAAGCAGCGTGGGCGTGTGCTGGCCGCGCTTACTTGAAGACCACGGTCTTGTGGCCGTTAAGCAGCACGCGGTGTTCGCTGTGCCACTTGACGGCGCGGGCTAGCACCTGACTTTCGGTGTCGCGGCCAGTGGCGGTCAGGCTCTCCACGGTGGCGGCGTGGTCGGCACGGGCTACGTCCTGTTCGATGATGGGGCCTTCGTCCAGGTCAGCCGTCACGTAATGGGCGGTGGCGCCAATGAGCTTCACGCCGCGGTCATGTGCTTGGTAGTAGGGCTTGGCGCCCTTGAAGCTGGGCAAAAAACTGTGGTGGATGTTGATGGCCTTGCCACTCAATGCGCGGCACATGGTGTCGGACAGCACCTGCATGTAGCGCGCCAGCACCACCAGTTCGGCACCCTCGGCGCGAATCACTTCCAATTGCCGTGCCTCGGCCTCGGGCTTGGTGGCGGCGGTGACCGGGATGTGGTGGAAAGGAATGTTGTAGCTGGCCGCCAGTTGGTAAAAGTCGCGGTGGTTGGAGACGATGGCCCTCACATCCACCGGCAGCAAGCCGCTCTTCCAACGGAACAGCAAGTCGTTAAGGCAGTGGCCCTGCTGGCTCACCATGATGACGATGGGCATGCGTGCCGTGGCCAGGCGCAGCTCCATGTTCATTTGCCACTGGCTGGCCAGCTCTTGCAGAGCCGCGTTGATCTGCTCCTGCGTAGAGGCACTGCAAGCGAATTGCACGCGCATAAAAAACAAACCGGTCTGCGCATCGTTGAACTGGCCCGCCTCTTCAATGTTGCCGCCCAGCTGCAGCAGCAAGCCGGTCACGCCGTGCACGATGCCGGACTTGTCGGGGCAGGAGAGGGTGAGGATGTAGGTGGTGTGCATGCTTAGGGAATGTCCGTAGAAGATGGATGAAACGGGATGCACATATTATTTCAAACAACACATAAAATAGAAATACTTTTCTTTACCTGGGTAACCCTATGTCCTCCTCCAAGCGCCCCACCATTGCCGATTTGCGTGCCCTCAAGGGCCAGCGCCAGCTCTCCATGCTGCGCGTGGAATCTTTAGATGAAGCCCATGCGGCGCAGCAAGCGGGCATTGACATGCTCTCGGTGCCGCCCGCGCTCTTAGGCCCCGCGTTCCGCGAAGCCGCACCCACGTGTTTTGCCATTCCCGGCCTGGAGTACGGCGACTTTGTGACCGCAGAGGAATACCTGCGCGCTGCCTTCAAAGCCATGCGCGCGGGTGGTGACGCGGTGTATTGCGCAGCCAGCATGGGCATCGTGCGCCGCCTGCGCGATGAAGGCATTCCGGTGTGCGGCCACTCGGGCCTCATTCCATCGCAAGCCACCTGGACCGGTGGCTTCAAGGCCGTGGGCAAAACGCTGGACACCGCGCTGCTGGTGTGGCAACAGGTGAAGGCACTGGAAGAAGCCGGTGCCTTTGCCGCCGAGATTGAAGTGGTGCCGGCCGAAGTGGCCAAGCTGATTTCCGAGCGCACCTCGCTGGTGATGATTTCCATGGGTGCCGGTGCGGGTTGCGACGCACAGTACCTGTTTGCTGACGACGTGCTGGGTGCAAACCGTGGCCATGTGCCGCGCCATGCCAAGGTGTACCGCAACTTCGCCGCAGAGTACGACCGCTTGCAGGCCGAGCGCGTGGCCGCGTTCCAGGAATACAAGAAAGACGTGGAATACGGCACCTACCCGGCGGCCGCGCATGAGGTGGCTGTGAACGACGAGGTGCTGGAGCGCTTCAAAGCCGCGTTGGGCGACTGAGCCTTTAACCGAGCCTTTGCTTGACCGGTCGCAAGGCCGGTGCTTGCGCATGCGGATTTACCGCGTGGGTCTGCCGTTGCATGCCAGATAATGGACGCAATAACAATGCCCCACGTCGTTTGGAGCCCACCACATGCTACAGAGCCGGATGAAGAATGCCTTGCGTTACGGAGCGGGCGGCATTGCTGTGTTGGTGCTGGGCATAGGCGTCAGCCTGTATGCGGCCTTCAGCCAATCGCGCGCACTGGAGCAAGTGGAACAAGCCCGCCTGGAGCAAGCCACACAGGGCTTGTCCGAGGCACTGACCCGACGGGTGAATGCCTATACCGAAATCGCCTTCGGCCTGCGCAGCCTCTTCATCGTCAACCCCGCCACCAGCCGCAAGGCCTTTGACGACGCCGTGCAGCGGCTCGATGTAGAGCAGCGCTACCCCGGCATCAAGAACATCGCCTTCACGCGCTACGTGCCAGCTGCCAACAAGCAAGCCTTTGAGCGCGCGGTGCGCGCCGACACATCCCTGAGCCCCGGCGGCTACCCGGCCTTTGCCATCCGCCCGCCGGGTGAGCGCCACGAATACTTTGTGGCCGACTACCTGTGGCCCTTCGAGTCCAGCAAGGCCGTGCATGGGCTGGACATCAGCGCCCAACCGGCCAACCTGGCCTCCATGCGCTTTGCTATGGCCACCGGCCTGCCCACGGCCAGCGGCCCGTTTGACCTGATTCAGGAGGTAAGCGACAAGACCGGCTTTGTGGTGCGGGTGCCGGTGTTTGCGCCGGATGCGGACAAGACCTTTCTGGGGTCGGTGGCGGTGACCTTGCGCGTGGTGGATGTGTTTTCCCAACTGGAGCGCGAAGGCTCGCTCAGAGACTTGCACGTGTCGCTAACCGATGTGGGTTCATCCATTGCCGACGTCCCTGCCAGCGCACCGCGCCTTCTGTTTGGCCGCCATGAGGCGCATCCCGCAGAAAAGGTGTCCACAAAAATGCTGGATGTGTACGGGCGGCAATGGAAGCTGCAAGTGCACGCGGCAGACAGCTACCTGTCTTCTTCGGAGCGGCAGGCACCGCTGCTGATCGGGCTCACGGGCAGCGCCATCGCGGTGTTGTTGGGCGCCTTGGTGGCCATGCTGCTGCGCGCACGCCTGCAGGCGCTGGAGACAGTGCAGACCACCCATGCGCTGCTGCAAACCGTGCTGGAGAACGTGCCCTTCCGCGTGTTCTGGAAAGACCGCAACAGCCGCTACCTGGGCTGCAACCAGCTGTTTGCAAAGGACGCAGGGCACGCCAGCCCCGCCGACATTGTGGGCCGCACGGATGAACAGATGGGCTGGGCCGAACAGGCCGCGCTCTACCAGGCCGATGACAAAGCCGTGATGGCTTCAGACCAGGAACGCTTGCGGTTTGTGGAGCCGCAAACCACACCGGACGGGCGCACCATTTGGTTGGAGACGTCCAAGCTGCCACTGCGCGGTGCCAATGGCGAGGTGGTGGGCTTGCTGGGCGTGTACGACGACATCACCGAGCGCCGCAACAAAGACGAAGAACTGGAGCAGCACCGCAACCATCTGGAACAGCTGGTGAACGCACGCACCAGTGAACTGCAAGCTGCCTACCAGCAACTGCGCGAAACCCACTTCGCCATGGAAAGCGCGGGCATCGGCATCCACTGGATGGATGTGAGCACCGGCACCTTGCTGGAAGTGAACCGCTCGGCCGCCGAGATGCTGGGCTACACGGTGGAGCAGATGCGCGGCATGGCGGTGAAAGACGTTGTGCCCTCGGTTACCAAGGAGATGCTGGTGCACGTGGTGTCCCGTGCGCAAAAAGAGGGCTTTGTGCATGTGGAGACCGAGCAGCGCGCCGCCTCGGGCGCCATGGTGCCGGTGGATGTGCTGATCTACTACCAAGCACCCAGGGATGGCCGCGCTGAGCAGCTCATCGTCTTCATCACCGACATCACCGAGCGCAAATCCATAGAGCGCGAAATGGTGCGGGCCAAGGGTGCAGCCGAAGAGGCCAACACGGCCAAGAGCGCGTTTCTGGCGAACATGTCGCACGAAATCCGCACACCGCTCAACGCCATCACCGGGATGGCTTTCCTCATCCGCAAAGCGGGCCTGAGCCCTGAGCAGGCCGAGCGCATGCGCAAGCTCGAAGTGGCCAGCGAACACCTGCTGGGCATCATCAACACCATTCTGGAGTTGTCCAAAATCGAGGCCGGCAAGTTCGCGCTGTCGCAAGAGCCGGTGGAGGTGCAAACCCTGCTGGGCAATGTGGCCACGATTCTGCGTGAACGCGCGCAGGCCAAGGGCTTACGCCTTGCGGTGGAGTCAGACCTCCTGCCCGCGCACCTGGAGGGCGACCCCACGCGCTTGCAGCAATGCCTGCTGAACTACGCCAACAACGCGGTCAAGTTCACCGACAGCGGCTCTGTCACTTTGCGCGCGCGCATTGCCGGGGAAACAGCCAATGCGGTGATGGTGCGCTTTGAAGTGCAAGACACCGGCATCGGCATTGCAGAGGATGCGCTGGCGCGCTTGTTCAACGTGTTTGAGCAGGCCGACAACAGCACCACCCGCCAATACGGCGGTACCGGCCTGGGCCTGGCCATCACGCGCAAGCTGGCCGAACTGATGGGCGGCGATGCCGGGGCCCGCAGCACGCCCGGCCAAGGCAGCCTATTCTGGTTTACGGCCTTCCTGATCAAAGGCCAAGCGGGCAAACACACAGCCCCGGCCATGACGCCAGACGAGGTCGAGACTGGCCTGCGCAGCACCCACGCCGGACGCCATGTGCTGCTGGCCGAAGACGACGCGTTCAACCAGGAAGTGGCCGTGATGCTGCTGGAACAAGTGGGCCTGCAAGTGGACGTGGCCGAGGATGGCCTGCAAGCCCTGCAGCGCTGCAAGGCACGGCACTACGACCTGATATTGATGGACATGCAAATGCCCCGCATGGACGGCATGGACGCCACCGTCCACATCCGCCAACTCCCCGGCTACACCACCACCCCCATCCTCGCCATGACCGCCAATTCCTTCGCCGAAGACCGCGAACGCTGCCTGCAGTCCGGCATGGACGACTTCATCAGCAAACCGGTGGGACCGGAGTTGTTGTATGGGAAGTTGTTGCGGTGGTTGAGTGGGGGGGCTGGTGGGTGAAGCTATAGGTGTTGGACTCGGCTGTGTCAGCGCTGGGACCCACGACCAGTGCGGTTTCTGTACCTGTCTTGGGTTTGCGCTGGGTGGCAACCGGACGCAGCGCCTCGGTAGTAGGCTGCACTTCAAAGCCCACTTCCACACTCCATTGCCCCGTAAGTCGCTGTGCATCACTCAGAGCAGAAAGGCCAGCGTCATAGCCGGGGGCGGCGGGCAGGGTGGGAGCCGATTTTGCGGTACCCCGCATGAGGCCCCCGCCCTGCCCGCTGTCCCCGGCTATGTCACTGGCCGTGCCGCCGGAGAAAGAAACCCGCTGCGTGTCCTCACTAACGTTCTCAACTACAAGCCGCGTATCCAGCACGATGTATTCCACATTGGCCCTCTCCCGCGGATGCCCGGTGAGCGAAAACGTGCACCCCGGAACAACACCCCGCACATGCCCAACCCCATAGGCCCGCAAGCCCGCTTGCCGCAAACCTTGCATGCGCAGACGCGCAAAGTCCCGCCCCCGCTCTTCATCGCTCTGGTTACCCGCCTTGTCCGCACCTTTGTTCGGCTGGCTGTAATCGCTGCCCGAGATGCCTGCCTTGTCACCCCGCCACAAATACACCTCTTGGTCCGCATGGCCGGTCTTGCGCGGCGCAGCTGCACCGGCGTCTAGGGGAGCGCGCGGCCGGGTGTAGTCGTATTCGCGGCTGGCATAGGCACCGCTGGTCAGCATGTCAATCACACGAAAGCCGTGGATGTACTCGCGGTCTATCTTGTGGCCCAGCGGGTAATACGGGATGGAGTGGTACGCACTGGCCTGGCCTTGCTGCGTGACCTGAAACGCGCCGTTGTGGTCGCTCCAGATCAAGCGGTGAACACCGCCCGAATGCTCGAAGTGGTAGTTGATCCCGTTCTCTTGCATGAGGCGGGTGATGAACTCAAAGTCGCTCTCGTTGTACTGCACCTGGTAGTCGCAGGGGCGGTAGGTTTCGATCAGGCGCTTGTCTGCAGCAAAGGGGTAAGCCGACAGCACCTGCTCAATCACCTCCACCACCGTTTTGTCCTGGAACACTTTGCAGTCCGCGTTCAAAGTGGCGATGTGCAGCCAGGGGCGCAGCGTCACCTCATACAGCGCATGCCGCGACGCTTCGCCGATGAACTGCGCGCGGGTGATGAGGCCCGAGATTTCGCGCACACCCGCACCTTGGTTGGCAGCACCCGAGCCCCCGGGCAATCCGACCACAAAGCTGCCCTGGCCTTCCAGCTCCATGAAGCACGTGAGCTCCAAGCCCACCCACGACGTCAAATCAAAGTTGCTGGCGGTGCCGCCCATGTAGTTCAGCGCGTCCGGCGTTTGCAGAATGAGCTTGTATTCAAACAAACGGTTGATGCCCTCCACGCCTTCCAACTTCAAAGGCACCAAGACAGGCTGACCGGCCAGCACGGGAATGGCCGGGGACCTAACGGTGAGCGCGCGCGGGGCGGAAAACAAAGCGGACATACAAACTCCATTCGGGGCGCTGAATCACGCACACGCACGGGGTTCAGCGAATTGAAAACCGGGGGATGTATATAGGCGCGCACGGCAGGCCGTGGCAGTTGGGTTTCAGCGGGCTAGGCCACTGAGGGAGAGGAAGCAGGTTCCAACGACTTCCTGGGGAACACGGCGGCCATTATAGGTTTTGAGGTGCGCGCACCTGCCGCTGTGTGGGTCAGCTTTGCAGGTGTTTGCCTGCCTCGCGCACCGTCAGTGGCGACAGCACGTTTGCGTGTGTCTGCAAGAAAGCGCGCACTGCCTCAGGCGCTGTGCGGGCATAGTCGCGCAGTGCCCAGCCTATGGCTTTGCGGATGAAGAAGTCTTTTTCATGGGCGAGCGTGAGCGCATAGCGCATCAGGCGTTCGACGTCGGTAGCCTCACGCCAGCCCAGTTGGTGCAGCAAGGCCACGCGGCGCACCCACAGGTTGTCGTGTTGGAGCCAACCATCGGCCAGGGTCTGGATGTCGGCCTGCGTGCTGCGGGCCGTGCGCAGGATGTCGCCCACCACACCGGCAAGTCCGTCCACCGTGTCCCACCAGGCGTCTTGCTGCACCAGTTGCAGCAGACGGGGCAAGGCGGCAGGGCTCAGACGCTTGTGGTGCTTGGCCAGCAGATCCACGGCGGTGTAGCGGAACTCGCGCTCAGGACAGACCCACAGCGCTTCTGCCAGGTCCAGCACATCCGCCTCGTTGAAGTTGCCGCGCAACAGGTGCTTGACCGCATCGCGGCGCGCCGGCGCGCGTATGCCCAGAAACGGGAATTGGTCGAGCATGTAGGCGCGCATGGGCACGGCTTCGGCGGGGTCTGCCACGGCGCGCAAGGCTTGCTGCAGCGCCTGCAGTGTGGCTTGCGTTTGCTCTGTGGCGAGGTGCTGGCTTGCCATTTACTTGAGCAAGGCTTTGAGCTTGGTGGCGGGGTCGGCCAACACATCGGGGGTGACGCTGATGCCACGCTCCACCAGTGTGCGGGCGATCTTCAGGTCCTTGGCAATGCGGCTGCTCAGGCCCCAGCCGCAAGCGCCTACGAGCGTGTGGGCGGCATCGGTGTAGAACACCAGCACATCGCCATCCTCTTGCTCGCGCACGGTGGTGTGGGTGGCTGCGTTGGGCTCGCCGCTGACTTGCAATTGGTGGTCGTATTGGTCGGACCAGAACCACGAGGGCGTGGCAAATTCCTCATGCCCACCCATCAGGTTGGCAGCGGCCGCGCGGGCCTGGGACTCGGCGTTTTGCCAAGTCTCTTGGCGCAGCAACGCGCCCGACACATGGCTGGGAAACTCGGCCACATCACCTGCGGCAAAGATGCCGGGCACGTTGGTGCGCAACTGGCTGTCCACCAGAATGCCGCGCGCCACGGCCACACCGGCAGCCTGCGCCACGTCGGTGCCGGGGATGATGCCAATGCCCACCACCACCGCATCGGCCTGCAGCGTGGCACCGCTGGAGAGCGCCACCTGCACGCCACCCGCATGGGGCGTGATGTCCAGCGGGCTCACACCCATGTGCAGGTCCACGCCCCGCGCCTGGTGCAACGCCTGCGCGCGGTCTGCCAAGAGCTTGGGCACAGCGCGGCCCATGAGTTGGGGTGCGCCTTCCACCAGGCTCACGTGGCAGCCCAACTTGCGCGCCGAGGCCGCCACTTCCAGCCCGATAAAGCCACCGCCAATGATGGCAATGCGCGCACCGTCTTTGAGAAACGGCGCCAGGCGCAATGCATCGGCCTTGGTGCGCAGCGTCAGCACCTGCGGCAAGTCAGCGCCAGGAACGCTGAGCATGCGTGGGCTGCCGCCGTTGGCAAACAGCAGGGCACTGTAGGGCAGCGTGCTGCCGTTGGAGAGTTGGGCCGTTTGCGCCTGCGTGTTGACGGCAATCACGCGAGCCGTGTGGCGCGTGATGTTCAAGGCTTGCATGGCGTCTTGCGTGAGCAGGTTGAGCGCATCCAGCGGCTGGGCACCGGTGAGCGCGTCTTTGGACAAAGGCGGGCGCTCGTAGGGCAGGCCGGGCTCGTCGCCCACCAAATCAATACCGCCGCTCCAGCCCCGCTCACGCAGCAGCATGGCGGTGCGCCCGCCGCAATGGCCGGCACCAACAATCAGAATGGATGGGCGGGCTGAGGAGTGCATGCGGGCAGGCTGATAGGATGGAACTGGCCATTCTAAAAAGGCACTTGCGTTAGTGCAAATCATTTTTCATAATTTGCATTACAAAGAAAACTATTTCTGCAAACAATTATGGCAACTGCGAAGACCCCCGGCCCCACAGCGGACCAAACCATCAAGCGCATTTCGGCGGAGTACGAGTCCCTGAGCAAGCAGCTCAAAGTGATTGCGCTGCACATCGAAAAGAACCGCGACCACGTGGGCATTGAAGGCATCCAGGAAATGGCCAGCCAGTGCGGCGTGCAGCCTTCGGCGGTGGTGCGTTTTGCCAAGCACTTTGGCTTCTCGGGCTTTAGCGAGCTGCAGGCCATCTTCCGCGAAAACCTCTCGCGCCAATTAGCCCCCAGCCGCAACTACAAGGCGCGCATCCGCGACCTGATCGAGTCGGGCACGGCCAACTTGTCCAGCGTGGACATTGCCAAAGAATTTCTGGCGGGCAGCGTGGCGGGCATGCACGAACTGGAAAGCAGCCTGGATGCCAGCGCCTTCAAGAAAGCGGTAGATGTGCTGTGCGATGCCGACTGCATCTGGGTGGCCGCATCGCGCCGCTCATTCCCCATCGCCGCCTACCTCGACTACGCCTTGCAGCACACCGAAAAACGCATTGGTTTGGTGAGCGGCTTGGGCAGCATGCACCAGGGCCAGATGCGCTCGGTGCGCAAGGGCGACGTGATGATTGCCATCTCGTTTGCACCCTACGCCGAAGAAACCATTTCTGTGGCCAAGATGGCCGTCGAGCGCGGCGCCAAGCTGGTTGCCATCTCCGACAGCCGCATGAGCCCGTTGGCCAAGCTGGCCCATGTGACGCTGGTCGTGCAAGACAACTCCACGCTGGGCTTCCGTTCCCTTTCCAGCACCATGGGCCTGGCGCAAAGCCTGTTCATCGCCATGGCGTACACGCTGGAACTCCCCTACAAACCCACCACGGTTTAAGGGCACACCCCCCCTAGCTGCCACACGCGCAACTGCGTGATTAGGGGTCGCTGAGCGCGCGCCCTTCGCACCACGGCGGAGGGGACCGGGGCGCTAATACCTGTCTCCTGGCACACCTGCCAACCCCGCTGCGGCATTTTTACAACCCTAGGGAAAACCCGCTATATCTCGAAATTGAATCGATCTAAAGTCCGCTCCTGTAATTTTGAATCGATTCAAAATTGCGGATGCCTCACTGCAAATGAGGCTTCTTTGGGCTCCGCGATGACTGCCAGCGATGGCGTGCGGAACGTTTGGCATGAACTTTTTGGAGACTAGGAAGATGAAGAAATCCTTCAAAGCAAGCCTGTTGCCCGTAGCAGTAGCGGCAGCAAGTTTGATGGGTGCAGTGGCCGCACATGCGGACGGTGCAGAGTGGCACGGATATTTCCGTACCCAAGTGGGCACGACCAGTGCCGGCGGCAACCTGCAGTGCTTTAGCCCCGGCGGCGCGAATTCGAGCAAGTTCCGCCTCGGCAACGAGTGCGACGACTACGCAGAAGCATCCCTGGGCCTGCCCTTTGGCGATGCCAACGGTGTCTGGGGCAAGTACCACGTGACCTTTGCCTACAAGCCTACGGCTGGTGGTGACTACGAAGCCGTCGGTAGCAGCACCGAAATGGCCAACCGCGAGAACTATTTCGAAGCCGGTGGCTTCTTTGACAAGGGCGCGTTGGAAGACGCCAAGCTGTGGGTCGGTAAGCGCTTCTACAACCGTACCGACATCCACATCAACGACTACTACTACTGGGAAAACTCTGGTCCTGGCGCTGGTATCGAAGAAATCAAGATCGGCTCTGCCAAGGCAGCCGTGGCCTACCTGCAAGGCGGTGGTAACGACAAGAGTGCAACGACAGAGCAAGCGAAACGCCTGTCTCTGCGTGCCTACGACATCACCACCAATGAGAACGGCAAGCTCGAAGGCGAGTACGTCAGCATCCGCCAGGCAGCTCCCAATGGCCCCAACCGTGACGGCAGCATGTACATGTTGCAGCACGTACAAAGCGGCTTCCTGGGCGGCTTCAACAAGATCGCTTTGGTAGGCGGAACCAATGTGCCCGACCAAACCTGGGCCATGGGCATTGTTCCCACCTGGGCAGGTGGCGTGACCGGCACCGCAACCCCCACCGATCCCCGTGCGAACCTGCTGCGCTTGCATGAAAGCTTCGCCTTCGATCTGAAGGGCACCAACTGGAGCGGCATGCTGTCTGCCAGCCTGGGCAAGATCAATGGCGACACGGCCAACTACGACTTCTGGAACGTGGGTGTGCGTCCCCAGTACAACTTCTCGGCCAACAAGAGCATCGCTATCGAGCTGAGCCACACCGAAGGCAGCAATGCCACCGCCGGTGGTGACCGTCCCATGCTCAACAAGTTGACGATTGCTCCTCAGCTCACTCTGAGCGGTGGCTTCTGGGCACGTCCCGTGTTGCGTGCATTCGTGACCTATGCGCAATGGAACGACGCAGCCCGCGCCAATGGCATTGCCAACGGCGTGTTTGGCACCTCCAACAACGCCACCCAAGTCGGCTTCCAGGCCGAAGCATGGTGGTAATCCACTGAGTTAGTAGATATCCAAGGTTCTTTAACCGGGTCCGCCTGCCCTGGCAGGTTGACCCGGCTTTTTACCCCACACACTTCACATGACAACGATTTCCCACACGCTCCCTGCAACACCCGAATGGTGGCGCGGCGCAGTGATTTACCAGATATACCCACGCAGCTTTGCAGACGCGAATGGCGATGGCGTGGGTGATATCCGGGGAATTACCGAGCGGATGCCTTACCTCGCCAGCCTGGGCGTGGATGCCATCTGGATATCGCCCATCTTCAAGTCCCCGATGAAGGACTTCGGCTACGACGTGCAGGACTATCGCCAGATCGACCCGCTGTTTGGCACGCTGGAAGATTTCGAGGCCTGCATAGCCGCAGCCCACCGCCACGGCCTCAAGGTCATGGTGGACCAGGTGCTTTCGCACACCTCAGACCAGCACGCCTGGTTCCAGGAAAGCCGTGCCAGCCGCAACAACGCCCGGGCCGACTGGTATGTCTGGGCCGACGCGCAGGCCGATGGCACACCGCCCACCAACTGGCAAAGCGTATTTGGCGGCTCGGCCTGGATGTGGGACGCGCGCCGCAAGCAGTACTACCTGCACAACTTTCTGGCGTCGCAGCCTGACCTCAACTTCCATTGCGCCGCGGTGCAAGAACAGTTGCTGGCGGACGTGGAGTTCTGGTTGCAGCGCGGCGTGGATGGTTTTCGCTTTGACACGGCCAACTACCTGCACCACGACACACAGTTGCGCAACAACCCGCCCGCAGCCGATGCCGCACCCGGCAAGCAAGCCAACCCGTACGACATGCAGGAACACCTGTATGACAAGAACCAGCCGGAGAACGTGGCGTTTTTTGAACGCATGCGCACCCTGCTGGACCGCTACGGCGCAGCCAGTGTGGGCGAAGTAGGTGACGCCGAGGCACTGGGGCTGATGCTGGACTACACCGCCGGCAACAAGCGTCTGAACATGACCTACAGCTTCGCGTTTCTAGGCGACCAAAACAACGCAGCCCATGTGCGTCGCCACACCACCGAATTTGAAGAAGCCGATGCCCGCTCCGGTGCCAACAGCTGGCCGTGCTGGACCATTGGCAACCACGACGCACCGCGCGTGCTCACACGCTGGAAGGGCCTGAGCGCCCCGGACGAATTTGTGCGCATGCAACTGGCCATGCTGTGCAGCCTGCGCGGCAGCGTGTGCTGGTACCAGGGCGATGAACTGGCACTGCAAGACGCAGACATCCCGTTCGAGCAATTGCAAGACCCGCGCGGCATTGCTTTCTGGCCCGAAGACAAAGGCCGCGATGGTTGCCGCACACCCATGCCGTGGAACCACGAACAACCGGTATCGGGTTTCAGCGGCGGAAAACCCGCCACGCCTTGGCTGCCGGTGCCGGTTCAGCACACCGTCCAGGCGGTCTCTCTGGTGGAGGAACGACCCACCGCGGCGCTGCACTTCGTCAAAGCCTTTCTCGCATGGCGCCGCACACAAAGCGCGCTGGTGCGTGGCGACATCGAATTCCTGCAAGGCAGCGATGCGGTGTTGGCCCTGGTGCGCCGCCCTGCCGTGGGCGAAACCGGCCAGTCGTGGCTGTGCGTCTTCAATTTCTCGGACCGCGAGGTGCGTGTGGCTCTGCCGGATGCGCCCTCCAGCACCGTGCATGTGTTGCCCCAACTGCCGAGCCACCAGTCCGGGGCCCGCTTGGACAGCGACTTTGTTTTACCCGCCTATGGCATTTACTGGGGTGCGGTCTCCGCATAACGTATGGCACAACTCTCCCTGCGCGGACTGCGCAAATCCTTCGGCGATGTGGATGTTCTGCATGGCGTTGACCTGGAAATCAAGGACGGCGAATTCATCGTCTTTGTAGGCCCGTCGGGCTGCGGCAAATCCACCATGCTGCGTTGCATTGCCGGGCTGGAAGACATCACAGCCGGTGAGCTCTACATCGGCGACGCGCTGGTCAACGAAATACCACCGGCCAAGCGCAGCATCGCCATGGTGTTCCAGAGCTATGCGCTCTACCCGCACATGACGGTTGCCAAGAACATGGCCTTCGGCCTCAAGCTGGCGGGCTTCAGCGCCACGGAAATCGACACGGCTGTCAAACGCGCTGCAGACATCCTGCAGATCCAGCACCTGCTGGAACGCAAACCCAAGGCACTCTCGGGCGGGCAACGCCAGCGCGTGGCCATTGGCCGTGCCATCGTGCGCAAGCCCGGCGTATTTTTGTTTGACGAGCCGCTGTCCAATCTGGATGCCTCCTTGCGCGTGCAGATGCGGGTGGAGTTGGCCCGCCTGCACCGCGAGTTGCAGACCACCATGGTGTACGTCACACACGACCAGGTGGAGGCCATGACGCTGGCCCACCGCATCGTGGTGTTCCACTCCGGGCGCATCGAACAAGTGGGCACCCCCATGGAGCTGTACCGTGAGCCGGTCAATCTGTTTGTGGCGGGCTTCATCGGATCACCCACCATGAACTTCATCAAGGCCACGCTGGTCGAGGCCCATGAACGCAGCGCCGTGCTGGAGCTGGCCGACCACACACGCATCACCGCAGCGGTAGATGCCCGCCGCTTGGCAACAGGCAGCGCGGTGACATTGGGTGTGCGCCCCGAACACCTGGAGGCCAGCGCCACGCAAGCCGACAACGCCATGGTGGGCGAGGTGCAAGCCGCAGAGCACCTGGGCGATGTCACCTACTTCTACCTGCAAGTGCAGGGCGCATCCCAGGTGGTGTCCCGCACCGACCCGGAAAACACGCTGGACATTGGCGACCGCGCCTACCTGCGCTTGCCGCCCCAGCGCTGCTACCTGTTTGACGCAGAAGGCCTGGCTTTGCCCCGTTGCCTTTAACCCCCCACATCCATGAACCGCCGCTAAGGCTTACCCCGAAGGAGACTCCCCATGAAAAAAACCACCACCGCACTGACCCTGTCGGCATTGACCGCCGCACTGGCATTCGCCCACGCACCGGTGCATGCCGCAGAACCCGGCAAGCTGCTGATCTGGTACAGCGTGGACGGTGCCAAAGGCATGCAAAAAATCGGTGAAGAGTTCACCAAGAAGACCGGCATTCCCGTCACCGTGGAAGCACCCGAAGACGGTCCTGGCAAATTCCAGCAGGCTGCAGCTGCAGGCAAAGGCCCCGACATCTGGATCTGGGCACACGACCGCATTGGCGAATGGATTGCCGGTGGCCTGATCCAGCCGCTCACACCTAGCAAGAAGCTGCAAGCTGGCATTGACCCCCTGGCCTGGAAAGCATTCACTATCGGCGGCAAGACCTGGGGCTACCCCTATGCAGTAGAGGCCGTATCGCTGGTCTACAACAAGGCGCTGGTCAAGACCCCGCCCAAGACCTTTGAAGACGTGATGGCCCTGGACAAGACCCTGTCTGCCCAAGGCAAGAAAGCCATCCTCTGGGACTACACCAACACCTACTTCACATGGCCCCTGCTGGCGGCCAATGGTGGCTATGCCTTCAAGCAAAACGCAGACGGCAGCTATGACGCAGCAGACACCGGTGTCAACAATGCAGGCGCACTCAAGGGCGTTGAACTGCTGAACAAACTGCTGCGCGAGAAATACATGCCCGAAGGCAGCGGCTATGCCGAAATGGAAGGCGGCATGGCCCAGGGCAAAGTGGCCATGATGATCAACGGCCCCTGGTCCTGGGACAACCTGCGCAAAGCCAAGATCGACTTTGGCGTGGCCAAGATTCCCATGGTGGGTGGCAAGGCAGCTTCGCCCTTCGTGGGCGTGAAGGGTGCCATGATCAACAAGGCCTCTCCCAACAAGGACCTGGCCGTGGAGTTCATCGAGAACTACATGCTCAGCGCCAAGGGCCTCAAGACCCTGAACGAAGCAGAACCGATCGGCGCCCCTGCCGACAAGGCCTTCTTCGGTGAACTCAAGAGTGACCCCAACATCGCCGCCACCATGGCCTCTGCGCAAGACGGCCACCCCATGCCCAACAACCCCGAGATGGGCCGTTTCTGGTCGGCCATGGTGTCGGCACTGGGCAATGTGATGGAAGCCCGCCAGAGCCCCAAGGAAGCCATGGACGCCGCTGCCAAGCGCATCCTGACCAAGTAAACCGGTGTGTTACCCGGTGCCTGCCTTGTGCCGGCACCGGGCATGCGCCCGCAGCCTCCACCTGTTACTGCCATGAACCTGAACCAACTCTCCCGCCGCTATACCGGCCCTGCCGTGCTCACTGTCGTGATGCTGGCCATGCTGTATCTGGTGATGCTGCTGTACGTTGCGCACGAGCTGCTGTTGGCAGGCACCTTGCTGGTGATCGCTGCCCTTGCGTTGTGGACTTACACCTCGGCCAAGACCTTGGCATTGCGCTACCTGTTTCCGGGCATTGCCGCAGCGGCCGTGTTCGTGGTGTTCCCCATGGTCTACACCGTGGCTATCGGCTTCACCAACTACAGCTCGCAAAACCTGCTCGACTTTGAACGCGCCCGCCAGTACCTGCTGGACGAAACCTACCAGGAAGAGGGCGCCAAGGCATTCACGCTGGCCCTGTTCAAAGATGCACACCAGTTCCGAATCCAGCTCACCGATGCGGAAAAGGAAACGGACCAATTCATGAGCCCCGCACTGGCCTTGGCCAAGACCGCACACATCACGGTGGAGATGGTCGATGCAGCCAAGGACAAGGTGGTGCTGGACGAACCCTTGGGCATCAAGGACGTGTTGGCACACCAAGATGCATTGCGTGCACTCGACGTCAAGCTGCCAAGCGGAGAGAAGCTGCGCATGGCGTCGCTTCGGGAGTTTGCGCCAGTCAAAAACCTCTACGCCACCAACCCCGACGGATCGCTCACCAACAGCAAGACAGGAGCAGTGTTCAAGGCCAACATGGCCACCGGCTTTTACGAGACCGATAGCGGCGTGCAGGCCCAACCCGGCTTCAAGGTCAATGTGGGTCTGGCGCACTACAAGCGCATCTTTACTGATGCCAAGTTCAGCGAACCCTTCTTGCGCATCTTCGGCTGGACGGTGGGCTTTGCTGGTCTGACCGTGGTGTTTGCCGCGGCGCTGGGCATGCTGCTGGCCGTGGTGCTCAACTGGGACAGCCTGCGCTTCAAGAAGGTTTACCAGTTCATGCTGTTCCTGCCTTACGCGGTGCCGGGCTTTATTTCCATCCTGATTTTCAAAGGCCTGTTCAACCAGAACCTGGGCGAAATCAACATGATTCTGGGCGGCCTGTTCGGCATCAAGCCAGCCTGGTTCTCCGACCCATTTTTGGCCAAGGTGATGATCCTGCTGGTCAACACCTGGCTGGGCTTCCCCTACATGATGGTGGTGTGCATGGGCCTCATTAAGTCCATTCCCGCAGACCTGTATGAAGCCTCTGCGGTGGCCGGTGCCGGGCCGCTCACCAACTTCTTCGAGATCACACTGCCGCTGATCCTCAAGCCACTCACGCCGTTGCTGATCTCGGCCTTTGCCTTCAACTTCAACAACTTCGTGCTGATCACGCTGCTCACCGGTGGCCGCCCGGACTTTCTGGACATCGCCGTGCCCGCGGGCACCACCGACATCCTGGTGTCCTACACCTTCCGCATCGCCTTCCAGGATTCGGGGCAGCAGTTCGCACTCGCCTCGGCCATTTCCACGGTGATCTTCTTCATCGTGGCCGCCATCACCTTGCTGCAAATGCGCTTTACCCGCATTGCGCAGGAAGACAAACGTTAAGCACCAGGAGCCCAAGCCATGGCCATTGTTCTCGACAAGTCCCAACGCTGGCGCGTGCTGGCCGCACATGCCTTCCTCATCGTGCTGTGCCTGATCGTGGTGTTTCCGTTTCTGGTGATCCTCTCGGTGTCCTTCCGGCCCGGCAATTTCGCTACCGGCAGCCTCATCCCCGACACCATCAGCTTCGACCATTGGCGCTATGCCTTCGGCTTGCCCTACCAGGCTGCCGATGGCCGCCTGGTAGAGCCCGAGCTGCCGGTGCTGCGCTGGCTGTGGAACTCGGTCAAGGTGGCCACGCTGTCGGGCCTGATCACTCTGCTGTTTTCCACCACCGGCGCCTATGCACTCGCTCGCATGAAGTTCGTGGGGCGCAAGCATGTGCTCACTGGCTTGATGCTGATGCAGATGTTCCCAGCCGTGCTGGCGCTGGTAGCCATCTACGCCATCTTTGACCGCCTAGGCTCAGCCTTTCCGGCGTTCGGCATCGACAGCCACTGGGCGTTGCTGCTGGCCTATTCGGGCGGCATCGCCATGCACATCTGGACCATCAAGGGCTACTACGACACCATCCCCTACGAAGTGGAAGAGGCCGCCAAGGTCGATGGCGCCACGCCCTGGCAGTCCTTCCGCCTGGTGCTGCTGCCCATGGCCTTGCCGATTCTGGTGGTGGTATTCCTGCTGTCCTTCATCGGTGTGCTCATCGAGTACCCGGTGGCCTCCATCCTGCTCAACACCGACCAGAACCTGACGCTGGCCGTGGGCACCAAGAAGTTTGTGGCAGAGCACAACTTCAAGTGGGGTGACTTCGCGGCAGTGGCCATCTTGTCGGGCCTGCCCATCACCGTGGTGTTCATGCTCGCGCAGAAATGGATGATCGCCGGCCTCACGGCAGGCGGCATCAAAGGCTGATTTCCCCCAACCCTTTTAACCCGAGGAGACTGAAATGAAGAAAGCAACTTTGCTGGCCCGCACCCTGGCCAGTTGTGTGGTGGCGTTTGTGGCTGCGTCCGCGCAAGCCCAGACCCTGCCCGAAGGCAACATCGGCATCAACTACAGCCGCTGCGACGGCAACTACGACAAGTGGGGCCTGCATGCCTGGAAGAACCCTGGCATTCCGCTGCCCGGCATCGAGTGGCCGCGCCCCATGGAGCCCACGGGCAAGGGCGACTTTGGCGTGTACTGGCATCTGCCCCTGGCCGAGTTCGGCAACTCCGGCACGGTGAACTACATCATCCACTTGGGCGACTCCAAGGAGCAGGGCGGCCGTGACATGAAGTTTGACGGCAAGGCCATCAAGGAAATCTGGGTCAACAGCGGCGACCGCAAGACCTACTTCAGCCTGGCCGAAGCGCAAGCTGCGCGCGCAGAAAACCCCTGCAAGTAATGGCAATGCGGCACGCAGGCATTTCTCCATGGCGCGCGCTGTGCACCGCAGTGGCCTTGCTGTGGGGCGCCAGCGTGCCCGCTGCACCGCTGGCGGAACCCACACCGGCCGACATCGCACCCGTGGCCATGGTAGATCCCGGCTCCACCCTGCCTGCCGACTGGCACCACGGTGCGTTCATGGAAATCTATGTGCGCGGTTACCAGGACAGCGATGGCGATGGGGTGGGCGACCTGCGTGGCCTGACCCAGCGGCTGGACTATTTGCAAAAGCTGGGCGTGCGTGGCCTGTGGCTCATGCCCATTTTCAAGAGCCAGGACCAGGACCATGGCTATGCGGTGGCGGACTACCGGGCCATCGAGCCCGAGTACGGCACGCTGGCCGACTTTGACGAATTGCTGCGCCAGGCCCATGCCCGGGGCATGGGCGTCATCCTCGACTACGTGATGAACCACAGCGCCGCAGACCACCCTGCGTTTGAGGCATCACGCTCCAAGCGCACCGGCCCCTACCGCGACTGGTATGTGTGGGCCGACCCTGCGCCGCAGGGTTGGAATATTTACGGAAAAAATCCGTGGTACGGCGACGACTTTGGCGCCTACTTTGCGGGCTTCTCGGACCAGATGCCAGAGTTCAATTTGCGCAATCCGCGCGTGCTGCAGTGGCACCACGACAACCTGCGCTTCTGGCTGAACCGGGGCGTGGATGGCTTCCGTTTTGATGCCGTTGGCAACCTGGTGGAGAACGGTCCCTTGGCCTGGGAAGGCCAGGATGAAAACCACCACCTCATGGCCGGTGTGCAAGCACTGGTGAAGGGTTACGCCAACCGCTACATCGTGTGCGAAGCACCAGGAGACCCGCTGGCCTTTGGGTCGGAAAAATCTTGCGGAGCGTCCTTCGCGTTTGGCCACAACAACCGCTTGGTTGGTGCTGCTTTGGGCAACCCCAGCGACATTGAAAAAGTCGCCAACTTCTTTCGCACCGCTCCCCAGGGCATGGCGTCATTTGCCAGCAACCACGATGCCTTTGCCGGGCAGCGCCTGATGGACCGCATGCAGGGCAACGAGGCACGGTACCGGCTGGCCGCTGCCACCTACTTGCTGCAACCGGGCACGCCTTTCATTTACTACGGTGAAGAAATTGGCATGGCCGGTGGCGCGGGCCTGGGCGGTGACCACAAGCTGCGCACACCGATGAGCTGGTCGGCCACTGCGCCCTTCGCAGGCTTTAGCAGCAGCGAGCCGTTTCGCAAGCTGTCTGCCAACTTCAAGAGCCACAACGCGGAGCAGCAAGAGACCTCGGCCGATTCGCTGTTGCAGTTCTACCGCGCGCTCATTGCGCTGCGCAACCAGCATCCTTCCTTGCTCAAGGGCAGCTACCAATCGGTGGCGGTGGATGGATGGGGCATGTCATTCCAGCGGGTGCTCAAAGATGAGGTGAGTTTGGTGGTCATCAACTATGCAGACAAGACAGCGCGCGTGCCCGTCGCAGACATTCCCAAAGGCGCACGCCTGCAGCAGCTGTGGCCTCTGGTACCAGGCGCCAAGCCCGCAGCACTGGACAAGAAAAACACCCTGGCCATGCCCCCAACCAGCGTAGCCGTATTTGCCCTGGAGGCCAAACCATGAGCCTGTTGCAACGTATCACGGTGGCCTGCCTGGCCGGTTTGCTCACCGCATGTGGCGGCGGCGGCGGTGGAGGTGACTCCACGGGCAGCCTGCCCGCATGGGACAGCAGCGCAGTGCCGGTGCAGGCGAGTGCCAACAACCTGTCATCGAATTGGCGCGACGGCGTGTTCATGCAGATATTTGTGCGCACCTACAAAGACAGCAATGGCGATGGCGTGGGTGATCTGCAGGGCCTGATTTCCAAGCTGGACTATTTGCAAGCCCTGGGCGTACACGGCATCTGGCTCATGCCCATTCACCCCAGCCAGGACGGTGACCACGGCTATGCCGTTAAGGACTACCGGCAAGTGGCCAGTGAATACGGCACGCTGGCTGACTTCGACGCGCTGCTGGCAGCCGCGCATGCGCGCGGCATGGGCGTGATCATTGACTACGTGATGAACCACAGCGCCGCACAGCACCCGGCATTTATCAACTCCAAGTCCAGCCCCGGCAACATCTGGCGCGACTGGTATGTGTGGCAATCCACCAAGCCCGGTGGCTGGAACATTTATGGCGGTGACCCGTGGCACAGCGCAGGCAATGGCGCCTACTTTGCGGGGTTTTGGGACCAGATGCCGGACTTCAATCTCACCAACGGTGCCGTCGTGGACTGGCACCATAGCAATATGCGTTTCTGGCTGAACCGGGGTGCAGACGGTTTTCGTTTTGATGCGGCGGCCAACCTGGTAGAGAACGGGCCCAGCGCCTGGGAAAACCAGCCGCAAAACCATGCGCTGATGGCCGGTGTGCAGCAGGTGCTCTCCAACTACGACCAACGCTTCATGGTGTGTGAAGCACCGCCCGCACCACTGGACTACGCACAACCCACCTCTTGCGGCAGGGCCTTTGCCTTTGGCTACCAAACCAATCTGGTCAAGGCCGCCAGCGGCAACGACACCGCGGCCGTAGCCGCCATTGCCAGTTACTGGCAGGGCGCACCAGTTGGGCTGTCCGGCTTTGCGTCCAACCACGACAGCTTTGCCGGCGACCGTCTCTACAACCAGTTGGGTGGCAACACCGCCCGCATGCAACTCGCTGCGGCCACTTATCTGCTCCAGTCCCGCACACCCTTCATCTACTACGGTGAAGAAATTGGCATGGCCCAATCTGCCAGCCTGCAGGGGGACCCCAAGTTGCGCACACCGATGAGCTGGACCGCTGACCCCAGCAACGCGGGCTTCAGCAACGCCACGCCGTTTCGCAGCCTGTCAGCCAACAGTGGTTCTGCCAATGTGGCGACAGAAGATGGTGACCCCGCATCCATGCTGAACTTCTACCGGGGGCTGATTGGGGTGCGCAACACCCGCGCGTCACTGGAGCGTGGCACGTACACCAATGCACAGGCCAACGGCAATGTGATGGGCTTTGAGCGCGTGCTAGGCACGGCCCCCACGGATGAGAAAACTTTGGTGGTGCTGAACTACGGTTCTGCGGCAACGTCCACCACCGTAACCGGACTGGGCAGCGCGACCCAGTTGCGGCGCCTGTGGCCCGCAGGTGCTGCATCTGGCGCCATCAGCGCGGGGAATGCCACCGTGGCTTTGCCTGCGGTGTCGGTATCCGTGTTTGCCGTTGAATAAGCCGGTGGATGTAAGCTCGAAAGCCCTGTCATGCGCACGTTAAAGCTTATGTCTGAGCCAAATACCTACAAAAAAATCACGCTGAATGATGTGGCCCGCCAACTAGGTGTGAGCCGTGCCACCGTCTCCAATGCGTTCAACAAGCCAGAGCTGCTGGCCAAAGATATGTTGGAACGCATCAAGGCGGCCTCCTTGGAGATGGGCTATTTCGGACCTGACCCCATGGCCCGCGCAATGCGGCGCAAAGAGTTGCAGGAGCTGGCCGTGGTGTTCCACCACGACCTGCGCTACGCCCTCAGTGACCCGGTGAGCGTCGAGTTTTTGCGTGGCATTGCCTCTGAGCTGGATGCACGCAAACTGGCACTGCACCTCATACCGCAGACCGGCAGGCGCGGTGATGCCGAGGCTGCTTTCCAGACCACGGCGGATGCCCTCATCGTCCACGATGCGGTGGCCCCCGATCTGATCCCCCAGCTATTGGCATTGCGCAAACCGCTCACCTTGGTGGACACGCGTGTGCCAGGTCTGACCTCGGTGCAGATCGACGACCGCCATGGCGCCGCCCAGGCCATGGACTATGCCTTGGGCAAACAGCCTGAGCACGTGCTGGTGCTGTGCATGCCCTTGGACAATGACGTGCGTGAGATGACGCGCTACCTGCGCGAATCCACCACCAAGTCCCATGTGAGCACCGAGCGTGTCACGGGCTATCTGGACAGCCTGAACCGGCACGGTTTTGACAGGCGCTGTGTGACCTGGATGGAGATCAACGAAAAGGAACCAGAGTCTGCCGGCATGGAAGCCATGCCGGTACTCAAGCCCCTGCTGGAAAACAAAAGGGTGGCCGTCGTGGCCATGACCGATCGCATGGCCCTGTCTGTGCTCGTCAGCCTGGAACGCAGCGGCTGGAACATGCCCGTTGCCTTGGTGGGCTTTGACGATATTGCTGAAGCTGCCCACCGCGGCCTGACCACCGTTCGCCAGAACGCCTTTGAGAAAGGCGTTTACGCAGTGCGCGCCACCCTCGATGCCATTGGCTCGGTCTGTTTACCCACGGAGCTGGTGGTTCGCGACACCTAGCACCTTGTCTTTTCACCTCCCACTCAGGAACACCATGACCCTCTGCTTGCGCAAATCACTCTCCCTCACTGCCTTGGCTATTGCACTGGCAGGTTCTGCGTCTGCGGCCCAGGGGCCCATGGATTTCCTGTTTGGTTCGGGCATGCCGCCTGCCAGTGAGCGGGTTGTCAATGGGGTGCAACGCATCTGGAAGCTGGGTGAGTACTCCGCGCTGCGACTGTCCGCTGCAGGCACAAACTACCAGCATCCGGCCGCAGTGGATGCAGCCATCCTGACCCAGGCATTGGCCTCGGTGCAATACGAGTCACCCAACGGCTCCTTGCGTCCCCTGTTTGTGCTGGCAGACCTGCCCGATGTATGTGGCGCCTTGTCCAAGGCGCTGGCTGTGGCAGCGCCACAGGACGAAGTGTTGCTGATGGTCAGCGCCCGCTACGACGGCGCCCTGCTGGGCCTGCAACGCAGCGTGCTCGCGCGCTTGTTTGTGCGCGAAGGCGCTTTGCACATCGTGGTGAAAGATGCGCGCGCCGATGTGCTCTCGGCCTACCGGCTTTCCAACACGGCTCCGGCCCTGGACTTTGGTAGCGCGAATGGGGCATCCTCCACCCGCATTTCGGCCCCCGGTGCCCAGGTGCTGCGAAGCGACTGGCTGGCGTTGGATGTGGCTGCTGTCCGCAAACCCGCAGCGGTGCCCGCGGCCCTGCCTGCACCGGCGCCTGCACTCGCGCCTGCTACCAACGTAATAGCTGCGCCTGCGGCGACATCCCCAGCACGCGACAAGTCCTTTTATGACCGCCAGGCCGAGCGACTGGAGGGCTTGAAGTCCTTGCGCGACAAGGGCCTGATTACCGACGCTGAGTACCAGCAAAAACGCGCTGAAGTTCTGCAGGCGCTCTGATGCGCTCGCAGCGCACCAAGCCCATGACGCGGCAGTGCTTCAGCGTCTGGCAAGGCTTGTGGCTGGCCATGCTGCTGGCCTGCTCAGCCTGCACCACCTTGCCACAGCAGGCACAGACGCTGGACGAAGAATTGAAGCCGGTGCCTGTAGGCAACGTGCGCAGCGCACTCGGCCCCCATTGGAAGCATGGGGTGATGATGGAAATCTATGTGCGCGGCTACCAGGACAGCAATGGTGATGGCGTAGGCGACCTGCGCGGACTCATCAACCGACTCGACTACCTGCAAGAGCTCGGTGTCACCGGGCTGTGGCTAATGCCTGTGTTCGAAAGCCAGGACAAAGACCACGGCTACGCCATCGCCAACTACCGGCGCATTGAAGCAGACTACGGCAGCCTGGAAGACTTTGATGCACTGGTTGCGCAGGCCCATGCCCGTGGCATTGGCATCGTGCTGGACTATGTGATGAACCACAGCGCAGCAGACCATGCGCTGTTTGCAGATTCGTCTGCATCCCGCCAAAGCCGCTTCCGCGATTGGTATGTGTGGCAAGACACGCCCCCTGCGGGCTGGAAGATCTACAGCCAGAACCCGTGGTACGAAATGGACTCGGGCGCTTACTTCGCCGGCTTCTGGAACCAGATGCCGGACTTCAACCTGCGTAACCCCGCCGTGGTGTCTTGGCACCTGGACAACCTGCGTTTCTGGCTCAACCGGGGTGTGGACGGCTTTCGATTTGATGCGGTGGGCAATCTGTTTGAGAACGGCCCGGATGCCTGGGAAAGCCAGCCCGAAAACCACGTGCTGATGCAGCAGGTCCGCAAGGCCGTCATGGCCTATGACAACCGTTACATGGTGTGCGAGGCCCCCGGCGATCCGCAAGGCTTTGGCATGCCGGAGTCCTGTGGTTCCTCCTTTGCGTTTGGCCAGCAAGCCAATGTGGTGGGTGCCGCTGCTGGTGACGACAGCTCCATCCAGGACATGGCGGACTACTGGCGTACCGCGCCTGTGGGCATGGCCAATCTGGGATCCAACCACGATGCCTTTGCCGGTGAGCGCCTGTGGGACCAACTCGAAGGAAACACGCAGCAACTCAAGCTGGCCGCAGCCAGCTATCTGCTGGCACCGGCAACCCCCTTCGTCTACTACGGCGAAGAAATCGGCATGGCAGGCGCACGCGGGCTCAAGGGTGACCCGCGCTTGCGCACGCCCATGAGCTGGACTGCACAACCCGGGCATGGCGGGTTTTCCACAGTGGAGCCGTTTCGGGAACTATCTGCCAACGCTGCAAGCCAGAACGTTGCCAGCCAGCGCACGGACGCCGCATCGCTGTTGAACTTTTACAAGTCCCTGATCCACTTGCGCACAGCGCGGGCGTCCTTGATGGTGGGCAGCTACACCGACGCTGTGGTGGACAAGTTCTGCCTGAGCTACCAGCGCCGGCATGGGACACAGACCACCTTGGTGGCTTTCAACTACGGCCGAAAAGCGGCCTCGTGCCTGGCGCGTGGCCTTCCGCGTCAGGCCAAGCTCACAGCCTTGTACCCATCTGCGGGTAGCGCGGCCGCCAGCACCGATACAGACGGGCAGGTTCGTTTGCCACTGCTGGGGCAGTCATTTGCCGTGTTTTCGGTGGACTAGCCACCTCTGCAATTGAAACAAAGTTCAAAACAGAAAATTGTTGGAAATTTCTTTCCAAAAAGCTAAACAGCCTCTATAGTCGCCGGGTCGCCACGGAAATGGCGCGCTACAACACACCAGACAAACCCTGAGACGCAAGGATTCCCCATGAAAAACGTAGCTGTTTTTGGTGCCGGCCGCATTGGTCGCATTCACTCCTCCAACCTGGCCGCGCTGAATGGCGTGAAGCTGAAATACGTGTTCGATCCCGTGCCCGCAGCCGCCGCCGACTTGGCGCAGCAACTCGGCGCCGAAGTAGCCTCTATCGAAACGGTGTTGGCCGACAAGAGTGTGGATGCGGTGGCCATCTGCTCCAGCACAGACACGCACAGCGACCTGATCACCCGCGCCGCAGCCGCTGGCAAGAACATCTTCTGCGAAAAGCCGGTGGACCTCTCCGTGCCCCGCGCCATTGCCTGCGGTGACGCCGTCAAGGCCGCTGGTGTGGCCTGCATGATCGGCTTCCAGCGCCGTTTCGACCCCACCTTCAACAACGCCAGCAGCCGTCTCTTGGCTGGTGAAATCGGCAACCCCGAAATGCTGGTCATCACCAGCCGCGACCCCGGCGCCCCTCCGGTGGAATACATCAAGGCATCGGGCGGCATCTTCCGCGACATGCTGATCCACGACTTTGACGTGTTCCGCTGGATTCTGTGCAGCGACGGCGACGAAGCCGCATGGCTCAGCGCCACCGCCTCTGTACTGACCGACCCCGCCATCCAAACTGCTGGCGATTTTGATAGCACCGCCGTCACGATCCGCACCCGTAAGGGCCGCCTGTGCCAGATCAACACCACGCGCCGCGCCGCCTACGGTTACGACCAGCGCTTTGAAGTGCTGGGTTCCACCGGCATGCTGCAGTGTGGCAACCACACGCCTACCGAAGTGGTGGCCTGGAATGCCAATGGCATCAGCTCCGACAAGCCCGAAGCCTTCTTCCTGCAGCGCTACGCCGCGGCGTACAAGGCAGAGATGGAACACTTCTTCGACTGTCTGCAAAGCGGCAAGCCTTTCCGCACCACAGTAGCCGACGGCGTGGCCGCGCAGAAGCTGGCCGATGCAGCCACCGAGAGCGCCAACTCCGGCAAACCGGTGGAGCTGTAAACCATGGCTGTTGCAAATAACGCAGTGCTGCGCGTAGGCGTAGCAGGCCTGGGCCGTCTGGGCCAACGCCACGCCGCAGCCCTGGCGCACAACACCCCCGGCTGCAAGCTGGTGGCCGCCTGCAGCCCGGTGGAAGCCGAGCGCGCTTTTGCCCGCGAGCAACTCGGAGTGGAGGCCGTGTACAACGACCTGGACGCCTTGTTGCAAGACAAGAACGTAGACGCCGTGGTGCTGGTCACCCCGACCTCGCTGCACGCCGACCAGACCATTGCCGCGCTGCAAGCGGGCAAGCATGTGTTTGTGGAAAAGCCGCTGGCCTTGAACGTGCCCGATTGCGAGCGCGTGCTGGCCGTGGCCGAGAAGCACCCCGAGCTGGTGGCCATGGTGGGCTTTGTGCGCCGCTTTGACGCCAGCTACCAGGCCGCCCACGCCTCCATCAGCTCCGGTGAAATCGGCAAGCCTTTCCTGGTGCGCTCACAAACCTGCGACCAGAACGACCCCGAAGGCTTCTTCGTGAAGTTCGCCCCCACCTCGGGCGGCATCTTCATGGACTGCAGCGTGCACGACATCGACCTGGCCCGCTGGATGCTGGGCCGTCCCAAGGCCCTGCGCGCGTTCGCCACCGGCACCATCGCCCTGCACCCCGGCTTGGCCGCGTGCGGCGACGTGGACAACGGCATTGCGGTGGTGGAGTTTGAAGGCGGCGCCAAGGCCGTGCTGTACGCATCGCGCACCATGGCGCACGGGCACGAGACCAGCACCGAAGTCATTGGCACGGCAGGCAAGCTCACCGTGGGCGAGCACGCCGCGCGCGACCGCGTGGTGCTGAGCGACCAACACGGTGTGCGCCATGCGGTGCTCAAAGACTTCTACGAACGTTTCCAGGGCGCGTTTGCCGCCGAGATGGGTGCGTTTGTGGCAGCCTGCCGTGGCGTGGCACCGCTGACCCTGACATTGTCCGACGCGCTGGAAGCCACGCGCATTGGCTTGGCCATCAGCCGCTCTCTGGCAAGCGGCATGCCCGAGCAGGTCTAAGCCAAGAGGCAGGCACCGGGCTTTGGCTTGGTGCCTGTCAAAACCTTTGCGCTAACAAGCGTTGCAGGCCAGCACCGCCGCATCCACCTTGATGCGGGTCTGCTCCATCAGGTAGTCCAGAAACACCCGCGTGCGCTCGGGCACAAACTGCCTGCTGGGCAAGGCGGCATACATGGTGAGCCGCCCCGCAATCCAGGGCCGCAGCACACGCAGCAATTCCCCGCGCATCAGGTAGGGCGCTGCCAAATCCAAAGCCAATGAAGTGATGCCCGCGCCATCCAGCGTGGCGCGCAAGAGCGTGTCGCTGTGGTTCACCCACAGGCCGGGCTCCACCGCCACGTCCAGCGGCGCGTCGTGGTGATCGGAATCCAGCAAACGCCACACACGCGGGCGCAGCTCCGGGGCCTTGAGGCGCAGGATATCGTGCTGCGCCAGTTCCTCCGGCTTGTAAGGCGTGCCGCGCCGCTTCAGGTACGCGGGCGAGGCCACCAGAATGGCCTCGGTGGCCGACACCCTGCGGGCGATCACATCGCCATCGAACTTGTTGTCGGTGGGGAGCAGGGTGACGTCGTAGTCCTCAATCGGCGGGTTCTGGTACGCGGCGACTTCGATGTCGAGCAGGATCTTGGGGTGCATCGCCCTGAAGCCTGCAATCAGCGGCGCCAGCACATGCGTGGCCAGCACCGGTGGCGCCAGGATGCGCAGCACACCGGCCAGCTCATGCGTTTGCGAACTCACGGCGCTGTCGGCCTCGTCTATGTCTTGCAGGATGGCGCGCACACGGGCCAGGTAAGACTCGCCCGCCGCACTGAGCGAGAGCTTGCGCGTGGTGCGGTGGAGCAGCCGCGCGCCCAGGTGTTCTTCCAGGTCAGCCACCAGCCGCGTCACCACGGCGGGCGACATGTCCAGCGCGCGCGCCGCTGCTGCAAAGCCCCCTTCGTCAATGACTTTTTGAAAAACCCGCATTGACATCAACCGGTCCATGGTGCCCTTTCGCGCAATGGCTGGATTGTTGCGCAATCCGCCCCGCGCAGACTGTACTTTTGGCCATGGTGCCGCTGTCTGCAAGGGGCTAGACTGGGCCCAAACAGGTGGGCTGGCGGCACAGGTACTCAATTGTCAAATGAGTGTGTCGCGGGCTTAACTAAACGGCCTTGCCGCCGTTTAATTGTTTAACTAAATAAAGTCTCAAGGTGATGCCATGCGGTGGTTCCTGGCCCTTTTGGTAAGTGTGTTGATAGCAGCCTGCGGCGGTGGCGGGGGGGGGTGGCAGCAGCGCCTCTTCTCCTTCTGCCAACGCAAGCTCCATATCCATCAGCGGTGTGGCAGCGGTAGGCGCCGCCATCAGCGGCCGCATCAGCATGTTGGATGCCAGCGGCCAGGACCGCTACGTGGACACCACCGATGGCAGCTTCAGTTTCAAGATCCAGGGCCTGCACGCCCCGGTGCTGTTGCGGGCCCAATGGACGGATGCCACCGGCTTGCACAGCCTGTACTCATTTGCCAGCGCCGGGGGCGTGGCCAACATCACTCCCCTGACCCATCTGGCCGTGGCTGCCGCAGCAGGCACCACCACGCTGGACGCCCTGTACAGCGCACCCAGTGCCACCGCGTTTGAAGACCTCAAGAACGCCCTGCCCGCAGCCATCAGCACGCTGCAAGCCGCCCTGCAACCCATGCTCTCGCGCTATGCCCTGAACGCAGACAACCCCATCACCTTCCGCTTTGTGCCCGACCACACCGGCATGGACGCCGTGCTGGACAACATCGCCGTGGTGTATTCCGGCTCCAACGTCACACTAACCGACAAGGCCACCGGCACCACCCTGCTGGCCGCGCCCACTGCACAGCTGTCGGCCAGCGTGAGCGCAGGCACCTGGGGCACAGCCGCTGCAGCCATTGCCACCGATACCGATGTGGCACTGAGCAGCACCGGCACCGGCCTGGTGGTGTGGACCGAATTGGCAGGCGGCCACACCACGCTCAAGGCCCGTGTGCTGAACAGCACAGACGCTGGCGTGACCCTCAGCACCACCGATGCCCGCACCCCGCGCCTGGCCTTTGACGGCGCGGGCAACGCCCTGGCGGTGTAGACCCAAACCGGCAACACCCACAGCGAGGTCTGGGCCAGCCGCTTCACCGGTGCCAACGGCCAGTGGGCCACGCCACGCAGGCTGTCGGCAGCCAACGCACCGGCAGACGCCAACCAGCCCGATGTGGCAGAGGACGCTGCAGGCAACGCACTGGCCGTGTGGACCCAGGGCAATGGCAACCTGAACCACTTTGACGGCTGGAGCGCCCAATACGCTGTCGCCACCGACAGCTGGACCAGCCCCGCCCTGCTCACCGATGGCGCCAACAGCGCCTACGGCTTGCGCGTGGCCAGCACCAGCGCGGGCCTGGGCCAAGTGGCCTGGAAGCAAGAGCGTGGCGACGGCAGCTCCAACAGCACCCAACCGGTGGACATCTGGGCCCGCAGCGTGGGCACCAGCGGCGCACGGGGCACAGCAGTGCGCGTGAACGTGAATGCTTCTGGCTTGACATCTGCCGCCTATGTGATTGGCCCGCTGGCCTTGGGCGTGAACCCGCAGGGCAGTGCCGCCGTGCTGTGGTCGCAACGCGCATTGCCTTCGCTGCCACTGGTGGTGCAGGCAGCCAACTACAGCGCCGCCACCGGCTGGCAAGCCGCCGTGGCCATCAGCCCCAGTGGCACCGACGATTGCTACGCCGCGCAAGTCGCCTTTGATGCTGCAGGCAACGCCATGGCCGTGTGGCAACAGCAGTCCGCCTTCGGTGCTTACGGCGGCAGCAACCGCTACACCGTGAGCGCCGGCTGGGGCAGCGCCGGCATCTTTGTGGACTCCCGCGCGGGCGATGCCTTCGCACCCAGCTTGGCGATGGACGCTGCGGGCAATGCCACGGTGGTGTGGTACCGCTGGTCTTCCAGCAACACCATCGACGTCATGCTCAACCGCTACCTGCCGGCCAGCGGCTGGACCGGAGCGCAGGTCTTCGCACCCATAGGTACAAGCGCCAATGTGGTCAACACCCAGCCCCATGTAGCAGCCAACGCCAGCGGCCAGACCGTGGTCGTGTGGGGCGGCAACCAAAGCGCACCGGGCATCTAGACGGCATTCCCCCACCCGCACACAAGCAGGGGGCCGGTAGTAGACTGCAAGCCGCTACCGCCCCCATGCCAAGCCCCCACACGCCTCCCGATTTCCCTCTAGCGGCGCCCGCCCCCACCGGCTGGCGCCGCCTGCTCTTGGGCGATGGCATGCAGGTCTCGCGCCCCATCGTCTGGATCATTGGCTTCTTTGCGTTCTTGAACGTGTATTCCATGCAGGCCGTGCTGCCCATGGTGATGCAGGACTTCAACGCTACCCCCGTGCAGGCCGGTGCCACCGTGGGTGCCACGGTGCTGGCCATTGCGCTGGTGTCACCGTTTATGGGCATGCTGTCTGACGCGCTGGGGCGCAAGGTGATTTTGTGCAGCTCGCTGTTTGCGCTTACGTTGCCCACCGCGCTCATTCCGCTGGCCGACAGCCTGCACGCCATCGTGGTCATGCGCTTTCTGCAAGGGCTGGCCGTGCCCGGCATCGTGGTGGTGCTGATTGCCTACCTGTCGGAAGAATTCAGCGCTGGCGGTGTGGCACGCATGACGGCCACCTATGTGGGCGGCACCGTCATGGGCGGTTTTTGCGGACGATTCATTACCGGGCATGCGGGCCATGTGCTGGGCTGGCGCGGTGCGTTTTTTACCTTGGCGGCGCTCAACTTCTTGGGCGCCTTGTTGGTGCTGTGGCACCTGCCCGCCTCGCGCCACTTTGTGGCCAACCGCAATGTGCGCGGCGCCCTCCAAACGCTGGGCCGTCACCTGAGCAACCGGCGTTTTCTGGCCATTTGCGCAGTGGGCTTTTGCGTGCTGTTTTCATTGGTCGGCAGCTTCACCTATGTGAACCTGCATCTGGCAGGCAGCCCCTTCCATCTGTCCACCGCCGGGCTGGCCAATGTGTTTGGTGTGTACCTGGTGGGCGTGGTGGTCACGCCCATGGCGGCGCGCCATGTGGTGCGGCATGGTTTTTTGAAAGCGGTGCTGTTCAGCCTGGCGTTTTCTGCAGCGGGCCTGCTGCTCACACTCGTCCCTAACTTGGTGGCGGTCATTGCCGGGTTGGCCGTGTGCTCCACCGGCGTGTTCATCTGCCAGTCGTCCACCATCAGCCACATTGCCGACAACGTGACCGAGGGCCGGTCGCTAGCCACCGGCATTTACTACCTCAGCTACTACGCGGGCGGCGCGGCAGGCACCTGGATTGCAGGTGTAGCGTTTGAGGGCTGGGCCTGGAGCGGCTCGGTGCTGGCCATCATTGCGTTCCAGTGTGTGGCGGCGGGGATTGCGGTTGCGTTTTTGCGGCCTAAGCCCGTCGGCATTGCGCCTGCGCAATAGACGCTCGGGCAAAGCCCACTATCATCCCCCCCACTCCCGGCGCCCCTGGCGCCACACAACACACAAGGAATCACCATGGGCGCGCAGTGGAAAGCAAAGGGCAAGGATCTGGTTGCCAATGCCAAAGGCAAGATGTTCACCAAACTGGTCAAGGAAATCACCGTGGCTGCGCGCAGCGGTGCGGACCCGGCCACCAACGCGCGCTTGCGCCTGGTGGTGGAACAGGCCCGCAAGGTCTCCATGCCCAAGGACACCCTGGAACGCGCCCTGAAAAAAGGCTCCGGCACGGGTGACGATGCCACCAACTACGAGCGCGTGATGTACGAGGGCTTTGCCCCGCACCAGGTGGCCGTGATGGTGGAGTGCCTGACCGACAACGTGAAGCGCACCGCGCCCGAAATGCGCGTGCTGTTCCGCAAAGGCCAGCTCGGCACCTCCGGCTCCGTGGCCTGGGACTTTGACCACGTGGGCATGATCGAAGCCAGCCCCGCGCAACCCGGCGCGGACGCTGACACCGCCGCCATCGAGGCCGGTGCACAAGACCTGGAAGCCGCCGAAGAAGGCAACACCCTGTTCTACACCGACCCCGCTGAGCTGGACATCGTGAGCCGCGCACTGCCCGCGCACGGCTTTACCGTGGTCTCGGCCAAGCTGGGCTACAAGCCCAAGAACCCGGTGGACCCCACCAGCCTGAGCGCCGAAGCGTTGGAAGAAGTGGAAGCCTTCCTGGCCGCCATTGACGGCCACGACGACGTGCAAGAGGTGTACGTCGCGCTGGCGGGCTGACCTTACCCCCACGCTCGCCCGCTGCGCGTGGGTCGCTGCCCCTCCACGAGGGGCTAATCCGGCTTGGGGCGGCCCGGCGCCGGATTGCGTTGTGCTTTAGCGCCCGGTCTTGGTCAGCCGCAAACCGCTACCAAAAGTCCACAGCCGGGTGACCTCCACCACGTCGTAGTCCATCGCCAGCTCGGCGGGAATGCGCGCATACGGCGCCAGCGAGGCCACGATGATGCGGATGGCATCGTCAATCGCCTGGATGCCACTGGCCCGCTTGAACACCACGTTGTCCACACTGCCATCCGCACGCAGCGTCACCGCCACGATGGGGTTGGTGTAAGGCCCGCTCTTGGCCGCATCCAGAAATTCAAAGTCGGCATTGCGCTGTACGCGCTGGCTCCAGCCCTCGGCAAACACCGCCAACCGCTCGTCCTGATCCGGGCGGCCGATAAGCGTGCGTTTTCGCGGCTTGTCGGCGGCCAGTTCGGGCGCGATGGGTGGTGTGCGGGTGGCTTGTGCACGCTCCTGGGCCTTGGCGGCTTCGAGTGCAGCGATACGGGCCGCCTCCTGCTTTTGTGCGTCCAGGCGCGCGGCCTCTTTTTGCGCCGCTTGCTTGGCTGCTTCCTGGCGGGCGAGTTCCTGCTGTCTGCCTTCTGCTTGTCTTGCAGCCTCTTGCTGCAGCGCCGCCTGGCGCGCGGCCTCCTGCTGGGCTGCGGCCTGCGCAGCCGCTACACGGGCGGCTTCGGCCCGCTGGGCTTCTTGGCGAGCGCTTTCTTGGCGCAAGGCTTCCAGACGGGCCGCCTCTTGCGCCCTGGCAGATTCCTGCGCAGCAATGCGCGCTGCCTCCTGGCGTTGTGCCTCCAGACGCGCCGCTTCCTTTTGTGCGACTTGTCGCTGAGCCTCCACGCGGGCAGCTTCCTGGCGCGCCAACTCCTGCTGTTTGGCTTCGGTTTGTCGGGCAGCTTCTTGCTGTGCGACGAGTTGTGCTGCAGCCTGTCTGGCCACCTCTTTTTGTGCCGCCTGCTTGAGCGCTTCCTGGCGTTGGGCTTCCAGCTTCGCGGCTTCTTGAGCTGCCTGTTGTGCCGCAGCTTGGGCAGCAGCTACCCGCGCTGCTTCGGCACGCAAAGCCTCTTGCCGAGCCGCCTCCTGGCGCGCAGCTTCAAGGCGGGCGAACTCTTGCGCCTTGGCCGCTTCGGCGGCGGCCTTGGTGGCCTCCTGGCGCAAGGCTTCCAAACGTGCTGCCTCCTTTTGAGCGGCCTGCTTTGCTGCCTCTTGGCGTGCTAACTCCTGCTGGCGTGCCTGCTCTTGTTGCTTGGCTTCAGCCTGCCGCGCGGCTTCCTGTGCGGCGCGTTGTGTCGCGGCTTGCAGGGCTGCCTCTTTCTGTGCAGCTTGCTTTAAGGCCTCCTGTCGCAAGGCCTCTTGCTTTGCTGCTTCTTGAGCAGCTTGTTGCGCCGCGGCTTGAGCGGCGGCTGCGCGTGCGGCCTCGGCTTGCAAGGCTTCTTGCCTGGCGCTCTCGCGGCGCAGGGCCTCCAAACGGGCGGCCTCCTGGCGCAGGGCTTCTTGTTGTGCGGCCAGTTGTCGCTCAGCGGCGGCAGCAGAGGCTTGGGCCGCTGCGGCGCGTGCCGCTTGCTCGCGTTGTGCTTCCAGACGTTGCGCCTCCAGCTGCGCCGCCTCGCGCGCGGCGATGCGCAAGGCGTCTTGCCGTGCGACTTCCTGGCGCAGCACATCCAGCCGCTGCGCTTCCAGTGCTTCGAGGCGGACCACCTCCTGCTGTGCGGCTTGTCTTGCCGCTTCCTGCTGCGCCAGCCGCTGTTGCAAAGCGGCCTGGGCGGCGGCCACACGGGCGGCCTCGGCACGCTGCGCAGCCTCCTGGCGGACTGTCTCTGCACGCAGAGCCTCCAGGCGCGCGGCTTCTTGTGCAGCTACCGCTTGCGCTGCGGCGGCACGGGCTGCCTCGGCGCGCAGTGCCTCTTGTCGTGCGGTATCCAGCCGGACTTGTTCTTGGCGCTGTGCTTCCTGTTGCGCTAGTTGCTCACGCCGAGCCTCTGCGCGTTGGGCTTCCAGCCGTTCAGCGGCAGCGCGGGCCGCTTCGGCGCGCTGTGCGGCCTCTTGTGCGGCTGCCGCTTGCGCTGCGGCGGAACGGGCTGCCTCGGCGCGCTGTGCCTCTTGTCGTGCAGCCTCCAACTGGGCCTCACGCTTGGCTTCTTGTTCCGCTGTTGGTGGCACTTGCGTGCGGATGGTGGCTTCGGTTGGGGCTTGCGGTTCAGCAGGAGCGGGTGGCACTGCGGCCGTAGCCGGCTCGGTGGCGCTGGGTGCTGCGGTTTCGGTGCGCGCGGTGGTTTGCGTGGTTGCCTCCGGTGCCGGGGCTTGGGCGCCGCCACGTTCGGCAGGGGTGTCTTGCGCAGAAGGTGCAGGCGCGGGCGCAGGTGTGAGCACCACGCTCAGGCCCGGCTCCCGGCCCACGCGGTCTTGGCTGCTGAAGATGCTGTCGGGCAAACCCCAGCCCGCTACATCAAGCTGCAAGGTGAGCAACAAACCGTGGGCCAGCAAGGACAGCAGCACGGCCAAATGGAAGCGCGACACGCCGCGCCGCTCGGTCAGCGCGGGGGCGTGACTGAACGGGTTGGCGGGCGATGTTTCAGGTGATGGATATTCGAGCGGCATGCAGGGGCAGTGCGCAGACGGTCCGGCCTGTCGCACCCCTTGCGACTATCCAATGAAAAGTCGCGTTTTCACGGGCAGCCCCTCTGAAAAATGCAGCGTGAGGCGCCGATTTTTGTAAGTGAATGTGTGCCGCGGCTATTTGGCAATCAGGCTGGCCAAGTCAAACGCTGCGTCGGTTGCCTGCTGCGGCGTGGGGGACACGCCTGCGTCCAGCAGTTTGCGCACGGTGAGATGGTCCTTGCTGGCGTTCACGCTGTCAGCGGCCAGGAGCCTGCTGCCCTGGAAGTGAAACACCGTGAAGCTGGCCGTTGCCAGTTCACCCGCCATGTCGCCGCGCACGGCCCAGGCGTCTGCGCCCATGGACAAGCCGGCCATTTGCAGCTTCTTGTCGTACTGGTCGCTCCAGAACCAGGGGGTGGCGGTGAAGGGGCGGTCTTGCCCCATCAACGCTGCGGCGGCGGACTTGCCTTGTTCGGTGGCGTTTTGCACCGACTCCAGGCGCAGGAGCGAACCATCGGCCACGCGGCGCGCGGTGCAGTCTCCGGCCGCCACGATTGCAGCGTCGTTGGTGCGCCCGCAGGCGTCCACCACGATGCCGCGCTCGCAGGACAGGCCCGCAGCCACTGCCAGTTGGTCGTTGGCCGCCACGCCAATGCCCACCACCACCAAGCCTGCGGGCACCACGCTGCCGTCTGCCATGCGCACACCGCTCACGGAACCTGCAGCGTCCACATCGAGTGCCGCCACCTTGGCATCCAACACCAGGTGCACACCATGGCTGCGGTGCAGCGCGGCGTACCAGTCTGACAGCACGGGCGCCAGCACGCGGCCCAAGAGGCGCGGTGCAGCTTCCAGCACGGTCACCGTCAGGCCTTTCTTGCGCGCGGTGGCGGCCACTTCCAGGCCGATAAAGCCACCGCCAATGACGACCACACCCAGGCCTTTTTCCACGCACACGGCCATCTGCGCAGAGATGGCCGAGGCATCGTCGCGCGAGCGCAAAGCCAGCACGCCCTTGGCGTCTGCGCCGGGCAGGCTTAAACGCCGCGGGGTGGAGCCGGTGGCCAGCACCAGGCCGCTGTAGGGCAAGCTGCTGCCATCGGCCAGCGCTACGGTTTTTGCAGCGCGGTCAATGGCACGCACGGTGCAGTCGGTGCGCAGGGTGATGTTCTTGCGCGCCAACACTTCGGGGCTGCGCATCACCAATTGGGCCGCGTCCATCTCACCGGCCATCCACGCTTTGGAGAGCGGCGGGCGGTGGTAGGGCGCATGCGACTCGTCGCCCAGCAGCGTGATGGCGCCAGTGAAGCCCAGCGTGCGCAGGGCTTCAGCGGTTTGCACACCGGCCTGGCCCGCGCCGATGACGACGACGGTGTCGTCGGCCTGGAGCGGGGTGCTCATTCCTGGGTCTCGGGCAGGCGGATGATCAGGCCTTCCAGCGCGGCCGTGGCCTTGATCTGGCAGGCCAGGCGGCTGTTGGGCTTGCGCTCAGACGCCACGTTTTCCAGCATGTCGAGTTCGCCTGCGCTGGGCGCGGGCAGGTCGCCCAAACGGGCTTCGTCCACGTAGCAGTGGCAGGTGGCGCAGGCGCAGGAGCCGCCACATTCGCCCACGATGCCATCAATGCCGTTGGCGGTGGCGCCTTGCATCAGGCTCCAGCCGTCATTGAGGTTGATGGTGGTGCTTTGACCGTTGGATTCGATGTAGGTGATGTTGGCCATGGGGAGTCTCCAAATGCAAAAAAGGCGCTGCCAATTTTTGGCAGCGCACACGGTGTTGAACGAGCTTACTGAACTGCGAGCTGCAAGACCAGCGGGCTACGGAAGGTGGATGAAGGCATCCACGGCAGCTGGTCGGCCACGCGCTTGTAGTCGGGCACGACCTTGTGGAATTCGTCGAACGCAATCTTCACCGCCAGGCGCGCAATGGCGGTGCCCAGGCAGGCGTGCACGCCACCGCCAAAGCCCAGGTGGCCGCGCGGTTTGCGGGTGATGTCGTACACATCGGGGTTGGGGTACTGGCGCTCGTCGCGGTTGCCTGAGCCATAGGCCAGGCAGACAAAGTCGCCCTGCTTCATGGTCTGGCCGTGCAACTCCACGTCCTTCATCAAACGGCGGCGGAAGCGTTGGGCCGAGGTGTTGAAGCGCAGGCTTTCTTCAATCGCATCGGGCAGCAGCTCAGGGTTGGCCACCACCGCGCGGCGGGCTTCGTCAAAGCTGGCCAGGTTGTAGGCAAACATCATCATGAAGCCGCCCAGGGATTCGACACCGGCCATGATCAGCGTGGTGGTGGTGAGCAGCACCTCGCGGTCGTCCAGGCGGTCGCCGTCGATCTCGGCCAGGGCGAAGTTGCTGATCAGGTCGTTGCGCGGCTCAGCCCGGCGGATGGCAATCACCTTGCTCGCGTAGTCCTGCATCCAGTTGTAGGCGGCAATGTGCTCGGGGCCTTTGGCACGGGTGCGGGCATCGCTTTGCACCATGAGCACGGCGTTCTCGCGCACCTCGTGCTCGGGCACCAGGGCCTCGTCGCCCATGGGCAAACCGAGTGCGGCCATCAGCACTTTCACGGTGAACTGCGAGGACACGTCCTTGAAGTCAAACTGCTTGGCGCCGCGCAACTGGCCGAACACCTCTTGCGCCACTGCGCGGATGGGTTCTTCCAGCGCCAGCAAGTTGCGCTTCATGAAGGCGTGCTGAATGAGGCCGCGCAGGCGGTCGTGTTTTGGTGGGTCGGAGCTGCCCAGCGTGGCACCGGCGCGGCCGGGCAACTCGGTCATCAAATTGCCGCTGGCACTGGAATAGGTTTGCCAGTCTTGGCCGGCGGACACGATGTCGGAGTAGCGCGAAAGAATCCACATCTGGGCCTCGGGGCTCCAGAAGCAGGGCGCCTCGTCGCGCAGCTGCTTGTAGTAGGGGAAGGGGTCGGCATCGATCGCCGGGGAATACGGGTCAAAGCTCAGCATGTCTTGTCTCCTGTGTTTGGAATGACCCGAACTGTAGGGCCCAAGGGGCCAAAACGCATGGCATAAACCGTTACCAGAATTGGTACTTTTCGATCAAAATGTGCGCCATGGCCCAAGCCCCCACCCCCACCCCGCGCAGTGCCAAAAAAACGGCCATACCTGCTTTCGCCCTGTATGGAGAGGACGCGGCCTCTGGCAAAGAGGTGCTGCACATTGAAGAAGTGCGCGCCCGCAGCAGCCTGTACCAATGGGAGATTTCGCCACATATCCACAAGGGCCTGTACCAGTTGCTGTGGGTGCAAAGCGGTGCGCTGGATGTGCAGCTGGACGCCACCGTGCAGCATGTGCAGGGGCCGGTGGCCATCGTGGTGCCGCCGGGGGTGGTGCATGGCTTCAAATTCGCGCGCGACACCGAAGGCCTGGTGCTGACCATGAGCGCGCGCTTCATGGTGGAGGGCGAGTTCCAGCCCGTGGGCGAGGCCTTTTGCGCCGTGTTTGAAACCGCCGCCGTGCTGCCCATGGGGGAAGACACTGCCGCAGGCACGCGCATTACCGCGCTCTTGCACAACCTGGCGGCCGAGTTCCATGCGCCGTCTGCGGCGCAGTCGCCCGTGGTGCCGTGGCTGGCGCGCTCCATCGTCTGGCTGCTGACGCAATTGCGCCCGGCGCGCAGCGACGCACGCGCCGACCGCACGCTGCGCCAGCGGCGCACCTTCACCCGGTTTTTGCAGTTGGTGGAAGAACACCTGCTGGAGCAATGGACGCTGGCGCAGTACGCCGCGCGGCTGGGCCTGCCCACCCAGCGCCTGAACCGGCTGGCGCGCGAGGTGAGCAACCAAAGCGCGCTGGAGGTGGTGCACGAACGCCTCACCCGTGAGGCCTGCCGCCGCCTGATGTACACCGCAGCGCCCGTGGGCAATATTGCGGCGGAACTGGGCTTTGAAGATGCGGCGTACTTTTCGCGTTTTTTCCGGCGGCGCATGGGCACAACACCCCTGGTTTTTCGCCAGGAACGCGACAACTATTTGTCTTCGGCGCTGGGTTAATCGACAATTTGCCAACGCCTGGGATGTGGGACACTCCCGCCAGAGCTACCACGCAAAATAAAGGCATCCAGATTCATGGGCAACAACGGGTTCAGTCCGCTAGAGCGAGAGCAGCAGCGCCAGCGCGCACTGGACGAGCTCCAGATTCTGGACACGCCGCCTGAGCCCGGATTCGACGAGCTCACCCGCCTGGCTTCGCTCTACTTCCACGTGCCAATCGCCCTGGTCACCCTGATAGACCGGGACCGCCAGTGGTTCAAGTCCCGCCAAGGGCTGGACGTGGCGCAGACACCGCGTGACATTGCCTTTTGCAACACCGCCATCCAGTCCAGCGATGTGATGGTGGTGAACGACGCACAACTCGACCCCCGTTTTTCCCAAAACCCTTTGGTGCTGGGGGCGCCGCATGTGCGCTTTTATGCCGGTGCGCCGCTGATCAGCAGCGAGGGCCATGCACTGGGCACCTTGTGCGTGATTGACCGCGAGCCGCGCAGCTTCAGCCCCGAGCAGTGCGGCATCCTGGCGGCGCTGTCGCACCAGGTCATCGCCCAAATGGAGCTGCGCTGGGAGCATGAGCGCGTGCGCCGCAGCAAGGCCGAGCTGCTCAAAACCAAAGCCCAACTGGAGCTGGTGCTCAAGGGCACCAACGACGGCTGGTGGGACCGCGACGTGGCCACCCGCGAAATCTATTTCTCAGAGCGCGCACTGGAAATGGTGGGCTATGTGCCCGCCGATTTCCCTGCGGGTGAAGACCTGAGCCCTCGGCTCTTTCCGCCCGCTGACCTGCAACACATCAACGACGCCATCCGCGAAGCCGTGCGCAACGGGCACGAGCGCTTCAGCGCGGAGCTGCACATGCAGCACCACAACGGCAGCCATATACCGGTGGTGTGCCGTGGCTACATCACCCGCGACGAGAAAGGCTGGGCCACCCGCATCTCAGGGATGATGACCGACCTGAGCGAATTCCGTCGCACACAAAAAGCACAAAAGGAAACGCAGCTCAGCTACCGTCAGCTGTTTGAAAACAGCATGGACGGCGTCATCCTGGCGCGGGTGACCGACGAAAAGATGATTGCCATCAACCCCGCCGCCTGCGGCATGCTAGGGCGTACCGAGCAAGAGCTGATCAACGGTGGCCGCAGCATGTTTCTGGATGCCCAGGACCCGCGTGTGGCCGCCCTGTTTGCCAAACGCGCCAAAGAAGGCCATGCGCGCGGCGAGATCAATTTTCTGCGGGCCAATGGCACGCCCTTTTCGGTGGAAGTTTCGTCTGTGCTGTACCAAAGTGCGGACGGCAAGCAGATGGCCAGCACAGTGTTCCGCGACATCACCCAACGCAAACAGGCCGAAGAAGAGATGCGCATTGCCGCCACGGCATTTGAGTCGCACGAAGGCATTTTTGTGTGCGACGCCGACTGGACGGTGCTGCGCGTGAATGCCGCGTTTACCAAGATGACGGGCTACACCGCAGCCGAGGCCCTGGGCCAAAGCCCCCAGCAGTTGCTGGGCTCGGACAAAACCGATGCGTCCTTCTACATCGACATGGCCAAGAGCCTGTTTGACACCGGCACCTGGCACGGCGAGGTGTGGGACAGGCGCAAGAACGGTGATATCTATCCGGTCTGGCTCATCGTGACGGCGCTGCGCAATGACAGCGGCGAGGTGTCGCACTACGTGACCACCATGACCGAGATTTCGGACCGCAAAA